>ERZ761603.67-NODE-67-length-87780-cov-19.408002_pt1 | contig 87780 bp, 77 predicted proteins | sample MGYA00511879_ERZ761603 | MGnify/ENA primary metagenome ERZ761603 (study PRJEB28899, sample SAMN02850040) | bioreactor sludge metagenome | biome: EBPR Sludge; feature: EBPR Bioreactor; material: flocular biomat | place: Australia: Thorneside Wastwater Treatment Plant...
GGTATTACCCAAGGCAAGGAGTATGCCGAGCCGGAATGGTATGTTGATATCTGGCTGACGGTAGTGTGGGTGGCGTACCTGCTGGTGTTCATGGGCACCATCTTCAAGCGCAAGGAAAAACATATTTATGTCGCCAACTGGTTCTTCATGGCCTTCATCATTACCGTGGCCGTGCTTCACCTTGGTAACAATATCAACATTCCGGTCGAGCTGTTCGGCACCAAGAGCTACCCGATTGTGTCAGGTGTACAAGGTGCCATGATCCAGTGGTGGTATGGCCATAATGCGGTGGGCTTCTTCCTCACCGCCGGCTTCCTTGGCATGATGTACTACTTTGTGCCCAAGCAGGCCGAGCGCCCGATCTATTCCTATCGCCTGTCGATCCTGCACTTCTGGTCGCTGATCTTTATCTACATTTGGGCGGGTCCGCACCATCTGCACTATACGGCGCTGCCGGACTGGGCGCAGACGCTGGGCATGACTTTCTCGGTCATGCTGTGGATGCCCAGCTGGGGCGGCATGATTAACGGCATCATGACCCTGTCGGGTGCGTGGCACAAGCTCCGGCAGGACCCGATCATCATGTTCATGGTGATTGCGATCAGCTTCTACGGCATGAGTACCTTTGAAGGCCCGCTGATGTCGATCAAGGAAGTGAATGCGCTCAGTCACTACACCGACTGGACCATTGGTCACGTACATTCAGGTGCGCTGGGCTGGGTGGGCTTCATCACCTTTGGTATGCTGTATTATCTGGTGCCGCGTCTGTGGAATCGCACCCAGATGTACTCGACCAAACTGATCTGGACGCATCTGTGGGTCGCCACGCTCGGGATTGTGCTGTATGTCGCAGCCATGTGGCCGGCCGGGATCCTGCAGGGGCTGGACTGGCGGACCTATGACGAGATGGGCTTCCTGAAATACTCATTCGTCGAGACAGTGCTGGCCCTGCATCCCTACTATCTGATCCGTGCTGCGGGTGGTCTGCTGTTCGTGCTCGGCTCGCTGATCATGGTTTACAACTTCTGGCGCACCATTCGCGGCGATCTCGCTGCCGATGAGCCGACAGTTGCCCAGCTTAAAGGAGCAGTCGCATGAGCATCCTCGGTCGTCACAAGTTCTTCGAGCGCAACTCGATCTATATGCTCATCGGTATCATCGTGACGGTGCTGATCGGCGGTATCGTCGAGATCGTTCCGCTATTCCGGATGGAAACCGTGATCGAGCCGGTCAAGGGTGTGCGCCCCTATACACCGCTTGAGCTGGCCGGGTTCAATATCTATGTGCGCGAGGGCTGCTATAACTGCCACAGCCAGCAGATCCGTCCGCTGCGCGACGAAGTGGCCCGCTATGGTCATTACTCGCTCGCCGCCGAGAGCATGTATGATCATCCGTTCCAGTGGGGTAGCAAGCGCACCGGACCGGACCTGTCGCGCGTGGGCGGCAAATACTCGGATGCCTGGCATGTGGCGCACATGAGCGACCCGCGCAGTGTGGTGCCGGAATCCATCATGCCGACCTACAGCTTCCTGAACAGGCAGGCTGCCGATCTTCGCCGGATAGACAAGCACTTGAAGGCGCTGCGTCTGGCCGGTGTGCCGTATAGTGATGAGCAGATCAAGGAAGCCTATAATGATGCAGTAACACAGGCCACCGACGGTGCCGATGCCGCCGGGTTGCTGGCCCGTTATGGCGACAAGATCAACGTTCGCAACTTTGATGGCAATCCCAAGATGGTCTCCGAGATGGATGCGCTGATCGCCTACATGCAGGTGCTGGGCACCATGGTGGATTTCACCAGCTATGACCAAACAGCGCTGCCCACCAAGACCGCGGAGGCCCAGCCATGATGCAGGCGGCAGCCAATAGCACAGCCGGACTGATCGGGCTGCTGATTTTCGTGACATTCTGGAGTCTGGTTGTCTTTACGCTGCTTCGCAAAGGCGCGCGCGAGGATGCCGCCCAATGTGCACTCATTCCCTTCAAGGATGGTTCCCATGACTGATAGCAATCGCCTTCCGCCTGAAAAAGATCCGATCACCGGTGTTGAAACCACCGGACACGAATGGGACGGCCTGAAGGAGCTGAACAACCCGGCCCCGCGCTGGTGGGTGCTGGTCTGGCTGGTCACCATCGTCTGGTCGGTTGGCTACTGGGTAGTTTATCCGGCTTGGCCCACGCTGAGCGGCCATACCGAAGGGAAGTGGGGTTGGACCCAATATAAGGAACTGGAAGCCTCGCAAGCTGATATCAAGGCCCGCCAACAGGCGTATCTGGACCGTTTTGAAGGCGCCAGTTTTGAGCAGATCATGCAGGATCCGGAGCTATACAAATTTGCGGTCGCCGGCGGTAATGCAGCGTTCAAGGATAACTGCGCCACCTGTCACGGCACCGGGGCGGCGGGTGGTCTTGGCTATCCGAACCTGAATGATGATGACTGGATCTGGGGCGGTACCCTTGAGGAGATCTATGCCACGCTGCGCTATGGTATTCGCTCGGCGCACCCACAGACGCGCCAGTCGGCCATGCCTGCTTTTGGCAAGGACGGCGTGTTGACCGCGGAGGATGTGAATGCGGTGACCGATTATGTCCTGACTCTGTCAGGTGCTGCGCAAAAGCCGAGCCATGAGAAAGGTATGACGGTTTATGCCGAGAACTGCGCGGCTTGCCATGGTGAGCAGGGCAAGGGGCTGCGTGAGTTTGGCGCGCCCAACCTGACCGATGCTATTTGGCTGTACGGCGGTGAGCGGGCGCAGGTGTACAATACGGTGTTCAACGCCCATGCCGGCATGATGCCGGCGTGGGAGGGGCGCCTTGATCCCAACACCATCCGTCAGTTGGCTGTGTATGTGCATGCGCTTGGTGGTGGTGAAAAATCGGCCCCGGTCGAGGCCCCGGCCCCCTGACAGGGTCCGGCGGGAGCTGGCGGTTTGAGCCCCGCAACTCTTGAGAGATGACTGATTAACGTGCAGGTTAATCCCGGCTCACGCCGGGATTATCTTTTTGAGGAAACAACCATGTCCGACGACTACGATAATAGCGACCCGCCCGTGCAGCTGTTTGCCAAACGCAAGAAAGTCTATCAACGCGCGGTAGAGGGGATTTATCGTCGCCGGAAATGGATTGCTCTGCGCGTGTGTCTGCTGATCTATTATTTGGCACCGTTCATTCGTTGGGACCGCGGCCCGCACGCGCCAGACCAAGCGATCCTGATTGATATGGAGGGGCGCCGGGCCTATTGGTTCTTTATCGAAATCTGGCCGCAGGAGGTGTATTACCTGACCGCGATCCTGATCTTTGCGGCTGTGATGCTGTTTTTTGTCACCGCCTTGTTTGGTCGGGTCTGGTGTGGCTATTTTTGCTTCCAGACGGTGTGGACGGACCTGTTCATGTGGGTGGAAAAAGTCGTGCAGGGGGATCGCGCCGAGCGCATGCGCCTTGATGCTGCGCCCTGGAGTCTGAATAAACTGGCCCGCAAAGTGATAACGCATACAGCATGGATTGGTGTTTCTCTGCTCACTGGCGGCGCGTTTGTGTTGTACTTTAATGATGCGCCCACGCTGCTGCACCAGTTGGTGACTGGGCAACTGGGTAGCACAGTCACTATTTTTATTCTGGCTCTCACCGCCAGCACCTACCTCATGGCAGGCCATGCGCGCGAACAGGTGTGTACCTATATGTGCCCTTATGCGCGCTTCCAGTCGGGTATGTTTGATACCGATACCCTGATTGTCACCTACGATGCCCAGCGCGGTGAACCGCGTGGCAAGCATAAAAAAGGCGAGAGCTGGGACAATCGTGGCCATTGCATTGATTGCACGCAGTGCGTTCAGGTCTGCCCGACCGGAATTGATATCCGCAACGGCTTGCAACTGTCGTGCATTGCCTGTGGTCTGTGCATTGATGCATGCGACAGCGTGATGGATAAGCTTGATCTGCCACGCGGCCTGATCCGCTACGAGACCGACCGCAACCTGCGGGCACAGCCCAAGGGGGCGATTGTCACCAAGGCTCCCAAACTGCGGCTGGTGCGCCCGCGTACGGTGTATTATGCCATCGTGCTGCTGCTGCTCGGGGCCGTGGTGATCTACAATCTGGCCACCCGGGTGATGGTGGAATTGCATGTGGTGCATGACCGTAATCCGCTGTTTGTCACCCTGTCGGATGGTCAGGTGCGCAACGGCTACGAGCTGAATATCCTCAACAAGGACCTGCAGCCCCATCGGTATCGGGTCGAACTGGTCGGGCTGCCGGACGGCCAGCTGCTGTTGCGCGGCACCGGGGAGGATGAGGTGACAGAGATTGAAGCTCCGGCCAATGACAGCTCACGGTTCCGTGCGTTCGTACAGGCACCTAAAGCCAAGGCAAATCAGACGGATATTACCTTCAAACTGATCCCGCTTGACGGCGCGCCAGCGGCGCAGCATGACTCGGTCTTCATCAGCGGAGGTGTGCGGTAATGACCGATAGCGGACCACGGCCAAGTGACAAATATATCCCGCTCTGGTTTGTCGCTTTTTTTCTCGTCGTGTTTGGGGTCAATGCGGTAATGGTCACGTTGGCGGTGCGCACTAGTCCCGGTGTCGTCGCCACTCACCACTACGAGCGTGGTTTAGCCTATAACACCTATCTGGCCAAGCAGACTGCACAGACGGAGCGTGGCTGGACAGGTGAGTTGGTGTATGAGAAGGACCGGCTTCATGTTGTTCTTAAGGATAGACAGGGTCAGTTGTTAAACGGTGCCACTGTTCGTGTCCAGTTGTCTCGGCCTGTAGCTGCCGGGGCCGATTTTGAGGTGACCTTGGCGGAGGTGACAGCCGGCGTCTATCAAGTGGCTACAACCTTTCCTCACCCCGGCCTGTGGACCGCTACGGTTGTGGCAACCCGGCAGGGGGAAAATTTCCGCCAGTCACAGGATATCATCGTTGAGCCATGAGCACCGCCACCGCCACCTATGCCCCGTTCGTGCAGACCGCGCCCGACGGATTGCACCACCTGACTCTGGCGGTCGAGGGCATTCATTGTCATAACTGCATCGGCCGGATTGAGCGCACCTTGGTGGCCGATCCCGCCATTCGCGAGGCCCGTCTCAACTTCTCTACCCGCCGTCTCAGCCTGATCTGGCAGGGAGAAAAAGCACAGGCAGACAGTTATGCCCGCCAGATTACCGATATGGGCTATAAGGTGCAGGCGTTTGAGCCAAAGACGGCGAGCGCCGCGCAGCAGAGCGAAGAGAAGTTTCTTCTGCTGTGTACCGCGGTGGCGGGATTTGCCTCTGGCAACATCATGTTGCTGTCCTTCGCACTGTGGACGACGACCGCCGCTGAAATGGGCGATGCCATGCGGGCGCTGATGCACTGGATCGGTGCCCTGATTGCCATTCCGACGGCCCTGTTCAGCGGACGCCCCTTCTTCCGCTCAGCCTGGGCGGCACTCCGCCATGGCCGCACCAATATGGATGTGCCCATCAGCGTCGGCGTATGTCTGACACTTGGTATCAGTGTCTTCGAAACCATCCGCATGGGCGAGCACACCTATTTCGATGCGGTGGTGATGCTGCTGTTCTTCCTGCTTATTGGTCGCTATCTTGATAGCCGTGCTCGCGCCAATGCGCGAGCCGCGGCGACCGACCTGCTGGCGCTGATGACGGGCACGGTTACAGTGCTGCAAAACGGCCAGCCCGTGCCCATGCAGATCAGCGAGCTGAAGCCGGGGATGCATGTTCACCTCGCGCTGGGCGAGCGGGTGCCCGCCGATGGCCGTCTGCTCAGCGGGCCGACCGCATTTGACGCCAGTGTTCTGACTGGAGAAACATTGCCGCAAGCTGCGCTCATCGGGCAAACGGTTCCGTCCGGCTTGCTTAACATCGGTGCACCCATCCTGCTGGAAGTGACCAAGCCGCCGGAGGATTCCCTGCTGGCGGATATCGTGCGGCTGATGGAAAAAGCCGAGCAGGGGCAGGCCAAATATGTGCGGTTGGCGGACCGCGCGGCGCGGCTTTACACACCTGTGGTTCATACGGTTGCGCTGCTCGCATTTTTGTACTGGACGCTATTCGGGAACATGGCGTGGGAACCGGCGTTGATGATCGCAGCGACGGTGCTGATTATTACCTGTCCGTGCGCGCTGGGTCTAGTCGTACCCGTGGTGCAGGTGCTGGCGACCGGGCTGCTGTTCCGGCGCGGGGTGATGGTCAAGGCAGGTGATGCATTCGAGCGTCTGGCTGCAATTGACACCCTGCTGCTTGATAAAACCGGAACCATCACGCGCGGCCAGCCCGAGCTGGTGGGAGATGCAGATGCGCCCCTGCTGCGCCGCGCAGCTAGCCTCGCTGTACATAGCCGCCATCCCCTAGCCCAAGCATTGGTGCGGGCGTGTCCCGGCCCTTATGACGATGTAAGTGTCACCGAGCATCCGGGCGAAGGGCTAAGTGCTGGGGCAACGCGGCTGGGGAGCCGCCACTTTATTGGTGTTGCCGCTATCTCCCATGTTACTGGTTCTGAGGAGAACGACAGTCAGCTGGAATTATGGTTTAGTGCGCCGGATGTGCCAGCAACGCGTTTTGTATTCGCCGATACACTCCGCAGCGATGCACAGGAAACACTGCAAAAGCTTGCTTCTGCCGGAATTCGCCTGCAACTTCTGTCGGGCGATCGGCCCGAGGTGGTGGCGGCGATTGCCAAAGACCTGCCGTTCGAGCAGGCTATAGGGGCGCTCAAACCGCAGGACAAACTGGCCCGGCTGGAGGCGTTGCGGGCACAGGGACGGCGGATTGGCATGATTGGTGATGGCCTCAATGATGCTCCGGTGCTCGCAGCGGCTGATGTATCCCTCGCACCATCTTCGGCGCTTGAAATTGCCCAGAATGCGGCGGATATTGTGTTTACTGGCGAGAGGCTGGGTCCGGTTGAGTATGCGCTGCGGGTGGCGCGCTTCAGTCAGCGACTGGTAAAGGAAAATTTCGTGCTGGCTGTTGTTTACAACATCATCGCCATTCCCTATGCCGTACTCGGGCATGTTACCCCACTGGGGGCGGCGATTGCCATGTCGCTTTCCTCCCTCATCGTGATTGCCAATTCCTTCCGTCTGAAGCGGGTGCGCGCATGAGTGTGCTACTGGTTCTGATCCCACTCGCGCTTCTAATCGGCGTAATCTGGCTCGGGGCATTCATCTGGTCGGTCAAGAGCGACCAGTATGATGATCTGGACGGCGCGGCGCGGCGCATTCTGCTGGATGATGAGGAAAAATAACCATGGCTGGCGGCGCCTTTCTGACTTTGCTCGACGATGTGGTGGCTGCGGCCAAAGTTGCTTCAGCATCGGCAGATGATATTGCCACACTCACGGCACTGAGCACCAAAAAGGCTGGCGGCATTGTGGTCGATGACATGGCCGTCACCGCCGGTGGCATGGTGGGCGTCGATCCCAAGCGCGAGCTACCCATCGTGTGGGCGGTTGCCAAAGGCTCACTGCTCAATAAATTCATCATTCTCATTCCAGCGGCGCTGCTCCTGAGCTGGCTGGCCAGTTGGGCAATTACGCCGATCCTTATGGCGGGTGGGTTGTTTCTATGTTTTGAGGCTGTTGAGAAGATTATGCATCATCGCAAAGACGATCAGGAGCCGCATCTCATGCCATCAAACGCCGACCCGGTACAGCTGGAAAAGGATAAAATCCGGGGTGCGATCCAGACGGACCTGATCTTGTCTGCTGAGATTATTGCTCTGACGCTGGCCAGCCTTCAGGATAATGATGGGCTGACGCGGGCCATGGTGCTCTATGGAGTAGGACTGCTGATGACGGTGGGCGTCTACGGTGTCGTCGCGCTTCTGGTCAAACTGGATGATGTCGGGCTGCATTTGGCCCGGCAGAGTGGGCGGCGACAGCGCCTTGGTTTGGCCATTTTGCACGCGGCTCCCCATCTCTTCAAGGTTATCGCTTTCGTGGGGACGGCGGCCATGCTGTTGGTGGGCGGCGGTATTCTGGTGCACGGGCTGCACCTCGAGTCGCACCTGCCAAGTTTCCCACTCCAGTCTTTGCTCTTGGCTTTGGGAACGGGGCTGGTGGCCGGGTTTGCTTGTATTCCGCTCGTAACTTTGTTCGGTAGGCTTAAGGCGCGTTGGCAAGCCCGTCGAGCTGGCCCATAAACGCGGTGCTACTCCAGTCCACTTCAAGACCAACATACTTGCGCACCAGGCCACCTTGGGTATCAATCAGGATGGTTTCCGGGAAGCGGATGGTCTGGAACAGATCCTGCGCGACGGCCTTATCCTTATCCTGCGCGATCAGAACGTTGGGCAATTTTTTAAGCTCGGCTTGATCGGCTACAAATTTTTCAAGCGCTTGGCGATCATGATCAACCGAGAGGGCAAGAATCACCACATTCTTACGTTCTTTGGCGAGAGCCAGAAATTGCGGAAACTCTACCTTGCACGGCGCACACCAGCTGGCCCAGAAGTTGAGCAGCACGATCTTGCCGCGTAGTTCGCTCAACTGATAAGTTTTACCATCTAGGGTCGTGAAGGGAAAGTCAGGCGCCGCAGCGCGAGTGGGGGCTGAGCTCACAGGTTGTGGCTGGGGGGCTTGCGGCACACTTCGGCCGTAAAAATGATGAATGCTAAGCCCGAGTAGCAACACCAGAATCAGAAGCAACAGGTTACGCATGTGAACCTCTTTTGGCGCGCCACCACAGGCCTGCAATCAGCATGAGATTGAGAAGCGTATAACTGAACAGGCCGAGCGCGATTCCCTGAATGAAGCCATAAGAGTGCAGCCCGGTACCAAGCAGGTTAACGCCAAACCACGCTTGGGCTACCACCACGCCCAGTGCGGCCATGCCAGCGGTAAAGGCCAACTCGCTGACTTGCCCGGCCAGCCGAGCGTGTTGCAGCCACATCAGCCACAGTACGATGATGAGGGCGCCATTCTCCTTCGGGTCCCAGCCCCAGAAGCGCCCCCAGCTCTGATCGGCCCAGACCCCGCCGAGCAGCGTGCCGACGGCCGTGAGCAATAGAGCCATGAGCGAGCAGCGGTGCAGCAAAGCCAAACGTCCATGAGGATCGGATGCGGTCTTGAACGTGATGAGATGGACATGGGCTAGCGCTGCCGTGGCTGCACAGGCACCATAACCAGCGGTAATGCAGAGGACATGCACGGTCAGCCAGAAGTTGGTATTCAGGACTGCGCTGAGCATGGTCATGTTTTCGCTGTCACTGTGTACAAAGGGTGCGACGAGAAGTAATGCAAGAGTACCGACCTGTCCGGCTAAGGCCAGCCCCGGCATCCGGCGACGTACGGTGATGAGTAGCGTACCGAGAAGAAGGATCAGCGCGACAAACAGCACAGATTCGTGCAGCGTACCGACCGGCGGGCGGGCCAGAATGTAGCTGCGCACGAGCAGAACGGTGCTTAGGCTGGCAGCCGATAAAGCTGCCGCGATCAGGCTGGCGCTATAGGCACGCGGCCAGCGGCGGTGGCTGGCGATCAGCCCCATGGCAAGGACAAGGAAGAGGGCTGTCACATCAAGTACATGCAGGTCGCGCAGCAGCACTTCAAGCAACAGACGCTCATCCGCAGTGCCAACAAGTTTTTGCATCTGTTCGTGCAGCTCCTGGCTTGCCTGTAGCCAGCGCGTGGCGTCGCCGCTACGATAGGCCTGCGCCAGCTGCTGCCACAGCTCAAGGAGCCGTTGTGTTGTGGGCGAGCCTTGCCCGCTGAGCAATAACTGCCAGGGCGCGAACCATTCCCCCTTCTGTTCAGCCCAGCTGGCGGGCAGGATGCGCAAAAGCTGGTTGTTGGTGCCCCCTTCGCGCAGTTTTTGCAGGTCATGCACAAAGGCGGCCAGCTGCTGCTGTGCCGGAGTGAGCGTCTCGGGATGCGCAAGGACCTTAGGTGTCAGCAGCTTTTGCAAGTTTTGCATCAGCTTGGGCTCCACCTTCTGCGCATCCAGATACGTGTAGGCGCCGTTTAGCTTGGCTTCGGGCGGAGCTGCAAAAGGCAGCGGTAACAGTAACGAGAAGCTTTGCAACAGCTGGTTATAGATCAGGATGGCTGTGTGCAGATCGCGCAGATCCTGCTCGTCAGCGGTCAGGCTGGCTAGCTCGCGTGTGAGTAGTGCGGTGACGCTCTTGGCGCTCTCTTCAAGACGCGGGGCAAGTTCGGTCAGGCTGTAGAGGTGATTGGTACGGGAAGGAAGCTCAAACTGGGCGCGGATATGCGCGTTACGGATATAAAAGACGCGCTCCTGCGCGGCCTGTGCGGGGTCGAACAGAGTTTGTGCCAGCCAGGCAATGGCCGGGCGGTCATCCAGTGTGGCACTACCGGAGATGCGGGTGCGCATATGCACCGCGAAGCTGTCAAGCGGCTTGAGGCGACCATCTTCCAGCACCGGCAGGGTGCGGAAGATCTGATAGTCCAGCTCCTGTGACTGTGCGCATATTGGTAGAAGCAGGAGCAGAGCGAAAAGCCAAACCCTCATGGCTGCACCTCGCGCGAGCGCAGGAACAAATGTAGGATCAAGCCAAGCGCCAGTAGAATGGTGCCCAGATAGGGCAAAAACTGGCCTGCATCGCGGCTTACGGCCAGCACGGTCAGCTCTTCACCCTGAGGGGTGGTCAGGAACGCGGATTGATAGAGGGTATAGCCGCGATAGCGCAGCGGCGCGTTCATGCCAATCCGGGCGGGCCAAGTAAGTGCGCCATCCGAAATCACCACGTCGGAGTAATAGTCTTTGGCAGTGTCAGTGCCCGGATAATTGGTTTTGACAAAGTCCGTCAGTGTGACTGTGAAGGGCAGTCGCCGCTGCTGCTTGCTATAAGCCAGTTCAATCAGCTGCTTGCCGATCATCAACTTGGTCGTGGGTCCGTCTTCAAATAAAATGTAAGTGCCATTCTGGTCAGCATCGAGGTTTTGTACCTCGAAAGTAATGCCGCCGGTGTTGGCCTCGTCATTTAACTCCAGCCGGGCTGGCGCGAGCTGCATGCCTTTGGCCATACTGCGCCGGGCCGGATCCTCGCTCTCCTGTGCGCGGATAGTGCAGTTGCGGCAAGCCTGCAGGATTTTCAGACGCAACGGCGGAGTGGTAAACTCCAGCACCCGTCCGTCGCGCAGTTCGCGCTGCGGGAGTGTCGCCAGCAGACTATTGCCTTGTATCAGCATCAGTTCACGGACGTGGAAATCCCGGACTTGCGTACTGCTCTGGCCTTCCGCCAAGGTCAGCGAGCCATCCTCGGCCAATAGTGACGAGACAATACCGCCCGCAAGCAGCACCAGCACGCCAAAATGGGCAAGATTGATACCTGCGCGTGGGCGGGTCCAGCGGCTTTTCAGAATGAATTTGAGCAACAGACTGAGGGTGAGCAGGCTCATCAGGCTATAGCCACCGGGCAATGGCAGAAAGCCCCCCGCCCAGAACACGAACGAACTGAAGAAAGTTTTTTCAGCGACATACAGGCCCAGATATTTCTGCGCGACGGTGCCAATGGCAATCAGGACCATCAGCGCGGGCAGCAGAGCAAAGAGTAGCCGCGGTCCGGCCAGCCAGTTGATGATGGTCGTGAGCTTGTGCATCGGGTTTGCCTTAAAGTGGCGCACAGGCGGCGTCAAGCCAACTGCGGGTCGGGGCATCAACCTGCGGGGTAAGGGCTGTATGCACACGGTGGTGATAGGCGTTGAGCCAGTCCCGCTCGGCGGTATTGAGCAGGCTTAGGTCGATCAAATGGCGGTCAAACGGGCACAAGGTGATGGTTTCAAACCCGAGCATTTCGCGCTCGCCGCCCGGAATGGTGACTGGCTGCACCACTACCAGATTCTCACAGCGGATGCCGTATGCTCCAGTTTTGTAATAGCCCGGTTCGTTGGAGAGGATCATGCCCACCTGCAAGGTGCCAAGCGGCGTAGGCTTGCTGGCGATCCGCTGCGGTCCCTCATGCACGGAGAGGAAGCTGCCTACGCCATGGCCCGTACCATGGTCATAGTCCAGCCCGGCCTGCCACAGGGCGTACCGGGCCAAGGCATCAAGCTGGTGGCCGGTGGTGCCTTTGGGAAAGACAGCGGTGGCGATGGCGATATGACCCTTGAGTACGCGCGTGAAGCGATCGCGCATCTCGGGCGTCGGTGTGCCGATAGCAATGGTGCGGGTGATATCGGTGGTGCCATCCTGATACTGCCCACCGCTATCGAGCAGAAACAACTCGCCCGGTTGGAGCTTGCGGTTGGTCTTATCGGTTGAGCGGTAATGTACAATCGCACCGTTGGGGCCGCTGCCGGCAATCGTCTCAAATGACAGGTCGCGAAAATACGCACCTTTGGCGCGTAGGTTGCGCAGCCGCGCCATCAGGGCCATCTCGTCATCGCCCGCCTTTATGCTGGCGAGCAGACTGGCTACTGCTGCGCCATCACGCAGATGGGCCGCACGGGTGCCGTTCAGTTCGGCACTGTTTTTGCAGGCCTTGGGCAACACACAGGGATCGGCCAAGCGGGTGATATTGGGGGTGGTAGTGAATACCCAATGCGAGCTGATGGATGGATCGGCGGTTAATTTTTTCGCGTTACCCTGCTCGGTTAGGGCCTGAGCAAAGCTCTCCGGTGCGTGAAGGCGCACGCTGTTGCCCAAATGGCGGCGTACCTCGTCGGTCACCTTGCACTCATCGGCAAATAGATCCACCTGACCATCACTGTGCAAAATGCCAAAGCTCAGCGGGAGTGGCGTGTGGGGCACATCACCACCGCGAATGTTCAGCAGCCAGGCAATGCTGTCCGGTGCTGTCAGGATAAACGCATCCTGACCGGCCTCCTTAAGCTTCTCGGCCAGCTTGAGGCGCTTGCTTTGGCTACTCTCGCCGGTGAATTCGTCGGGCTGTACCTTAAAGGCGGCACAGGGTGGGGCGGGGCGGTCGGTCCAAACGGCATCAATTGGGTTCTCGCCCAGTGCGATGAGCATCAGTCCAGCCGCTTTCAGTTTTTTCTCAGCACTCTCAACCCAGTCTTGGGTAAACAGGCGAGCATCAATACCCACGCGGCTGCCTTTGGGCAGTTCGCCAACCAGCCACTCGACAAGCGGTTCGGTGACAATCGGCTTGACCGTAAACAGGTTCGTGTCTGTTTCCTGCGGAGCTTGCAGGGTGTAGCGGCCATCGACAAACAGCGCAGCCTTGGTTGCCAAGACCACCGCCGTCCCGGCCGAGCCAGTGAAGCCGGTAAGCCACGCCAATCGCTCGGCACAGGCGGGGACATATTCATTCTGGTACTCATCGGTGCGCGGCACCAGAAAGGCATCCAGCGTGAGAGTTGCCATCTGCCCGCGCAGAGCAGCCAGTTTTTGAGGTAGGCTCATGGCTTGCGCATCTCCAGTACGGTCCATTCGCCGCGCACATCCTTGTGCTTGAGAGTAAAGCCTTGCGCACGATAGGCGCTTATGACTCCCGCTGCTTGCGTATTGAGAAGACCCGCAAGGATAATGGTGCCGCCCTTGCGGATGACACGGGCCGCAGCCGGTGCCATCGTCATCAAGGGTTTGGCGAGGATGTTGCACAAGATCAGGTCATAGGGCGCATGCGTACGCACCAGCGGGGTGCGGTAGCCCGGTCCGGCTTGCAAATGCATCCGCGCTCGTACGCCATTGGCATCGCCATGAATGGCGGTCATGCGGATGGATTCCGGGTCGATATCAATAGCGGTTACTTCTTTGACGCCGGCACGCAGGGCGGCAATGGCCAGAATGCCGGAGCCGGTGCCCATATCGAGGGCATGGCCAAATGTCTCACGCTTGGTGATGCGCTCAATAGCGGCAAGGCAACCTGCTGTGGTGGGGTGCTCGCCCGAGCCAAAGGCCGTGGCGGCATCAATCTGCAATGGCCAGCTGCCGCGTGGCGGTTTGTCGGTGGTGTGCGAGCCATGAATCCAGAACCGACCTAGGCGCTTGGGCGGAAAGCTCTGATAGCTCAGCAACAGCCAATCCTGCTGCCCCAGTGGGGCGATCGTTACCTCGGGCAGCGGGCTGTGCGCGGCGCGCAGGGCAGCGAGAACGGCTTTGGTATCGGGTTTGCTCTCGGTAATCCCGTCAACTTCCACCACCCCGTCCTCATCGGTATCCATCCAGCTCACGGTGGGGCAAAAAGCTTCAAGTGCCTCAGCATAAGCGGGGGCGTGGGCGGTGCTGGTGGTCAGGCGGATCTGCCAGACCGGGGTAGCTTTGCGGGGCTTGCTCATGGCGCCAATCTAGGCCATGACGGATTGAAAACAAAGGGCTTTCCATGGCGCACGTGCAAGTAAATATCCCGGCTTTCCTTGAGGTAGCTGCTTTGGCAGCGCGGCAGGTGGGTGTTATGGCCCGCCGCCTGCAAGGGCAGGTGGCCAATGAGGGTAAGGCCGTAGATGGTCTTGCCCACCTTGACGCTCATATTCAGCGCATGCATGTTGCGAAAACGGCAGTTGATGAAATCGCACAGGATATCCTCATTACCGCACTGGCCCCCTTGCTGCCGCAGAGTAATACCCTGCTGGATGGGGAAGAGGAGACGCCGGGGAAAGCGCTCCTGCCAGCTGACAAGGGCGATTATGTGCTGGTGATTGACCCCATCGACGGCACCTTGATCTATACCGAAGGCGGCGATGGGTACTCCACCAATACGGCACTGCTGCATAAAGGTCAGCTTGCCGCGGCGTTACTCTATTATCCCGCACTGGATGTGGCGTATTGGACGGATGGCCAGTCCGCGTATCGGGCCTATGACTTTGCAGTATGCGGGATGGCCAAGGCCGAGCGGTTATCCCTCCCGCAGCAGGTGAACAGCAAGGAAATTTTCGTTTATTGGGCAGTTGATGCGGCCGTTAAAGCCGAGATTACCGCAGCGGGCTATACCATTCGCCGCAGCTTTCAGCCTGCCCGCGGGGCCGACCCGGTGGCCACCCTTTTTGACGGGCAGATCGGTGCAGCGGTGCTGCATGGCATTCAGGTGCGCGATATTGTGCATGGTGCCATTTTTACCTGTGCCGGGGCAGAACTGCGCGATTGGGCGGCTCAGCCGGTTGAGTGGCCTTTGCAAGGCGGCGCATTGGGCAAGGTAACAGTTGCGGCAGGTCCGCTTGATCCCCTCTTAGCCGCCATTTTGCGAAAACACGCGACGTAGCGGAAGCCCGCTTGACCAATCTTTAGGTGCACTGCACCCTGTCCTCATTGCCGCTCTGGCAAACTTGCCTATACTCCAGCCCCATCGGTTAAGGTCATGAAAAATCTTGCCTTGTTCCTCCTGCTGTTGACAGTTGCGCCGCTTGATCTTGCCAGCGCCACGGTCGAGCTTGACACTCCGGCCCCGGCTGTGGGGGCGTCGGGTCTGGCGCTGCCGCGTTTTGTGTCCACCCGCTCGGACTCAGTGAATGTGCGCACGGGCCCTGGTGAGCGTTATCCGGTGCAGTGGGTCCTCAAGCGTAAGGGTATGCCAGTGGAAGTCATTGCCGAGTATGAGACGTGGCGCAAGATTCGCGACTGGGAGGGGACCGAAGGCTGGGTGCATCAGGCCTTGTTGGCGGGTCGCCGCGCGGTGGTGGTGTATCCGAACGATGCCGTTCTGCGCGCCGAACCGGATGCCATTTCCTCCCCCGTTGCACGACTGCAATCCGGAGTGATCGCCAAGCCCGAGAGTTGCGGCACCGACTGGTGCTTGCTGTCTATGGGTAAGATTCGTGGCTGGATTAGTAAACATAATCTGTGGGGCATTTATCCCGCTGAAACCATTAAGTGAGAATGTCTATGACAGCATCCCTGCACACCAATACGACATCGCCCGCCTTGCTTGAGCAGATTGCCGCTACGGCCGCGGCGCTACCGGCAGCCCAGCAGGCGGCCTATGGTGTTTATGCACCAGAGCTGTTTGCCACGGTTGCGCCAAGCGATGCACAGAATCTTCCACCCGCCCTGCAGCAGTCCCGTCTGACTGGCTTGTGGCATTGGGCGCAGAGCCGCCGCCAGCCGGGGGTGCCGCATCTGCGACTGTATAATCCACCCGCCACGGGTGGTCATTGGCGCGAGGATGTCACCTTCATCGAGCTGGTCACCGATGATATGCCGTTTCTAGTCGACTCCCTGACGACCGAGCTGGGGCGTCTGGAACTGGAAACTGAACTGGTGCTGCACCCGGTTTTCAGTGTGAAGCGCGATGAGGCAGGTAACCTGCTCGCCCTGCAGACACAGCGTGAAGACGGGTTTCCCCGCGAATCCTGGATGCATATCACGATCGAGCGGCAAAGCACCGAGGCGATGGATGGTATTCGCGCTATGTTGCTCAAGGTACTGGCCGATGTGCGCCTGGCTGTTACGGACTGGGCGGACATGCGTCAGGCTGTGCGTGGAGCCATCGCGGCTATTCCCGGTGAGCTGCCCAAAAACGTCCCGGCAGAGACCGGGCCGGAGGCTGAGCGCTTTCTGGATTGGCTGGATAATGACCATTTCCTGTTTCTGGGTTATCGCGACTATCGTTTGAGCAAGGATGGCACGCGCCTTGAGTTGCAGGAGGGCGCATCGCGCGGCTTGCTGCGTGATAGCGACCTTGTTGTCTTGCGCGGCATCAGCCGTTTTGATGAACTGCCGGCGACCGTACAGACGTTCCTCAAGAACGACGAGCTGGTGTTTGTGAACAAGGCACAGGCGCGCTCAACCGTGCATCGCCCCGGCTTTTACGATATCGTTGGCGTGAAGCATTTTGATGCCAGCGGCCAGTTTGCCGGCTTACGGATCTTCCTTGGTTTGTTTACATCCATGGCCTACAGCCGCAATGCGCAGGATGTGCCGTGGCTGCGCCTAAAGGTAAGCCGCGTAATTGCACGCTCCGGAATTGACCCGCGTAGTCATAGTGGCAAGGCGCTGATCCATATTCTCAATACCTATCCGCGGGATGACCTGTTTCAGATTGATGAGGAACAGTTGCTGGCCATCAGCCGTGGCATCCTCCTGCTGGCCGAGCGGCAGCGCACCGCTCTGTTTATCTGGAAAGATTCCTTTAGCCGTTTTTATTCGGCGATTATCTACACTCCGCGCGATCGCTATGATACGGCGCTGCGTCAAAAGTTTTTTGCCATACTGGAGGACGGGCTGCAGGCCAAAGTCAGCAATTTCTCCACCGCTTTTACCGAAAACCCCATGGTCCGCTTGCAGGTGACGCTGGATCGTACGCCCGGTGTGCCGGGTGACGGACTGGATGTCGCGGCCCTGGAACGCCGACTGATTGATGCAGCGCGCGGCTGGGTTGACCGCTTTGCCGATCAGGTGATGGCGCTTTATGGCGATGACAAAGGCCGCGCGCTGCGCGAGCGCTATACGCTTGCTTTTCCCGCCACCTATCGCACGGCCGTCTCGCCCGAACGCGCGGCTGCCGACATTCTGCTTTGCGAGCAGGTGCTGGGTGACCGCCCGATCGCTCTGAGTCTTCATGTAGTCGAGGGGCAGTCGTCAGCGCTACAGCTGCGTCTGTTCCACTATGAAAAGCCGCTGGTGCTCTCCGATGTGCTGCCCCGCCTCGAGAATATGGGGCTGCGCATTATTACTCAGGCCTCCTATCGCCTGACGCCCAAGAATGGACAGCCGCTCTGGTTGAGCGAGTTGAGCACCGAAAGCCGCGATGGTCGTGCGATTGCGCTGGAGCAGATCAAGGCACCATTCATCGAAGCCTTCCATAAGCTGTGGGAAGGCGCGTTGGAGGATGACCGCCTCAACGGGCTGGTGCTGCGCATCGGCATCAACTGGCGCGAAGTGTCTGTTCTGCGCGCCTACAAGCGTTATTTGCAGCAGGCGGGCTTTACACCTACGCCTTCCTTCATTCGCGATACACTGACCGCACATGCCGACACGGTGCGGCTGTTTGTTGCGCTGTTCCACACCCGGTTTGACCCGGCCGCGCAGAATGGCGAGCGTGAAAAACAGCTGGTGAGCGAGATCGAAGCTACACTGGAAAAAGTCACCAGTCTGGCTGAAGATGAAGTGCTGCGCCGTTACCTTAACCTGCTGCAAAGCACGGTTCGCACCAATTTTTATCTGAACAAGCCCTACCTGTCGTTCAAGCTCAACAGTGCGCTGGTGACCAATCTGCCTTTGCCACGTCCGTATGCCGAGATCTGGGTGTATAGTCCGCGTGTTGATGGCGTGCATCTGCGCGGTGGGCGCGTCGCGCGTGGCGGTATCCGCTGGTCGGACCGGCGCGATGATTTCCGCACGGAAGTGCTGGGTCTGATGAAAGCCCAACAGGTCAAGAATGCCGTCATTGTTCCCGTGGGTAGCAAGGGTGGGTTCTACTGCAAGCAGCTTCCAGCCGATAAGGCGGCCGAGGGTAAAGAAGTAATCGCCTGTTATCAGACCTTCATTCGGGGTCTGCTGGACATTACCGACAACCGCGTGGGTGAGAGTGTGTTACCGCCCAAGGATGTCGTGCGTCATGACGGAGATGATCCCTATCTGGTGGTTGCGGCGGACAAAGGTACTGCCAAATTCTCGGATATTGCCAACGCATTGTCGCTCGAATACGGCTTCTGGCTGGGCGATGCGTTTGCCTCTGGCGGGTCGGCGGGGTATGACCATAAGCATATGGGTATTACCGCCCGCGGCGCGTGGGAATCCGTCAAGCGTCACTTCCGCGAACTGAATATCGATGTGCAAACGCAGGATTTTACCTGCGTTGGCGTGGGTGACATGGCGGGTGACGTATTCGGCAATGGCATGTTGCGTTCGGCGCATACGCGTCTGGTCGCTGCGTTTAATCATAAGCACATCTTCCTTGATCCTAATCCGGACGCGGCGACAAGCTTTGCCGAACGCAAGCGGCTCTACGAGCTGCCGGGCAGCCAATGGTCGGATTATGCGGCAGATAAAATCTCGGCAGGTGGCGGTGTATATGAGCGCGCAGCCAAGACGATTGTGCTGTCGCCGGAGGTCAAGGCCCGTTTCGGCCTGACTGCCGATAAAATGGCGCCAAATGAGCTGATTCAGGCCCTGCTCAAGGCAGATATTGATCTGCTCTATCTGGGCGGCATTGGTACCTATGTGAAGTCCACCGCCGAAACCCATGCCGAGGTAAGCGACAAGGCCAATGATGCGCTACGTATCAACGCGGCAGATCTGCGCGCCAAGGTGGTGGGTGAGGGGGCGAATCTCGGCTTTACGGCGCGCGCCCGTATCGAATATGCGCGCAAGGGTGGCCGGATCAACTCGGACGCGGTCGATAACTCGGCCGGGGTCGATACCTCCGATCATGAAGTGAACATCAAGATCGCCCTGCAGCCAGAGCTGGCACGTCTAGCCCTCACCAAGGCGGATCGGGACGCCCTGCTCGCTGACATGACCGATGATGTCGCGGCGTTGGTGCTGCGCGATAATTACCTGCAAACTCAGATTCTCTCGCAGGAACTGGCGCAGGCACCGCAGCTGCTCGACGCACATGCGCGCCTGATGCAAACGCTGGAGAAGGCGGGCAAGCTTAACCGCGCTGTTGAGTATCTTCCGAGTGACGAGCAGATCGGCCAACGCGCAGCAGCGGGGGAGGGGCTCACCCGGCCCGAGCTCGGCCTGTTGCTGGCCTATAGTAAAATGGCGATTTTTGATGATGTGCTGGCCAGTACGTTGCCGGATGATCCGGCAGTGGCTGATGCGCTCACCAGCTATTTTCCGCCCGCCATGCAAAAGCGCTTTGCCCCCGCGATCGCTGCGCACCGCCTGAAGCGCGAGATCATCGCGACCGTATTGGCGAATGACATTGTCAATCGCATGGGGGTTACGTTTGTGCAGCAGCTGGCCGAGCGCAGCGGTCATGCGCCAGCAGCCATTGTGCGTGCGTATGTCATTGTACGGGAGGCGATGCAGCTTCCTGCCCTGTGGACGCAGATTGAAGCACTGGATAACAAGGTGTCCGCTGCCGTGCAGTTGCAGATGCTGCAGGCCTGCACGCTGTTTGCTATTCGCGCCACCAGCACAACGATTAGCCTGCCGCTTCCTGCGGGTGGTGTCGGTGCCCAGATCGCAGCCCTGCGGGGGCTGTGGCAAACGATGAGCACAACGCTTGATAAATTGCTTCCGCCTGCCCCGTATCAGGCGGTGGCAGCGCAAAGCCGGAACTGGGCAGAGGCCGGTGTGCCGACAGGGCTGGCACAGGCGGTGGCGCAGCTGGCACCCTTGGGCTCAGGCCCGCGTATTCTGGCGGTGGCGCAGCAGGCGGGACAGACGCCCGAGGAGGTTGCTCCGGTGTTCTATGCTGTTGGCGCACAGATTGAGTGCGATACGCTGCGTGCCCTCGCCATGAACTTCCGCGCCCGCAATTACTGGCAGCGTCAGCAGGCCATGGGGTTGGCCGATGAGCTGGGCAAGATCCAGCAGCAGCTGACCCGCACCGTACTAGCCACCAGCAAGGGCGATGTCGCGATATGGCTGGGCACCCAACAGGATTCTGTGGCGCGCGCCCGCCAGTTCATTGGCGAGCTGACCGCCAACGGTCAGCCCGACCTGTCGATGCTGACCATGGCGATCCGTGCGCTCAAGACCTTGGCCAGCTAGCGCGCACCGTGTACGGTGCGTGTGAGTTATGTTTGGGCGTACATCCGGGCGGCCCATTGCTTCAACTTCTGTAGCATATTTTACAAAACAACCGCTGGACCTTATAGCCCAGCTGCTTAAACTGGCGGCATGATGATCCGCCTTCTTTGCGCTGCGGCGCTGACAGCTTTTCCCCTTGTTGCCTTGGCCACGGAGGTGGCACCGTGCCCGGTACTGCCGCCCATCGCGCAGGAGACCGACCGCATGGGTGTTCATGGCCTTGCCCTCTATGGCGAGCCCGCACTGCCGTCCGACTTCAAGGCGTTTCCCTATGTGAACGCCAACGCCCCCAAAGGCGGCAGCGTGCGCCTGGCTGGCTTTGGCAGCTTTGATAACCTCAATCCCTTCATTCTCAAGGGGGAAGCGGCCGATAATCTCAGTCTGCTCTTTGATACACTCCTGACTCCAAGTGAAGATGAAGCACTGTCCGAGTATGGACTGCTGGCCGAAACGGTGGATCTGCCCGCGGATCGTAGCTGGGTCGCGTTTACTCTGCGCGATGCCGCCCGGTTCAATGATGGGTCCCCTGTGCGCGCAAGCGATGTGGTGTGGACCTTCAATACACTCAAGAACAGAGGCAATCCCTATTACCGTAGCTATTATGCCGATGTGACGCATGCAGAGGCGCTCAGTGAGCGCAAGGTAAAATTTATCTTCAAAGGGCCGGGCAATCGCGAGTTGCCGCTTATCATCGGCCAACTTCCCGTGCTGTCGGAGGCAAGCTGGAAAGATCGCGACTTTAGCGCAACCACGTTGACCGCCGTAGTGGGCAGCGGGCCGTATCGCATCAAGGACGTACAACAGGGCCGCTCCATCGTTTATGAGCGCCGGGCAGATTACTGGGGAAAAGAGCTGCCAGTGAACATCGGGCGCTATAATTTTGACCAGATCCGCATCGATTATTACCGCGATGAAAACGTGATGATGGAAGCCTTCAAGGCGGGGGATGTCGACTTTCGCGCCGAGCGGGTGGCGCGCCTGTGGGCTACTGGCTACGATTTCCCTGCGGTACAGGACGGGCGTGTGGTAAAGGAGGAAATCCGCCACCAGAATCCGCAAGGTATGCAGGGCTTCATCTTCAACACCCGGCGTGATGTGTTTCGGGATGTGCGGGTACGCAAGGCTCTGGCGTGGCTGCTGGACTTTGAATGGATGAACGCCAACCTCTTTCATGGCCAGTATACCCGCTCGACCAGTTATTTCTCCAACAGCGAACTGGCCAGCCGCGGTACGCCGAAATGTGCTGAGTTGGACCTGCTCACCCCGCTCAAGGACAAACTGCTGCCCGAGATTTTTACCACGCCCTTTGCCCTCCCGGTTACCAAGGGTGATGGCAACATCCGTGAGCAGCTGATGCAGTCGAATGAGCTGCTGAAAGCGGCGGGTTATACCCTTAAAAACGGAGTGATGACGAACAGCACCACGGGTCAGCCACTCGCGTTTGAGGTGCTAATGGTGGATAGCGCGATGGAGCGGGTGGTGCAGCCCTATCTGCGCAATCTCGAGCGGTTGGGCATTAAGGCCAGAATCCGCATGGTGGATAGCGCGCAGTATCAGGCGCGCATAAACGCGCATGACTTTGACATGATCGCGGGCGGCTTGGCGCAGTCACTCTCCCCCGGCAATGAACAGCTCAGTTACTGGGGTAGTGCCATGGCCGACGAACCCGGCAGCATGAATCTGGCCGGGATCAAGGATCCGGCCGTTGATTCGCTTGTTCAGAGCATCATCACGGCCCCCGATCGCGCCCGCTTGGTGGCCGCGGTGCGGGCGCTGGACCGCGTGTTGCTGGCCGGCTGGTATGTGGTGCCCAACTGGCACCTGTCCAGCTATCGTGTCGCCTACTGGAATCGCTTCGGCCATCCGGCCAACCCGGCACGTTACTCGCTCGGCTGGCCGGATAACTGGTGGGTGGATCCGGTTAAAGCTTCGGCTTTCGAGAAGAGGTAGCCATACCGCGTGCATAATCAAGGCTACGCATACGTAACCGAGCCACATCACTCCCATCGCGTTCGGAGCTTAGAATAAATCGCCCCCGCACACTTTCGCCAGCAGCCCATATTAATTGGGTTAGCGCCTCTTCAACAAGATCCTTATTGGTCATACTGTCCGCTACGGGACCAAGATGACGACGTATCCGATTAAAAACAGCATCAGGAACCCGTAATTCGATATCAGCCATAATTACTCTCCCAGCCAAATTACAGGCATAAGCTAGACGGTTGCTGAGGATAATTGCAAGCACTCTAATTCAATCAATAAAAACAATATCTTGGAAGCCAGTCGGGGACAGCGTATATCTTAGGCTATGCTTGCCTATCTGCTGCGCCGTCTGCTGCTGGTCATCCCCACCCTGCTGGGGATCATGCTGCTGAATTTTGTCATTATTCAGTTTGCTCCGGGTGGGCCGATTGAGCGCATTATTGCGCAGGTGCAAGGCCACGCGGTGGATGCGACCTCACGTTTTAGCGGCGGCGGCAACGAAATCCAGCCAATACCACAGGACATGAGTGCCGGAGCGGTGACCAACAGCAAGTATCGTGGCGCACAGGGCTTGCCGCCCGAATTCATTGAGGAGCTGGAAGTGCAGTTCGGGTTTGATAAGCCGTTGCATGAGCGCTTCTTCAAAATGCTGTATGACTATATCCATCTCGATTTTGGTGAGAGCTACTTCCGTAACGAGAAGGTGATCGATCTGGTGCTGGCCAAACTGCCGGTCTCCATCTCTTTGGGTCTATGGACCACATTGCTGGTCTATCTGATCTCCATTCCGCTCGGCATTAAAAAGGCGGTGCAGGACGGCTCCCGCTTTGATGTGTGGAGCAGCGCCGTCATTATCATCGGCTATGCGATCCCCGGCTTTTTGTTTGCTATTCTGCTCATCGTGGTATTTGCAGGTGGCAAGTATCTCGACTGGTTTCCGTTGCGCGGTCTGGTAAGTGACAACTTTGCCGAGCTTTCAAGCTGGGCCAAGCTCAAGGACTATCTCTGGCATATTACGCTGCCGGTCACCGCCATGGTGATCAGCGGCTTTGCCAGTCTGGCCATGCTGACCAAGAACAGCTTTCTTGACCAGATCGGCCAGCAATATGTGCTGACCGCGCGCGCCAAGGGCCTGAGTGAAACCCGTGTGCTCTACGGCCATGTGTTCCGCAACGCTATGCTGATTGTGATTGCCGGACTGCCCGGCGCATTTATCAGCATTTTGTTTACCTCGTCCTTGCTGATCGAAATTACATTCTCGCTTGATGGATTGGGCCTCTTGGGCTTTGAGGCCGCGATCAACCGCGACTATCCAGTCATCTTCGGTACTCTGTTCATCTTCACCCTGATTGGTCTGGTCATGAACATCGTGGGCGATCTCATGTACGCACTGGTTGACCCGCGCATCGATTTTGCGAGCCGCAACGTATGACCCCACTGAATACCCGCCGCTTAGCCAATTTCAAAGCCAATCGTCGGGGCTGGTGGAGCCTATGGATATTTGTGACCCTGTTTGTGGTCACACTCGGGGCTGAGCTGATTGCGAACGACAAGCCGTTACTGTTGAAGTATGAAGGGCAGTATTATGTACCGGTGGTTCAGACCATCTACGAAACACAATTTGGGGGCTTTCTGGACACCGAAGCCAATTACCGCGATCGCGAGGTGCAGCGGCTGATTAATGAAAAAGGCTGGATGATCTGGCCGCTGATCCCCTTTGGCCCCAACACCATTAATTACGAGCTGACCGAACCTGCCCCCTCGCCACCGAGCGCGGCTAACTGGCTGGGTACTGACGATCAGGGCCGCGACGTGCTGGCTCGTCTCATCTACGGTTTTCGCATTTCGGTGCTGTTTGGCCTGATTTTGACCGTACTGGGCTCAATCATCGGCATTTTTGCAGGTGCGGTGCAAGGCTATTTTGGCGGCAAGACCGATCTGATTGCGCAGCGCCTGATCGAAATCTGGGGCGGGATGCCCGTGCTGTATCTGCTCATCATCCTTTCCGCCGTGATTGAGCCGAATTTCTGGTGGCTGCTGGGCATCATGCTGCTATTCAGCTGGATGCAGTTGGTAGGGGTTGTGCGGGCCGAGTTTCTGCGCGCCCGCAATTTTGACTATGTCAAAGCCGCCCGCGCCTTGGGTGCCACCGACCCCGTCATCATGTGGCGGCATGTGCTACCCAACGCCATGGTGGCGGCCATTACCTTTATGCCCTTCATCCTCAATGGCTCCATTACCACGCTCACGGCGCTTGACTATCTGGGCTTTGGTCTGCCGCCCGGCAGTTCAAGCTTGGGCGAGTTGCTCAATCAGGGTAAAAACAACCTGCAAGCACCGTGGCTGGGTTTTACCGCGTTTTTTGCCCTTGCGATCATGCTCTCACTGCTCATCTTCATCGGCGAAGCCGTGCGTGATGCCTTTGACCCGCGCAAGACCTTTGGTGCAACCGCCCTGACCACACTGAATAAACGGAGATGAAAATGCGCTTTCTGATTACTCTGCTGATGCTCACTCTGGCCGCGCCCGCACAGGCCCAGTTGCAGTTCGAATCCAAGCCCGACCCCGCCGCCGGGCCGCCGGGTATCCGTTGGCTGCAAAAGGAGCCAATGAGCCTATTTGATCTGGGCATGATGGAACTGACCAACACCGCAAATAAAATCGCAGTCAGTTTTGAGAATGTGCGCGGTGCCGTGACCGAATATCGACCGGAGAAGGGAACCATCGCGGTCACATTCTATTACGCTGCACCTTACGCGGCGGAGATGTGCACAGCACAGGCCAAGCGCTTACGCGATGCCATGTTTCCGCAACGCACGGATGTGGCCCGCTTGGCTGCCGAACTGAACAGCTATTTTATGAGCTACGGCCCCAATAATGACAACCGCCCCCGCAGCCTTGGACAGGAGCTGATCGCCATGCTGCGTATCAGTATTTATATGCAAGGCGGCATCTGCCAGCTGTCGTTGGTATCCGACACGCCTGAAGTCTGGGAAGATCCCACCACGGCTGTCGCACCACCGGTCGCTAAAGCACCGGACAAATAATGTCCGATCAGCCTTTACTCCATATCCGCGATCTGGCGGTCAGCTTTGGGGCGGCACCAGCCGTGCAGGGCGTGACGCTGAGCCTTAAGGCGGGCGAGACTTTGGCGCTGGTGGGCGAAAGCGGCTCGGGAAAATCTGTAACCGCGTTGTCGGTCCTGCAACTCCTTAACTACCCAGCCGCCCATCACCCGGCGGGAAGCATTCTCTTCAAGGGGCAGGAACTATGTGGAGCGCCCGAAGCTGTGCTGCGCAACGTACGCGGGCGCGATATCGGCATGGTGTTTCAGGAGCCGATGACCTCGCTTAACCCATTGCATACGATTGAAAAGCAGATCGGTGAGTCGCTGCGGCTGCACCAGGGGTTGACGGGTGCGCAAGCGCAAGTCCGTTGTATCGAGCTATTGGCGCAGGTCGGTTTTGCCGACGCCAAGGACCGTCTGGGTGCCTATCCGCATGAGCTGTCCGGTGGTCAGCGCCAGCGCGTGATGATTGCCATGGCGCTGGCGAATAATCCATCGTTGTTGATAGCCGATGAGCCAACCACTGCGCTGGATGTGACGATTCAGGCGCAGATCCTCCGCTTGCTTAAAAAACTGCAACGTGAACAGACTCTCGCCCTGCTGCTGATTAGTCATGATCTGGGCATAGTCCGTAAAGTGGCCGATCATGTCGCCGTCATGCAAATGGGCCGAGTGGTGGAGCAGGGCCCGGTCGCCGAGGTGTTTGGCAATCCTCAGCATCCCTATACGCAAAAGCTGCTCGGGGCTGAGCCGCGCGGTGAACCGGTGGCGGCTAATCCTGCCGCGCCGGTTATCGTCCAGACCGACAAGCTGCGCGTGTGGTTCCCGGTCAAGACCGGGCTATGGCGGCGGACCACCTCGCACATCAAGGCTGTCAACGATATTACCATCAGCCTACGCCACGGGCAGACGCTGGGCGTGGTCGGTGAGAGCGGCTCGGGTAAAACAACACTCGGGCAGGCGATACTGCGTCTGATTGGCAGTCAGGGCAGTATCCGCTTTGACGGGCGGGAGCTGCAAGGCCAGAGCTGGACCAGGTTACGCCCCCTGCGTCCGGCCATGCAAATGGTGTTTCAAGACCCGTTTGGTTCGCTCAGTCCCCGCCTGTCGATGGGCGAGATCGTCGGGGAGGGCCTGTCTATCCACAAGATTGGCGCAAGCGCGGACGACCGTGATCGGATGGTGTGTGAAGCGCTCCGTGAAGTCGGGCTGGACCCGCAGATGCGCACCCGCTATCCGCATGAGTTTTCAGGCGGTCAGCGCCAGCGGGTCGCGATCGCCCGCGCGCTGGTCCTCAAGCCCAAGCTGATTGTGCTGGATGAGCCGACCTCGGCATTGGATGTCTCTGTTCAAGCGCAGGTGGTGGAACTGTTGCGTGAGCTGCAAGGCCGCCATGGGCTTACATATCTTTTCATCAGTCATGATCTGCGCGTGGTGCGTGCGTTGGCGCATGATGTGCTCGTCATGAAAAACGGCGAGGCGGTCGAGCAGGGGCCCGCCGCTCAGCTGTTTGCTGCACCCCAACACCCCTACACGCAGGCCTTACTGCGCGCCGCGCTGCATCTTGATCCACTGGATTAGCTACGGTCAGCGTCGCCGCATCGAGCCGAACAGCCCGCGCATGATCTCACGTCCGACCTGACTGGCCGCGGCGCGTAAGACGCTCTTGGTGACCGCCGTGACCAGACTTTCGGGCTGGCGGCCGCGTGGCTTGGGGCCTTCTGTCATTGGCTCGGCCTTCTGCGCAGTCACAGTCTTTTGTGTCAGGCGTTCATAGGCGCTCTCGCGATCAATGTCCTTGTCGTAACGTCCGCTGACCACACTACCAGCCAGCAGTTGGGCGCGCTCATCGCTTGTCAGCGGCCCCAAGCGGCTCTCGGGTAGCGAGATTTTTACCCGCTCCACCATCTGCGGCGCTCCGTTAGCCTCAAGCAGTGAGATCAACGCCTCGCCCACCGCCAGAGCGGTGATCGCGTCTTGGGTTGAGAAAGCGGGGTTGGTGCGGAAGGTATCCGCGGCTGCCTTCACGCTCTTCTGGTCAGCCGGTGTAAAGGCACGCAGCGCATGCTGAATGCGGTTGCCCAGTTGCCCGGCCACACTAACCGGAATATCGATCGGGTTTTGCGTAATGAAGTAAACCCCAACGCCCTTGGAGCGGATGAGACGCACCGCCTGCTCAATTTTCTCGAGCAGAACTTTAGGTGCGTCTTTAAATAACAAATGCGCTTCGTCAAAGAACAGGCAGAGCTTGGGTTTTGGTAAATCGCCCGCTTCCGGCAATTCCTCAAACAGTTCGGCGAGCAGCCACAGCAACACACAGGCGTATAGGCCCGGACGCAGGTACAACTGCTCGGCACTTAAAATACTGATGAGCCCGCGCCCGTTGATATCGGTCCGCAGCAGATCCGTCAGCTCCAGCGCTGGCTCACCAAAAAACGCATCGGCTTTGTCGGTCTCCAGCTGCACCAGCGCCCGTTGAATGGCGGCTACCGAGGTGGGAGCGATCAGGCCATATTGGTCGCTGATAGCTTTAGCGTTATCGCTCACATAATCGAGCAGCGCCCGCAGATCTTTCAGGTCAAGCAGCAGCAAGCCCTGCTCATCCGCCACCTTGAACGCCACATTGAGCACGCCGCTCTGTATCTCATTAAGCTCAAGCAGGCGGGCCAGTAACAGGGGGCCGATTTCACTGATGGTGGTGCGCAAGCGGTGGCCCTGCGCCCCAAACACATCCCACAGAATTGCCGGATTAAACCCGCCCTCCTTGCAGGCCGCAATGCCGGACAGGTCGCCCTTCACATCGCACACGAAAACAGGCACTCCCTGCGCTGCCAGCCCTTCGGCCAGGCGTTGCAAGGTCACGGTCTTGCCGGTTCCGGTTGCACCGGTAATCAGCCCATGGCGATTGGCGCGTCTGAGCAGAAGATGCGTATTTGCCGCAAGTTGGACAGCATCGCGCACGGCGGACAAATCGGCAGCAGCAGACATGGAGGCTCCTTGAGTTTGGAGAGGACTATAGCGGTACTCGCTTCAATTCGCTATAAGCAGCGCATGAGCGACTCGCCAAGCCATACGGCCATTTTCTGCAAGGTTGTCGATAACTTCGGCGATATTGGCGTGTGCTGGCGTCTGGCCCGCCAGTTGGCGCAGGAGCAGGGGCATGTCATTGCCTTATATGTCGATGATCTTGCTAGCTTTGCCCGGCTGGAGCCGGAGGTGAATACGCATCTACCCGAGCAGACCCTGTTTGGTATTCAGATTATCCGCTGGCATGAGCCATTTCACGTACCGCAGCCTTTGCCGAATCTGGTGATCGAAACTTTCAGCTGCCGACTGCCCGAGGCGCTGGTCGCCGCACTGGCTAATGCCGATCCTGTCCCGCGCTGGGTGAATCTGGAACATCTCACCGCCGAGGATTGGGCGATATCTTCGCATGGACTCATCTCAGTCCACCCCACCACAGGGCTGAAACGCGAATTCCATATTCCCGGCTTTGCCCCCGCCAGTGGTGGGTTGCTGCGCGAGGGTGCCTTGCTGCATGAGCGCGATGCTTTTATGGCTGATGTCACTGCCCAGCAGCACTGGTGGCTAAACCAGCTTGGTATCCGTAAGCCAGAGGGCTTGATGGTTAGTCTGTTCGCCTATCCCTACGCCCCTTACCCGGTGCTGATGCAGGCTTTGCGCGAGCGTGGTCAGCCCGTCACCCTGCTGGTGCCGGAAAGCGTCAATCACCCTGCACTGGTTAACGGGCACAATATTCGCTTGATCCGCTTTCCCTTCCTGCGCCAACCGGACTATGACCGCCTGTTGTGGAGCTGTGATCTGAATTTTGTCCGTGGCGAGGATTCCTTCATTCGGGCGCTGTGGGCGGGCAAACCCTTTATCTGGCAGGCCTATGCCCAGAGTGAGGATGCGCATATGAGCAAAGTTGACGCTTTTTTGCGCCTTTATACGCAAAAAATGCCGCAAAAATGTGCAGAAGCTCTTGAATTTGGGCACAGTCTGTGGAATCTATCGCCCGCCGCAGCGCCGGAGGGTCTGACGCTGCTGCTGGAACGCCTGCCTGAACTGGACAGTGCCGCCCGGCAGGCCAGTAACGCACTGGCCGCACAACAGGATTGTGTCAGCCGCCTGCTGCGGTTGCCCATAACAGAGAGACAGACAAAATGAAAATCGCTCAGGAACTCCGCGCCGGTAACGTCATCATGATTAACGATCAGCCGATGGTGATCCGCAAGGCTGAATACAACAAGTCCGGTCGTAATGCGGCCGTCGTCAAGATGCGTCTGCAGAACCTGCTGACCGGCAGCGCCACCGAAAGCATTTATAATGCCGACGAAAAGTTTGAGGACATCATCCTCGACAAGAAGGAAGTGACCTACTCCTACAACACCGACGATATGTTTGTATTCATGGATGCCGAGTTCAATCAGTTTGACGTGGGTAAGGATGTTATTGGTGATAGCCATTACTTCCTCACCGACAGCCTGCCCTGCGAAATTACCCTTTATAACGAGCGCGCCATCTCGGTTGAGTTGCCCACCAAGGTGGTGCAGGAGATCGAATACACCGAGCCGGCCGTGCGTGGTGATACCTCGGGCAAGGTCATGAAGCCTGCCAAGATGACCAGTGGTTTTGAAACCGTGGTCCCCGCCTTCATCGGCAATGGCGAGAAGATCGAGATCGACACCCGCACCGGCGAGTATGTTGGTCGCGCCAAAGATTAATCCTTAGCCAGTATCTTGATAAACCCCGCCCGAGGACCTCCGGCGGGGTTTTTCTTGAAAATATGCATAAGTATTGTCTATCTGGCATGTGAGAAAAGTTTCGGCTGAGCCATGTCGTGGTAGGGAATGACCTCTGCATCAAGCCTATAGTATATTGATTTGGCTATACTGGTGGTCCCCGGACGCATTGGGAACGTGCGAGACCTAGTATATGTGCATGGTTTTAAGATTTATAGGGGATATCAAGATAATACCAGACGGTGCCGGACAAGAAACGGCGGTGCGTGGTTGCCTAATTTTGTCCGTGCTCTCAGTTTTGAATATTGATTTTATCGTGATAATTTCCTGACATCATAGATGTTGATAGTGCCTTTTGCATAGAAAATCATTTATCCAGCACGAGCTTTGGCCAGCCTTTTCTATCTGATTCACCTTCTGTTATTGTAACTCGAAATTTCGCTGCTGATGCTGGAACAGGCTGAATTTTTGGTAATGGAACAAAGTCACCGTTATATCTAGTGTGTCTAATGTAGCGTATTAGTCGGCCTTCTAGCAGAAAGGCTATGGACATATCGCTGTCATCAATGGACTCAAATGGTATAACTCTTTCGCAGTATTTTACCTGAACGTTCAAAGTGTCACAGATAGCAGATCTAGGTTCGTAAGGCCCGAATAGGTACATACTATCCCAGCTGAATTTGGTAATTTTATGTAAATCTATAATCGGATTCCCATTTCTTACGTTTTCTCCCAGCTCTTTGGAGAAGTTTACACTATTGTACTTATTGTTGTTATAAACAATGACTAATAACATGATCTGCGTAACAGCTGCCACGCTGATTAAGAAATACCTTGAGGTCTTTTGGGAGTGGAATCGAGGCAGACGACCTGTGATTAGAGTACCAACTACTACTAAAAGGGAAGAGTACAATACAGCCGTAAAAAAAAGTCTTGATAGGATGGGGTAATGGATAGGCATGTTTTTTAAAGAAAATAGAAAAGCAAGAAAAGAGGCTAGTACCCCGAGAAAGCGCGCTAACCCGAAGAAGTATATTTTCATGTATTTCCTCCATCAGGCAGCATTAAAAAAAACTACTGACTGAAAAAGCTCAGCACTAGTACGGAGCTACCGTTAATTTCTGCGCGTTTTGGCGCTATATTGTCATAATCCGCATCATCCGTAACTGTATAGGTACGAAGGTTATTTTGCAAGTTATTGGATTGTTGGGTATTTTTATTACCTTTCCGCCTCTATCAAAAAGCATTTGAAAAAGTAATGGCGGTGGCTGTAGTCTACCGCGAACCTCTCTCACGTATCAATTCCCTGCTTAACAGGGAAAATACAGGGAATTTTCAGGATTTAGCATGGGTCTATTAGCTTCTATATGTGGAAGTAAGTGCCGATCATCCGGCATATCTTATGCTGAGCGCATCTTTGGCAGTCAAAAATAACAGGGAATTTATTAGAGGTTATCAGGGAATTTTCCCACACTAACAGTGAATAGTTAATCGCTATCAGGGCCGCCGCAGTGGCGCAGGCTGGGGGGCGAAGGTGGAACGATTGGTAATCAGTCCTGCTGCTTTCAGCCGAGTTACCTGTCCTGGAACTTATCAAACGTATCCATCAGCTCAGGCTCCTCATCCGGCTCGTGCCATCGCGGGGGCGGATCATCGGGGAACAGCAGCAACGAGATAGTGCCTTCGTAAGCGTCAGCGTGCACGGTCATCTCGCGCACGCTTTCCTTGAACTGCGGCCAGGTACTAGGCTTGTGTGTAATACCAAGCTTGGCATCAATCGTAGCGTCGCGACTCATGGCTAACGATTGCTGCGGTAGTCCAATGAGTTCCTTCTTGGGCTGTAGATAAACACCCGACTTGTAGAGCGCATCGCTTGACCGAGCCCACTTTACAAAACCATTGTCGCCGATAACCAACATGGCCCTGCGGGAAGTAAGCTGGAGCCATTTCAGCAACGCTGCCGTGAGGGAGACATTAAATTGATCCGCAACCTCCTGCATGAGATGCAGGGAGATTTTCTGCTTACCGATCAGTTGTTCAAATGTGTTGCGAGGCATGAGTAGGTAGGAAGCAAACTCGTTAGCTTGCACCTCACGCTGTCCGTATTCGGAATCCCAGTCCAGCATGTCCTGACGGCTACAGTTGATTTGGCCGTTCCCCAGCTCAGCCCTATGCAGGAGGTAGTGCCCGAACTCGTGTGCCAACGTAAAATTGATCCGGCCGGGAGATTTGATTGCTGTGTTGTAGATGATGCCCCATTCGTTGGCGGCACCCGGTACACGCGCGAGCATACCTTCAAACCGCCCCCCAAGATCCTCCCCGGTAATTCGGGTCAGGGGAGAATCTGGAAAGAGTTGTCGTGAGAGATCCATCGCAATATCTTGAATCTTGACCGGATACATCCTCTGGCCACTGGCGTTTTCAAACACCTGCAAGATTTTTGTGATACGTATGGCCCAGCCAACGGGGCTGTTTGGGAGTCTCATTTTTTATCCTCAGCCCATCCTTCGACGATCTTCATAATACGCTCCTGATCACCTGCTTTCAGCTTCTCGAATTTGCGGAAGAAGGCCGACTTGAGCACTGTATCGTCTGGACTATTCTTGTCGTCATCGAGCAGGAACTCAGCAGTGACGCCAAGAGCTTCCGCAATCTTGAGAAGCTTCTCACCAGAGGGTTTTCGGGTGTTCCGGTTTTCTAACTCCCAGATATACCCTTTGCTGGACTCCGTCTGCGCCGCCAGTTGCTCAAGTGTCATGCCTTTGGCTTTGCGCAACTCGCGGATTTTGTCCCCTAACGGCATAGTAATACGCTCCTTCTCGTTGCAGAATCGCACGGGGAGAAGTTCTATCCAAGTGCATTTTTTATACTTTACAATAGGTAAGGCTCGGCGTATAAGAAAAGTATCAGATAGCGATATGAACGATACCGCTAAACAGGCAACAGGGGGATCATCATGGCAGATGGTAACGGCATGTCGGAAAAACAAAGTAATAATATTGATCAATATGTTGAGCGAATTCCACTTGGCAAGCTGACGCCTTGGAAACGTAATGCTAGGACGCATTCCAAGAAGCAAATCCGCCAGATCGCGGACAGCATCCAGACCTTTGGCTTCACGAATCCGGTTCTGATCGATCGTGAGCTGCGGATTCTTGCGGGCCATGGCCGCGTGGAAGCAGCCAAGCTACTTGGCTGGGCTGATGTTCCTTGCCTGCGGATCGAACATATGACCGAAAACCAGAAACGGGCTTACGTGCTGGCCGATAACAAGCTGGCGCTAAATGCAGGGTGGGATGAGGATCTGCTGGCTGAAGAGCTGCAGGAACTGCTCGCGGCTGGAGATCTGAGATTTGATGTGGGGGTGACCGGTTTCTCGATCGGAGAAATCGACAGCCTGATCGAAGGCGCGGCCCCCGAAGAAGCTGGTAATCCCGAAGACGATGCTATTCCGGATGAAGCTCCCGCGCGCTGCAAGCCCGGCGATGTCTGGCAGCTTGGGCCACATCGGCTGCTGTGTGGCGATGCACTTGACCCCACTGACCTCGCGCTTCTGATGCAGGGCGAAGCGGTCCAAATGGTATTTACCGATCCTCCTTACAATGTCCCGGTTCAAGGACATGTCTGCGGCATGGGGCGTGTCCAGCACCGTGAGTTTGCGATGGCGTCCGGTGAAATGACCTCTGCACAGTTCACCGAGTTTCTGCGCACTGCTTTTGAGAATATGGTGGCGTACTCCCAAGACGGGGCCATTCACTTCATCTGCATGGATTGGCGCCATATGAAGGAGATGCTGGAAGCTGGTGGGCTCGCCTACAGTGAGCTTAAGAATCTCATTGTCTGGGCAAAAGATAACGGCGGTATGGGCACCTTCTACCGCTCCCGCCATGAGTTGGTCTTTGCTTTCAAACACGGAAGCGCGCCGCATATCAACAGCTTTGAGCTGGGCCAGCACGGGCGGTACCGCACTAATGTCTGGGAGTACAAAGGCGTGAACACCCTGCGTGCAGGACGCATGGAAGAGCTGGAATTGCACCCCACCGTCAAGCCGGTGCAGATGATTGCTGACGCCATCAAAGACGTGTCGATGCGAGGCAATATTGTCCTTGATCCGTTTGCTGGGAGTGGTTCTACATTGATCGCCGCTCACAAAACTGGTCGGCGGGCCTTCGTGATTGAGCTAGATCCAATCTATTGCGATCGCATCATCGCACGCTGGGAGGCTTTCGCCAAAGACGAGGCCGAGCAACTGGTATGCGGTATGCCTAAGGTTGCTGTGAATGCCTAAGCTTCCTGGGGCGCCCTATGAGATAGGATATCAAAAGCCACCGCACGCTAGTCGCTTCCAAAAGGGACAGTCGGGGAACCCTAATGGGCGGCCGCGCGGACGTAGCAACAAACAGGCACTCACCTTTGGTGAAGAGCGGTTGAAGTCGCTGCTGCTAGAAGAGGCTTATCGCTCAATCCCGGTGCAGGATGCCGGAAAATCCATCACCATGCCAATGGCGCAAGCTGTTATCCGCTCGGTAGCTGTTGCAGCCGCTAAGGGCCAGCCTCGCGCTCAGCGGCTATTCCTGAAGCTGGTTCAGACCATTGAAGAAGAGCATTATCAAACTCAGCTCTTATATGTCCAGACGATGATCGAATATAAGTTTGAGTGGGAACAGGCGATAGCAGAGGCTCAGCAGCGAGGTTGTTCGATAGCCGTACCGTTGCCGCATCCGAAAGACGTTCACGTTAACCCGCGAACAGGTGAGGTCAGGATTGACGGACCGATGACCGAAGAAGAACACAAAAAGTGGAATCATCTGCGACTAATGAAGAACAACTGTCTAGAAGCGGTCCAGGTATGCAAAGCCGAGCTTGCAGAACCAAACTGCCAGTACAGAGATCAGGTTCAGGATGAATTAAACCACAGCCAAAGACTGCTCGATCTTGTTTCTAAGGTGATCAGAGATTGAACCAATAGACGTTTATGATACTGGGTACTAAGGCGCGCGCTGGCCTGGATTCTGGCGTGCGAGGGGAATGCACTAATATGATTCATCCCTGATGAGTACTTACCTTGAATCCAGAACTGGCCTTGAGTTTATACTCGGCCAGAGATGCCAATAACCCAAGTATAGCAAGATGCACCATCACCATAGCGCTCAAACAGTGGCGTTTGGTTTCCATGGCATCGCCCCAGAAGCTGATAAAGAGATTACCGAATGCTGCCGCGCCGAGCGTAAGCCATAAGAATTCTTGTTCTGTGATTATATCTAACCGAGTGCGGCACTGGCGAACTCGTAATCCAATTATCAGACAGAACAAAACAATAGTTTCTGCAGAAAAGCGGGGGGTAGGGAGTGGGGGTAACGATGCGATGACATAGATAATATTCCTTGGCCCTTCCTTATAAGCCCTATAAACGTTTCCAGGGCTAATCTTTTGACGTCCACCAAACATGGCTATCAGTCGCGCCGGTAGTGTACGTACAATCCACTCCATATAAGCGGGCTTGCCTTTATCTGCAGCCCACTGAGTGACTTCTTTGGAAACGGGGCAGTCAAATTTGCCTGCGCACGCCAATAGCTCGGTACTAACTGGCAGGCCGCGTGCAGCAAAAAAAGCCGTTGTATCGGGATCAGTAACAATTCTCTGAGCGACCGAGTTAATCAGCGGTGAGACGTAGCGCTCTCCTTCATGCGCCCAACTTGCGGCTTGAAAACTGGCAAGGGCAAGCAGACATAAAACAGCAACCAGTCTCACGTCTCGCCGCCAGATAAAAACGGTGGCCGAAAATGGTACTACCAGGTAGACCATGGTATCGCGCAGAAAAAGCAGGGCTAGGCCCGCGGCGAATAGCAAAAAATAACGACGTTGTTGTATCGCCAATAGCCATCCCGCAATAAATAAACACAACATTGATAGCGAGAAACTTTCAGTCAGAATCATCCGGTTCCAAAACAGGATGTTGGCACCCAGGGCGCCCCAGACAGTCGCATAGAATACGGCAGAGCGGATTTGCGGAAGGGAAAATACACGGCTCATGTATAAGGCGAGAACACACCATGCCGCGAAACTAACTACCGACTGCAGAATTGTCAGTAACGTCTGGTTGGGTACCAACCAATAAATAAGTGGGTAAAGAGGTGGCCGCATCAGCATGAACTGTTGCCAGACACCTGGTTCATTTTGGTGTTTGTGAAGGTACACATACGTTTGTGTATCGGGAAAAGTTTGAACAGGTATGCCGATATGACTGACCGCGAACACCAAGGCGGCAAGCCCGATGAATATAATTTTACGCCGCGGAGACTCGACCAAAAGTGCCAAGAGTGTCTGCTTCAGTTTTTCTAGCATTCAGTGCTCCTAAAATCGGCGGATCGGCTGGACGTACAAGTTTATGAACTCAGCTGAATTGGACAGTTATGGTTCCAACCAGGCTACGTGGCTAATGCTTTTTTCTGAAAATTTCTACGCTCAAATGCCAAAGTCTTATTGACAACTTTTGGACCTCTGCAATACCTTGACGCTACTGGGCGTGTTCGTTTTTGATGGCGGGGCTATAATGAGAAGAAAACAAGAGCTATTGCATAAGTGCAATTCCAATCAAAAGCGATTGGCTGTCATTGGCGCCGTATTCGGCGCCATTTTATTTTATGCCCACCCCCTATTAGCCCAGCTTATGGTTACACCCGGCAAGCTTGATGTAAACGGGCTGGGCGGTGCGGTTTATTCCGTTCCGGTAGAAATTCCGCCGGGTACAGCGGGGATGGTTCCCTCGGTATCGCTGCAATATAATAGTCAGGGTGGCGATGGCCCGCTGGGGGTAGGCTGGAGCGTAACAGGGCTCTCTGAAATCAACAGATGCGGAAAAACCCTTGTTCAAGATGGTTCTATTGGCGGAGTCGCTTTTAATAGTAACGATCGGTTTTGCTTAGACGGGCAGCGATTGGTTGCAATCTCTGGAACCTATGGCGCCGATGGAACAGAATATCGAACCGAGATGGAAAGTTTCAGCAAGATCATATCGCGCGGCTCAACAGGTAGCGGCCCTGCTTGGTGGGAAGTGCGCACCAAGTCCGGGCAAATTATGGAATACGGAAATACCTCAAATTCCAAGGCTATGCTATCAGGTATAGCGTCGATTAAATCATGGTTGGTAAACAAAATATCAGACACCAAGGGAAATTATCTTACCTACACCTATGCCAATAACTTTACATACAATAGTGTTAATACGGGCGAGGTCCTGCCCTCAGTAATTGCGTATACCGGTAATGCGGGCGCCACACTCTCTCCGTACAACAGCGTAGAGTTTGTTTACGCTACAAGGCCAGACATTTCACCGATGTATTATGCGGGCGTGCAGACGTTCCGCACGCAACGGCTGACAAATATCAGAACAAAAACCGGAACTACGCTTGTGGGAGACTATAGGCTTACATATGAACAAAGTCCGACGACGAATCAGAGCCGGGTAGCTTCGATTGCCCAATGTGATGGGGCTGGGGCATGCTTGCCTTCAGTCAGTTTTTCTTGGACAAGCCGTAGCGGCCGCGGAACGTTTGATCAGGCCACAGCTACCCATACCGACTCCCTTCTTGGCACGCCGCCAAGATTGACTTCGTATCAAGCATCGGGAGATTTTAATGGCGACGGCAAGACAGACACAGCCTTCTTTTATAGCAATAGCATTTATGCCTTTTTGAGTCAGCTGGACGGAACATTCCAGCGCGTTACTACAATTCATAACCTTAGTATGGGAACTCCACCCCAAGGCACGTCTGTTCCCGTTACTGGCGATATGAATGGTGATGGTAGAATGGATGTTTTGTTTTTCTACAATACCACTATTCGTACATTTTTGAGTAACGGGGACGGCACCTATCAAACCGTGACTTCTTCTATTCCTCAGGCCATAGGAAGCCCCCCTTCTGTGGTGCCTTTAGCGGACGATTTTAACGGTGATGGCAAGACCGATGTATCTCTATTCTTTAATAGCAGCATCTACTCTTTTACGAGCAATGGAGATGGCACATACCAGTTTAGCACTTCGACTCACAACCTAGCCATGGGGAATCCGCCGTCCGCAAACTACAGCCCCGCAATAGGGGATTTTAATGGCGATGGTAGGAAAGATATCGCCTTCTTCGCCAACACTATCCGCACTTTTTTGAACAACGGTAACGGAACGTATCAAGCCGTCACATCATCTCCACCGCAGAATATAGGAAGCCCGCCCTCAGTTGTCTCCCTGGTGGATGATCTGAATGGTGACGGCAAAACAGATGTCTCGCTATTTTTTAATAGCAGCATCTTCACTTTTATGAGCAACGGGGATGGGACGTATCAGTCGACAATTACAACTCACAATCTGGCCATGGGGAATCCGCCTTCTGCGGGTTATGCCCCGGCCGTGGGTGATTTTAACGGCGATGGCAGAAAGGATATGGCCTTTTTTGCTAATTCCATCCGCACCTTCTTGAACAAGGGCGACGGAGCTTACCAGCTTGTAACAAGTTCTCCGCCACAGAATATGGGGACTCCGCCTTCGGTTGTCCCACTCGCTGAGGATTTGGATGGCGACGGCAAAACAGATGTCTCGCTGTTCTTTAACAACAGTATCTTCTCGTTTATGAGTAACGGAGACGGCACATACCATTCGATTATATCCACTCACGGCTTTGCTATGGGCAATCCCCCTTCCGGCAACTCGGCTCCCCTCACTGGAGATTTTAATGGCGATGGCTACGCCGACATAGCCTTCTTTTTCAATAGTACGCGATACACATTCCTGAATAAGATACGCACGCCAGAGCTGATAATAGGGGTAAATGTTTCCTCCTTCGGCTCGACCACATCTTTGGATTATAAGCCTCTGACAGATAGTGCCGTGTATACAAAGGGAACAGGTGCAGTTTACCCCAGATATGATTTTCAGGCCCCCGTTTTTGTTGTTTCAGCGATGACGTCTCCCAACGGTATTGGTGGAACGTATGCTTCGACTTACAAATATGCGGGAGCGCAGTTTCATGTTACTGGCCGTGGCTTCTTGGGCTTTGCCAGTCAGACCAGCACGGATTCTCAAACCGGGGTTATCCAGACAACGAATTTCAGGCAGGACTTTCCTTACATAGGCAAAATGTCATCGCAGACTAAAGTCCTCAGTGGCGTCACCCTTAACAGCGAAACGAACACTTATTCCCTTGGGACTCTGCCGTGGTCGGGGACTTATTTCCCCTACCTCTCGCAGAAGGTTACGACCAGTAAAGATCTGGATGGAACGGCAATGCCCACAACAACGACAACCTATGCCTACGACACATACGGCAACGCGACGCAGGTTACGAACAGTACGCCAGACGGAGCCAGCCAAACGACGAATAGTACTTATACCAACGATACAATCAATTGGCATCTGGGGCGCCTTTCCGGCTCTTCGGCTACCAATGTAACGCCATAAGGATGGGCCTTATGTACAGAAGCACCCAACTTAAGTCGCGGCTCAGCCTGATATTGACCCTGGTGGTTTTCTTTGCTTCTCCCGCTTGGGCAGCAACAGGAACGCGCTCTACTTCATTTTCCTATACGGCACAGGGGCTTCTGGCCAGCGAGGTTATAGAGCCCAATATAACCGCCCTGAAACTCACCACGGCGTATACCTATGACTCATTTGGCAACATAACGGCGGTAACACAGTCGGGTGTTGATATTGCCACGCGAACGCAGACAACCGCCTATGATGCCAAGGGGCAGTTTGCGACTACTCAGACAAACGCTCTCAATCATAGCGAAACCTGGCAGTATGATGTGCGCTTTGGTCAGCCAACCAGCCATACCGGGCCGAACGGGCTGACGACAACATGGAGCTACGACTCCTTTGGTCGTAAGACCCTTGAGGTCAGGCCCGACGGTACGCGCACAAGCTGGAGCTATATCTACTGTAGCGGCATAAACGGCGGTACAGCGTCCTGTCCGCCAAATGGCGCGTATCTGGTGCAGGCAACACCACTGGCATCCGATGGAACCACGCAGAATGGCCCCTTGGTCAAAACCTACTACGACAAACTTGCACGCGTATTGGGCACGGATTCGCAGGGCTTTGACGGCAGCACCGTTCGCCAGCTCACACAGTATGACTCAAAAGGCCGGGCAGAAAAGTCAACCAAGCCTTACTTTCTGGCAACCGGTACGCAGCGGTGGACGGTTAATACCTATGATGCGCTCGGCCGTGTTGTTTCTACGACAAACCCGGATAACAGCGTCAGTACCTTTGGCTTTCAGGGTTTAACCACAACGGTCACCAATTCACTAAGCCAGACAACCACCACGGTTTTGAATGCTCAGGGTAAAACAGTGTCTGTTACCGACCCTTCGGGCACGACCAGCTATACCTATGACCCCTTTGGTAACTTGAAGACCGTAACCGATGCGGCGGGCAACGTCACAACCTATACCTACGACATTCGCGGCAACAAGCTTTCCATGCAAGACCCGGACATGGGCACTTGGAGCTATACCTACAATGTTCTGGGCAAGCCGCTGACGACTGTCGACGCGAAGAATCAGACCACGACCTATGCCTATGATCTGCTCGACAGGCCCATCCAGATATCCGCCACCGACCGTACCACAACCTATACCTACGATACGCTGACCAAAGGTATCGGCGCACTGGCGAGCGCGACAGTTGTCGAATCGGGGTCAACCACCTATAGCCGCGTTCCCGCCTACGACAGCCTTGGCCGCCTGAATGGCACAGTTTTGACTATTGGCGGCGTGCAATATACCTCTGCGGCCACTTTTGACACCAATGGGCGCTTAAGCACGCTGACTTATCCTTCCGGTCTGGTGCTAACCAATACCTACACCTCTCTGGGTTATCTTAGCACCGTTAAAAACGGCACCAGTACATATTGGCAGGCCAATACCCGCGATGCGGAAATGAACCTGACCCAGCAAACACTGGGCAATGGCGTGGTAACAACAAGAACCTATAACGCCAATACCTCAAAGCTGGCTACCGTTCAGGCGGGCGCATCCAATGCGATTGCGAATTTCACCTTTACGTTTGATACCATCGGCAACCTGACCGCGCGAACCGATGCCAACAGCGCGCTGACCGAAACCTTCGTCTACGACAATATGAACCGCCTTACGCAGGCGACGGTCAACAGCGGCACGCCCAAAACCGTGGCCTACAACTCCATTGGCAATATCACGAGCAAGTCTGGCGTTGGCACCTACACCTATCCCACGGCTGGCAGCTCGCGGCCCCATGCGGTATCGAGCATCGCTGGCACGCTTAATACCAGCTTTACCTACGATGCCAACGGCAACATGCTCACCGGCAATGGCCGCAGCTACACCTACACCGCCGCCAACCGGCACAAGACCATTACCTCAGGCGCAACGACCATCACCTACGACTATGATGATGCGCACCAGCGCACCCGGCAGGTCGCGCCCGAGGGCACAACCGTTTACCTGAACAACGCACTTGGCGTGCGTCTTGAGAAATTCACCGGCACCTCCGGCACCGTGCAGTGGAACGAATATCTGTTCGCGGGCGATGAAGCCATTGGCGTGCGCTTCAACAAAACCAGCGGCCCGCTGGTGCGCTATTATATTGGCGATCATCTTGGTTCTGTGTCGGTTATTACCGACGAAGCGGGCGCGGTGGCCGAGCGCCTGTCCTACGACCCGTGGGGCAAGCGCCGCTTTGCCAATGGCGCGGACGATACCGCCCACACCATCACCAGCCAGACGACGCGCGGCTTCACCAACCACGAGCATATTTCCAATATCGGCCTCATCAACATGAATGCCCGCTCTTACGATCCGGTCGTCGGGCGTTTCCTCACCCCCGATTCGCTGATCGAGGATTATTTCAAGAGCCAGATCCTCAACCGCTACAGCTACGTCGGCAACAACCCGCTCTCCTTCAGGGATCCGACCGGACATTGTTTCCTTGGCTGTTTCTGGAAGAAGCCCATATTCAAAACCGTGATAGTCATGGCGGCAGTCCTGACTTTCCAACACTATGCGCTACCTGCCATTGGTCTTGATGTATCTTCTCTTCTCTTACCCCAGCAAATTGCCCTTTCAGCAGCACAGGGTGCAGTCACTCAGGCCGTTTTGACTGGCGATCTGAGTAATGCATGGAAGGGTGCCATTACTGGAGCCATCTTTACTGGTGTTGGTGATTTCACTAAAACGCTGGGAGCTGACTTCGGTGCTCAGGCTGCTGACGTTGCCATTCACGGTGTGGCGGGCGGGCTGACCAGCGTCATTACGGGCGGCGAGTTCCAGAGCGGGTTCTTGGCCGCTGGCTTTTCTACATTCGCCGGTCCGCGCCTTGATAATCTCATCCCCGCCAACGTGGGCGAGAACACCGCCAATATCATCGGCGGCGTCTACCGCGGCGCTGCGGGTGGCATGGCCTCCGTTCTGGGTGGCGGCAAATTTGCCAACGGCGCCATTACAAGCACCTTTGAGTATTTGTACAATTCCTGCAGTGATGGGAAGTGTATTGGTGAATTTGGTCTTCCCGCGTCTGTAGAACAGTTTCTTTTTAACTGGTTTCCTGGATTTGCGGTGGGGGGCTGCGCCGCATCTGAATTGGGTTTTGGAAATTGGAACTGCTCACATGGCGATGCTATAATGGCGGCTCTCACTGCAGTTGGGCCAGCTGTCCCGGCTGCACGACTTTCAGGTGCGGCGACTGTGGCAAAGAGCACCACGCAGGTTGTGCGTACGACGCGTAGCGGTGAGAGAGCAGTACGCATAACGCGCGCCGACGGATCTGTATTAGATATCTCGCCTCAGCGTGTGAAGGAGTACGTGCCGAGTACGCATCCGAAAGCACCGCCAGGAACATTGAATCGTGTCCGATTTCCAGAAGCACAGCCCGGTAGTAAGGGGTTCAAGCGAGATCCGACAGCGGCGGAGCTAGAGATGCTGAGGAACCTGCCATGAGCGTTAACCCCAGATTTAAGATCAACGAGGAACCTATGCACGGAGTGGTGCTTCGCTGCGTTGACACTGAACTCGCAGATCAGCTCGAAGACTTCTTGTCGGAGAAGAACTTCGTTTTGTTTGAGACTAAGTTTCAAGAGGCCGAGGTGATGTTCTATTTCGGACAAGCAAGCTCACTCGACGCAGTAAGAAGGCTTGTCGAGCGGTTTGAAGTGGAGCAGCAGACATTGGAAGCGCTCCATAGAAAAGAGAGTGGGAGCAGCTCCGGGTAAAGAGGTTACTCACTGGAAAGCTCATCATCTGCTCTTAGAGCCTGTGGAATATTCGCTTGTGCCTGTTTTTTAACGTTGTTGTGGGACGTGACCTTTTCCTAAGAATCCAGAGAACGGCGCGTATGGCAGGCAAGCAAATGCTCAAAAGACATTCCAACAAGAAAGGCTTCACCCTTCTCGAAACCGTGATTGCGCTGGGGATTCTGGGGCTGGCGTCGGGCGCGATCATCACCGTTTTTTCGGAATCGCTGCAGCGCATCCGCCATTCTGCGCGGGTGATAGAGGCGAGCGCGTTGGCGCAGTCGCTGCTGGATCGACTGGAGGCGGGGGAGATCGCCCTTACGCCCACCGGCGCGCCTGCAGGCGAGGCGGATGGCGGCTTTGTCTGGAAGATCGAGGCTCAGCCCTATGGCGATGCACCGGACCGCAGCGCGTGGATCATGCAGCCGCAAACATTGACTATCAATGTTAGTTGGGATGGCCGCAGGGAAAAAGACACGCTCGCGCTTAAAACCCTCATCCTTATCTCCAAGGGGGCGGAATGATGGTCGTTCCAGCATGCCCTACGCGTCGCCCTGCGTCCCGCCGACGCGCGGGCTTTACGCTTATGGAAGTGCTGGTCGTCATGACCATTATGGGGCTGATGATGCCCCTGATCTATGCCAATGTCAGCACCGGCGTTACAGCTTGGGTGCAGGGGCAAACCCATGTCTCCCACGCCAACAACGTCCAAAGCATCCAGATGCGCCTGCGCCAGCAGCTCAGCCAGACCTACCCTAAATTTCTGGCTTCTCCTGACATGGCCGGGCATGTTGATTTTAACGGCACTGCCACCTCGCTCCAGTTCATATCCCCCATGCCGGAGGCTTTGGGCAGCGGCGGGTGGGCCAAGACAACTCTGTTGATTTCCCTCGAAGGCGAAGGGTTGCAGCTCACCATGGCACAGCGCCCCGAGCTTGCCTGGGAGGATACGCCGGAAGCCTCATCGATCCGACTGCTTGGCAATATCAAGGCGGCCTCTTTTTCGTATTTTGGCAGCGATAACTCATGGCACGATGGCTGGTCGAATCAGAAGGAGCTTCCCAAACTCATCAGATTACGGATGGAGTTTGCTAATAGCAAGCGCGTATGGCCCGAACTTGTTGTTGCTCCCCAAATTACCGTAGATGCTGGGTGCATCTATGATCCGCTCACAAAATACTGCCGGGGGCGCTGATGCAGCAATCGCCCCTGCCTGAATGCAATAAAAAAAGGCCAGCGGCACGCCGCGGCTTTGCGCTTGTTTCAACTATGACCGCGATTATTGTTCTCTCCCTGATTGGCGGCAGCCTGCTGCATCTGCGCTCCGGCCTGTCCTATTCGCAAAAAGATGGCGAGCAGCGCGTCAAGCTCGAAATGGTGGTGCGAGCGGCGGTAAATGTAGCGTTTCTTGGTTTGACCGACACACGCGCCGAGAAAAGATGGCGGGTAGATGGCGTGCCAACAACGGTGGTTTTTAACGACATACCCATAACTCTAACCGTTCAGGATGAGAGTGGAAAGATCGATCTCAACGCTTCGCCGCGCGATACTTTCGTCCGGCTGTTTCAGTCAGCTGGCTCGGATGCCGATACAGCTGCAGCGTTGGCGGACCGGATACTGGACTGGCGCGAATCCAATAATCTTGCTCACTTGAATGGGAGCACGGATGAGGACTACCGCGCCAGCGGATCAAAAGTTCGCCCGCGCCACGGCCCCTTTCAGTCGGTTGATGAGCTGAAAATGGTCTTGGGCATAACCCCTGAGCTTTTTGATAAAATCCGCCCCGCCCTGACGGTCTATTCGCAAAGCCAGCAGATCAGCAGGCAGACAGCCCCGCGGGAAGTTTTATTAACCCTGCCGGGCATGAGTGAAGCTGCTGTTGCCGAAATTATTAATGATCGACTTCAAGGTACTGAAGACCCGGAGGATCGGTCACTATTCGTCCGGCCGGGTGTACTTAACCCCCTCTTGCCATTAGGGGGGCGCTCCTTTACGATTACGGCGACAGGAAAAAGTGGGTCAAATCAAATCGTTCATGAGGAAGTCATAAGAATTACGGACGATCCCAAGCGCCCATTTCTTGTCCTCATGCGGAAATAAGTTTCAACCGGAGTAAAACACAGTGAGCAGAAAAATGGCGAGCCGCAACAATGGCCGGAGGGGTTTTACGATACTCGAACTCCTGGTCGTTATGGCCATCATGGGCCTGCTTCTGGGCATGGTTGCGCCCTACGCTATGCGTCAGCTTGACTCGGCAAAGAACAGGGTCGCCGTACAGTCGATTGCAAGGATCGCGGAAGTTCTGGACATTTATAAACTTGATGTTGGAACATACCCCACAACAGAGCAAGGGCTGGCGGCGTTAATTTCCGCGCCTGCGGGTGTTCGGGGCTGGGATGGGCCATACGTAAAGCCCGCCAAAATCCCACTGGACCCTTGGGGAAAGCCTTTCCACTACCGATCACCCAGCCAGAGACAAGGGTATGAATTCGATATCTATTCGCTTGGCGAGGATGGGCAAGTTGAGGGGTCGGAGGAGCCCATAAAGCTTATTAATGAGTGATACCCTGTCATTAGACGAGATATTGGAGAGAGACGGAAGGATTTCTCCTGAACAGCTCAGAAGAGCATGCGCCATGTCTGCACAGACAGGACAGGGTCTGGGCTTTGTTGTCACGCAGCTGGGCCTGCTATCAGAGCGGGCACTTGCAAATTTGTATGGGGAAGTCCTCGAAGTCGAGCCCGTGGCAGAGGAAGAGTATCCTCTTGCGCCTCTTATTCCCGAGGCCATTACCTCAAAATACCTACGTAGGGTCTACGCGCTTCCCATAGCGCAGAGTGGAGAAGACCTGACCGTTGCCATGGTTGATCCGCTGGACGCGTCGACTGTTCAGGCCCTTGCCTTTTCCACGGGGCTTAATGTCATTCCACGCCCGGCCTTGCTGAGTGAGCTTGATGCGGCACTCACCAGATTGTTTCCCGAAAAAGCGGTTCTGGCCGATAGAAATGATGCACTGAGCGAGGCTGATAAGGGTGATGTTATTCGTCTTCAGGACGCAGCGAGTGGCGCGCCTGTTATTCGCTACGTCGATCATCTTATTGCCGCGGCCGTAGACGCGCGCGCCTCAGATATTCATCTTGAATCAACCAAAGAGGGGTTGCGTGTCCGCCTGCGGATAGATGGCGTTCTTCAAGAATATGAACCACCATCTTCGGCTTGGGCCCCATCAATCATATCTCGTGTGAAGCTCATGGCTGGACTGAATATTGCCGAGCACAGGCTGTCGCAAGACGGGCGAATTCGCCAAACTGTCCGGGGTTTTGAAGTTGATATACGAATTGCAACAACCCCCACGATTTTTGGTGAGAGCGTAACGCTTCGTATTCTCGATCGTGAGCAGGTAAATCTGGATTTTGGAAAGCTTGGCTTTGACGAGGAGATTTTAACGGACTATCTAAGAGTGCTGGAGAATCAGGCTGGAATGGTTCTAGTCACAGGGCCAACTGGAAGTGGTAAAACAACGACACTTTATGCCTCCCTGCAGCATTTGAATTCACCGGAAGTCAAAATTCTTACAATCGAAGATCCGGTTGAATACATTCTGGAGGGGATAAACCAGGTGCAGGTTAAGCCGGCTATCGGCTTGACTTTCGCCAATACGCTTAGAAGCTTCCTGAGGCACGATCCCGATATTCTCTTGGTCGGAGAAATTCGCGATCTTGAAACGGCCGAAATTGCCGTTCAGGCTTCTCTCACAGGGCATCGTGTGCTTTCAACGCTTCATACGAATGACGCAGCTACTGGAATTACGCGACTACTTGATATGGGGGTGGCTGAATATCTTATTTCGTCAACGGTTACAGCTATTCTGGCGCAGCGCCTTGTGCGCGAGCTCTGCCCGCACTGTCGCCTGAGATTTTCTCCACCACAGGAATTAGTAGACAAATACAGACTTAATCGCCTAATTGCGGAAGAACCGATAACCTTATGGAAAGCTCGTGGCTGTAATGAGTGCAGCCAGACGGGATATAGAGGACGCAGTGTTATTCTTGAGCTTCTGCCAGTCACCAGCTCTATTCGTCAGTTAATTCTACAACACGCAGAATCGGAGGAAATTCTTCTCGCTGCAAAACAAGAAGGGATGCGCACAATGTTTGAGTGCGGCCTTGTCAAGGCGCTCCGTGGGCATACAACACTCGATGAGGTTCTGCGCGTGGTCGGAGATGGTTAAGCATGCCCATCTATAAATACCAAGCACTGACTGCCTCCGGCGAGGCTATTCCTGGAGAGTTTCATGCAGAGAGCAGGGAGGATGTGCTGGAATATCTTCAGAAACAAAAACTTCTCCCCATTGAGGTCGATGTTAAAGCCAATACACCCTGGTGGTCTCTTCAAGTCAAAGATGTTTTTTCCTCGGCTCCTAAATCCCTGGAGCTTCACCTGTTCTCAAAACAGCTGGCCCGGCTGATCAAGTCAGGACTTGAGCTTGACCGAGCCACACAGCTCTTAGCAGAACTTGCCAAAGACAGAAAGTGGCAACTGGTCATTCACGACATTCATGGGGATATCAGGCGAGGAAAAAGTTTTTCGGCCGCCATATCTCATAAAAAGCACATTTTTCCGCAGGACTATGTAAATTTAATTCGTGCAGGAGAATCATCTGGAGGGATCATCCCGTCTCTAGAAAGGCTTGCAGATCTATTTAAACGTCGCGCAATGATTAAGCAGCGTGTTGCATCAGCCCTAATTTATCCGGCAATTCTATTCATTATGGCGATATGTTCCGTATCTCTTATACTCACTGTTGTTTTGCCCCAGTTTGAGCCTTTATTCGCTGATTCTCAGGCTGAATTGCCGCTTCCAACGCTCGTTGTTATTGCCGCAAGTCATTTTCTTAGAGATTTTTGGTGGATAGGAGCGTGCCTTGTAATTGGAGCCGTTTTTCTATGGAACTATATCAAGCGGTCTCCTGAGCTACTGTTGTCGCGAGACAAGTGGCTACTTGAAACCCCTCTCGCAGGAACATTGTTGTTATACTCCGACGTTATTCACCTGACGCGTACACTAGGAACCCTGATGCAGAGCGGTATTGTGCTGGGTGACGGACTACCGATTGTCTGTAACGGCATCAAAAACCATTACCTTCAAAAGAAAATGGTATCAGTGGCTGATGCAATAAGGAGTGGGGAAGACTTTTCGGCTCTTCTTACCAAGGAGAATTGTTTCCCTAAACTAATGCTTAGTATGACCCGAATTGGCCAAGAGTCTGGAAAGCTTGATGAGATGCTGCTGGAAGTTGCGGGTATTTATGAAGATGAGGTGCAGCAATCCATTGATAGAATGCTGACGCTCTTGGTGCCGCTACTGACGATTGTTATGGGTCTGGTAGTTGCTTTTCTAGTCTCGGCCATGCTGTTGGCCATGCTAAGCATAAATAACCTTGCTCTGTAAAGTGTAACTCTCAGAGAGCCATGGGGTTATGTCTGCAAAATGCTACCCGCTCGCCCCGTTGCTTGTTTTTCAACAGGCTGCTAAATAGTTGATGTTCCCAATGTTTACGAGCCTCATCGTATCGTAATATTATGCAAAGGTAGATATCTTGAGTCAGGCGCCAGAAAAGAACCAGCACTGGTTTGTCGAGATTGAGAGTCTGCGCGGCCTTGCGGCCCTATTGGTTATTTTTTATCACATACCCGCCTGGAACCAACTGATCTACAATATCCCCATCTTCAGGCATGGCCATCTTATGGTGGACTTCTTCTTTGTGCTCTCTGGTTTTGTCATTTTCAGCAGTTACCATGGACGGATCAGATCGACCAACGATGCCCTGAAGTTCCACTTGCTACGCATAGGAAGGCTGTACCCCGTTCATCTTCTTTTTCTTTTCGTCTTTTTGTTCTTTGAATGCATAAAGTACATCGCAGTTACCAAATTTCACTTGGGGGTTGACGCGACATCTCTGCCTTTTTCCAGTAATAACCTTGCTGCTTTCACTCAGCACCTGCTGCTTATTCAAGCTATCGGCCCCTCTGGTCTTGCGGATACATACAACTATCCGGCTTGGTCGATTAGTGTTGAGTTTTATACTTACTTTATTTTCTCTGGCATCGCCCTGTTTCTGCCACGAAAGCAAGTACTAGCCTTCGCAACTCTGTTCGTAACCAGCGCAATACTTCTCGCAACTGATCAACTTAATGGCTACACAAATCTTCTGCGGGGCGTGGTCGGCTTTACTCTGGGGGCCTGTCTTTTTCAAGTCCTGAGCTGCGGCATATGGTTTAAGGGATTCATTGTGACAGCTTTTGCTGCTGGCGGTATTCTGATGTGGGCATCCGGTTCTTCTGAATTTATTGCTGTGGATTTTCTCGCCGCGGCGCTGCTCTTATCGGTTCTTTCGTGGAGGAGACTTTCTACTCTATTTTGTCTAAATACCGGACCATTGAAATTTTTGGGTAAAGTCTCTTACTCACTTTACATGTGCCATGCCGCTGTTATTTGGGTGTTTAATCAGGCCCTGAAAATCCTGTTGGACAGACCTATTATAGAAACAGCTGGCACAGCTTCAACCCAGCTTAGTCTTGCAGAAGCAGTCTTTGCATACATCGCCGTTGTTGCAAGTTGTGTTATAGTTTCTATAATAACCTATCACCTGATTGAACAGCCATGCAGGTCGTTCTCACGTAGAAAAATTTCTAAAGCTTTTTGATCTATAGTTCATTGGGCTGTTCGCTACCAGTTATTTACCCGCTTCCCCCATCGCACTTAACGCTGACAGTTTACTTCTGACTTCTTCAGTAATTCTTCTACTGTCTTGGGCGTTTCTGACAATGCGTGGAGTAATAAGAATTAGTAGTTCTTTACGGTTTCCGGAGGTGGCGTCTTCCCCAAATAGATGTCCTAGAACGGGAATATGCTGCAGTACAGGTATTCCGCTTCCAGAGTTGGTTTTGCTTTCTTGAATAAGGCCGCCGAGTGCAATGGTCTCGTCGTTATTTACTGCAATTGAGCTGCTCACCATTCGTTGTTGAATGGTCGGAGAATTAAGGGTTGAGCTGGTCGTTGGCGCAACACCGCTCACCTCCTGCGATATATCCAAAAGCACCAGACCACTGGCATTGACACGCGGTGTAACGGATAAGTTTATTCCTGTGTTCTTGTACTCTATGCTATTTACGATTTGTGGGGTTGATGTCACCGTGCTCGTCGCCGACTGTGTCGCGACCGGAACTTGATCCCCAACTTGTATGCGCGCTTGCTGATTGTTCAAAACCAGAAGCTGTGGAGATGCAAGCATTCTGACTTTCGTAACCGATTCCAGAAGGCTTAGAGCCGCTTGTATGTTTTGAGATCCTGACCAGACATAGTTAAATCCTGGAAATATTGGTGCGAGTTTCCCTAGGCTGTTATTGATTTGTGAAAAGCTATGTTGGCCTTCAGTAAAGAAGTACTGAACCCCATAGCGCAACTCGTTGTTGAGAGTAACCTCGCTGATAGCAACCTCAATGAGCACCTGAAGAGGAGTCACGTCAAGTTCTTGTAGCGCCGACTCAACTGTCCGATATCCTTCCGGGCTTGCTAATATGAGCACGGCATTGTTAGCCTCATCTGCCGTAATACGCATGATCCCATTTGCCAATGACGGCACACCTTCGTTAGGCCACCCTGGGAGGTCGGAAGAAAACTCACTTTGGCCGGTCATCTGCTGCGAGGAATCCTGATCCAGAACTGGCTCTGATGCATCTGTGGTTTGTGTTTTATCAAAATTCGCGTGAGATCCTAGCAAAACGCTATTGAGCGTGGTCACTAAATCGACGGCACGTCCATTCTGCGCCCTGTAAACATACAAACTTTGCTGGGCACTATTTCCTGCTCTGTCCAAGCGCGTTATCCAATCGCCGACTTCGTTAATGTATCGATGCTGTTTCGAGCTTATTAAAAGAACATTGAGTCGCTCAAGTGGAGTGATTTTTACCATACTCGCGACAGTTGTGTTGCTTAGTACGCTCTCGAGCTCGCTTCCTAACTTCTTCGCAGTCGTATTCTTTATTGGAAAGAGGCCAAATGATAACCCCGATAATGAGTCAACATCAAACATTGATATGGTTTCAACTGCATTGTTGATTTCATAATCATTTCCAGCAAGTACAAAGAGGTTGTTAACTGGGTCTGCACGAAGAATTATTCCAGCCGGAATAAGAGCTTCGATAGCCTGCCGCATATTCTCAACGCTCACGTTGTGCAGGGGAACGATCCGCGCCTTATATCCTGGAGCAGAAAAAAATCCGATTCTTTTTGGGGCACCTGCAGCAGGGATGACTTTATAGAGCTCGCTTTCTCTAACTAGCACAAGACTGTTAAGTCTCAGGGTCTCTTCCACGATCGGAAGGACAGCATCCTTCTTAATTGGTTGGGTGGTTTCTAGAGTCACAGTTCCTTGTACAGAGGGATCCAGAACATAGTTAAGGCCTAGCATTTGCCCAAGAACTGAACGAAGAAAGTCCTTCAGATCGGTATTTACAAAATTGAGGGAGACATTCTCTCCTTCCTGAGCGGAAGTGGGGTTGGTGGTTGTCTTTGGATATGAAAATATTTCTGAACCCCTAATATACTCTGGACTATTCAATCTAGTGCTTGCACTCTTGTCCGTCTCGACTTCCGGCACAAAGGCCTGATATACGCCAGTGCTCCCCGTTTGTGCCTGTGAGTTGTTATTTTGGGGTGTGTCTACGGATTCGTCCGAAGGCACCGCTACAGACGAGCATGAAGCAAGAAAGATCATAAAAAACAGTACGATATTTTTCATTGCAAGAGGCTATGGGGTTGTAGGTTGAAGGCTTGGAGCCTGAGGGATGTGTATCTCCCGCTGCTCGCTTCCGCTGCGCAATAAAATAGAATCTTTTTGTATAGTCTCTATCTGCCACCCATTTAACATTTCACCCTCTCGAAGCGTTCTAGACACGTTATCTCCACCCGATTTCACAAGCGCGATCCTATTTTGGGAATCTATGATCGTACCATGAAGTACGACGTTGCTTGGTTCTGGAGGAGCAATATTTGTTTGAGATATACTAGGGCTAGATGCTGTCAAGGAAGATGGGGGAACCTGGCGCGTTGGCTGAAAAAGAGGCCTTTTCTCAATTTCTTCAATGAAAACTTGGGGGGTTTTGAGGTTGTATTCTAACACATTGAAAGTATAGACATTTTCTGCTTTTTCGGCAGGGGAATGATGGCCAGTCCTTGCAGCAATCAGCCAAGCGGATGCTGAGCCAAAGGCAGCAATAGTTAAGATTGCCCATGTGGAGAAGCGGCTCATGGCTCACCTTTGAGTGCGTAATTATAAACGTCAAAGCCTATGGCCAGCTTCGTTGTTGCATCGTTAGGCTGGGGCAAATCCGATCGGTGTATTGTGAGGTTGTCAATCAACATGAAAGGTTTGTTATTCTCACTCGCCTTAAGTAAATTGACCAAAACAGAGAGATCGCCTTCGCAATTAACACGAATGCCCGTGCGTACCAGAGCTTCTTTTTCAAGAACAGGCAGCTCAGATGTGCTGAGAACTACACCTCCAAGATCAGCGATTGTTTTTCCAATTTGTGACTGAATGTCAGCGGCAATCATCGGGGTGGGCGCGCTCTTGCTTAAGAGGCCGGTTTCAAGCAACTGGGATTCAAGTGCCCTATATTGCTTGTTTATAATATCCTCGGAGGCAATCAGCCCTGTATAGCGCGCATGCTTTGCAGACAGGTTTTTGGTTTCTTCCCTTTGATGCTGCCAAAGAAGGTAAAATGGAGAAATCAGAACAGCATAGATAAGCAGTAATAAAATCGCAAGAATAGCTACCGCCGCGATTCGTCGTAGAGGTGGGCTTACAATAGATTTCATGGCGCGACCACCTGTCTAAGGCTAAATGACAGCTCAAAGCGCTGACCTGCTCCATTTGGAGACGTTGTTACAGGCGCAAGAAATTTTGCATCTGCAAAAAGAGGACTGGAGGATATTACGCCTATAAGTTTTGAAGGGTCAGGAGAAAAGCCTGCAATCTTGACTTTGCCACTGTTAATCTGAAAATCAAAAAGCCAGGCATCGTCTGGAATTAAGCGGGTGGTTTCATTCAGCACCATAAGAACGGTTGGGATTTCTTCTCGTTTTTTCAGCTCTTGAGCAATGGCACTGAGAGCGTCAAGACGCTCTTTGTCTGCCTCGATTTTCTCAACACGGGGGCGGATCTCTGAAATTATGGCTCTTAGCTGAATTGCCTGTCTATGCGTGCCGTAAGCGTATGCACTTCCCAGTATAAAAAGTAATAAGATAACTGCTGCGGACATTAACAGTTTTGACTTACCACTTTGTTGGCCCCTGAAAGCATGATGCCGCGGCAATAATTGAAGAAAAGGTTCGGACGTTCTGCCCTCCTCACGAAGCCTTGCGCCGACGGGAAATAGTCCATAATCATTGGCAAAAGAAAGCAGCCTGTCCGCTGTAGTCCGCTTAACTAATGCAACTTTTACGACGAGCCTATTTCTGTCAGGATACTGCTTGTGGATGCCCCACTCCCAGTACACGTCATCCGTTTTGAACGGGGTAATGCGGTTAAAATCGTTTAGCAAAACTTTGTGAAGGGTTTTCCCGTCTGTTATTGGATAGTCAGCGTATAAAACTAGCAGATCTTTCTTATCGAAATCGATAATGGTTTGAAGAGAGGCCCGCCCAATTTTTTCCTGGAGTATTCCCTTGAAATCTTCGGCCTGAGTTGATGATGGGGCCATTGAGAGAGATGGCAGCCTAATGTCGCCGCTTTCCGTTAAAAAAGTTGCTGCAATCTGAGCTTCTGAGGGGGCTAAATAAAGTTGTGCTGGAGGGTTGCTAAAAAGAGAGACAACTCGAGTTGGTATTAGTCCCTGAATTTCTGAAACCCACCAATGCAGTGCTTTTGAAACAAGCTCTTTTGCGTTGAAGAGAGTCGGAAAATAGTGCTCGTGCAATTTCATTGCTTAAGCTCATTTGCGCCAAAGGCCAGACAAACATCTCATGCTTGAGCCAATAGCTTAGACGGTCTATTTAAGCAAGGCTTAGCTAAAAATTTCATGCAGATTAATTATGTTAATCTGGGCTCATTATCACATTTCTGCAGGCTAGTTCTTGCGCGCAAGCCAACTTATGGTTATTTTCTTGGATATAATCTATTTTGTTTGGGTGGTACAAAAAAGAGTGGTTTTGAGAGGGTAAACCCTCTTCTGCACACACTAGAGCGAGAGTTGATGAATTTTCTGATCGAAAAAGAACTTGTAGCGCGACTGGCAAAAACTTTGGCAGCGATGTGTGTGCGCCATTCTGATATAGAAGATATCCATGCGGGGGTAGAGCCCGTTTCAAAAACCGGGGACTATTCTGACGTCAAGGTTATTGATGCCGAGGGGCGTGAAATTCCTTGGAATGAGGTGTCCCGCATCTCGAATGATGAAATGAAGAAGCTAATGAAGCAAGTCGTTAATCGCCTCTATACCTTCTTCATTCAGGTGGAGGATCCACGCTTCCAAAAGCAGGCCGAATATTTTGAGCGGGTTTCTCGGGCTTGGGATGCTCCAGAGCCAGACATTGATCCTCACTTGGATTGCTCTAAGCCAGATCAGAGTTAGTCCCAGCAAATACGCCGAACGCGTCTATTCCCTCATTTTACTGACATGCCTGCCTTTATCCCTTAACAGCAGTATTTTGTTAATTATTCAACAAATTGACTGGTCTTCCTTGCTGAAGCAAGCATTGCTGTCACCATCAACGGATGGAGACCAGCATGTATAAGACCCAGCCAAACACCTCACAGACAGCCCTCAACGCCTTCATGTCACACAAAGCTGAATTCGATTCCCAGATTACACGCCTGCAAGCGCTAAGTGCCGAGCATTTTAACGTAAGTCCAGATGATGTGAATTGGGGGCATGTGGGCGACGTGACCCGCTATGCCGCGCTGCTGCGCCAGATTACGGATGCCGCCTTCAATGAGGGTGAGCACGCTGCGTAATTATCCTCTTGTAATAAGCAGCCCTGTCGGTGGCCCCGGCGGGGCTTGTGGTGGTAAGGGCGCTGGAATGGCTGGCGTCTGCATACAGGAGACCACCACCATGGCTAAACTAAACGATACGCAACTTATGATTCTCTCGGCTGCAAGTCGTCGCCGAGATTATTCAGCCTACCCGCTGCCTAAAACAGTTAAAGCCGGAGATGGGCCAAAGCTGCTCAAGAAACTTCTCACCCTGAATATGCTGGAAGAAACCGAAGCCGTTGGCGATGCCGTCATATGGCGCGAGCACGAAGATGGTTATAAACTGACATTGGTTCTCGCAGATGACGGATTCAAGGCGCTCGGATTGGCTCGAGAGGAACAGGCTGCTGCTAAGATTAAGCCGAAGGCAACTGAGAAGGCAGTAAGCAAACAGGGCAACAGGCAAGACCGGCTGGTCGCTATGCTGCGCTCTAGCAAGGGCGCCACTATTGACGAGTTATGTCATGAGTTCGGCTGGCAGCCACACTCGGCCCGTGCTGTCATCAGCGTGACTGTCAAGCGTAAGCTCGGATTGGAGGTCACCTCGGCCAAAGTCGACGGACGTGGCCGTGTCTATAAGATGGGTGCCTGATGGGGTCGGTCAAGGCATTCGAGGCCGATGTTGCTAAACTGGGTATTAATGAGCTGAAGCGGCAGTGGAGCGAGGCATGGGGAATGCCTCCTCCACCCAAAATCAGCCGCACCATGCTTGAGAATAGTCTGGCTTTTAAGCTGCGCGAGCAAGCTGGTCTGGGATTGACGCCCGAGCAACAGGAAAAGCTGAACCGGCTGGTGGCAGCATACAAGCGCAATCCGGCAGCCCTTCGGGAGCTGAAAGTAAAGCCGGGCACACGCTTGATACGGACATGGCAAGGCAGTCAATATGATGTGCTGGTCAGGACGGATGACTACGAGTTTCAGGGACGGAAGTTCAAGAGCCTGTCAGAAATCGCCAAGACCATCACCGGCACGTCGTGGAATGGTTGGCGATTCTTTGGCATTAAAGATTCTCTGCGCACAGGTGCAAAATGAAGCCACCCATCAAACGCTGTGCCATTTATACCCGCAAATCTTCCGAAGAAGGGCTGGAACAGGAGTTCAACTCGCTGGATGCCCAGTATGAATCCTGCCTTGCCTATATCACCAGCCAGAAAGCTGAAGGCTGGATACCGATAAAGGGTCGATATGATGATGGTGGCTTCTCGGGCGGCAATCTGGAGCGCCCCGGCCTCAGGCGGTTAATGGCTGAGATTGAGAGCGGTAATGTCGACACAGTTGTTGTGTATAAAATCGACCGTTTGACCCGTTCGCTGATGGATTTTGCCAAGCTAGTCGAGGTATTCGACCGACACGGAGTGACCTTCGTCAGCATTACGCAGTCTTTCAATACCACCACCTCTATGGGGCGGCTCACGCTTAATGTGCTGCTTTCCTTTGCCCAGTTTGAGCGTGAGGTCACAGGAGAACGCATTCGCGACAAGATTGCGGCCAGTAAGAAAAAGGGCATGTGGATGGGCGGCTACGCCCCGGTTGGTTACAATATTGCCGAGAAGAAATTGGTGGTAGACCCAGAGTCAGCGCCGCTGGTACAGATGCTGTTCGAGCGCTACCACGCTCTCGGCTGTGTTTCTGCGCTCAAGAGAGAGCTAGACCGTGACGGTACCACCAGCCGCGTATGGTTATCTTCCACAGGTCTTGAGCATGGTGGCGCTAGCTTCAGCCGAGGCATTCTCTACAAGATTCTGCGCAATCCGGTTTATATCGGCCAGATATCCCATAAGGGCGTTATTTATGAAGGGCAGCATGACGCTATCATCAATGGAGAATTATGGGAGAAAGTTCAGGCCCAACTGGTTGGCCATGCCGCCCGGTCACGTGGCAGAACGTCAGTCCCTATGGCCGAGCTGCTGAAAGGCAAGATTTTTGATCCAGATGGCAGGCCCTACAGCCCGACCTACACATCAAAAGGCAATCGGCGCTATCGTTACTATATCAGTCAAAACCTGCTGCAGTGCCGCGACCACCCAAAAGGCATTATTGCCCGCCTGCCAGCGCAGGAGTTCGAAGATACTGTGCTGAATGGCATCATGAGCATCTTCTCCGAGAATCATCTATCAGCGATATTTGGGTTGGAAGAACACGACTCCCACATCCGGTACATCACCGCTAACAAAACTCAGATAGATAGCAAGAAGCTAGCTGAGACTTGCCTCAGCCGTGTAGCGCTGCAGGCCAACTCACTCATGCTAGAGCTAAAGGCCGAGGTATTAAAGGGCCAGATTGATGAGGCGTTAGCGCTAGATATGCAGCATCCCATCGTTGCTCAGTATCAACTTGAACTTCCCTTCGTAGTTGGCAGAGCTAAAACTGGCTCACTCATACTTTCTGCACCTGAAACAGCAGCAGAGATGAATGACCCATTCAATCAGCCACAAGAAGAAATCAGGCGCTGGATCCAAGGCATCATCTGGCGGGACGAACACTTTCGCGGCATGCCGATGGAGCAGATAGCCAAGCGCGAAGGTGTTTCTTCCAGCCATATCTACCGGCTGATCAATCTCAGTTTAGAAATGGTTTAAGAGAGAAACACCAGCATTTACGGTGCTATTTCACAGGTCATCGTCCCTCAAACCCACAGGCAAAAAGCCTCCCGCAGACTTGGGGCAAATCAGCGCCTATTCGCGCTGGTCTGTGTGGTGTGGTTCAGATGAGGTATGCATAATAGGTCTCAATACGGGGCTAAAAGCGGCTAATACAGAAATACTATCAATAATTTAGACTAGATGGCGGAGGGGATGAGATTCGAACTCACGAACGGCTTTTGACCGTTACCCGCTTTCCAGGCGAGCGCCTTCAACCACTCGGCCACCCCTCCGCGTCACGTCCGGCTATATAGACGAGCGGCGCGAAAAATACAAACCCTAGCTTGAGCGGGCGTCCGGTTGATGAATTCAGCCTTGCCCGAGTTGCTTGAGGCGCTCGCGTAGCTCGGCCTTATTAACCTGACGGCGCAGGCGGCGCTCCTCGAGGTCTGGCCCCTGCCAGAACAGCCACAGATTAAGCAGTGGCACGGCCAAGGCGCCGGTCAGAATCAGAATTTCAACACCTTGCGGGTGTTCGTTCGCCCACAGCAGGAAAATCCCGACAATCGCGACAAGATTGCCAAAAATGGCCAATACTTTGAGAATTTTCTCCACGGGGGCCTCCTGCGGTCGGGCGTTCCTGAATTTACCTGTTGGCAGCGCCCAGAGTAAAGGTTAACTAATCTGGCGCAAGCCCTCACGTGCAAAGGAGACCGTTATGCCCATCCTCTTTCAGGCCCGTTTTTTGGTCACCCCGGTCTTTCTTCTAACCCTTGGCCTTGCCAGTCCAGCGTTATCGGCCGAGGTGGTGGCCGACAGTAAAGTGGTAGCGGTTACTGTTTTCACCGACCGGGCCGCGGTCACCCGTCAGGCGGTGTTTGATCTTCCCGCCGGGGCCAGTACACTGGTGTTCAATGATTTGCCCGCCGGGCTGTTTACCGACTCCCTGCGCACCGAAGGCAGTAGCGCGACCGATGTGTTGCTGGGCGCGATTGAAAACAAGATGGTCAACAGCGCCGAGCTGGCGGCTCCCCGTGAGCGCGAATTGAACGCCAAACTTCAAGATCTGCGTGATGCGCGCGAGTTGCTGGTGGCAGATCAGGCTGCGCTTAATCAGAAACTGCAGTTTTTGACCACGCTGGGCCAGCAAGGCAGTTTGCGCGCGCGCGAAAATATCGCCGAATTGAACCTGAAGCCCGAGCAATGGACCGGGGCCGCCGCAGCGCTGGCGCAGGGCGTCAGCGAGACCCAGCGGGCCTTGGCAGGCAAAGTGGTGGAGCTGCGCAAGGCAGATGAGCAGATCGCAGCGCTGGAAGAGGAATTGGGTGAGCTTGAGACCGGGGCGCGCTCCGTGCTGCAGGTCCGTGTGCCAGTGGAGGCCAAAGCGGCAACGCGCCTGACCTTAGCCATCAGCTATCAGCTCAGCGGTGCCAGCTGGGCCCCGGTATATGATGCGCGGCTGGATACCGCCAGCGCCAAAGTCAGCCTGACCCAGTTTGGCGAAGTGCGCCAGCAGACTGGTGAGGACTGGGGCGATGTGAAGCTGGTGCTGTCCACCGCGCAGCCTGCGCGGGGAGCCGCGTTGCCGCCGCTTGACCCGATGTGGGTTGACCTCTATCAGGCTTATAACGATATGCGCCGTAAGGCAGTCATGATGGAGATGAGTGCAGCGCGCAGCAATGTCACTGCACAGTCGCTCGGTGGCGCAGAAGCGGATAGCGTCGCCATGCCGATGGCTGCCGCCGCCCCGGTGCCGGAGATGAAGGACGCGGTGTTTCAGGCGGCAACGCTCAATACCGGCGGATATGTGAGCGAGTATATCATTCCGGGTGCCACGTCGGTGCTGGCCGATGGCTCGGCCAAGAAGGTCATGATCGGTCAGCTGGAAGTCAGCAGCCAACTGGTGGTCAAGGTCAAACCGCAAATCTCGGCGGCGGGCTTCCTAGTGGCAGTCACCAAGCTGGGGGGTGAAGCGCCGTTGCTGCCAGGTCAGGCCAGCCTGTTCCGCGATGGGGCCTTTATCGGCTCGCTGGCCCTGCCGCTGCTGCGCCCGGGTGAGGAAACCGACCTGAGCTTTGGCATCGACGATCAGGTGGCGGTCAAGCAGCGCGTCCTGAAGGATGAGACGGGTGAAAGTGGCGTGATCAGTAAAGATAACACCCGGACCCGTGTGACGGTGACCGAAGTGCAAAACCTGCACAAGATGCCGGTGAAAGTCGCCGTGCTGCAAACCTTGCCCGCGTCGCGTAACGAACAGATCAAGCTGGAGCTGCTGGGCAATGAGACTACCCCTGGCTTTGCCAAGGATGTCGATAACATCACTGGTCAGTATCGCTGGCTTCTTGATCTGGCACCGGCTCAGAAGTCCGAGGTCAAGTTGGGCTGGACACTCAGCTGGCCGAAGGACCAGACCCTCTCGGGCCTGCCCTTCTAACGCGGCGACACAACAAAAAACCACCCTTGCGGGTGGTGAGATGCAAGCGACCCGGCGATACGGCTGCGGGAGGTGGCGGGAGTTGCGGGAGTGCCGCACCACCGGGTCGGTCTTGCCTCATTTGGTCCTGTTGGCGTTCCCGGCCACAGGGCCTTGTTGTTTACTGTCTGCCCCTTCAGGCGTTGTTTTCTATGTTGTTAGAGTAGCAAAGCCGATGCCAGAAATTTTATCTATATAAAACAATAACTTAGTTATTTTCCGGCGGAGGGTTTTTCCGCTCTGCATTGCATAATGCGACGCGTAATAGGGTGTCACTGCGGCAAATCTCGGTCAGGGCGGCCAGATAAGGCGGGCGCTGCTGTTCGGTTAACTGCGTGAAACGCTGGACTAAACCGCGGCGACTGGCACGAATCAGATCCGGTTCCGCACACAGATGCTCGTGCAAAACCGCAAGGAAGGTCAGGGCAGGCGTATGTGGCAGAGTGCCAGCCATGCCCTGAAAGTCGGTGAGCAGGCGGGAACGCTCGCTTGTCTCGGGCAAGGATTTCAACAGAAAGGCAGCGTCGAGCGCCGCATCAAAGCTCTGCTCCCGCGCGAGTGGCGTAAAGACGACAGACACCGGAATATCGGCGGCACGGACTGGAATGGCTTGTCCTTTGCTTTCGCGTTCAAGCAGTACGCGCAGCGTCATCGCACCAACTTCCGGATCCAGTTGGCAGATATAGCGAAGCTGCTCAAGATAGCGATCTTTTATCGCGTGGCGGAGCGGCGGCGCGTGCGTCGCGCGTGGGTTCAGTTGTGTCGTCAGGAGCGAAAGCTCAAGAAGGTTGAGGCTCTCCAGCCGAGGGAGGAGTGCACCGAGTACCGCCGGGTCCGGGTTCTCGGTGGCATCCATCAGGCTCAGAATGAGCTGGATCTGAGGAGTATTGGTGTGATCCGACATGGGCATCGCTCTCCGGCTGCCCCATCGATGTAGCAGGGCAAAGGCCAAAGAGCGAGTCCGGATAACGTGATAGGCTAAAGGTTAACAGGACAGTTAGCCAGCGGCGCGGATTTTCTCCATGAAGCCCCCAATCTGCTGGCGCAGACGATCAGCCTCACTCGCCATATGGCTGGAGGAGGAGGAAATCTCTTTCACCACACTGTTGGATTCAGTTGCAGTAACGCTGACGACCTTCATGACCTCCGTCACATCCTTGGCGGCGGCAGTTACTTCGCTGACATTCCCAGAGATGGAGGAGGTCACTGCGCGCTGCTCTTCCACCGCGGCCGCGACCGTGTTGGATGCCTCGCCGATCACCTTCACGCGGCCATTAATATCAGTGATTGATTTGCTGACTTCTCCAACCACCTGCTGCACGGCATTGATCTGCTGGGTGATTTCCTCGGTGGATTTGCTGGTTTGTGTGGCCAGATTCTTGACCTCACTCGCGACCACGGCAAACCCTTTGCCGGCCTCGCCCGCGCGGGCGGCCTCAATAGTGGCGTTGAGCGCCAGCAGGTTGGTCTGCCCGGCAATATCGTTAATCAGCTCCACAACTGTACCAATCCGGGCGGCGGCCTGCGCGAGCGACTTGACGATCCGGTCCGCATCTTCTACTGCCCCCACGGCTTCACTGGCGCTGCTGGCGACCATACTCATCTGGGAAGAAATCTCATTGATCGAGGCCGACATTTCCTCAATCGCCGCAGCAACCGTCTGCATGTTGGTTTCGGTCTTGATGGCAGCGCCGCTGGCGGTTCCGGCCTTGTCGCGTGTTTCATCCGAATATAGGGCGATGGTAGTCACATGGCCATTTAGGCCAGCCGCCGCAGTTGCCACAGTTTCGGCGACCTGGCGGACATTGCGGTCCACAAACTCGGCGACTTCCTCATCGCGCTTGGCCATTTGTGCCAGTGTCGAGTTGATTGTCGCGGCATACAGGGCAAAGTTACCCAGCAAACCGGTTGGGATGATTTTGCGGAAGTATTTGCGGCGATTGGCGTACTCCATCGCGGTCTGGGCCTCCTTGGTAAAGGCCTCGGTGATATCCAGCATGCGGTTGATATTGCCGAGCAAATCGCCGATCTCGTCGGTCCGGCCAATACGGATATTGCGGACATTCAGATCGCCAAGAGCCGCCTTGGTGGTGACCTCAACCGCGGAGCTCAGTGTAGCAGAGGCCCGCATCAGCTGGCGCCAGAGGCCATACACCACAGCCAAACCCAATACTCCCACGGTCAGAATTAGGGCGATTGCCAGCCAGTTTTGTTGGTGCGCTGCGGCCAGATCCTGCTCCACCTGTTCAGACAGCTTCTGCTGCTCGACTTGCAGGGCAGCGGCCGCCGCGTCCAGCGCATCATTCAATCCAGATGCTGCCTTGTCAAATTCCGGCATCATGGCGTTGCCAGCCTCGGCACCTTGGGCAACATAGATATTAGTCATGCGTAGGCCCATGTCGTAATAAGCCGGGAAGCTGGCTTTTACTTCTTGCAGTTTGGCTGCCAACTCGTCGGCCTGCAGCGCCTGGCTCAGGGTAATGGCCTGTGCGATATCAACCTTGAATTTTTCCGCGTAGCGGGCGGCGATATCATCGCCCTCATCAAGCCCATTAAGACCGCGTGTGGCGGATAAATCCTGTAAATTTTGCTGGATTTGAACGATATCAAGGCGTAGAGACTCGATCGCGGACTGTAATTCTTGCTTTTTGTACTGGAGCTCAAGTGTATGGCCAGCAAAATACTGGATGGAGTGCAAGCTGGTATAGCCAAGGCCACTGCCGGCTGCAAACTGCAGCCCAATGATCGTAGCGAGGATGGCCCCCATGGCGATAGCCTGCTGGCGGATGGTCTTGAGCTGGGTGATGCGCATTATTGCCTCCTAGAGTGACAACACAAACTGATCGTAAGCCATGCCGCCTTTGCGGGCCGTCTCGTGCAGGGCTTCTGTTGCCTTTTCCAGACCGGCCTGCCCACCCTGCTGCCGTTCGATTTGCACTAGCTGACGATAGAGAGGTTCAACCGCCTGCAGGGCAGTCGCTTTGGGGGCGCGGCGGCTGGAGTGATAGCCCGTCAGTTGGCCCTGCTCGTCAAAAGTGGGGGTAACATGAGCCAGAACCCAGTAGTGATCGCCATTCTTGCAGCGATTCATCACGTAGGCGAAGATTTCTTGCTTCTGCTTGATGGTTTCCCACAGTAGTTTGAACACGCAGCGCGGCATGTGCGGGTGGCGGATCACATTATGTGGTCGTCCCAGCATTTCGTTTTCTGTGTAACCACTAATATCAAGAAACAACTGATTAACGTAGGTCATTACCCCGCGGGTATCTGTCTTGCTGACAATAATCTGGGTATCGGGAAAGGTCCGCGCCTGGCCGGTCAAGATCAAACGGCTGCTGTCGCGTGTAGTATCTTCTAGCTCAACTGCAGACATGACAACTCCTGTACAAGGTGGCTTGTACAGGAGTGTGACTGTCTTCTCTTAAGGGCTGGTCACCCTACGTCATACGAGAGTATTGAACTGCGGCGTTCAACTTGCGAGTTTGGCCAGAAATCCGTCAATTTGGGAGCGCAGGCGCTCGGCCTGTGAGGCCAGCTCACTGGCAGCGGCACTCACCTGCTGGGTGACGGCATTGCTTTGCTGGGCCGTTTCACTCACGACATCAACCGCCTGGCTCACCGCCCCGGTGGCACGGCTGACCGAGCTGACATTGCTGGAGATTTCCTGTGTGACGGCCCGCTGCTCTTCAATGGCGCTGGCGACGGTGGAGGAGGCCTCGCCGATCACCTGAACCTTCTGGTTGATGGCCGCAATAGCCTCATTCACATCCTTAACCACGGTCTGCATGTGGCTGATTTGGGTGGTGATATCCTCGGTCGCCTTGGCGGTCTGGGTAGCAAGGCTCTTGACCTCGCTGGCAACGACCGCAAAGCCCTTACCAGCTTCGCCCGCCCGGGCCGCCTCAATGGTGGCGTTCAGGGCCAGCAGATTGGTCTGACTCGCGATGTCGCTGATGAGAGAGACAATCGAGCCGATTTTTTCGGCCGCGGCCGTCATGTCACCAATGGTGTGGTCAGCCCGGGTTCCCGCGCTAACGGCGTCACTGGCAAAGCCGGCCACCTTGTTCATCTGGCCTGCGATCTCGTTGATGGAGGCCGTAAATTCCTCCACCGCCGCTGCAACCGCCTGCACATTGCCGGAGGCCTGTGTCGCCTCGCTGGCGGCGGTGCTGGACTGGGCGCTGGTATCCCCGGCATAGCGGGACATTTCTTCGGCATTTCCGCTCAGCTGCGTAGCAGCGGACGCGACGGTCACAGCGACCGCTTTAACATTGTCATTCACAAAGGACGTGAATTCAGCATCGCGTTCCGCCATGAGTTTAAGCGAGCGATTGATCGTCTCGGCGTAGAGGGCGAAGCTGCCGCGCAGACCCAGCGGATTGATGGCCCGGTAGTATTTGCGGGCGTTGGCCGACTGCATGGCGGCATCGGCCTCTTTGGTAAAGGCCTCGGTTAAATCGAGAGTGCGGTTAATGCCGCGCAGCAGGTCGCCCAGCTCGTCGGTTCGCCCAATCATGACATTGCGAACGTTCAGGTCACCATGAGCGGCCCGCCCGACCAATGTAGCGGCTGAGCTGAGCAGAGCGGCGGCTTTCGCAAGCTTATGCTGGATTAAATAAGCAATCAGTAAACCGCATAGGCCTAGCAGGCAGAGGATGACGAGACCAACAGTCTCAAGCTGATGCAGTTTGGCCTGAGCTGTCTCCATCTGTTGTTTCTGGCGCTCAATAACAGCAGTGAGAGATGTGGCGGCCGCATCGGCCGCAGTATGAATGGCCTGCGCCGTGTCATCAAACTGGCCCATCATAGTATTACCGGCTAGGGGCCCATCATTCACATAGAGCATCGCCATCTTCTTCCCGGTCTCATAGTAGGTCGGGAACTTGCTCTCAATGTTGTTCAAGCGGGTTACTAGGTCGGTTTCACCAAGGCGGCTCGCCAGCGCGACAGCTTGGTCGATATTACGCTCAAAGGATGCTGCTCGTTCTGCAGCAAGAGCGGGGCCATCATCCAGCCCATCCAGCCCGCGTGTGGCGGCGATATCTGTGAGGAATTGCTGCACCTGAATAACGTCTGTGCCAACATCCTTCAGGGTGCCCTGTAACTCAAGTATGGCGGTACTGGCCGCGGTAAGTGTGGCGAGAGTGGCATTGGTTGACGTGCGGAAATACAAGGCCAGCCCACCCCCCGCGATCAACTGGCAGAGAATGATGCCGGAAATTGTCAGCCCGGCAGCGCGGGACTGCTGACGAATGGTTTTCAGCTTAAGCATGGCATAAGTCCTTACAGAGAGAGCACAAAACGGTCATAGGCCATACCCTTGTCGGCCAATGTGTCCATCAGAAGCTTGGTCGAAGCTTCAACGCTGGCCCGGCCTGCGCCGAGCCGCTGCTCTTCTTCCAGTAGCGTCTTGTAGAGCGGCTCAATGACCGCGAGTGCCTTGCGCGTGGGGACGCGGCGGTTGGAGTGAAAGCCGATAATCTGTCCATCGGAGCCATAGGTGGGCGTGACGTGGGCGAGAACCCAGTAGTGATCGCCGTTCTTGCAGCGATTGACGACATAGGCGAAAATTTCCTTGCCACTGCGGATGGTATCCCACAGCAGCTTGAAGACACAGCGCGGCATGTGCGGATGGCGAATCACATTGTGCGGCTTGCCGATCATCTCGTCTTCGGTGTAGCCACTGATCTCCAGAAAGATATCATTGACATAAGTGAGCACGCCGCGCGCATCCGTCTTGCTGACGATGATGTCGTTTTCGGCGAAGGTGGCCTCGCGGCCGGTGAGGTGCAGACGTGCAGCATCGCTTGCGTCTGCAGCCGAAGAATCAGCTGTCGTTAGGCTCATGTGGGTTCCCCTCGTTTTGGTCGTGTGTTTACACACTTATGTATTCAACGAGTAGAATGCCTATCCTATTAACGAATTATTCAAGACTAATCCTAGCCTAATTGACAGAGGTCAAGCGCTTACACCAACAGATTGAATAAAATCACTATTCAACCGTAGGGCCGTAACCAGATTATTTTAATTCGGAGTTGAATCAATCCTGACCCATCCGGAGCGCGGCGATGAAGGCGCTTTGCGGAATCTCGACCTCACCAAACTGGCGCATCCGCTTTTTGCCCTCTTTCTGCTTTTCCAGCAGCTTCTTCTTACGGCTAATATCGCCGCCATAGCATTTGGCGGTCACGTCCTTGCGCATCGCGCTAATGGTTTCACGCGCAATCACGCGGGCGCCAATCGCCGCCTGAATGGCAATTTTGAACAGGTGTTTGGGGATCAGGTCCTTGAGGCGCTCGCACAGCTGACGGCCGCGCGCCTCGGCATGGGCGCGGTGGACGATGATGGCCAGCGCATCGACCGGATCGGCATTGACCAGAATGTTCATGACCACCAGATCACCAGCCTCATAGCCATCAAGCGCATAGTCAAAACTGGCGTAGCCGCGGGAAATACTCTTCAGGCGATCATAAAAATCGAACACGACCTCATTGAGCGGCAGGCGGTAGACCAGCATGGCGCGGTTGCCCACATACGTCAGCTCGATCTGAATGCCACGCCGGTCGGTGCATAGTTGCAAAATGCTGCCCAGATATTCATCGGGCGTCATGATGGTGGCCTTGATCCACGGCTCTTCAATACGGTCGATATAGACCACATCGGGCATATCCACCGGATTGTGGATTTCCTTCATGGTGCCGTCGTTCTGGAATACTTTGTAGACCACAGACGGTGCAGTAGTGATGAGGTCAAGGTCAAACTCGCGCTCCAGCCGTTCCTGAATGATTTCAAGGTGCAGTAGGCCGAGAAAGCCGCAGCGGAAACCAAAGCCCAGCGCAGCGGAGCTTTCGGCTTCAAAATGGAAGCTGGCATCGTTCAGGGCCAACTTACCCAAGCTGTCGCGAAGATGCTCAAAGTCGGTGGCATCGACCGGGTAGAGACCGCAGAATACCACCGGAATGGAGGGTTTGAAGCCAGCCAGTGGGGTGAGCGCGGGTTTTTTGGCATCGGTGATGGTGTCGCCCACCTTGGTGTCGTGAATGTTCTTCACGCCCGCGGTGATAAAGCCCACTTCGCCGGGGCCGAGTTCCTGAATCTGCACTTTCTTGGGAGTGAAGTAACCTACCCGGTCAATTTCATATTCGGCATTGGTGGCCATGAACTTGATCTTCTGGCCGACTTTTACCGTACCACCCACCACGCGCACCAGAATGACCACGCCCAGATAAGCGTCATACCAGCTGTCAATCAGCATGGCCTTGGTGGTGTCAGTTGCTTCGTTTTTGGGTGGGGGGAGGCGGGTGACGATAGCGTCCAGCACATCGCCAATGTTCAGGCCGGTCTTGGCCGAGATATGTACGGCGTTACTGGTATCAAGGCCGATCACATCCTCAATCTGCTGCTTGACGCGGTCAGGGTCGGCGGCGGGCAGGTCGATTTTGTTGATGACCGGGACAATCTCATGGTTATTATCAATCGCCTGATAGACATTGGCCAGCGTCTGCGCTTCTACCCCTTGCGAGGCATCGACCACCAGCAGTGAGCCTTCACAGGCGGCGAGGCAGCGGCTCACCTCATAGGCAAAGTCGACATGGCCGGGGGTGTCCATCAGGTTGAGCTGATAGGTGTGGCCGTCCTTGGCTTTATACGACAGGCGCACCGTCTGCGCCTTGATGGTAATGCCGCGCTCGCGCTCGATATCCATGCTGTCGAGCACCTGCTCCTTCATCTCGCGCACTTCAAGGCCGCCGCAGGTCTGGATCAGACGGTCGGCCAGTGTGCTCTTGCCATGATCGATATGAGCGATGATGGAAAAGTTGCGGATGAATTTCGGGTCGGTGGGCATGGCGCGCGGAAAATAGTTAATTTTAGCAGAAAAGACAAGGCAATTCAGGGCGGACGCGGCGCGGTGTTCACGGACGGTTGTTTTCGTGCAATCCGCTTGAAATTAACGATTTTATTGTTTAACCCCGGCCTATGGAAAGTACCATGATTGGTCCGTATTGTCCGTATGATCCCGCGGTGCCAGAAGGCTGGGATGAGCGCATCAACTACATTGATAGCCTGAATCTGGTGACCGATGGTCGTCGTAGCGGAGTCGATGAAGTGCGACAGTACTGTCATCTACATGGTCTGCGGAACGGCGCGTTAGACTATATGCAGAGCAGGCGTCAGAGCATTGCCGAGGATGTGCAAGAGATCGCACAGGACATCGAAAGCAGTACACTTTCACGGGTGTGGCTTTTTATCTGCTCTTGGGGTCGTATTAATTCGGACAACTTCTCCGGATTACTGCGCCTGTTTACCAAAGCTGAGATCGAGAGCAAACAGGCAGAGTTACAGGCTGATTTCGCCCCGGCCTTCGCGGAAAATTTGCGGCAGATCCGCGAGATTGAAGAGTGGGTGAGCGCGGGTGAGGGGGAGGTTTCTGAGTCCGTCAAAGCCATCTGGAACGCCCTAGGCGGGCGGCGCGAAACCTTTCCGCGCTTTGTGGTGATATCGGCACCTGTACCAGCGCCCTAAGCTCAGCGCCACTTGTCACTAAAGAGTCATTGGCAATTAACATCGCCCCCTGTCATGCTGATGAGACAGGGGAGCTTACCATGATCCGCCATGCTGCCACTCGTATGTTTCCATTACGCTCTGGGATCGGCGTAAGCCCGGATGTGCGCCGCGCCCTTAAGCAGATATATCAGCTCGGGTTGCAGCCACACGATGGTCCAGCCCGATTAGCTGAATTAGAGGATATTTATCGCCACCTGGCTCCGGCCAGACAGCAGGCCAGGCCGAGAGCCGTCTTTATGGATTTGCTGCACAATCCGCGCCCGCTCATCCGCTTTGCCGCCCGGCTGGGCGCGGTGGCGCTGGGCATTACCGGTGCGGTGGCGCTGGCACAGGTGGCTGGGGCCCCCGCCATTGTAAGCGGAGCAGTGGAATACGTTACAGAAACAGCACTGACAGTAGGGCTTGCCTCGGTGGCAGCCGCGCAGACTCTCTCACATCAACAGCCGCAGGCGGTATCCCCACCACCTGACCCTACTCGTGATCTGGTTATGCATGTGCTGGAGCAGGACATCAATCAGCTGCGCCATGGCGCGTATGAGCCTAACCCTCAACAGCGGCGGGAGCGGGCAGAATTCCGGGTGCTTTTGCGCAGTGTTACGCATCCGCGTCCGCCATTTTTTCGGCCGGATCTTTAGAGTGTTCTTAACAATTTGCGGCACACTGGCGGGGCTATGGCTGCTGATGTTCCCGCCTCTGAACCTTTGCCCACCTTGTTGCCCGCCCTGACGCAGGCGCTGGCGGACTCGCGTGCCCGCTTCAAGGATTTTTTGATGCTCAGCGGCGATGAGCTGTGGGAGATCGATCGCGCCGGACGTTTTTCCTATATCAGCGAGCGTGGCTTGCTGGGCTGGAGCGCGGCCGAGCTGGTTGGACATCGACCGCATGAGTTCGGTCTGACCGCTGTTGATTCCTTGACCACACCGTTTCTCGCCCAGCAGCCGGTGCAGCATGCCCAGCTGTGGCTGCGCGATCGGCAAAATACCCTGCGCTGTCTGGATGTGAGCGCCTTGCCGCAACGAGATGCAGAGGGGGGCTGGAGCGGCACACGTGGTATTTGCCGCGATATCACTGCCTTGCAGGAGCAGGCCAGTGCCTTGGCAGCCGCCCGCACCCGCGAGCGCATTGTAAGCCATATTCTGCGCGTGGTGCGCGATGGGCTATCACCCGAGCGCGAATTTGAAGCCGCGGCGCGGGCCCTGACACATGCCGTATCGGCGGCTGGCTGTGTGGTGCTGCGCCGGGTTGGGGAGGAGTGGCAGGAGGTGGCGCGCTTTGGCGATCAGGTGCCGGAAGCCGCCAGGGTTTTATGTGAGGCTACCTTGCAGCGTGGCGATGCCTTGTCACTCAGCGGAGGCGGGCACGAATGGCTGGCCTGCCGCACGCAACATCATCGCGCGGTCAATGGTGCCATCGCGGTCTGGCGACTGCCCCGCGAGGGTGCGTGGAGCAGCGATGAGCAACGGCTGATTGAAGCGGTGGCCGAGCAACTGGGGATTGTCTGGGCGCAGGTCCGTTCGCAAGAAGCCCTGATTGCCCGGGCTGATCGGGATGGCCTGACCGGCTTGCTTAACCAGCGCGCTTTTGCCGAGACGGCCAGTGCACGCCTTGCGCGCGGGCAGGGCGGGGCTGTGCTGGTGAATATCGATCTCGATAATTTCAAGACCATCAACGATCATCTCGGCCATAAAACGGGTGATGATGTGTTGAAACGCGCTGCCGTCGTGCTGGAAGGTGCGGTGCGTGCCGGTGATATCGTGGCGCGTGTGGGTGGAGATGAGTTTTTGTTGTGGCTGGAGCGTACGGACATTTCGGGTGCACAGGTAGTGGCAGCCCGTATTCAGGAGGGGCTGGCCGAGATCGCCGCGAGTTTACCTGAGCTGCCGAAGAAGCTGGGCGCCTCCATTGGTCTTGCCCCAACCCATGCCGAGGATACACTCACCAGCCTGATGCAGCGGGCGGATGCTACCATGTACAAAGCTAAGCGCAGCGGCAAAGGGCATACGGAGAGTGCCGCATGAGCTACGAAACCGCCAAACAGATGGCGCAAAGCGAGGATCTGCAGGAGCGCCGCCGGGTGGCCGCCGATGTGCTTACCGTGCCGGAGATCCTGTATTTTCTGACCGATGATGCCGATGCCAGTGTGCGCCGCCGGGTGGCCGAAAACCGCAGTACACCGCGTCAGGCTGATTTGAAGTTGACCGCTGATAAAGATGAGGCTGTGCGGTTGGCGCTGGCCAGCAAGATTGCCGCGCTGGTACCCAGTCTCCCGGCAGGCGCACTGGATAAGGTGCAAGAACTCACCCTTGAGGTATTACGGGCGCTGGCGCATGACTCGGCGGTAAAAGTACGCGAAATTCTGGCCGAGGCTCTGCACAGCGTGCAGACGGTACCAGTTGATATCATCACCACGCTGGCGCGCGACGTAGAAATCCGGGTGGCCGAACCGGTCCTGAAAAACTCACCTTTACTGAGCGATGAGGATCTGCTGGCGATCATCAAGAGTGGGCCGATTGCCGGGGCGCTAGCGGCGATAGCCAAACGCGCCGTGCTGTCCGAAACTGTCAGTGAGAACATCGCCAGCCGTGAGGACGAAGAGGCCATCGCGGCGCTCTTGGCCAATGGTGGTGCTCAAATCCGTGAGGATGTGCTCGACCAGCTCTGTGCCCGTGCTGAGGCGCAGCCCCGCTGGCATGAGCCGTTGGTGAACCGCCCACGCTTGCCGTTGGCAGCGATCAAACGTCTGGCGCAGTTTGTCGCCACCCAGCTGCTCGAGGTACTCAAGGCCCAGCCCGCTATTGCCGAGGATACAGCGGGTGAGATCGCCGAGCTGGTACGTGCGCGCATTGTTCGGGATGATCCGGTCGATGATCCGGCAGCACAGGTTAAGGAGCTGGCCACGCAAGGGAAGCTTGATGAATCCGCCATAACCCATGCGCTGGAGTCTGGTCAGCGGCGCTTTGTCATTGCGGCACTGGCCGAGCTTGCGAAGACCGATCCCGCGACGGTCACCCGCATTATGACCGCACACAGCGCCAAGGGCATGACCGCGCTGGCGTGGAAAGCCGGTCTGTCCATGCGTCTGGCGCTCCAGCTGCAAACGCGTCTGGCCGGAATTACGCCACAGCAGGCCCTTTACCCCAAAGCGGGGAGCGGTTATCCCTTGAGCGATGAAGACCTCACGTGGCAGCTGGAGTTTTTTGGCATTTCTGTCTAGCGCTCTGTGTTGCCCGGCACAGGCGGATGAGGCGGTGCTGACCGGGCTTTATGCGCCAACACCTCTTGTCGCACAGGGTCCAGTGACAACTGAACAGGACCGCTGGGGCCGTTTCAGTGTGACAGACGAAACTGTGCGCATGGAACTGCTCAAACAGGGCCAGGCACAATTGATGCCCGAGGCCCGCGAGCCAACTCTTGGCGAATGGCGGGCCGAAGAAGCGGCGCGACAGGCTGGGCTGGGCGTATGGAACGACGATTGCTGTAAACTGCTGAAGGCCAGTGGAAAAATACCGCTTGGTCAATGGCGGGTCGTGCAGGGGCTGGTCCATAGTGTGAGTATTCGCCGCGAGGTGGCCTTCGTGAACTTTGCCGCCGACTGGAAAACCGACTTCACGCTCATCCTCAAGCCTGCCCTGGCGAAAAAGCTGAAAATTGAAAACTGGCAGGGTAGGACGCTGCAGGTACGCGGTTGGACGGAATGGTACTATGGCCCGGCCATACGGGTGGATGTGGCGTCACAAATTCGGTTGCCCGCGGCAGGCAAATAGCGCAAACTTAAGTCATGAGCGACCTGCCCGATCTCTTTCCGCCGCTTGAGCCTTATGACACTGGTACCTTGAAGGTGGACGCGCCGCATGAACTGTATTGGGAGCGCTGCGGCAATCCCAAGGGTGCCCCTGTCCTGTTCTTGCACGGCGGGCCGGGTTCTGGTTGCACGGTCAAGCATCGCCGTTTTTTTGATCCGTCATTTTATAATATTCATCTGTTCGACCAGCGCGGAGCGGGGCGGTCAACGCCGCTGGGCGAACTGAGCCACAATACCACCGATCATCTGATTGCCGATATAGAGAAGCTGCGCATGCTGTGGGGGATCGAGACCTGGCACGTGTTTGGTGGTTCCTGGGGCAGCACGCTGGCGCTTGCCTATGCACAGGCGCATCCCGAGCGGGTGACCACTCTGGTGCTTCGCGGCATCTTCCTGCTGCGGAGATGGGAGATCGACTGGTTCCTCACACAAATTGGCCGTATCTGGCCAGAAGCCGAGCGCCAATTGTTAGAGCCGTTGTCCGCTGCCGAGCGGACTAACGTGCTGGAGGCCTATTACCAGCGCCTCACGCATCCGGATCCGGCTGTCCATTTGCCCGCAGCACGGCGCTGGGACTATTACGAAAGTGCGACGTCCAACCTTATTCCTGATCTGGAGAAAGTGAAAGCTGAGCAGAGCGATCATCATGCGCTAGGCATCTCGCGCATTGAGGCTCATTATTTTCGCAATGTTCTGTTCAAGCCGGATGATAAGCTGCTGCGTGATGTACACAAAATCCGCCATATTCCGGCGGTAATTGTGCAAGGGCGCTATGATCTGGTCTGCCCGCTGCGCTCCGCCGATGATTTGCATCGTGCGTGGCCAGAGGCCGACTATATCGTGGTACCGGATGCGGGCCACTCGGCGATGGAGCCAGGCATTCGCCGTCAGCTGGTGGCGGCCACCGAGCGGATGAAAGCCTATTCCGGCACGGCCAGATAGTACCACTCTTCGCCCATGACAGCCGTAGCCTTGGGCATGATGATAACGCCATCAGCATCAGCGGTTAGGGTGCTACCGTTATCAAGCTGCGCCAAGACCTGTCCGGCTGTGACGGGCGAGAAATTCTCAAACGCGCCAGTCAGCTTGCCTTCGGTTTCTTTCCACACCACTTTGGTCATGCGCACAATTTTTGTCTGGGCAGGGGGCGTGTCATCGGCATAAGGGCCAGTTAGGCCCAGATGTGCGAGTGTCAGCCGGGCTATGCGGTAGGCGATGTCGGCGGTAGTCGGATTAGTCTTTTGTCCACATTCTACCACCAGCGCGGTTTTGCCTTTGCCGTTGGCGTAGCTGATGGTTGTGCTGCCAGTCTCACCAGGGTACAGCGCGTCCCATCCCGTCAGGGCGTAGGGGACATTCAGGGCCTTGATCCAGCTGCGCGTTGCAGGCGTGTCCCAATCCAGAAACGTGAACGGAGCCGAGGGGGCCGTAACAGCGTGCAGGTCGAGCACCAGATCAACATGATCGACATGCTGGCAGATGCTGTTGGCGATGAAATGCTCGTAATGGTGTGGGTTCTCATGCTTTTGCATGACGCGGTTGAGGTTTATATCCTTATACCGCTCATTGGCCGCACCTGCTTTGGGGTTGGCGCGCGGCACCAGCGTGAGGCGTCCGGCCGTCAGTTCGATCTGGCCGGAGGAAAGCTCCTGCGCCAGACGATCCAGCGCAACCGTGCCGCAGGGTTCATCGCCATGCACACCACCGAGCATGAGAAGTTGGGGGCCTGTGCGGGTGGAGCAGAAAACGCGCGCCTCAATCATGGTACGACCATCACTTGATATATGTATGAGCTAACGTTACCCATCTTTTTGCATAAACACAGTAGATTTTTGTTGCCAAAGACTGCGGTAAGGTGTAGCAGTGATAGTGTCTGAATTCGTCATCGGATTACAGGCACAACGCAAACCCTCTATCAGCTGCGCGCTGATAAGACATGGAGCTACAGATGACCCGTCTCTTCGGGCAGCTTGCTGCCTTCGTTCTTCCCCCGCTAAGCCCTGAACTTCCGGTACTTTTTGTGCCGCCTGCTGCGCCGTTTAATTTCCGCGCCCGCTGCAGCCTTTAATCGCTGGTGATGCCATGACGATTGATGCCTGCAGCCTGAGTGCTGAACATCTCCTCGCTATCCCGGTCACCGAGCCGGAGCGGCTTTATCCGCGCGATGTGGCCAGTCTTGAAAAAACCTTTCGCAAGCTGGCCATGCGCTGGCATCCGGACCGCTGCGCCGACGCAAAGGCGGCGGAGGTGTTCGCGCATATCAAGACCCTGCATGAGGTTGGTGAGAGGAAGCTGGCCGACGGTACCTGGGAAGTTCCCAATATCCTGAGCCTCACCACCACTCGTGGCAAGATGTTTGAGCTGAAATACGGCCGGCGCAGCGATTTTGAGCTAGGCAAGGTTTATATCAGCCCGAACTTTGTGACCTATGTGGTGGATAAAGCGAACGCCGATTTGTTCGCGCAGGGTGTGGCTGTTCTTAAAAGCCTGAAATTCCACAACGACAAGATGCGCGAAGAGATGGCGCGGAATCTGCCCACTATCAAGGCCGAGCTGGAAACAATAGATGCCCATGTGCTGGTGCTGGAGAAAAAGCCGGAACAGATCCGCCTGCGCGAGCTTTTGGAACAGAGCGGCGGCAAGGTTGACCCTAAGCATGTCGCTTGGATGCTCAGCAATCTCTACAATATGGCCTGCTATCTGCGTTGGTCAGGTCTGACCCATAATGATTTGTCCCTCGATACGGTTTTTGTCTCGCCGGAGCATCATGGCGGGGCCGTGCTGGGTGGTTGGTGGTATGCCGCAGCGGTTGGAAAACCCTTGCTGGCCCTGCCAACACGCTCGGCTGAACGTGCCCCGTCAGATGTCTTACGCCGGCAAAAAGCCGATGCGCGCGTTGATCTTGAACTGATCCGCGCCATTGGCCGCGAGCTTCTGGGTGATCCGTTAGGCACGGGTCTGTCATGGTCAAACGAGGTGCCCAAAGCGCTGGCCAACTGGCTGCGCGCCCCCACCTCCGGCGACGCCTTGGCCGACTACAAAGCCTACAAGGATCAGGTCCTGCCCGGAAGCTTCGGCCCACGCCGATTTGTCAAATGGGACAAACCTGTAATCAACCCCTACGAACCAAGGAGAGCATGATGGGATATAGTCGTTATGACCCAGCCGACTGGGACACACTGAGCAGCGCCACCAAGACCATGCGGGCGGATGATATCTTCACCGCACGCACGCTGAAGGATCCGGTCGATCCGAAGAAGATTGAGTTTCGCGAGGCGCGGGATTCCACCGCCAACCCCAACTCCACCCCGATCATCATTGCGTTGGATGTGACGGGATCAATGGGCGTGATCCCCGAGTATATGATCAAGGAAGGCTTTGGTACGCTGGTGGGCGAAATCATCAAACGCGCCCCTGTCAGTGACCCGCAGATCATGTTCATGGGAGTGGGCGATGCCAACTGCGACCGCGCGCCCTTGCAGGTCACGCAATTCGAGCCGGATATCAAGGCAGCGGAACAGCTCAAGGACATCTGGATCGAGCATGGCGGTGGCGGCAATCGTTTCGAGTCCTATGAGTTGCCGTGGTACTTTGCCGCCATGAAGACCCGGCTGGACTGCGTCGACAAAGGGCGCCGCAAAGGCCTGCTTTTCACCATTGGTGACGAAGAAGCGCCACCGGGCCTGACGGTGGCTCAGCTCAAGAAATATCTGGGCGATGATGTAGCGCAGGACATGAGCAGCAGGGATATCCTGGCCAAGGTCGAGCAGATGTATGATGTGTTCCATGTGATTGTGGAGCAAGGCAGTCACTGCCGCGCGGCGCGCAGTGCGGTGTTCAACAGCTGGAACGAGCTGCTTGGTCAAGGTCGTGTCCTTCCGCTGGCCGACTATACTAAGCTGTCCGAAGTGCTGGTCTCGGCCATCGAAGTGCATGAAGGCCGCAATGCTCCCACAGTGGCCGCCAGTTGGAGCAGCACGGGTACCTCGCTGGTCGTGGCCAAGGCGGTGAAGGGCATTGTCCCCACGAGCCGCAGCCGCCCGCCCGCTGTGGGTAAACCGGGTGCCGGTGGTGTCACCCGCTTTGCAGCATAAGGAAACAATCCCCCCTCCCTCAACAATGTTGGGGGAGGGTTGGGTGGCAAGGGAGTTCATCATGACGACAGCTCAGGTGATTATCGGTGCTGGATTTGGTGATGAAGGCAAAGGCCTGTTTACCGACTATTTTAGTACCCGCAGCAGTACCGTTGTACGCTTTAACGGGGGGGCGCAGGCCGGCCATACCGTGCAACTGACTGATGGTCGCCGTCATGTGTTTAGCCATTTTGGTGCAGGCAGCTTTCGCGGGGCGCGAACATTTCTCAGTCGTTTTTTTGTTTGCAATCCCTTGCTCTTTGCTCGTGAACAGACTGAACTGGAAGCGCTCGGCGTATATCCGGAAGTGCTGATTGATGGTGATTCCTATGTCACCACACCCTATGACATGATGGTCAACCAGATAGTCGAGGCGGCGCGGGGGAGCGCCCGCCATGGTAGTGTGGGGGTGGGCTTTGGTGAAACCGTCGGGCGCGAAGAGGAGACACCCTATTCGCTACGTGTGGCGGATCTGAGCCGCGATGATCTGGCGCAGCGCTTATGGCTGATCCGCGAGCGCTGGCTGCCACAGCGGTTAAAACAGCTGGGTGTTGAAACGCTTTCGCCGCAGTGGCAGGAGCGTATCGCGTCACCCGGCGCGGTTGATGGTTTTATCAATCTTAGCCGTGCGATGTTGGAGCGCTGTGAAGTTACCCGCTCCCGTTACCTCAGCCGCCAGCGTGATCTGGTGTTCGAGGGCGCCCAAGGCCTGATGCTCGATCAGACAAGTGGCTTTTTTCCGCACGTCACCCGCTCGCATACGGGATTGCGCAATGTTGTTGCACTGGCGCACGATGCTGGGATCAGGTCACTTTCCTTGCTCTATGCCACGCGGGCCTATCTCACCCGTCATGGTGCCGGGCCGCTGCCTTTTGAGGTGGGGGGTAAAATCTATCCGGGTATTGAGGATCCCACCAACAAGCCGCATGCGTTTCAGGGCAGCCTGCGGTTCGCCCCCCTGAATCTCGATTTATTGCACAAGGCTATCACCCGCGATCTGGCCCACGCCGAAGGAGTCATGTCGGTGCACCTGCAACTCGGCGTCAGCTGTCTGGACCAGCTTCCTGAACGCGTGGCCCTTGTGGCTGCGGGGGCAAAAGAAGAGTGTGATCCCCACAGTTTGCTGGCTCGTCTACGGCGCACCATCAGGCCGCAGCAGCTATTGGCCAGTTATGGGCCTGAGTGCCACTGTATCGAGGCAACTTCGGTCCCCGCTCTTGCGGTAACCGCCTAGCCGTAGAGCTTGACGGCAAGATTAGCGACGCGTTTGCCCTGCGCTTCGGCAAGGTCGAACTCATTATCGCTGGGCTGGCGCAAATCATCGCTAGCCGAGATCGTACCCGCGCCATATGGCGAGCCGCCGCTGATACTGTCCATATGCACAAGGCCGAGTTCGGTATAGGGCAAGCCAACGATAATCATGCCGTGATGCAGCAAGGTGGCATGAAAACTGGTAATAGTGGTTTCGTGGCCACCATGCTGGCTGGAGGTGGAGACGAACACCGAGCCTACGCGCCCGACCAGTCCGCCGCTTGCCCACAGGCCGCTGGTTTGATCCAGAAAATAGCGCATCTCGGCGCACATGTTGCCAAAACGTGTGGGCGTACCGAAAATGATGGCATCATAATCTTTCAGCTCCTCGGGCGTGGCCAGCGCAATCTGGCTGGCGGCCGAGCCGGGTTTGGCTTGATCCGGCTTGCCGATCGGGGGGATGCGTTTGATTACCACCTCTGCCCCGCTTACGCCGCGGGCACCATGCGCCACGGCCATAGCCATCTGCTCGGTGTGACCATGTTCGGAGTAATAAATCACCAGAAGACGTGCCATTGTTCGTCCTTTCCTGCTAACTCCCTGCTTTTACGTGGTCTTTTTGCACTCTCCAAGCCCTCAAAGCATCATTTTCTTCTGGTTGTGGGCTTGACTCCGGTGGTCGGGGAGGCTCATAAGGGGTGGAATTGGACCAGAAATAGTCTAAATAGCATGAAGAGGAAGAGGTTATGCTGCGTCTGAGCAAGCTTGCCGACTATGGCGTTGTAATTCTTGCAACTTTAGCCCGCCACCCGGCGCAGCTGCATACAGCCATACGCGTCTCTGAGACGACCACTCTGCCCGGTCCCACCGTCTCCAAGCTACTCAAACGCTTTGCCAAGGTGGGCCTGCTCACAGCCACGCGTGGGGCCGCGGGCGGCTATCGGCTCGCACAGGACCCAGCCGCGATCACCCTGACCAGAATTATCGAAGCGATTGATGGCCCTATCAAGATTGTCGACTGTGTGGATATGAGCCACGTTCCCTGCGGCCATGAGCACGCGTGCGCTGTTCATGGCCGGTGGCAGCCGATCAACGATGCCATTACCTCGGCGTTTTCGTCCGTCACGCTGGCGCAACTGATGCGCTCGGAGGATCAGGCCATTCAGGCCCGTTTCGGTGGCGTGAGCGCGGTAGGATGAATCATGCCGGGCGCCGATCCACATACAATCCGCACTGTCGCGGCGCTGGGGGAGGCCCGGTATCCGCACGGATTCGAAACAGCGATTGAAAGTGACAGCGCCCCCAAAGGGCTTGGCGAAGACACTATCCGTTTTATCTCAGCTAAAAAGAATGAGCCGGACTGGCTCTTGCAGTGGCGCTTGTCGGCGTTCAAGCTCTGGCAGGGTCTGCGCGAACCGAACTGGGCCAAACTGAATTATACCCCGGTTGATTATCAGGATATCTCCTATTATTCCGCGCCCAAGCAGAAGACAGCGCCCAAGAGCCTTGATGAGGTTGATCCGGAGCTGCTGAAAACCTATGAGAAACTCGGCATCCCCCTGTCCGAGCAGAAGCTGCTGGCGGGGGTGGCGGTGGATGCGGTGTTCGACAGTGTCTCGGTGGTCACCACCTTCCGCGAGGAGCTGAAGAAGGCCGGGGTGATTTTCTGCTCTATTAGCGAGGCAGTGCGCGAGCATCCCGAACTGGTGCAGAAGTATCTGGGCAGTGTCGTCCCGGTGGCCGATAACTTCTTTGCGGCGCTTAACTGTGCTGTGTTCACGGATGGTAGTTTTGTCTATGTCCCGCCCGGTGTGCGCTGCCCGATGGAGCTGTCCACCTATTTTCGTATCAACGCCAAGAATACCGGCCAGTTTGAGCGCACCCTCATCATCGCCGACAAGGGCAGTTATGTTAGCTATCTCGAAGGCTGCACCGCCCCGCAGCGTGATGAAAACCAGTTGCATGCGGCTGTGGTTGAGCTGATTGCGCTGGAGGATGCCGAGATCAAATACAGTACCGTACAGAACTGGTATCCCGGCGATAAAGACGGGAAAGGCGGCATCTATAATTTTGTCACCAAGCGCGGTGCGTGCCGCGGTGCGCGCAGTAAAATCAGCTGGACCCAGGTAGAAACCGGTTCAGCCATTACGTGGAAGTACCCCAGTTGTATTTTGCAAGGCGAGGGGAGTGTCGGTGAGTTCTATTCGGTTGCACTGACAACCAATCACCAGCAGGCTGATACCGGCACCAAGATGATTCATATTGGTAAAAACTCGCGCAGCACCATTATCAGCAAGGGGATTTCGGCCGGGCAGTCGCAGAATACCTATCGGGGTCTGGTCCGGGTGCTGCCGCGTGCGGACGGCGCACAAAATTATACCCGCTGTGACAGCCTCTTGCTCGGTGACAGGTGTGGGGCGCATACAGTGCCCTATATTGAAAGCAAAAACCCAACTGCCCGGCTTGAGCATGAAGCGACCGCCAGCAAGGTTAGCGATGATCAGCTGTTCTATTGCCGTGCGCGCGGGCTGGATGAGGATGAGGCGGTGGGCCTCATCATTAACGGCTTTTGTCGCGAGGTGCTGCAGGCTCTACCGATGGAATTTGCGGTGGAGGCGCAGAAGCTGATTGCGCTGAGTCTGGAAGGAAGTGTGGGATAATGTTGCAGATTTCCGATCTTCATGCCCGCTATGATGGCAAGGATATTCTCACCGGCGTGTCGCTAAGTATCAAGCCCGGCGAAGTGCATGCCATCATGGGACCCAATGGGGCAGGCAAGAGCACGCTGGGCTATGTCCTGTCCGGTCGCCCGCAGTATGAGGTAACCTCTGGCCAGGTGCAGTTGGCCGGGCAGGATTTGCTGGCGCTTGAGCCGGAGCAGCGTGTCGCGGCCGGCTTGTTTCTGGCGTTTCAGTATCCAGTTGAAATTCCCGGTGTGAGCACAATGAATTTCCTGCGCACAGCGGTCAATGCGGTACGCAAGGCGCGCGGTCAGGCCGAGCATGATGCTCCATCCTTCCTGCGGCTGGTGCGCGAGAAGGCCAAAGCGCTGGGCATCAGTGAAGAGATGCTGAAAAGGCCCCTGAATGTCGGGTTTTCGGGTGGCGAAAAAAAGCGCATGGAAACCTTGCAAATGCTGCTGCTGGAGCCGAAGCTGGCCGTGTTGGACGAAACCGACAGTGGCCTTGATATCGATGCACTCAAAGTGGTGGCGCAGGGCGTCAACAGCTTGCGCGGATCGGAGCGCAGCCTGCTGGTGATAACGCATTACCAGCGCCTGCTTGATTATATTAAGCCCGACTTTGTCCATGTGCTCAGTGCGGGGCGCATTGTGAAGAGCGGTGGGCCGGAGCTGGCGCTGGAGCTGGAGGCGAAAGGCTATAGCCATGTCGCCTGAAGGCTGGCCGAGCAACACGCTGGAAGCGTACCGTTACACCGATCTGAGCAAGATCGGTGCGCTGGAATTGCCCGATGGGAGCATACAGTGTACGGGCTCTCTTCCTGCTGATATTCTCACGCAAGCGGGGCGCTATACGCTGGAGCACTTCATTCCCGCTGCGCGCTGCGCGAGTGCGCGTTATCTGCGTGTTGCCCGCGGTGTTGAAGTAACGCTGGTTGAAACGCTTACGAGTGCTGCGCCGGGTGTTGGTGCTGCCCGCCAGAAACTGGTCATTGAGCTGGAGGACGGTGCACGCCTCACCCATCTGCGTCGCCAACAGCTGGAGACCAGTGCCTTTCATTGGGGTGAAACTAAAATTACTGTGGCGCGGGACGCCAGTTACACCTACATGGCCTTGAATAGCGGTGCTGCCTTGGCCCGGCAGGATCTGGAAATTACTCTGGCCGCGCTGGGGGCGCAGGCGGCCGTGTACGCGCTGCAACTGCTCAGCGAAGATCAGCAGGGTGATCTCACCACCGTCATTGAGCATCAGGCACCACAGACGACCTCTGACCAGCTGATTAAAAACGTACTGACAGGCCGCGCCAGGGGTGTGTATCAGGGCCGTATCCGCGTGGCGCCGGGCGCGCAGAAAACCAATGGCCAGCAGCAAAGCCGCGCTTTGCTCTTGAGTCCGCAGGCAGAAATGAATACCAAGCCGGAGCTGGAGATTTTTGCCGATGATGTGAGTTGCAGTCATGGTGCTGCGGTGGGGGCGCTTGATGAGCAGGTGCTCTATTATCTGCGAGCCCGTGGGCTATCCTGCCCGCAGGCGCGCAGCCTCCTGATCGGGGCGTTTGTTGACGAGATTTTGGAAAAAATTGCTGCCCCGGATGTGCAGTCCGCATGGCAGAGGGAGGCGCAGACATGGCTGCAGCAGCACGCATGAACGCCCCCGCACAGAGTGCACCATATGATGTGGCGGCAGTCCGGCGGGATTTCCCCATCCTGTCGCGGCAGGTGCATGGCAAGCCGTTGGTCTATCTCGATAATGCTGCATCCGCACAGAAGTCGCGTTGCGTCATAGAAGCGATGTGCCAGTTGTATGAGCAGGAGTATTCCAATGTGCATCGCGGGGTGCATGTCCTGTCCGGCCTTGCCACCACTCGCTTTGAGGCCGGGCGCGAGACCGTCCGCCGGTTCCTCAATGCTGCCAGCGCGAATGAAATCGTGTTTACACGAGGGGCAACCGAGGCGATTAATCTGGTGGCGCAGACGTTTGGTCGCAGCCAGCTCACGGCAGGCGACGAGATCATCCTCAGTGTCCTCGAGCACCATGCCAATATCGTACCGTGGCAATTGCTGGCGCAGGAGAAGGGGCTGAGCCTAAAAATCGTGCCCCTTGATGCACGCGGGCAGATCATGCTGGACGAGTATGAAGCGCTCCTGAGCCCGCGAGTGAAGCTGGTGGCGCTGGCGCATATGTCGAACGTACTCGGAACGGTGCTGCCGGTGGCGGATATCGTGCGTTTGGCCCATGCTAGGGGGATTCCGGTCCTGCTTGATGGCAGTCAGGCTGTGACGCACCAGCTGGTCGATCTACAGGCGCTAGATGCTGATTTCTATGTGTTTTCCGGTCATAAACTTTATGGCCCTACGGGTGTTGGCGTCTTGTATGGCAAAGAAGCCTTACTCAACACGCTGCCACCTTGGCAGGGTGGTGGTGATATGATTGAGACAGTCACTTTTGCCGGGAGCACCTTTAAACCCGCCCCGCAGCGCTTTGAAGCCGGCACCCCTGCGATTGCCGAGGTGATCGGTCTGGCGGCTGCGATCGAGTATCTTGAACAGCTTGGCATGGGCAATGTGCACGCCCATGAGGCAATGCTTCTGGAACATGCCAGTACCGAACTGGCGGGTGTGCCGGGCGTCACGCTGCAGGGCACAGCCCCGGGCAAGGGTGCGATCATCTCTTTTACGATTCAAGGGGCGCATGCGCAAGATATCGCCCTGCTGCTTGATCAACAGGGGATCGCTGTGCGGGTGGGGCATCATTGCTGCATGCCGCTTATGGCGCATCTGGGCGTCACGGGTACGGTGCGGGCCAGTTTTGGTCTCTACAATACCCTGGATGAGGTGGACGGCTTCGTGCGTGCCGTGCGCAAAGCGGCGGAGCTGCTGGTATGAGTGACGAGCTGCGCCCGGCCATTATATTGGCGCTCAAGAGCGTGCAGGACCCCGAGATCCCGGTGGATATCTATGAGTTGGGACTGATCTACAAGCTCGACATTCATCCGTCGGGCGATGTGGAAGTCGACATGACCCTGACAGCGCCCGGATGTCCGGTGGCTGGCGAGATGCCCGGTATGGTGCAAACGGCGGTGGAGAGCGTTGACGGGGTGCGCAGCGCTACCGTGCGGCTGGTGTGGGACCCGCCGTGGGATCGTACCCGTATGAGTGAGGAGGCCCAGCTGCAACTGGGGATGTTCTGATGAAGTCCTTACCACCACCTTTTACTGTGACAGACATGGCGTGTGAGTATTTGGAGCGGGCCTTGGCGACAGCCCCCGACAAGACTGGGGTGCGGATTGATGTTCGGACCGCCGGCTGCTCGGGTCTGAAATATCAATTCAGCCTTGAATCCGCCCCTCAGACTGGTGATAGAACCGTACGCCTGAAGGATATAACTTATTATGTTTCAGCCAAAGCCGAGCTGCATCTGCTGGGTGCGACATTGGATTATGTAAAAAGCGGTATGAATTATGAACTGGATTTCATCGCCAATCCCAACGAAGCCGCCCGCTGCGGTTGCGGTGAAAGCTTCATGCCCGTCCAGACATTGCCTAAAACCTGATGCTTTAGACCCTTGCCACTAAGGCAACAGCGGGCATAATGCAGCCGTTCATCAACCCCGAGGGTTTCATGCGCTGTCTCTCCCGTCTTATGATTTTTTCACTTCTGTCGGTTGGGCTGTTGGCCCCGGCGTTCGCTCAGGAGGCGGCGCCCGCGACCGGGAGTGCCGCTGTTCCAACTTCAACAACCGCAAGCGATGCACAAGCTAGGCTCAATTCATGGCTGGAAGGTCCCATCCCTCCGGAAGTTGGCAAGGTGATCGCCCCGGAAGCTGTTCCGGTCTTGCGCGGGCTGGTGCAGCCGGGCGGCGAGTTGCGTTATCTGGGTGATGAATACGGGTTAAAAGCTTATTTCATGACCAATAACGGTTTCGGACAGGTCATTTATACGACTCCCGATAACAAGGCCGTGGTTGTGGGAACCATGTTCACGAACGATGGGAGTGCGGTCAGCTTCCTTCAGCTGCTGCGGTTGCGCCGTACCGGATTCGACCCTACGCCGTATTTCAAAACTGATGGAGATACGTCGACTGCGGCGACATCCCCGGCGGTGAACACACCACCCCCTGCCGTTGTCACGGCCCCTCCCACCAACGAAACCCCTGGTGAGCGCCTGTTGCGTGAGGCCAATGCAGCCAGCTGGATTGCCTATGGTGACCCGAATGGCGCGGCGATTGCCGTGTTCATGGATCCGGCCTGCGGCCATTGCCATGATCTCTTCAAGCTGCTGCTGCCTTATACGGAGCAGGGCAAGGTCTATCTGCGCCTGATCCCGATCTCACTGATCGACGCCAGCAAAAGCCGTCCTTATGCGCTTAGCATTCTGAGTGCTCCGAACCCGGCTGACGCGTGGAAGGCGACTGTGAACGGGCAGGCCCCCGCGCCGGTTGCCAAGCCGGACAACAAGGTTGAGTTGGCCCTCGCGGCTAACAACAAGCTGTTCCTTGACTGGCAGCTGAAGGTTACGCCCTATGCCATCTACCGCTCCCCTGTCACCAAGGACGTCAAGGTGCTCTCGGCTGTGCCTAGTGATATGAGCGTTCTGCTCAAGGATATGGGTGTCACGCCCTGATCCAGCGTTCCGGCCCCCACCGGACGAGCGAGGTAGAGCTCAATGATTCAGACCCGATTGATCCGTTTTCTGGCTCAGTCGGGTCTGTTTCTTTTGTTCCTTGGTACCGTGTTGACGGCACGGGCTGCAGACGCTCAGGAGCGAATCCTCGACTATGATGTGCAGCTGACTGTTGAGGCGTCTGGTGATCTGGTCGTGCGTGAAGCCATCACGGTCCAGTCCGAGGGTCGTGATATTCAGCATGGTATCTACCGCGATCTAGTCGCGGATATTCCGGGCAGTCTTACTCTGCTCAAAGCTCCTCTGACCATCATGTCGGCCACACGAGATGGTGTGCCGGAGATGTGGCGACAGGAGCCGCAGCTGCAAGGCCCGCGTATCTTTCTCGGGAGCAAAGAGCAAACCCTTGCAGCCGGGGTGTACCGCTATGTTCTGACCTACCGCATGGGTTGGCAGGTCCGGCATTTTTCTGATTATGACGAGCTGTACTGGAACGTTACTGGATCCAACTGGTTCTTTCCGATTGATCGTGCCACAGCGACAATCGTTCTTCCCGGGGCAGCCGAGGTTATACAATCGGCTGCATATGTGGGGGTGGTGGGCGAGGCGGGTGCTTCGGGGCGTGACTATGATTTTCTATCCGCCGCACGTAACGAGCTGAAGGTCACCACGCGGCGCACTTTGGGGCGTGGTGAGGGGCTGACGGTGGCGGTGGCTTGGCCCAAAGGACTGGTGACTGAGCCAGACCGGGCCAGTTGGCTCCGTATGCTCTGGCGGGCCAATCCAGGTGTACTGATTGGCAGCTTTGGTCTGGCGGCTCTGGCGCTGTATTATACATTGGCGTGGCTGGCGGTGGGGCGTGACCCGCGCTCGGCCGCCGGGCCGCTGCTGCCTATTTATGCCCCGCGCCAGTCCCCTGCCGCTTTACGCTTTGTCTCTCGCATGGGGTTTGACCGGGCCGTCCTGACAGCAACGCTCGTGAACCTCGCTGTAAAGGGTTATCTCACCTTGACGCCAACCGCTTCTCCCGCTGGGCTAGCTGGGCGGATGCAAAAGGGCTTTGTGGTTCAACGAATTGAGGGGGGGCGTGGGGCCAGTAATGAAGAGTTGGCAATTTACGACATTCTGCTGGGCGGGCGCTCACAGCTTGAGATCAACCCGGCCAACCGCAGCCAACTGACCGGTATATTGCGCCAGTGCCAGAAGGCGCTCGACGCGCAGCTTGGTCGTGCGCATTTTCAGTTAAATCGCCAGTGGTTTGCGGGTGGATTTGCGGCCACTCTGCTGGTGTGGTTGGCAATTATCCTCAAGCAGGGCGGGTTTGCCATTTTTGTTGGTGGCTTCATGACCGTTTGGCTCAGCTTCTGGAGTTTGGGTGTGGGCGTGCTTCTGGCACAGGTTGGTTCGCTCTGGCGGCAGGTCTGGCGCGGTGACGGCTGGGTTGCCGTCGGTGCAGTATTTCTGACCCTGTTTTCCCTACCGTTTATGGCAGGCTGGTTCATGGGCCTGTTTTTTCTTACCATCGGGGTCGGGCCGGCGGCCGCCGTCTTTTATGTGCTGGCGATGCTGCTCAATGTCCTGTTTTTCTTCTGGCTGCGGGCGCCCACGCCGCAGGGCCGTGCCGTACTCGACGAGGCCGCGGGCGTTAAGTATTACCTCACAACTCAAACACAAGGGCAACTGAGCCATTTCGCACCACCGCCATCACCGGATATGTTCGACCGGCTTTTACCCTACGCCATCGCTCTGGATGTCGAAACCGAGTGGTCTCGCCGTTTTGCCGAAGCTTACCCATCCGGCTCTGCCGTGGGCAGCAGCCCGTTGACCCGCAGCATCTGGCCTGGCGGCTTGGGTAGCGCAGGAGCTGCCGGTGGCCTTACTCTTGGTGCGGCGCTTGGTGCCGCCTTAACGGCAGCGAGCAGTTCCTCCTCTTCCGGGTCCGGAGGCAGGGGGAGCAGTGGGAGATCGGAAGAGCACACGTCTGAACTCCAGTCACCTTGTAATCTCG
>ERZ761603.71-NODE-71-length-86363-cov-17.584708_pt1 | contig 86363 bp, 78 predicted proteins | sample MGYA00511879_ERZ761603 | MGnify/ENA primary metagenome ERZ761603 (study PRJEB28899, sample SAMN02850040) | bioreactor sludge metagenome | biome: EBPR Sludge; feature: EBPR Bioreactor; material: flocular biomat | place: Australia: Thorneside Wastwater Treatment Plant...
CTAAACACGCTTTCCAGGCGTGCGACTTAAACCACTCATCCATCTCTCCGCAAGAGGGCGGAGTTTAGCAGAAGGCGACGCCAACACCAAACGTAAAACGAGCCAGAACGACAGTGCACCGCGCCGCGCTAGCCCGGACCCGAGCCAAGCGACGGCTCGGCCACCTGACGCTGGCGCAGGGTTTCAAAAAGGCAAACGGCAGCGACGGCAGCGACATTCAAGGACTCACTGGCTGCAGCCATGGGGATGCGCAGCTGCCGGCTGGTTTGCGCCGCGACTAGCGGCCGGACGCCAAGACCTTCGCTGCCAAAAACCCAGGCCAGCGGTCGGCCAAGCGTAGTGCTGTAGAGACTGCTCGATGCGGCGGGTAGCGTGGCGACGGACTGGCCACGATAGGCGACGAGAAAAGCGCTCAAATCACGGTCTTCGTGGATCGCGAGTTGGAAATGCGCTCCCATGGCCGCGCGCAGGGTTTTGGGCGACCAGGCTTGCGCGCAATCCGCCGAGAGCAGAATCTGATGGAAACCGGCGGCGGCTGCGCTACGCAGGATCGAACCAAGATTGCCGGGATCCTGAACGCCATCAAGCAGAACCGTATCGGCGGCATGATCACCGCCGCCAGCCGGCTGTGGCCGCGCCACGACGGCCATGATGCCGCTGGGCGTATCGACCAGCGCCAGCTCCTTGAACAAGGCATCGGCGACGTAGCTGATACTGCTGCCCGCTGGCCGGCGATCAAGGTAGCGCGCATTCTCCGGCCGGCCTGCACCGCTGTCGCTGACCACGATCTCTTCCGGCACCCCGCAGCTCGCCTCGTAGGCCTCGATCAGGTGCATGCCATCGAGCAGCACGCGGCCGCTCTTGCGCCGCTCACGACTGCTTTGCGAGAGTTTCAGTAGCCCCTTGTAATGGGCATTGTCGCGCGAGGCGATCCGTTTCATGATTCGCCGAGGCGCGCCACCGGCGCGAAGCTGCGGCGGTGCTGCGGACTTGCACCATGTTCGCGCAAGGCCTGCAGATGAAACGCGGTCGGGTAACCCTTGTGGCGATCAAAACCGTACTGCGGATAGCTGGCATGCAGCGCGAACATGCCTGCGTCACGAGAGGTCTTGGCGAGAATCGATGCGGCGGCGATCGCTGCGAACTTGCCGTCACCGCCGACGACGGCTTCGACCGAACACGCCAGTTGTGGACAATGGCTGCCGTCGACCAGCGCATGGCTCGGCCTTACCCGACCCTGCGCGCCGGCAAGCGCCGCGACGGCGCGCTGCATGGCCAGCAGGCTGGCCTGCAGGATGTTGATCCGGTCGATCTCGGCGACACTGGCTTCAGCGACTGCCCAGGCCAGCGCGGTGCCGCGAATCTGCTCGGCAAGTGCTTCGCGCTTGCTGGCCGAAAGTTTCTTCGAATCGTTCAGGCCGGCGATTGGCCGACCTGGATCGAGGATCACGGCGGCAGCAAGCACCGGTCCCGCCAGCGGCCCGCGGCCAGCCTCGTCGACGCCGCAAACGAGGCCCTCAACCGGCAACAGCAAGTGCATCGACGCGTAGCGCTGCGCTTGGCAAGCAAGCGATGACTGCGTCAGCCGCCTTCTCGGCGGCGTTCTGCCGCAGCTGCAGATGAATCCCCCGAAATACGGACTTGATGCGCTCACACGCCGCCGTGTCCGCATAGAGATTGAGCAGCGCCTGCGCCAGATTATCGGCGGTCGCCTCGTCCTGGATGAACTCCGGAACGACGAACCTGCCGGCGAGAATGTTCGGCAGACCGACATAGGGCAGGTAGCCCATGCGCCGCATCATTCGGTAGGACAGCGGCGCCATCTTGTAGGCGATGGCCATTGGCCTCTTGAGCAGCGCGGCCTCGAGGGTCGCCGTACCGCTGGCGACCAGGACGGCATCGGCAGCCATCATCGCCTGATGGGCATGTCCGAAGAGCAAGCGAATGGGCAACTGCTTCGCCCGCCGACGGTGCAGCGCGGCTTCGAACAGCAGGCGCGTTTCACGCGTCGCCAGCGGGGCGAGAAAAATCGCCTCCGGAATCTGCTCATGCATGCGGCGAGCGGTTTCGATAAAGGTCTCCGCCATGTACTGCAGTTCTGACTGCCGGCTGCCGGGCAAGAGCGCGAAAACCGGCGTCGTCGGCGAAATGCCAAGTAGTGTGCGCGCCGCATGGCGACCGTCTTCGAGGGGCAACATGTCAGCCAGCGGATGGCCGACATAGCTCACCGGAATGCCCTGCTTCTCGTAGAGCGCGGTCTCGAAGGGAAAAAGTGCCAACATCCGCGAAACGGCCACCCCGATGCTGTGAATGCGCTCGCCGCGCCAGGCCCAGATCGACGGGCTGACGTAGTGGACGCTGGCGACCCCTTGCCGCTTGAGCACCTTTTCGAGCGAAAGGTTGAAATCCGGCGCGTCCACGCCGATGAACACGTCCGGCGGGTCGGCCAGCAAGCGGCGCTTGAGGTCACGGCGAATCGCGGCGATCTCGCGATAGTGCCGCAGAACTTCGACATAACCGCGGACAGCCAGCTTTTCGAGCGGATGCCAAGCCGTAAAGCCTCTCTCGAGCATCTTAGGCCCACCGACACCGAAAAACACCGCCCCGGGAAGCCTCGCCTGCAAGGCCTGCATCAGCTGACTGGCTAGAAGATCGCCCGAGGCTTCGCCGGCAACCATCGCGATGCGCACCGGTCCCGCTACCCTCATCGAATGATGCCGCGCTTCGACGCCGCGAGGAAATCCAATAGCGGCTGGATCTCCGGATGAACGAGCACCTCTTCGCTCAGCTTGACGCGCGCCTCGTCAAGCATCAGGCCCGACTTGTAGAGTGTCCGGTAGGCGCGCTTCAAAGCCAGCAGCGCCTCGGGGGAAAAACCTCGCCGCTTGAGCCCTTCGGCATTGATCCCAAAGGGGCTGGCCGTGTTTCCGGCAGCCATCACGAACGGCGGAATGTCCTGCAGAACCACCGTCCCGACGGCGGTCATGGTATGCGCGCCGACGCGGCAGAACTGGTGCACCCCGGTATAGCCGCCGAGAATTGCCCAGTCGTCGATATGCACGTGGCCGGCCAGCTGCGCGTTATTGGCGAACACCGTATGGTTACCCACCTGGCAGTCATGCGCGATATGCACATAGGCCATGATCCAGTTGTCATTGCCGACGCGGGTGATACCGACATCCTGGGCAGTGCCAAGGTTGAAGGTGCAGAACTCACGGATGGTGTTGCGGTCACCGATCTCCAGGCGCGTCGGCTCACCGTCGTACTTCTTGTCCTGCGGCACCTCGCCCAGCGAATTGAACTGGAAAATCCGATTGTCACGGCCGATACGCGTCCGCCCCGAAATCACCACATGCGGACCGATCACCGTGTTGTCGCCGATTTCCACGTCTTCGCCGATGATCGAATAGGCGCCGACTGAAACATTGCTACCAAGTTGCGCGCCGCGCTCGACGAGCGCACTTTGATGGATCATGGCACCTGTCACACCCCGGCTCCGCCGACATCGCGCTTCGCGCACATCAGTTCGGCCTCGGCGACGATCTCGCCGTCGACGCGGGCTTCCGCCTTGTATTTCCAGATGCCGCGCATCTGGCGCTGGATCTGCACGTGCAAGTGCAACTGATCGCCCGCTGTCACCGGCTTCTTGAAGCGCGCGCCGTCGATGCCGACGAAATAGAAAACGGAATTCGCGTCGGGCTTGGCGCCCATGGTCTTGAAAGACAGGATGCCGGCCGCCTGCGCCAGAGCCTCCATTATCAGCACCCCCGGCATCACCGGATGATGCGGAAAGTGACCGACAAAAAATGGTTCATTGACGGTCACATTCTTGTAGGCATGGATTGACTTGCCGAGCTCGAAATCGAGCACACGGTCGACCAGGAGAAACGGATAGCGGTGCGGCAGATGTTCGAGGATTTCGTTGATATCCATTGCGTTCAAGTCGTGTTCTCCCTTTGTTCGAGTTTCTTTTCAAGTTCGGCGACCCGCTCGGCGAGTCTCGCCAGACGCTTGATCTGTGCCGCATTATGCAACCACTCGTGGTGCCCTTCGAGCGGAAAGATGCTGGTGTACTGCCCGGCTCTGGGCAGGCTCTTGGTCACCATACTGCCCGCCGAGATATGCACGTCGTCGGCGAGCTCCAGGTGACCGATGATCATGCCGGCACCACCGACGGTACAGCGACGGCCGATGCGCGTGCTGCCGGCGATCCCGACACAGCCGGCCATCGCCGCATGCTCGCCGATACTGACGTTGTGGCCAATCTGAATCTGATTGTCGAGTTTGACGCCGTTGCCGATAATCGTATCGTCCAGTGCGCCGCGGTCAATCGACGTGTTGACCCCGACCTCGACATCGTCGCCAATCACCACCCGGCCGATTTGCGGGATCTTCACCCATTGCTCACCGTCCTTGGCAAAGCCAAAACCGTCGCCGCCGAGGACCGCACCAGCGTGAATAATCGCCCGCTTGCCGATCACGCAGCGGTCATAGACGACGACGTTCGGGTAGAGCACGGAATCTTCGCCGATCGCGGCATCGTCACCGATCACACAGCCGGGGTGGACCGTGACGTTCTCGCCAATGCGCACGCGCTCGCCGATGACTGCATTCTCACCAACGCTGACCGACGCTGGCAGTTCCGATTTGACCACGGCCCCGCAATGGACGCCGCGCCGAGGTTGGCGGCTCGGATTGAGCAAGGCCACGACACGCGCATAGTAGGCGTAGGCATTGGGGTGCACGATTCGCGGCAGCGAGGTCTCGTGCGAGAACTGCGGTGGCACAATGACCGCCGTCGCCCTCGTTGCCTTCAGCTGCTGTCGGTATTTGGAACTGGCGAGAAAGGCGATCTGCCCTTCACCTGCCGAAAGAAGGCTGGCCACCTGTGAAACGAGCACCGAGCCATCACCTTCAAGGGCTCCGCCGAGATTCGCGACGATCTCGTCCAGCCGCAGACCTCCTGACAGCGCCGCTCCGTTGCCAGGCGAGTTAACGGTCATCACATGTCGAACGATCCCAGATCATAAAAGTCATGACCATTCCTCTCCAGCTGCAGTGCCCATTCCGGCTTGTACGCGGGAACCAATCGCCGGGTAGGGAGTATGCGCCCTGAATTCCCCGTCTCCCGCCCCGCCCTTCTCCTGCGCGGAAAAGGGAGGTTCGTGAGTCGCGTAGGCAAGACTTTCACGTCAGCCGCTTACTTGCCGCCGTCCCTGGGATCGGACAAGGCCTGTATCACCTTGTCGGTGATGTCAAGTTTCGGGCTGACCCAGACCACATCCTGAACGATCAGGTCGTACTTCTCATTTTCGGCAAGCTGCTTGATCGCCTTGTTGGCCCTTTCGATGATCGCCGCGTTCTCTTCATTCTGGCGCAGGTTCAGATCCTCACGGAACTCGCGTTGCTTGCGCTGGAACTCTCTCGACAACTCGCCAAGATCCTTCTCCTTGGCACGGCGCTCGGGCTCGGCCATAGTCACACCATTCTTCTCGAGCGTTTCCTGCAAGCCTTGCAGCTGCTTCGCCAGACGCTGCAAATCCTGGTCACGCTTGGAGAACTCCTGCTCGATCTTCTTGGCCGCTCGTACGGCTGCAGGTGCGTCACGGAAAAGACGCTGGGTATTGACGTACCCCACCTTGAGTTGATCCACCGCCGACGCATAGGACGCCGGCAGCGAGGCCATCAACGCAACCAGCAGACTGGCAATCGTCTTCTTCAAGCTTGTTCTCCTGAGTTAATGTGAAAGTTGCTAACGCGACTCACGAATATACCTTTTCCGTAGGGAAACAGGGCCGGGAGGGGGAGACGGGCAACCCATGGAGCATGCTCCGTGCACGCCGGAAAGCACACTGCGCGTGAGGGGGGACGGTCACAACCTTCATGATCGGTGGAATCGCGGCAGGTCATGCGCGCTAGAAAGTCGTCCCGAACTGGAATTGGAACTTTTGGAGTTTATCATTATTCTGCTCGTTGATCGGCTGACCGTAGCTGAATTTCAGCGGCCCGAGAGGCGAAATCCACGCTGCAGCGAGACCGACAGAAGTCCGCAAGCCTTCATCGGCATAGGTATAGCTGTCGGTGAAAACGTTGCCGGCATCAAAGAAAGGACCGAAGCGGAAGGACTTGTCGATGCCCGGAAACGGCATCAGGATCTCCGAATTGAACACCGCCTTTTTCGTGCCGCCAAGACGCGTATCCGGATACTGGGGATCGACCGGCCCAAGACTAGCGGTATCGTAACCGCGCACCGAACCTACGCCACCAGCATAGAAATTCTTGTAGAACGGCAAGGTCTGCCCCGACAAGCCGTCCCCGTAGCCGAGGTCGACGTTGAGCATCAGCACCAGGTCCTTGACGATTTCAAAGTATTGCTGATTCTGATAGGTCGCTCGATAGAACGTCAGGTCGACGCCGGGAATCGCCACCTCCAGTCCGGCTCGCTGGGTTCCGCCCTTGGTCGGATAGATGGCGCTGTTCCGCGTGTCACGCACCCAGCCCACGGTCGCCGGCAGGGTCACATTGGAGTCGCCGTTCTGCGCCTGGAACTGGATGTACTGGATCGGCGTCGCCAGGGTGACCGGCGTGATGTCGATATTCGTTTGGTCGATCGCCAAACCCAGGGTGAGCGAGTCCTTCTCGGTCAGAGGATAGCCAAAGCGGATGCCACCGCCGTATGACGTAGACTGGAACGCGTAGCCGAGAGAAGTCGGGTTGAGCGTCCGGTAGTAGAGATCGAAGCCCTGACTGATCCCGTCAACGGTGAAGTAAGGATCGGTGTAGTTGATTCCGAGGGTACGGTTCAACTTGCCCGTGTTCAACTGCAAGGCCAGGAACTTGCCACTGCCAAAAATGTTCGACTGCGATATCGAACCTGACAGGATCACCTTCTCCGAACTGGAGTACCCCGCGCCCAGGGAGATATTGCCGGTCGACTTCTCGGCGACATTGATGTTGACATCAACCTGGTCAATGGTCCCCGGCACTGGCGGCGTCTCGACGTTGACTTCGCCGAAGTAGCCGGTCCTGTCGATTCTCTCACGTGACTTCACGACTCGGCTCGCGTCGTACCAGGCGCCCTCCATCTGGCGCACTTCCTGGCGAATGACCTCGTCGCGCGTCTTGGTGTTACCGGTGATATTGATCCGCCGAACGTAGGCGCGCTTGCCGGGATCGACGAAAATCGTGAACGCCACCAAATGCTTTTCCTGGTCCAGTTCCGGCGCAGCGTTGACGTTGGCAAACGCGTAGCCTTGGGCGCCCAGTTTGTCGCCAATCGATTTGGTACTCTCGTTGAGCTTCTCGCGCGAGAAGACGTCGCCCGGCTTGATCTTGACCGATTCCCTGAACTCCTCTTCCGGCAGAATCAGATCACCGGCGAGCTTCACCGAGGAAACGAGATAACGCTCGCCTTCCTTGATGCTGATCGTGATGTAGATGTCCTTCTTGTCAGGACTGATCGAGACCTGTGTCGACTCGACGTTGAACTCAAGAAAGCCACGATCCAGGTAATACGAACGCAGCGTTTCGAGATCTGCCGCCAGCTTCTGCTTCGAATATTGGTCACTCTTGGTGTACCAGCTGATCCAGCTGGGCGTCTTCAGCTCCAGCACGCTCAGCAGGTCCTTCTCCTTGAGTGCGTCTGCGCCAACAATGTTGATCTGCCTTATCTTGGCAGTGTCCCCTTCGTCGATGTTGAAGTTGATCGCCACGCGATTGCGATCCAGCGGCGTGATGGTGGTAGTGATATTCACCGCATAGCGGCCGCGCGACAGATACTGGCGTTTCAGTTCCTGCTCGGCCTTCTCGAGAGTCGCTCGGTCGAAGGTGCGCGAGACGGAGATCCCGACCTCCTTTAGCCCCTTGAGCAACTGTTCCTTGTCGAACTCCTTCAGGCCGACGAAGTCGATCTGTGCAATCGCCGGTCGCTCGTGGACGACGACGATCAACACGTCGCCGTCGACTTCAATGCGCACATCCTTGAAGAAACCGGTGGCGAACAAGGTCTTGATGACCTGCGCCGCCTTCTCGTCATTCATCGTTTCGCCAACTTTGATCGGCAAATAGCTGAACACCGTCCCGGCTTCGACGCGTTGGATGCCTTCGACACGAACGTCCTTGACCGTAAACGGTTCCATGGCCGTGGCGCCAGCAGCGAAAAGGGCGGCCACCAGACCCGCGAGCAGGGATTTGTTCATTAGTTCAGCCGGAAAACAGTCGATTGATATCGTTGTAGAAAGCGAAAGCCATCAGCATGAACAGGAGCGCCATACCGATCTTCTGGCCGATTTCCATGCTGCGCTCGGAAACCGGCCCACGCTTGATGATTTCGACGAGATAATACAACAAATGCCCGCCATCCAGAATTGGGATCGGCAACAGATTCAGGACGCCGAGGCTGATGCTGACCAAGGCCAGGAACTTGATGTAGTAGTCCAGTCCCAGCTTCGCCGATCGGCCGGCGTAGTCGGCAATGGTCACCGGCCCGCTGATATTCCGCCACGAGACTTCACCGGTGATCATCTTGCCGATCATCAGTAGGGTGAAGGTGGACTTGTCCCAGGTTTCCCCAAGCGCTCTGTGCAATGCCACCAGCGGGCCATAGCTGACGGTAACCATCAACTCGGCGCGCGAGCGATCACCGTCGCTAACCGCGACACCAATGCGCCCGATCTCCTGCCCCTGCTCGTCGACCGAGGCCGGGGTTACGGTAAGCCTGATTTGCTGGCCGTTCCGCAGCAAATCCAGGGCCAGCGGCTTACCAGGCGAGCGGCGAACGATGCGCACGAAGTCGGACCAGGTGCCGATGGCCTGCCCATCAACGGCCAGCACCTCGTCTCCCGAAAGCAGACCGGCGTCGGCCGCGGCGCTGTTGCCGCTGACCGTGCCAAACACCGCCGGCAGTTCGGGGCGGAAGAGGCCCAGGCCAAGCCGTCCCAGTGCGTCGCCGTCCCAGCCTGATTGGCGGATCGGCGAGACATCGAGACGGCGGAGGCTTATCTCGTGCCGCGCATTGATCACCTCGAGATCGATCAGATCCTGATCGACCGCCCGCTGCAGCAGCAGCCAGCGCATCTCCTGCCAGGTCTGGACTTGCTCACCAGCCACCTTGAGCACCAACTCGCCATCTTCCAAGCCGGCTGCAGCCGCAGCGCTGGCCGCCACCGGCGCAGACAGGCGTGGCCTGAACTCTTCGGTACCGTGCCAGAAGAGCCCCCAATAGAGCACGATAGCCAGCAGAAAGTTGGCCGCCGGGCCCGCGGCAACGATGAGAATTCGCGACAGCACCGGCTGCCGGTTGAAGCTGCGCGGCAAGTCCTCGACAGCAACTTCGCCTTCGCGCTCATCGACCATCTTGACATAACCGCCCAGGGGAAAAGCGGCAATCGCCCACTCGGTACCGTCCGCCCCCAAGCGCTTCGCCCACAGCGGCCGGCCGAAACCGACCGAGAAACGCAGCACCTTGACACCGACCCAACGGGCGACCAGATAGTGGCCGAACTCATGCACCACGATCAGAATGCCGAGGACCAGGGCGAATGCCGCCAGGTAGTACAGGAAGTCGCTCATTGTCGGCCCAGCGCGCCTACGAATTGCTCAGCGGCGACGCGCGCCCTGTGATCGGCGGCGAGAACATCGGCCAGCGAGCCCGGTACCGGCATTGCCGGCAGCTCGTCCATGACGCCGGCAATCACCCGGGGAATCGCGGGGAAGCCGATCCGCTCGTCGAGGAAAGCCTCAACCGCCACTTCGTTGGCCGCATTCAGCGTCGTTGGCGCGCAACCGCCCTCCTTGAGCGCACGATAGGCCAGGGCAAGACAGGGAAAGCGCTGCAAGTCGGGCCGCTCGAAATGTAGCGATGCGACCTTGAACAGGTCCAGCGGCTCGACACCGGCGGCAATGCGCTGCGGGTAGGCCAGTGCGTGCGCGATCGGGGTGCGCATGTCCGGATTCCCTAGTTCGGCGATTACCGAGCCGTCCGCGTATTGAACCAGCGAATGGATAATGCTTTCCGGGTGGATCACCACTTCGATGCGCTCGGCCGGAACGTTGAACAGCCAATGCGCCTCGATCACTTCCAAACCCTTGTTCATCATCGTCGCCGAGTCGACCGAAATCTTCCGTCCCATCACCCAGTTCGGATGCGCGCAGGCCTGCTCCGGGCTCACCGAAGCGAGGTCCGCAAGGGTCGTCAGACGAAACGGACCGCCCGAGGCGGTGAGATACAGACCAAGTACCCCGCCGTCGTCGAGATCGCCCGAATAACCACTTGGCAACGACTGAAAGATCGCATTATGTTCGCTATCGATCGGCAGCAGAATGGAAGCGCTCTGGCGAATGGCGCGCATGAACACCGCGCCGGCCATGACCAGGGCTTCCTTGTTGGCGAGCAAGATCTTTTTGCCGGCGACGGCCGCTGCCAGGGTCGGCGGCAAGCCGGCCGCGCCGACAATGGCCGCCATGACGGTGTCAACCTCCGGCAGCGCAGCCATGCGCAACAGGGCATCGGGGCCGTAGCCAACCGCGGTCCTGCAGCCGACGGCGAGCAAGCGCGCTGCCAGTTCGGCGGCCAGAGCGGCCTCGCCGACAACGGCATGGGGCGGCTGAAATTCGACGCACTGCTCGAAGAGGCGATCGATCTGCCGATGCGCACACAGGGCCACCAATCGATAGCGCTGCGGATGGCGACGAACGACGTCCAGGGTATTGACCCCGATCGACCCCGTAGAGCCGAGGATGGTCAGGTTTTGCACGGTGCTGCCCGTGCTCACGGGATGCTCACCAGCCAGACCAGGGCCAGCAACGGCAGCGTCGAAGTTAGACTATCGATACGATCGAGTACCCCTCCATGGCCAGGCAGTACGTTGCTGCTGTCTTTCAGCCCCGCCTGGCGTTTGAGCAGCGACTCGAAGAGATCGCCAACGACACTGATCGAGGTCAGAGCGATCAGCACCACGAGCAGCAGCAAAGGCTTCTCGGCCAGGGCCACGGGCAGTTTCGACGACATCAGAAAGCCATAAGCGATGACTGCGATGCCGCCGCCGATTGCCCCCTCCCAGGTCTTGCCCGGGCTGATAGTGGGCGCCAGCTTGTGCTTCCCGAAGCGGCGGCCGGAAAAATAGGCACCGATGTCGGCCAGCCAGACGACGACCATGATCGCCAGCAGAGCCAGCGCCCCGGCTTGCCGTAGCTGTACCAGGGCCAGCCAGGTCGGCAGGATCAAGACCATACCCGTCAATAGGCCAAGCAGCGCGTTTGACAAAGGCCAGCGTTGTTTTAGCCAGATGGGGACTGCGAGCAGCCAGAAAGCGGCCGCGGGCGGATAGAGGAAGGCACCCAGACGCCACGCTGCTGGCTGAGAAAAGCTCGAGCCAAGACCAACAGCTGCCGGTTCGAGGGCGCTCAACAAGGCACACAGCGCGACCGCCAGGACCGCGAGCGAGATCCGTGCCACAGCAGTGAGGCGCATCAACGCCCCCCACTCCCAGGCGGCGACAGCGGCTATCGCCGTGACGAAGACCAGCCAACCCGCAGGCGGAAGGTAGAAAAGGGCGGCAAAAAAAGCGGCAAACAGGAAGACCGCGGTGATTACCCGCGTCCTAAGCATCTATGCGCCGGCTCGTTGCTGCCGCGGTGCTCGCCGGAGAATCGTCAACCCGCTGCCCAAGCTGCTCGCTGGTTCGTCCGAAGCGGCGTTCGCGTTGCTGAAAAGAGGCCAGCGCGGCGTCGAAAGCCGCGGCATCAAATTCGGGCCAAAGCAGGTCAGTGAAATAGAACTCGGAATAAGCCAGCTGCCAGAGCAGAAAATTGCTGATCCGTTGCTCGCCACCGGTGCGGATGAACAGGTCGGGCTCCGGCGCGTAGCTCATCGCCAGATGCGGCGCCAGATCACTCTCGGCCCACTCGCCGCTTTTTTCCGGCTCACTGAGCAACATGCGGTTGACGGCCTGCAGAATGTCCCACCGCCCACCGTAGTTCGCGGCCACCGTCAGAATCAGCCGGCGGTTGCCGGCGGTCCGCTCCTCGGAACTGCGGATCAGGGCCTGCAGGTCGGCATCAAAGCGTGACAGGTCGCCAATCACGCGCAGGCGGACGCCATTGCGATGCAGCTTGCTGACTTCATCCTTCAATGCTCTTACGAAGAGCTGCATCAGCAGGGAGACTTCTTCTTGCGGACGACGCCAGTTCTCGGAGCTGAAGGCAAAAATGGTCAGGAACTCGATCCCCCGCTCAAGGCAGGTCCTGACCGTGGCCCGTACCGTTTCGACACCGCGATGATGGCCCGCAAAACGCGGCAGCAAGCGCTTTTTGGCCCAGCGCCCATTGCCGTCCATAATGATCGCCACGTGCCGCGGCACCGCCGACGTTGCCGGAACATCGCAAGTGGAGCTGGCGAAAAGAGCCATTTCTATAACTGCTCCAAAAGCCCTAGATGGCCATCAACTCGGTTTCCTTGTGACTTAGTTGCTGATCGACTTCAGCGACGTGGCGGTCGGTGAGCTTTTGAATGTCGTCCTGAGCGCGGTGCTCTTCATCTTCGGAGCACTCCTTGTTCTTGAGCATCTCTTTCAGCGTTGCCATGGCGTCGCGCCGCAAGTTGCGGATGGCGACCTTGGCACCTTCAGCCTCGGCCTTCACCACCTTGATCAGATCGCGCCGTCGATCCTCGGTCAGTGCCGGCATCGGCACCCGGATCAGATCACCTTGCGAAGAGGGATTGAGCCCAAGGTCGCAGTCGCGAATGGCCTTCTCGACCTTCGCCGCCATCCCCTTTTCCCAGGTCTGAACGCCGAGCGCACGGGCATCGATTAAAGTCACGTTGGCAACGGTGTTGATCGGCACCATCGAGCCGTAGTATTCAACCTGCACATGGTCGAGCAGGCCGATGTGGGCGCGTCCGGTGCGCACCTTGGCCAGGTCGACGCGGAGCGCCTCCAATGATTTGTGCATCTTCTTTTCGGTCGTCTTCTTTACATCTGCTATGGACATCTTGGTCTCCGTCAGCAATACACCAGTGTACCTTCGTGCTCGCCCATCGTAACCCGCCGCAAAGCATCCTTCTTGAAAATAGAGAACACGTTTACGGGCAACTTCTGGTCCCTACAAAGCGCGAAGGCAGTAGCATCCATCACCGCCAGATTCTGCGCGATCGCCTCGTCGAAGCTGATCCGCTCATAACGGATGGCCAGCGGATCCTTCTTCGGGTCGGCAGAGTAGATGCCGTCGACCTTAGTCGCCTTGAGCACAATTTCAGCACCGATCTCGGCGCCACGCAAGGCGGCCGCCGTATCGGTGGTGAAGAAGGGATTGCCGGTACCGCCAGAAAAGATCACCGTTCGACCCTGCTCCAGATAGCGGATGGCCTTGGCACGAATGTAGGGCTCAACCACCTGCTCGATGTTCAGCGCCGACTGCACGCGCGAGACCATTCCGGCCGAACGCATGGCGTCGTGCAAGGCCAGGCCGTTCATCACCGTCGCCAGCATTCCCATGTAGTCCGCCTGCGCCCGGTCCATGCCGGACGCGGCAGGCGCAACACCACGAAAGATATTACCACCCCCGATCACCACACCGACCTGGACGCCCAGGTCGACAATCCCCTTGATTTCGGCAACGATTCCCGAAATTGTCTGCCGGTTGATGCCGTACGCATCGGAGCCCATAAGGGCCTCACCGGAGAGCTTGAGCAGGATGCGCTTGTATTTCGGCGATTTGTCGGACATCGTCATCTGGCTCCTTGGTCGGTCTGGATGGACAGCTGTGCGCTTACTTCTGTGCAGCGGCAGCCTGGGCAGCCACTTCGGCCGCGAAGTCGTTACTTCGCTTGGCAATGCCTTCGCCAACGACATACAGCGCGAAGCCGGCAACCGACGCCGCCTTGGCCTTGAGCAATTGCGCGACCGTCTGCTTGCCGTCTTCGGCCTTGACGAAGACCTGCCCAAGCAGCGTCACCTCATTGAGGAATTTCTGCACCGAACCCTCGGCGATCTTTTCCAGCATCGCTTCCGGCTTGCCCGCCTCTTTCGCCTTCTCGATGGCAATGCGCCGCTCACTCTCGATCAGCTCAACGGCAACGCCCGTCGAATCCAGCGCCTTCGGCTTCCCGGCGGCAATTTGCATGGCCAGATCCTTGCCCAGCTGCTCGTCACCACCCACGTAGTCGAGCAGAACGCCGATCTTGGCACCGCCATGAATGTAAGAAGCGAACTTGCCTTTAGCCTGCATACGCACAAAGCGCCGGATGGACATGTTTTCACCGATCTTACCGACCAGGGCCGTGCGCGTCGATTCAACGCTCCCGTCACCCAAGGGCAAGGCCGACAAGGCGGCCACGTCAGCCGGATCATGACTGACGACCAGCGCCGCGCAATCACTGGCCAGCTTCAGAAATTCATCGTTCTTGGCGACGAAGTCGGTCTCGGAGTTGACTTCGATCAGGGCGCCAATTTTGCCATCGTCCGACAGATGGACCGCCACCACGCCCTCGGCGGTAATGCGACTTGCTGCCTTGCTCGCTTTCGAGCCAAGCTTGACGCGCAGGATTTCTTCAGCCTTGCTCAGGTCGCCAGCAGCCTCGGTCAGCGCCCGTTTGCACTCCATCATCGGCGCGTCGGTTCTTTCGCGCAACTCTTTAACCATGCTTGCGGTAATTTCCGCCATTTCATTCTCCACTTGTGAACGCGGCCGGTATGGCCGGCCGCGCCTCACTGAACATTCAGGACAAACCGAGCGGCGGCGTCAGCACGCCGCACGGCCACAGCAGCTGACGATCAGTCGTCGCTGGCCTCTTCGATGAATTCGTCGCCGGAAACCGCTTCGATGATTTCCTCGACAAACTGGCTGCGCCCCTCTAGCACGGCATCGGCGACACCGCGCGCATAGAGACGAATGGCGCGTGAAGAATCGTCGTTACCCGGAATGACGTAGTCGACGCCTGCTGGCGAGTGGTTGGTATCGACAACCGCCACCACCGGAACACCGAGCTTGTTGGCCTCAGTAATAGCGATCTTGTGGTAGCCCACGTCGATCACGAACAGCGCGTCGGGCAAGGTCGCCATATCCTTGATGCCACCGATCGACTTGAGCATCTTGTCCAGTTCGCGCGTGGTCATCAGCGCCTCTTTCTTGCCCAGGCGTTCGAGAGAACCATCTTCGACCATAGTTTCCATCTCCTTGAGACGCTTGGTCGACTGCTTGATCGTCTTGAAGTTGGTCAGCATGCCGCCCAGCCAGCGCTGGTCGACGTACGGCGAGCCGCAACGCGAAGCCTCCTCGGCCACAATTTCACGCGCCTGACGCTTCGTCCCGACAAACAGGATATTGCCTTTGTTGGCAGACAGTTTGCGAACGAAGGTCATGGCCTCGTTGTATTTGGCAAGCGTTCGCTCCAGGTTGACGATATGAATCTTGTTGCGGGCGCCAAAAATGTAGGGCGCCATCTTGGGATTCCAGAAGCGTGTCTGGTGACCGAAGTGGACACCGGCCTCGAGCATTTGACGCATCGTTGTAGACATATGTTTTTACTCTCAATATTCAGGGTTTGACCACCATTCGCCGAGCTACAGTCTGCCGTAGTGTGTTGGCAGGCACCCTTGAACAGGCGAATGTGCGAAATGAGACGTGCCTCGTCGGCACGCCCGGCGCGCCACAGCGGCGCAAGCTCGTGCTTCACTGACCGCGGCCAGCAAAACCGGGCGATAGTACCATCAAAGAGGCCCTGCAGTTCAAATGACTTCGCCAGCCGTTCAGCCGCAACACATCCGACGGCCCGGCCGGATGCTCATGGCGAGCGCTAGCGCTCGGCAAATTGCCTAAGCGCTTGGCTTCCTTTATCCTTCCGTCTCTTACCCTTGGCGCCGACCCGAACGAATGAGTATTACCCTCAAAACACCCGCGGAAATAGAAAAAATGCGTGTCGCCGGCCGCCTCACGGCCGAAGTACTCGACTACATCACACCGCACCTGCGATCGGGAATCACCACCGGCGAGCTTGATCGCCTTTGCCACGACTACATGGTTGATGTGCAAGGCAGCATTCCGGCACCGCTCAACTACGCGCCGCCAGGTTACCGGCCTTATCCGAAGTCGGTCTGCACCTCGGTGAACCACCAAGTCTGCCACGGCGTTCCCGGCGATCGCCAACTGAAGAACGGCGACATCGTCAATCTTGATGTCACGGTAATCAAGGACGGCTATCACGGCGACAGCAGCCGCATGTTTCAGATCGGAGAGACCTCGGTCCAGGCGCGGCGGCTGTGCGAAATCACTTTCGAATGCCTTTGGCTCGGTATCGCTCAGGTTCGGGCCGGCGCACACCTCGGCGATATCGGCCATGCCATCCAGCAGCAAGCCGAGAAATCGGGCTACTCGGTGGTCCGCGAGTTCTGCGGTCACGGCATCGGCGCCAAGTTTCACGAAGAACCGCAGGTTGTTCATTATGGCCGCCCGCACACGGGTCTGCAGCTACAGGCGGGAATGGTCTTTACCATCGAGCCAATGATCAATGCCGGCAAGGCGGCGATCAAGACCATGGCCGATGGCTGGACGATCGTCACCAAGGACCACAGCCTGTCGGCGCAATGGGAGCACACCATCCTGGTCACCGAAACGGGTTACGAAGTACTCACCGTGTCAGAGGGGACGCGCCCGCCGCCCGACGGAATCCGGGCCTTAGGGTCATGACCAGGGGAGACACCCAAATCAGGAAAGCCATGACCGCCCCCCTCTTCCCCTGGCCCTTCTCCCGCAAGTGGAGAAGGGAGGTTCGTGAGTCGCATGCGCGGCTCCTAGATTAAGCCGTGAACACCGCTACCGTCGACCCGCTGGCGCTGGTCGCGCACTACCGCTCACACCTGCAACAGGGCCAGGCGGCTATCCGCGAGCGTTATCTGGCCAGCGGCGATGCGCCGCGCCTGTTGCACGAACGCTGCCATCTGATCGACGAGGTGCTCTGCGATCTGTGGCGATCATTGCACCTGCCGGCGTCGCTGGCCCTGCTCGCGGTCGGTGGCTACGGGCGTGGCGAACTCTATCCAGCCTCGGACGTCGACCTGCTGCTTCTTCTCCCCGCTCCACCAGAAGGCGATCTGACGACGCAGCTGGAACAGGCGGTCACCCTGTGCTACGACATTGGACTGGAAGTCGCTCCCAGCGTGCGCACCGTCGATGAGTGTTCGCAAGCCGCGGCCGGCGACCTCACGATCCAGACGGCACTGCTCGAAGCACGCCTGCTGATCGGCAGCGAGACACTATTCCAGGAGTTTTCCCTCGAACTCGAGAAAGTCCTCGATCCGCTGACCTTCTTCGAAGCCAAGCGCAGCGAACAGGACGAACGTCATTTGCGCTACGACGACACCCCCTACAGCCTGGAGCCCAACTGCAAGGAGGGTCCGGGCGGGCTGCGCGATCTGCACACCATCCTCTGGATTGCCAGTGCGGCAGGCTACGGTTCCACCTGGGCAGAGCTGGCACAATACGGTTTTCTGACCCACGAAGAAGAGACGCAGCTGCAACGCAGCATCAAGTTCCTGCAGCAATTGCGGACCCGGTTGCACGTTCATGTCGGCCGCCGTGAAGATCGCCTCCTCTTCGACTACCAGACGGCGCTCGCTGAACAGCTTGGCTACCGGGCGACAGCGACCCGGCGGGCCAGTGAGCTGCTGATGCAGCAGTACTATCGCACGGCAAAGGAAGTCACCCAGATCAACGCCATCTTGCTGCTCAATATCAGCGCCGCCATTTCACCGCTACCGGACCAACCGCCACAGCCAATCAACGAACGCTTCGAGAATACCCACGATTTTCTCGACATCACCGATGAACAGGTCTTCGACCGCGAACCGGCCGCCATCCTCGAAGCCTTCCTGCTGATGCAGAAGCATCCTGCGCTGCAGGGTATGACCGCACGCACCCTGCGCGCGCTGTGGCACGCCCGCACGCTGATCGACGACGAGTTCCGCAGCAATCCCGGCAATCGGGCGCGCTTTCTCGAAATCATGCAGCAACGACGCGGTGTGCTGCATGAACTCCGGCGCATGAACCAGTTCGGCATTCTTGGCCGCTATCTACCGAATTTCGGCAAGATCGTCGGACAGATGCAACACGATCTGTTCCACGTCTATACCGTAGACCAGCACATCCTCCGCGTCCTGCGCAACCTGCGACGCTTTCTCGCCGATGAGTTCACACACGAGTATCCGCTGTGCAGCGAGTTGATGAGGGATTTCCAGCGCCCCTGGGTGCTCTACATCGCCGCCCTGTTCCACGACATTGCCAAGGGACGAGGGGGAGATCATTCGCGCCTCGGCGCCGTCGATGCAGCCCGTTTCTGCGCGGATCACGGTCTCGATGCAGTCGATAGCGAACTCATCGTCTGGCTGGTCGAGGAGCATCTGCTGATGTCGACCGTCGCCCAGAAGCAGGACATCGCCGACCCCGAAGTGATTGGCGCATTTGCCGTGACGGCAAAGGACGAACGCCACCTGACGGCGCTTTACCTGTTCAGCGTCGCCGACATACGCGGTACCAGCCCGAAAGTCTGGAATAGCTGGAAGGGCCAACTCCTCGAACAGCTGTTCAGGGGCACCTGCCGGGCACTGCTGGCTGGCGGTGAAGTTCCCGTCAGGCAAGGGCTGATCGAGGAGCGGCAACAAGAAGCATTGCGCCTGCTGCGCTATTTTGCGCTCCCCGAGGCGGTACAAGAACGGCTGTGGAAACAACTCGACACTGTGTACTTCCTGCGCCATTCGGCGGAGGAAATTGCCTGGCATACGCGTGCCCTGCACTATCGACCGATGGTCGAACAAGCGGTTATCAAAGCACGCCTCAACCCTCAGGGCGAGGGTTTGGAGGTTATGATCTACGCTCCGGATCAACCAGATCTGTTTGCGCGCTTGGTCGGTTTTTTTTCCCGCGCCGGTTACACCATCGTCGACGCCAAGATCCATACCACCCGTCACCACTACGCCCTGGATAGCTTCATGCTGCTCAAGGTTGGCGAGCTCGGCAGCGATCGCGCGATGATCAGCTACATCGAACACGAGCTGGAAGAACGGCTGAGTCACCCGGGTCCGCCTGAGCCCCCCGGCAGCGGACGCATCTCGAGGCAGGTCAGACACTTCCCGATACAACCGCTGGTCACCATCGAGCCGGACGAGAAAGGCCTGCACTACGTGCTTTCGGTGAGCGCTGCAGACCGTCCTGGCCTGCTGTACACCATCGCCATGACTTTGGCTGCCCATGGTGCTAATCTACATACGGCAAAGATCTCCACTCTGGGTGAACGGGTAGAAGACACCTTTCTGATCAGCGGCGGCGACCTCGGCATGACTGCCCGCCGCATCAAGCTGGAAACCGAGCTGCTGGAGCGTTTGAAACTCTAACAGCGCTCTTGGCAGCGACGATGATGAGCATCTGAAGAACTTTCCTGCAAAAGGGGAATCGGAAAAGAGTTCGGCAATACTGTCCGCTGCAGCGTGTCGGTTTTTTTTACACTGAAGCCGTCGAGGATCGATCGGCGCCACACGGAAACCAAGCAAGCGGCTGATTTATATAAAATGTATGTTTCTATTTGCGGCCTGGTATAGAGTTTGCTTATAGTTTCCTGAACGATACTTTGACCATTGGCAGTGTAGTCTCGAACTAACGCCTTGTTTTATTCTTTGGCGCGATCGTGACGTACTTCGCAGGCGGTCCCTATCGCGAACGCCAGAATGACGCTAGTCAGTCAAGGAGCCGCGGATCTCGGTTCTGGCTTGGTGAGCGCCGCGGAAGGGCCGGCAGCTCTCCACGGTTGCTTATCACTGCCGAACATGCTGGAGATGATGGCGCGATGCTTACCGACGACGAAACAAGAATGCTGGATGACCAGCGTGTGGTCCAAGCTCAGACAACTTTGGGAGCAGCATCATGAAGGCTAAGGAATCAATTAGCGACTCGCGGGAATCGACGGATCTATCGCCCACGAACACCGGAGCAATCATCCAAGGTGGATCTTCGGCGCCGGAGAACAAACGGCGACGCTTGGTTCGCGGCGCGATGGTCGCCGCGCCGCTGGTCCTGACTTTGCGAAGCGGGGCGCTCGCGGCGGCGGCTTCGTGTACCGGTACAAAGCAACTGCCCACCTTGGATGTCAACAGCGAATTTACCGCGAGTGGCGCACAGGTGGGAGATATTTGCATTACGAATTACGAACGCAACAGCTGCCCCGGTAGCAAGATCAGCGCTGGAAGCAACCCGGGCATCCCGGTTACAGCGGGCACGGTCGATTTAACGAAGCTGAAATGCCAAAACCTGACAGGCAACGTCGCCATACTCAGCACCCCTGCAGTGAACTCGCTAATACCGAATTAATGCCAAGCAGGCTTACCGTTCAGGAGCATCCCGGTGATCAACTTTGTGAGCCTTCGCCCATTTCCTACTTGACCAAGACAGCAGCGGAAGCGGGCTTGATCTGGGAAAACTGGGATGATCTCTTCGTCGTGTACCAGCCTTCGTCCGCCGAGACCCATGTCTTTAACGAAACCACCGGATCGATCCTGGAGTGCTTGGGGGAAAGTGCCCTATCGGCAGACGAACTGAAGAATCAGACCGAAGCAGCCCTCGGCGTCAGCCAAAGCGAACTGGACGACACGGATTTCGCGTTCGCCCTACAGAGGCTTGAAGAACTGGGCCTCATAGAGCGCCTGGACGACCCCAGCGCTGCGCAATGATCGTCGGTGACCTGAGTCGCCGGGAATTCGGTACGCGCTTGGCGGGAGACGGACTAAGGCTACAGTTCGGCCCGTTCAACCTCTGCATTCGCTCCAACCTCGACTCCTTCGCATCCCTTGCGCATCGGCTCTACACTCCTTACCCCCTCCTCGACGAGGAAACGCTCAGCGATTTTCACGTCGAGATACGCAGTCCGCGCGGACTGCACCGATGGTTTCGCCGACAAGCTTGTTTTGGCGTCGATGGCCAGACACCTTTCGCTCCCTATACCGTCGAACATGCTTTCCCCGCCCTCGAATGGGGAATCAACTGGTGTGTCGCCACGCGCTCGCATCATCTGCTGATGCTGCATTCGGGGACCGTTGAACGAAATGGCCAGGCGATACTCTTTCCCGCCTCACCCGGCGACGGTAAATCGACGCTCTGTACTGCGCTGGCGCACTCCGGATGGCGCCTGCTCTCGGACGAATTCGGCTTGGTACGGCCCGAGGATGGCATGCTGCTGCCGCTGCCGCGCCTGATCCCACTGAAGAATGAATCGATCGAGGTAATCAGACGATTCAGACCTGAGGCGACCATTGGCCCGTCGTTCCTCGATACACGCAAGGGCACGGTAGCGCATGTTCGGCCACCGCTGGAGAGCATCAGGCGAGCTCAAGAACCGGCCCGACCGCGCTGGTTGATCTTCCCGCGTTGGGTTGCAGGTGCGCCATTCGCCCTCGAAGCAATGCCGAAGAGCCAAGCCTTCCTGATGGTCGCAAGCAATGCCTTCAACTACGACGTGCTCGACGAAACGGCTTTTCGGCTGGTCAGCGAGATAGTTCGCTCCTGCGATTGCTACTCGCTGGTGTACTCCGATCTAAACGAGGCGATCCCCGCGCTTGACGAGCTCTGCAACACCATGGCCGGCTAATGGCCAAGGCTGCCAGCGAAAGGCTGCGGGCGCGGAGGCTTCTGCTCGACGCCCTGAAGATGCCGGAAACCCTCACCGCTCTGTCCCTCGCCGACTGGGAACTGCTGTTGCGCGTCGCCCGTCGCGCCCGCGTACTGGGCCGACTGGAATCAGCTCTGGACAATGCCGGCCTGCTTGGTGACATCCCGCCACGTGCCGCGGCCCATCTGAGAGCCGCCCGTAACGTCATCGCGCATCGGAAGACGCTGATATCCTGGGAGGTAAACCGATTGTTCTGGGCGCTCAAGGAAATCGACGCGCCGCTGATTCTGCTCAAAGGTACCGCTTACCTTCTCGCAGACCTGCCGCCGGCGCAGGGGCGAATCTTCGCCGACGTGGATCTTCTGGTCCCTGAAGAGCGGATCGTGGAAATCGAGGAAAAGCTGGTCGCACGCGGCTGGTTCAAGACCGAAATAGACCCCTACGACGACCGCTACTACCGCGTTTGGATGCACGAAATTCCTCCGCTCCGTCACCGGGAGCGAGGAACCGAAATCGACATTCACCATCGGCTCTTGCCGAAAACCAGCCACCTAGCCTCGGATCCCGCCCCTCTGTTTGCCGCAGCGCGGCCGCTCGCCGACCGGCAGCTGCGCGTTCTCGCGCCTGCCGACATGATACTGCACGCCCTGGTGCACCTGTTTCTCGAGGGCGATCCCGACGAGGGTCTGCGCCTGCGGGATCTGCTCGATGTCCATGATCTGCTTTGCCACCATGGTCAGGAGCCAGGTTTCTGGGCGAGCCTCGTACCACGCGCACGGGTCCTGGGTTTCCAGCGCCCATTGTTCTACGGGCTGCATCATGCGCAAGGACTCTTGGGCACGCCGGTCCCCCCGGATGTGCTGCACGATCTGGAGGGCGAGGCGCCCGCCTGGCCGATCCGCAAGCTGATGAATCGTCTGATCCCCCTGGCGCTGCTACCGGGACACCCGGATCACCCTTCCCGCCAGGCGACTCTTGCCCGCTGGCTGATTTACGTGCGCGCCCATTGGTTGCGAATGCCACCCGGCCTACTCATCAGGCACCTGTCACACAAGGCTTGGCTGCGCTTCCGCGGACGGCGGAAACGGGTCGACCTGGCGCAGCTCGATCTAAAGCAGCAGTAGTCGGACAAAAACAAGCTTCCGCGGCGAATCTCGCGGCAAATTCGAGCGACCGAGCCTGTGCCACCAGTCATGGCGACACCTCTGCCGCGAAGCCCGTCGAGGCCAGCAAGGGAAATCGATAACGACACTGCTCACAAGGCGCAATAAAGGTTGGACGAAACGCTATACTGTATTTTTGTACAGCGCTTGGTATGTCCGACCTCCTGCCCCCCTACGTAGAACTTCACTGCTGTTCCAACTTCTCATTCCTGCGCGGTGCCTCGCATCCGGAAGAACTTGTCGAGCACGCACAGACGCTCGGCTACAGCGCGCTGGCCATCACCGACGAAGCGTCGCTGGCCGGCGTCGTGCGGGCGCACCGAGCAGCCAGCGCGCGCGGCCTGCCACTGCTCATCGGTGCCGAGTTTCGTCTCTCCAGTGAAACAGGTACTGGCCTCCGACTGCTTCTGCTGGCACAGAACCGCGCCGGTTACGGCAATCTGTCGGCGCTGATCACCCTGGCACGGCGGCGCTCGCCCAAGGGCCAATACCGTCTCTCCCGTGGCGATCTCGAAAGTCCCGGCGGCTTTGCCGGCAGCAGCGGCGCCCTGCCGGACTGCCTGGCGCTGTGGATCCCGGACGCTGACGCCAAGGTGGAAGACGGTCGTTGGCTGGCGACGCGCTTTCCGACACGCTCCTGGCTGGCCGTCGAACTTCATTCCGGGCCTGACGACGCGACACGCCTGGCAATGCTGCTTGAACTGGCCACGGCAAGCGGTCTGCCGGCAGTTGCCGCTGGCGACGTGCACATGCACCGGCGGGCGCGCCGCCCGCTGCAGGATACGCTGACTGCGATCCGCCTGAAGAGTACGCTCTTTGCCGCCGGCCACGCACTCTTTGCCAATGGCGAACGCCACCTGCGCAGCCGCTTGCGGCTGGCACGACTCTACCCGCCCGAACTACTCGCCGAAACCCTGAACATCGCCGCACGCTGCGATTTCTCGCTCGCCGAATTACGCTACGAATACCCCGACGAAGTGGTACCCGCCGGCCAGACCGCGCCGGACTTCCTGCGCGCGGAAGTCGAAAAAGGGCTGCGCCGACGCTATCCCGGCGGGGAGACAGCAGCGGTACGCGAGCGCGTCGAGCACGAACTCGCGCTGATCCGCGAACTTGCTTACGAACCCTATTTCCTGACCGTCTACGACCTGGTCAATTTTGCACGCAGCCGGAACATTCTTTGCCAGGGACGCGGCTCGGCCGCCAATTCGGCAGTTTGTTACTGCCTGGGCATCACCGAAGTCGACCCGGCGCGTTCGCGGCTGCTTTTCGAGCGCTTCATTTCCCGGGAACGCGGTGAACCGCCGGATATCGACGTCGATTTCGAGCACCAGCGACGCGAGGAAGTCATCCAGTACCTCTATCTCCGGTACGGACGTGAACGCGCAGCTCTGACGGCAACGGTAATCACTTACCGGACGCGTGCTGCCTTGCGTGATGTCGGCCGCGCGCTCGGCTTCGGCAGCGCCCAGATCGACGCACTGACCACCTCAATGGCGTGGTGGGACAAGCGCGAGCAACTGCCCGAACGCCTACGTGCAGCCGGCCTCGATGCGGAGGCGCCGCGCGTCGCCAAATGGCTGGCACTGAGCGACGCACTGCGCGGTTTTCCCCGCCACCTCTCGCAACACGTCGGTGGCTTCGTCATCTCGCGCGGCCCGCTGGCGCGGCTGGTGCCCATAGAAAATGCCGCCATGCCCGAGCGCACGGTGATCCAGTGGGACAAGGACGATCTCGACGCGCTCGGGCTGCTGAAGGTCGATGTGCTGGCGCTGGGCATGCTCTCGGCGATCCACCGCGCGCTGGATCTGGTCGGCATCGCTTTGCCGGACGTCCCGCCAGAAGACCCGGCGGTCTACGACATGCTCTGCGCTGCCGACACGATTGGCGTCTTTCAGATCGAGTCACGCGCGCAGATGGCCATGCTGCCGCGCCTCAGACCGCGCAGTTTCTACGATCTGGTCATCGAAGTGGCGCTGGTCAGGCCAGGCCCAATCCAGGGCGACATGGTCCACCCCTATCTGCGTCGCCGACATGGCCAGGAAACCATCGAGCCGATGCGCCCGGAAATCGCTGCCGTTCTTGGGCGCACTTGTGGCGTGCCTATTTTCCAGGAGCAGGTGATGCAACTGGCGGTCGTTGCCGGCGGCTTCACCCCCGGCGAGGCCGATCAGCTACGTCGGGCGATGGCTGCCTGGCGACGCAAAGGGGGGCTGGAGCCCTTCGAAGAGAAACTGATCAGCGGCATGCGCCAGCGTGGCCACGACGACGCCTTCGCGCAACGCGTCTTCGCGCAGATTCGCGGTTTCGGCGAATATGGCTTCCCCGAATCGCACGCCGCCTCCTTCGCCTTGTTGGTGTACGTCTCGGCCTGGCTCAAACGCCACCATCCGGCGGCTTTTCTCTGCGCCCTGCTCAACAGCCAGCCGATGGGCTTCTACTCCCCCTCACAATTGCTGCAGGACGCGCGCCGGCATGGTGTCGATGTGCGTCCAGTAACGGTAAACGAGAGCGCCTGGGAAGCGCGGCTCGAAAGCACCGGCTGCGAGCCGGGAACGACGGCCAGCACGCTGCCGGCTGTCCGCCTCGGTCTGTCCAGTATTTCCGGCCTAGCGCAGGCCGCCGTCACACGCCTGCTGGAAGCCCGCCAACAGCGACCTCTGCACAGCGTTGCCAATCTCGCCACACGTGCACGACTGACAGACAAGGATCTCGCGCTGCTCGCTGCGGCCGGCGCTTTGGCGTGCCTCGCCGGCCATCGTCGGCAAGCCGCCTGGTTAGCCGCCGGTAGCACCCTGGCCAAGCTATCCAAGCGACCCAAAAGACAACTCGATCTGCTGGGCAGCGTAGAGCCAACGGAAGCCGCGGCCCAACTCGCCACGCCATCCGAAGCCGAGGAGCTGATTGCCGACTACGCCGCCACCGGCTTCACGCTCGGCCGCCATCCCCTGACGCTACTGCGTAGCCGGCTCAGCGCGCAGCGTTTCGTTTCCGCCAGTGAGCTGCAGAACGCGGCCGACCGCCAACTCGCGCGTGCCGCCGGAATCGTCACCTGCCGGCAACGCCCGGGCACCGCCAGCGGCATCGTTTTTGTCACCCTGGAAGACGAAACCGGGCTGGCCAACATTGTCGTGCACTCGCGACTGGTCGAGCAACAGCGCCACGAATTGCTCGCTGCCCGTCTGCTCGGCGTTCTCGGGCAGGTGCAGCGCGAAGGTCAGGTTGTCCATCTGGTGGCCAAGCGGCTCGTTGATTTGTCTGCACTGCTTGGTCGCCTGCCGACGACAAGCCGCAATTTTCATTGAGCGTCAGGAAGACCGGAGACCAGGGTCCTCAGGCGGCGCTGGCAACGACCTCGGCGTAAAGGTCGTGCTCGTCGGCATCGACCACACGCACGCGCAGGAAGTCGCCAGGTTCGGCAGCGTAGTATTCGTTGACGAAAACCAGGCCATCGATCTCCGGCGCATCCGCCGCCGAGCGGGCAATCGTTCCGTCCTCGTCGACCTCGTCGACCAAGACCTCGATCTCGCGCCCGATCTTCGCCGCCAGCAACTCGGCCGAGATATCCTCCTGAATTTCCATCAAACGCCGCTTGCGCTCCTCGCGAACTTCCTCGGCCACCGCGCCAGGCAACGCATTGGCCGTCGCGCCGTCCACTGCCGAATAGGCAAAGCAGCCGACGCGATCCAGACGCGCCTCTTTGATGAAAGCCAGCAATTCCTCGAACTCGGCTTCGCTCTCCCCCGGAAAACCGGTAATAAAAGTGCTGCGCACGGTGATATCCGGACAAACTGCACGCCAAGCGCGAAGCCGCTCGAGATTGTTCTCGGCGCTCGCCGGTCGCTTCATTGCCTTCAGGACACGGGCACTGGCATGCTGGAAAGGCACGTCGAGATAGGGCAGGATCTTTCCCTCGGCCATCAACGGCAGCAAGGCGTCCACGCTTGGATAGGGATAGACGTAGTGCAGACGCACCCAGATGCCGAGTTCCGCCAGCGCTTCGCAGAGCTCGCGCAGTCGGGTACGCAGCGGCCGACCACCGGCAAAGCCGGTTCGATACTTGACATCGACACCATAGGCGCTGGTGTCCTGCGAGATGACCAACAATTCCCGCACACCCGCGTCGGCAAGATGCTTTGCTTCCTGCAGCACATCGCCGATCGGGCGGCTGACCAGCGGGCCACGCATCGACGGGATGATGCAGAAGGTACAACTGTGATTGCAACCTTCGGAAATCTTCAGGTAGGCGAAATGCTGCGGGGTCAGTTTGATTCCCTGCGGCGGCACCAGGCTGGTAAACGGATCGTGCGGTTGCGGCAGATGCGCATGCACGTGCTGCAAGACCTCGTCGGCGGCATGCGGGCCGGTCACCGCCAGCACCTGCGGATGCGCCTTGCGAATCACCTCTTCCCTGGCCCCCAGGCAACCGGTAACGATGACCTTGCCATTTTCGGTCAAGGCCTCGCCGATGGCGTCGAGCGATTCCTCCACAGCGGCGTCGATGAAGCCACAGGTATTGACAACCACCAGATCGGCACCCTCATACGACGGAGAGATCAGATAGCCTTCGGCGCGCAGTTTGGTGAGAATCTGTTCGGAATCGACAAGCGCCTTCGGGCAACCCAGCGAAACGAAACCGATGTTTTTCGGTTTTGACATGGCAGACCAGTGCAATTGAATAGCCTGCCAGTATACCGCCAGCCAGACGCCATTCAGACCTTACGAAGAACGGCACCAGTTCCTCCGGCAGGCATGCCTCCAGCGCCAAGTCCCCACCCGATTGCCAGGATCATCGGCGCGAGCGCAAGGAAGCGTCCGTGCGGCCTTGTGCGACCAATAGCAGAAAACAGCCAATGACGACGCCGGCAATGCCCGCCTGCATCAGGGTCCCCACCTGGAAGCCAGCCAGCCAGTAACTGCCGGTTACACGTACGACAGCAGCGACGACGCACAGCAGCACACCGGCAAAGCCGGTAGCACGTCCCAACAACAGCAAAAAACCGTCCATTGTCATTACCCTTTTCTTGCATGGAGAACGAGTGATGTTGCGCTGTCATGGGCGCAACAGGCGGCGAGATTCCCTGACCGAACATGCGCCTTGAGCAAAGCGGCAGCGCCGACGCCGATCGACCCGATTGTAAGCAAGACCGCTCCGGAGTCAAGAATACTGAATTCCGCCTTTCAAGGCGTGAGAAGGAGGCAAAGGACGCGACAGCGTTCTGCGGCCATCACCCACTTCCACCTACGGAGGAGCAGCGGGTGAGCGCCCGAGGCCGCATGATGCCGCCAACCGCTTACGAATACTGCACAGTGTGTTATATAAACGAAACGCCCTTACTCGTAGTGCAGCATGCAGCCTTTCGCCAGACACGTGAGCGGAAACCGGCCAGAGAAGCCGGGGCCAGTACTGCTGCGAAGTGCGAAGCACCAACAAAAAAACCAAAGGAGGCTCGTCAATGAGCGAGAACGATACGCCTGGCTCAGCAAACCCTGCCAGCCGCTTCCCGGTCATCCGCCGCGTAAAAGCCGGCGCCGTCGTCGGTTGGATGCGTGGCGGCTGGCATGACCTGCGCCGAGGAGGCCGGGCCAGCCTGTTCTACGGGAGCTGCTTTGCCATCGCCGGCTGGTTGATGCAGGTGGTGTTTGCCGAAGCCTACGCCCTCTTCGCAGGCCTGACGACGGGCTTCCTGCTGGTCGGCCCCTTCCTGACGCTGGGGCTCTACGCTCTCAGTCGGCGCATCGAATTCGGCATGCCGCCGCGACTGTTGCCAACCCTCGCCGCCTGGCGCCCGAACCTGCCGAACGTTGGTCTCTTTGCCGCCCTGCTGGCCATCGTCCTGCTGGTCTGGGCGCGCGCATCGATCATCGTGTTTGCACTCTTCTTTACCGGCGGCTTGCCGACCTTCGGCAATGTCGTGCATACCGTTCTGACTTTCGAGCAGCTCGACTTCGCGCTGGTCTACTTCGCCGTCGGGGGCTTTTTCGCGATGTTCGTTTTTGCCATCAGCGTCATCGCTGTACCCCTGATGTTCGATCGCGAGACCGACGCGGTCACGGCGACCATCGCCAGCCTCGTCGCCTGCGGCCGCAACCCGGTCCCGCTCTTGCTTTGGGGAATCTGTATCGGGATCCTGGGCATCGTCGGCTTTGCGACCTTCTTTGTCGGCCTGATCGTCACCATGCCGCTGGTCGGACACTCGACCTGGTATGCCTATCGCGACATCGTCGCCCCCGAGGAGGACGAGTCGGGCGCAGCCCTTACTTCTTGACTCCTCCTGCCGCGCTACTCCGGCAGGCCGTTAAGGAAGTAAAGGCTTTCCAGTCTTGCTTCCGGTTTGCCGAGCACACCGAACCAACGCTCATGAATGGTGTTGATCTCGCCGCTGCGGCTGAGACGAGCCAATTCGCGGTTGACGACCAGACGAAAGTCCGCATCGTTGCGACGCAGCATCAGGGCATAGGGCTCATACGAGAAGATGTCGCCGGCAAGCGACCAGGTATCCTGGTTGCCCGAATCGAGCGCCAGGCCGATCAGCAAGGCGCGATCCGAAGCGTAGGCGTCGGCCCGTCCCGTTTTCATGGCGTCGATCCCCTGCTGATGATCAGCGACCTTGACCAGGTTGGCACTGACCCCGTTCTTCCGGAGCGCTTCGACCAGGCTCTGCTCGGTTGTCGTGCCGACAGCCACTGCGACCTTCTTGCCTGCCAGGTCCTTTAGACTCGTGATACCCGCCGCGGAAGGCGACAGGTAGCTGCCGCCATCGACGAAAATCGGCAGGCTGAAATCGACTTCCTGCATGCGCGACAGGGAACTCGTCGTTGACCCGCATTCGAGGTCGATTTCACCGGATATCACTTTGCCGATTCGTGTCTCGGGCGTCACCGGAACCCACTTCAGCTTCAGATCGGCAAGGCCCAGGTCCTTGCCAATCGCTGCTGCCACGCTGGTGCAAAGGTCGACCGAGTAACCCCAAGGCTGCCTGTCGTTGCCGGCAAACGAGAACGGCACGGACGCTTGGCGATAGCCGAGCGACAGTGTCTTCGACGCCTTGATCTTGTCGAGCGTCCCGGCCGCCTGCGCAGGAGGCATAGGAACGCAAAGAACCAGACTTGTGGCAACAGATAGAGCCCAGGAATACAGCCTCATGACATTCCTTTTCAAAGATCACACCAGAACCAAGAAAACTATGGCATATGCGCTACGAATTGAAATCGACCGCCGCTGCACTCGCCAGGTGGTCCACGAGCTTGCCGCCGGGCCGCCTACTGCCAGGCCGCCAGGAACTCCTGCCAGTGCGGCTTGCCAATTTTCTCCAGCTCGTTGCGTACAAAAGACATCTCGGCATCGTATTCCGACCGTGACAGCTCGCCGCGCAGCAGGCGAAAACGCACGGCAACGAGGTAGGTATTGAGCACATCGGTCTCGCAGTAGTCACGCACCTCGGACATTCCGCCCGCCAGCCACGCCTGCCACACCTTGCCGCCATCCATGCCGAGCTTGCCGGGAAATCCGATCAGTTTGGCCAGCTCGTCAAGACGAACGCTGGCGCGCGGCTGATACATGGCCAGCAGATCCATCAGGTCGAGATGGCGCGAGTGGTAGCGGCTGATGTAATTGTTCCACTTGAACTCACGGCTATCGGCGTAGTCGCCGTCACCGAGATCCCAATAGCGTGGCGCGATGGCGCCGTGGATGAGGCCCCGGTAGTGCAGCACCGGGAGGTCGAAGCCACCACCATTCCAGGAGACGATCTGTGGTGTGAATTTCTCGACGCCGTCAAAGAAACGCTGAATGATCTCGCCCTCGCCCTGCTCGGGCTCGGCCAGCGACCAGACGCGGAAGTCCTTGCCGGCACGCAAGGCACAGGAAATCACGACCACCCGCTGCAGATGCAGCGGCAGGAAATCATTGCCGTGCGTGGCACGACGATGTTGGAAGGCGAGTTCTGCCACCTCGTCATCAGACAGCGTCGCGTCGAGCGCATGCAGCCGGCGCAGACCTGCAACATCCGGGATGGTTTCGATATCGAAGGCGAGAACAGGTTTCATGGCGCGCATTGAGAACCCCGAGGACCCTCAGCAAGCTCGACCCCGTGCTGCCACGGGCACCGCCAAGGCCGGCGACTCGCCTCGGCAGCGAGCGTCGTGACCGCCAACAACGCCAGTGCCCTCACCGCCAGGCCGCCCCTGTTGTCGACGGCAGTGACCGGTTTCACGCCGGAAAGACGCCCGTCGACAGATAGCGATCACCGCGATCGCAAACGATGCTGACGATGGTCGCGTTATCGAGTTCGCCCGCCAGACGCAAAGCGACGGCCAACGCGCCACCGGACGAGATACCGGCGAAAATGCCTTCCTCGCGCGCCAGCCGGCGGGTCATTTCCTCCGCCTCGCCCTGGGAAACCGACTCGACACGATCGACCCGAGTGCGGTCGAAGATTTTTGGCAGGTAAGCTTCCGGCCATTTGCGAATCCCTGGAATCTGCGAGCCGTCTTCGGGCTGGCAGCCAACGATACAGATGCCGGAATCCTGCTCCTTGAGAAAGCGCGAGACGCCCATGATTGTTCCAGTGGTCCCCATGCTGCTGACGAAGTGGCTGATCCGCCCCTCGGTCTGGCGCCAGATTTCAGGGCCCGTCCCCTCGTAATGGGCGAGCGGGTTATCCGGGTTCGCGAACTGGTCGAGGATGATTCCACGTCCCTCCTTACGCATGCTTTCGGCGACGTCGCGTGCCAGCTCCATGCCACCGTCACGAGGCGTCAACACCAGTTCAGCGCCAAAAGCGCGCATCGTTTGCCGCCGTTCGACGCTCTGGTTCTCGGGCATGACCAGAATCATCCGGTAACCACGCATGGCAGCGGCCATCGCCAGCGCAATGCCGGTATTGCCGGACGTGGCCTCGATCAGCGTGTCACCGGCACGGATATCGCCCCGCTGCTCGGCGTGGACGATCATCGACAGCGCCGGTCTATCCTTCACCGAACCGGCTGGGTTGTTGCCCTCCAGCTTGGCCAGAATGACATTGCCACGCGCCTCGCAGGCGGCGCCCGGCAAACGCTTCAGGCGCACCAGAGGGGTGTCGCCAACGCTGTTCTCGAGTGTCCTATACACCGCCGCTCAACCATTTGACGTACTGCGGAACCGCTGCTTCGACGCTGCAAAACTCGTGCTTGTAACCCGCCTTGCGCAGTTGCGAAAGGTCGGCCTGGGTAAAGTTCTGGTACTTGCCGCGCAGATCCGTTGGAAACGGGATGTACTCGATCAGGCCACGCTCGACCAGTTCCGCGAGCGGCAGCGCTTCCTCTCCGGCCAGCGCGCGGCAGGCATTGACATTCGCCGTTGCCAGCTCGTTGAAAGTCTGCGCCCGCCCCGTGCCAACGTTGAAGATGCCCGACTTTTCCGGATGATCGAGGAAGTGCAGGTTCACCCGTGCAATGTCGTCGACGTAGACGAAGTCGCGCCGCTGCTCGCCATCGGCGTAGCCATCGCTGCCCGCAAAGAGTTTGACCCGGCCTTCGCTCTGGAACTGGTGATAGTGATGAAAGGCGACCGACGCCATCCGCCCCTTGTGCGATTCGCGTGCGCCGTAGACGTTGAAATAGCGAAAACCGACAACCTGCGAATTGCACGAGCCGGCAGCCGCGAGGCGCTGGCGAACGATCTGGTCGAAGAGAAACTTCGAATAGCCGTAGACATTCAGCGGCGCCTCGTATGGCCGCTCTTCCCTGAAGACACCGCCACCGCCGTAGGTCGCCGCACTCGAAGCATAGAGAAACTGCGCTTCCTGATCGAGGCACCAGTCCAGAATCGCCAGCGAGTAGCGGTAGTTGTTCTCCATCATGTAGCGGCCATCGCTTTCCATGGTGTCGGAACAAGCGCCCTGGTGAAGAATGGCATCGACATCGCCATCGAAATCGCCGGCGACCAGGCGCTCGATGAATTCATTCTTGTCGAGGTAGTCGGCAATCTCGCAATCGACGAGATTCCTGAACTTGTCGGCCTTACTGAGATTGTCGACGGCAATGATCTCGCGCACACCGCGTTCGTTCAGCGCCTTGACCAGATTGGCGCCGATAAAACCGGCGGCGCCCGTGACAATGGTATACATGTTTCTACCTCAGTTCAGTGCAGCATCAAGCTCGTCACGGCTGACCACCGCCGTGCCGAGTTTTCCAACCACCAGGCCGGCGGCAACATTCGCCGCATGCACGGCGTCCGCCCAGGCGGCCCCACCCGCCAACATCACTGCGAGCGTCGCGATGACCGTATCGCCAGCGCCGGAAACGTCGAAGACCTCTCTCGCCACCGCCTGCTCGTGCACGGCTCCAGTGGCGTGAAAAAGGGACATCCCCTCCTCGCTGCGCGTCACCAGCAAGGCCTCCAGTCCGAGCTCGGTGCGTAGCGCTGAAGCCTTGCGGGCAAGCCCGTGCTCGTCCTGCCAGCGACCTACCACTTCGCGCAACTCGGCACGGTTTGGAGTGACGATCGTCGCGCCGGCATACTTGGAGAAATCATCACCTTTCGGATCCACCAGCACTTTCTTGCCGGCAGCGCGCGCCATGCGGATCATCTCGCCAATATGCGCCAGACCGCCCTTGCCGTAGTCGGAGAGAACCACCGCATCGCAATCGCAAAGGCGGGCCTCAAATTCGACAAGCTTGGCGCGCAGGACCTCGTGTGAGGGCCAGGTTTCGAAATCAATGCGCAGCAGCTGCTGTTGGCGACCAATGACCCGCAGCTTGACCGTCGTGCTGATCGCCGCATCAACATGCAGGCTGACATCGATCCCACCCGCTTGCAGCAGGTCTTGCAGATGTCGCCCGGCTTCGTCGTCGCCGACGACCGACAGCAGGGCGACGCGGGCACCCAGCGCGGCCACGTTGCGAGCGACATTGGCGGCCCCGCCCGGGCGCTCCTCGCTACGCGTCACCTTGACGACCGGCACCGGGGCCTCGGGAGAAATGCGCGCGACGTCACCAAACCAGTAGCGATCTAGCATCACATCGCCGACGATCAGCAGCCGAGCTTCCGACAGACTAGGGAGTTGCATGGCGCTTCCTTTTGGCAAGACAAGCTGTGCTCACCAGGCGGGCCGGCCGGGTAGCCAGCGCGGTGGCAGGCGACATGGAACTCCTAGGGTGTCAGATCAAACTCTTCGGTGCGCTTCGGCGAGTAGGTCTCCCAACCGCCACAAGCCGGACAACGCCAGTAAAACTGACGCGCCTTGAAGCCGCAATTATCGCACCGATAGCGAGCCAGGCGACGCGTGTAACTTTGCACGATCCCCTTCGCCAGATCGAGGTCGGGGCGGATGTCCGGCGAGGCAAAATGCAGCCTTGCCTCGAGCAGCTTGTCGAAGCCAAGCAGCGTCGGATTCCGCTTCAGTTCGTCGCGGACGAGCCGGTAGGCGGCTTCCGGCCCACTGCTTTCAAGTTCCAGCTGAAAAACCACGTCGAGAAGGTCGAGCGAAGGGTAGTGATCAAGATAACCGCGCAACAGTTGCAGGCCCGCCTCTCGCCGCTCTTGCTTGCGAAAGGCGTCAAGCAAGCGCTTTGCGACCAGCGCCAGATAGGTCGGATCCTGCTGTTCGATCCGCTGCCACGAGGCGATGGCGGCAGCAAAATGATCCTGCTGAAACTGCAGGTCGCCCTGAAGCAGGCTGGCGCGAACGCACTTGCGGTTGCGTTCAAGTGCCATTTGCAGGAAGTTTTCCGCCAAATCCGGACGCGAGCGAATCATTTCGGCAGCGGCCAGTTCGCAATAGTACTCGGCGATCTCTTTGTGCGAAGCAAAATCCGGCAGCTCCGAGGCGATCGCTATCGCCTTCTCCCAATCTTTCTCCAACTGGTAGATCTCGAGCAGGTTGCGTTTCGCATCTTCGGCCATCGCCGAATTACGTAGCTTTTCGAAGACTGCTTCCGCGCCGTCGAGTAGCCCGGCCTTGAGGTAATCCTGGCCCAGTTCGGCGAGCGCCTGCAGTTTCAAGTCCTGCGGTAGATCTTCGCGCTCGGCGAGGTTCTGGTGCATGCGAATCGCGCGCTCGGTCTCACCACGGCGGCGAAATAGGCTACCGAGTGCAAAGTGAATTTCGACGGTCTGCGGGTCGACTTTTACGGCTTCGACAAAGGCCTCGATGGCCCGGTCGGGCTGCTCGTTGAGCAGGAAGTTGAGACCCTGGAAATACGAACGTGGCAGGGTTCGCGATTCCTTTACCAGGTGTCTGATATCAACGCGCGCCGCCGCCCACCCCAGCCCGAAGAAGAGCGGGAAAAGCAGCAGCTGCCAGTACTCGAACTCGATCATCCGGAAAACCGCCGGCGTGCACCCTCTGCTCCGCGAGGCCGGGAAGTGAGAACCGCAACTGCGGTTTCCCCGGCGACGGGCGTGCGACAAGCTGCGCTTGTAGGTCTTAGGCAGCGCCTGACGATGGCCAACTCACCTGCTCGCTGCTTTCCGAGCACACTCACATCGGCCTCTCGCGATGAGCGACGAGGCGTGCACGAACCTGGCTCAGCTCGCGCTTCAAGCGGGCGATCTCGCGGCGCCGGCCAAGCAAGGAAGCAAGCAGGAAAAGCATCCCGGAGGCGACGCCGGCCGCAAAAAAAGCAAACAGCATGATCGCCAGTGGCGCCTGCCAAGCGGTGTCAAGAAAAAAACGGACGTCTACCGGATCTGTATTTCTGATGGCAAACGCACATAGAAGGAGAAACACGGCAAATCTCAGGATCCAAACCAACCAACGCATTATCAGCTTCCCATAGGAAACGGGCGACAACTCGCGTTGCCGCCCGCAATAAGACATAGCCTGACCATTCAGATCACGTCCAGCGAGCCATCGACGCGCTCCCGCAGTTCCTTCCCGGCCTTGAAATGCGGAACCCACTTTTCGGGAACGTCAACCTTCTCACCGGACTTCGGGTTCCGACCAACACGCGGCGGCCGGTAATTCAGCGCAAAACTCCCGAAGCCGCGAATCTCGATACGATCGCCCTTGGACAAGGCCTCGGACATCGCATCGAGAATCGTTTTCACCGACAAATCAGCGTCCTTTGCGACCAGTTGGGGAAAGCGCCCGGCCAATTGACCGATAAGATCCGACTTGGTCATCCTCTATAACCCTACTGGGGGTTGTTGAGCTTGGCCTTCAGCAAGGCGCCAAGGTTGGTAGTCCCAGCACTGGCACTGCTATCCGCAGAAAACTTCTGCATCGCCTCGTGCTGCTCTGCCTGATCCTTGGCTTTGATCGACAAGCTGATCGAACGTGTCTTGCGATCGACATTGATGATCATCGCTTCGACGGAGTCCCCTTCCTTATACACCTTGGTCAGATCGTCGACGCGATCGCGCGAGACCTCGGAGGCACGCAGATAGGCTTCCATGTCGCCATCGAGCATCACCACGGCGCCACGTGCGTCAACCGACTTGACGATGCCGCGGACAACACTGTTCTTCTCGTGGGTGGCAATATAGCTGGTGTAGGGATCGCCATCGAGCTGCTTGATACCCAGGGAAATCCGCTCCTTGTCGGTATCGATTGCCAGCACCACCGCGTCGACTTCGTCGCCCTTCTTGAAGTTGCGAATCGCTTCGTCACCGGGCTGCGACCACGAAAGGTCGGACAGGTGAACCAGACCATCGATGCCGCCGGGAAGACCAATGAAGACGCCGAAATCGGTGATCGACTTGATGGCACCGCGCACGCGGTCACCCTTCTTGTAGTTCATCGAGAAGTCGTCCCACGGGTTGGCAGCACACTGCTTCATTCCCAGCGAAATACGGCGGCGATCCTCATCGATCTCGAGGATCATCACTTCGACCTCATCGCCCAGCTGGACAACCTTGGACGGGTGGACGTTCTTGTTGGTCCAGTCCATCTCTGAAACGTGAACCAGCCCTTCGATACCCTGCTCGATTTCGACGAAGGCACCGTAGTCGGTAAGGTTGGTGACCTTGCCGAAGAGGCGGGTCGTCGCCGGGTAGCGGCGCGAAATACCCACCCAGGGATCTTCGCCGAGCTGCTTGAGACCGAGGGAGACACGGTTCTTTTCCTGGTCGAACTTGAGGATCTTGGCCTGCAATTCGTCGCCCACGGCGAGAACTTCAGAGGGATGGCGAACACGACGCCATGCCAGATCGGTGATGTGCAGCAAGCCATCGATACCACCGAGGTCGACAAAAGCACCGTAGTCGGTGATGTTCTTGACCACGCCCTTGACGACACTGCCTTCCTTGAGGGCAGCCAGCAGCGCATCGCGCTCTTCGCCAACGCTCGCCTCGAGCACCGCACGCCGCGAAACGACGACGTTGTTGCGCTTGCGGTCGAGCTTGATGACTTTGAATTCGTAGGTCTTGCCTTCGTACGGAGTGGTGTCCTTGACCGGACGCATGTCGACCAGCGAACCTGGCAGGAATGCACGCACGCCGTTGGTCATGACCGTCAAGCCGCCCTTGACCTTGCCGGTAATCGTGCCGGACACCAGGCTGCCGTCGTTGAGGGCCAGTTCAAGCGCGTTCCACGCCGCGACCCGCTTGGCGCGATCGCGCGACAGGCGAGTTTCACCGAAACCGTTCTCGAGTTGCTCGATGGCGACCTGGACGAAGTCACCAACGCCAACTTCCAGTTCACCCTGATCGCTCAGGAATTCTTCAAGGTCAATATAGCTTTCCGACTTGAGGCCGGCGTTAACCACGACAAAGTTCTGGTCAATACGCACGACTTCCGCAGTGATGACCTCGCCGGGGCGCATCTCCTGACGGCCAAGACTTTCTTCGAAAAGTTCGGCAAAGCTTTCTTCCATGGTGGGATTGTCTGACATATGAATTGAGTTACCTAACCGCAGAGCTGCGGGGTGAGTTGAAAATGATCACCAGCTCCGATCACCGCACAGTGTTCGCCGGCAGGTGAGCACGGACAGTGCACTGGCAGCCCCTGAACGGAGCGGCCACTGTGCCGACGGAACGACGCATGGAGCTGGCAACGCCTTTGGCGAACGGAAAAGCCGTTTCACCGTTTTTCGGAGACCTTGTTGACCCATTCCAGCACCTGCGCCACCGCTGAGGCGATTGTCAGGTTTGTCGTGTCGAGCAATTCAGCATCCGCACTCTGCTGCATCGGAGCGACGCTACGTTGGCTATCCCGTTCGTCACGTTCGCGCAGATCCAGCAAGAGGGCTGCAATACTAGCAGCGATTCCTTTTTCGATCAACTGCTTATGACGCCTCTCAGCGCGCACCTCGACGTCTGCCGTGAGGAAGACTTTGCGCATCGAATCCGGGAAGACCACCGAGCCCATGTCGCGCCCATCGGCCACCAGTCCGGGCGGGCGGCGAAAAGCCCGCTGCCGGAACAGCAAGGCGGCACGTACGGCCGGCAGCGCCGCCACCCGCGACGCGCCGAAGGAAATTTCTTCGCTGCGAATGGCGTCCCCGACGTCCTCGCCGGCAAGCCTGATCAGGCCGCCCGAGAAGTCGACGTCGAGATTGGCCGCAATCACCGCGACAGCCGCTTCGTCGTCCCAGCCGACAAGCGCCCGGCGAGCGGCCAGAGCAGTCAGGCGATAAAGCGCCCCGGAATCCAGATAATGCCAGCCGAGCGCCTCGGCGACGCGCGCAGCGACGGTCCCTTTGCCGGAGGCCGACGTGCCATCGACAGCCACCACCGGCACCGGCCGGGTGACTGCTGCAAAGCGCTCGAAGTAGTCGGGAAAGGTTTTGCTGACCACCGCCGGGTCGTTGATGCGCACTGGCGTAGCCAGTGCCGCCAGCGAAAAGCACATCGCCATGCGGTGGTCATCGAAAGTCGCGATCGCCGCCGCGCGCAGATCCTGTGGGCTGGCGGGCGGTACGACGCGAATGAAATCGTCGCCGGTTTCGACCCCGGCACCAAGCTTGCGCAGCTCACTGGCCATCGCTGCGATGCGGTCGGTTTCCTTGACCCGCCAGCTGGCAATGTTGCGCAAAGTCGTCGGACCCTCGGCAAACAGGGCGACGGTGGCCAGCGTCATGGCCGCGTCCGGGATGTGATTGCAGTCCAGATCGATGCCCTGCAGCCGGCCATCGACGGCGGCCGCTGCCTCGATCCAGTGGTCGCCAAAAGTCATTCTGGCCCCCATCGCGGCGAGTGCGTCGGCGAAGCGCACGTCGCCCTGAAGCGAGTCCCTGTCTACACCTTCGACCCGTAGCGGACCGCCGCCAATCGCCCCCAGGGCGAGAAAATACGATGCCGACGACGCATCGCCCTCAACCGTGAGGACACCCGGCGAGCGATAGGCACTCGCGGCCGGCACGGTAAAACGCTGCCAGCCTTCGCGACGCACCTCGACGCCAAAGCGCGCCATGCTGGCCAGAGTGAGTTCGACGTAGGGTCGCGAAATCAACTCGCCGACTACTTCGACCGTCGTCGCGACAGTGCGCAGCGGCAAGGCCATCAGCAGGCCGGTGAGAAACTGGCTCGAGACGTCACCGCGTACGCGGACCACCTCGGCCAGGCAGGACGTCGGTGAAGAAATCGCCAAGGGCGGAAACCCGTCCTGCTCACGGTAAGCGATCTCGGCGCCAAGCTGCCGCAAACCGTCGACGAGATCGGCGATTGGTCGTTCGTGCATCCGCGCCACGCCCGACAGTCGATAGTCACCGCCAGCCAGAGCCAGCACCGCGGTCAATGAGCGGAAGGCCGTACCGGCGTTGCCGACAAAAAGCTCCGCCTCGCGCACCGGAAAAACGCCGCCGACGCCACCGACCCGAAAGCTATTCTCAGCCAGCGCCTCGACCTTGACACCCAGCGTGCGCAGCGCGTCAATCATGCGTGCCGTATCGTCCGACTGCAGCAGGTCGCGAAGCTCGGTGTCGCCGCTGGCCAGCGCAGCGAGCAGCAATAGCCGATTGGAAATGCTCTTCGAACCGGGTAGGCGCACCGTGCCCTGAGCGCCGAGAAGCTGCGGCAGATCGATGAAGTCCATGTTCAAGTCCTTGTTTTGCTCGCGGCCCACTCGCGCCGCGCCGTGCGGGCAAGGTCGAAAGTCGCTTCCAGGCGGGCACCATCGCCCTGCTGCAGGGCGTCGCGCAGCTCGTCAAGCTGCTCGCGGTAACGATCGAGTTCCTCGAGCAGCGCCTTCTGGTTGGCCAAGCAGATGTCGCGCCACATCTCGGGATGGCTGGCGGCAATGCGTGTGAAGTCGCGGAAACCGCTGGCCGCATAGGCGAACAGGAGCTCGCGGTTGTCGCGACACGCCAGATCATGCACCAGGGCAAAGGACAGCAGATGCGGCAGATGGCTGACCGCTGCAAAGATGCGATCGTGTTCCGCCGGAGCCAGCTCCCGGATCAGGCCACCGCAGGCTTCCCACGCTGCGCGGACGCAGGCGATATTCGCTTTGCTGCTCTCCGGCAAGGGCGTCAGCACCACCTGCTTTCCCTGATAGAGATCAGGCCGCGCGGCAAGTGCGCCACTGTTTTCGGCGCCGGCAATCGGATGCGCCGGGACGAACTGCCCGATACGCTCGCCAAAGCACGCGCGCGCCGCCCTTACCACGTCTTCCTTGGTACTGCCGGCGTCCGTGACCACCGTCTGCGCCCCCAGACAGGGCGCAATGCGCGCCATGACCTCGGGGGTCGTCCCAACCGGCGTGGCGATCAGCACCAGGTCGGCATTCGACACTTCCTGGCCGACGTTGAAACCGGCCCGATCGACGATCCCCAACTCCAGTGCCTGCGTCAGTGAGCCAAGCGTGCGCCCGAAACCAACGACCTCCGTGGCCCGCCCGGCGGCTTTGAGCGCCAGTGCAAAAGAGCCACCGATCAAGCCGACGCCAAAGACCACGACCTTGCCCAAGGGAGCCGCGCCGCTCACAGCCGGACACCCGCGCATGAATCGCTCATAAGGACCTCTCCAGGGCGTCCAGGAAACGGCTGTTTTCGCTTTCGGTGCCGATCGTCACCCGCAGCCAGTCGGTCATCCCGTACGCGGCGATCGGGCGAACGATGACTCCGTTCTGGAGCAGCTTCTGGTTCACTGCCGCCGCGTTCGCCGCGCAAAAGCTGACGAAATTGCCGTGCGACGGGATATGGCGACAGGCCAGTCGTTTCAGCCCGGCAACGAGTTGCTCCATGCCTGCACGGTTCAGTGTGTAGCTCCTGGCGACGAATTCGTGGTCGTCGAGCGCCGCCTGTGCCGCCGCCAAGGCCAGGTTGTTGCAGTTGAACGGCTGGCGAACACGATTCATCAGGTCGGCAATCTCCGCCGAGCCCAGCGCATAACCGATGCGCAGACCGGCCATGCCGTAGATCTTCGAGAACGTGCGGGTAATCACCAGGTTCGCGTGCTCGCCCAGCCAAGCGCTGGTGTCGACACGGTCGGCCGGCGACAGGTATTCGTTATAGGCTTCATCGAGGACCACCACGACCTCCGCCGGCACCGCCTGCAGAAAGGCCTTCAGCCGCGCATACGGCAAGAAAGTGCCGGTCGGATTGTTGGGGTTTGCTATCCAGATCAATCGCGTATCGGGCCGGATCGCGCTGTGCATCGCGTCCAGGTCATGGCCATAGTTGCTGGCCGCAACCGCGATCGGCTCAGCGCCCGCCGAGATCGTCGCCAGCGGATAGACGGCAAAAGCATACTGCGCGAAGATCGCCGAGCGGCCCGGCGCCAGAAAAACGCGCGCCACCAGATCGAGCACGTCATTCGAGCCGTTGCCGAGAACGATGCGCTCCCTTCCCAGCCCCGTACGCTCGGCAAGCGCCTGCTTCAGGGCGAAGTCATCCGGATAACGCGACAGGCCGGCGATCGCCTCGACCACCGCCGCCCGCGCCTTGGGGCTCATGCCGAGCGGATTCTCGTTAGACGCCAGCTTGACGATTTTCTCGACGGCAAGACCCAGGTCGCGCGCCAGCTGCGTGATCGGCTTGCCCGGCTGGTACGGTGAAATGGAGCGGATGTACGGCAGGGATTGTTCGTGGATGGGCATCCATGTTCCTCGAAGAAGTGCGACCGGCCTAGTAGGCGGCCATCGGGTACGAGCCAAGGATCTTGAGATAGGGCGCGCGCCGGGTCAGTTCGGCAAGCGCTGTACGGACCGCCACATCGTCGCGATGACCTTCGAGGTCGACGAAAAAAACGTAGGCCCACAGCGTATGCCGCGCCGGTCGCGACTCCAGCCGAGTCATCGACACACCGGCATCGGAAAACGGCGCCAGCAGCTTGCTGAGGGCACCGGTCTGATTATGCGCCGACATGATCAACGAGGTCCGGTCGCGCCCCGAAGGCCCGGCCTCCTGACGGCCAAGAACGACGAAACGCGTCGTATTGTTCGGTTCGTCCTCGACATTGCTCGCCAGTTGCGGAAGGCTATAGCGGTCGGCAGCTGCCTGACCCGCCAGCGCCGCGGCACCCGCCTCGGCAGCCGCCAACTGTGCCGCCTGCGCATTGCTGCCCACCGAAATACGCTGCGCGTGTGGTAGGGAGCGGTTCAGCCACTCGTGGCACTGCGCCAGCGACTGGGCGTGTGAATAGACTTTCTTGACCTCGCCCAGCGAAACCTCGTTCGACAGCAAATGCTGGTGGATGCGCAAGACCACTTCGCCACAGATTTTCAGCGGCGTGGTCAACAACAGGTCGAGCGTGCGCCCGATGGCCCCCTCGGTCGAGTTCTCGATCGGAACCACCGCGTAGTCGGCATGGCAGGCCTCGACTTCCCGAAAGACATCATCGATCGAGATCTGCGGCATCAAGCACGCGGCGTGACCGAAATGCTTGGTGGCGGCGCTCTCCGAAAAAGTCCCGAGTGGGCCGAGAAAAGCAATTCCCAGAGGCTGTTCAAGCGACAGACAAGCGGACATGACCTCGCGGAAGAACCAGGTCACGGTCTCGTTCGACAGCGGCCCGGCATTCTCTTCCTGGATGCGATGCAAGACCTGCGCTTCACGTTCGGGGCGATAGATGAAACCCGCCTCACCGTGACGCGCCTTGATCTCACCCACCTGCTGAGCAAAGCGCGCACGCTGGTTGAGCAGCTCGAGCAGCCGCCCGTCGAGGCTATCAATCTGCTGGCGGACAAGCGCCAATTCGCGCTGCAGCTCGTCGCTCATCGAGCACACGCCGCCTGCCCGGCCGAAGCCAAGGGCAGCCAGACGAGCAGCAGGGGCCGCTCAGCCACACTTCGATAGCGGCGATCGAGCACCCATGCCATGCGCCTCACTCCTGCTCGGGATCGGCGGCCGGGTCCTGCTCCGACGGCTCGCTGCTGCTCTCGTCCAGTTCGCTGCTTTCGGGACCCTGAGCACCCCCTACTTCTTCTACATCCTCTTCGCTCTCGACGACTTTTTCCAGGCCGGCGAGCTTTTCACCGGCATCGAGCGCAATCAAGGTAACCCCCTGCGTCGCCCGACCGAGTTCTCGGATTTCGCGAACCCGGGTGCGGATCAGCACCCCACCTGTGGTAATCAACATGATTTCGTCATCGTCGGAAACCAGACGGGCGGCGACCACCTTACCGTTGCGTTCGCTGGCGGCAATGGCGATGACTCCTTGCGTGCCGCGCCCAGAATGCCGGAAATCGGCCAGCGCAGTGCGTTTTCCAAAGCCGTTTTCGGTAGCCACGAGAACCGTTTGCTGGTCGCTATCGGCGATCAGCAGCGACAAGGCCTGCTGCTTGTCGCCAAGCCGCATGCCGCGCACTCCGCGCGCGGTACGCCCCATCGGGCGCACGTCTTCCTCGTCAAACCAGACCGCCTTACCGGCATCGGAAACCAGGATCACGTCCTGGCTGCCATTGGTGACCTCGGCGCCGATCAGGAAGTCTTCCTCGTCGAGAGCAACGGCAATGATGCCGTTCTTGCGCGGATTGGAGAAATCGGAGAGTGGCGTTTTCTTTACCGTTCCCTGCGAGGTGGCCATGAAAATGTAGCGATCGTCGACGAACTCCTTGATCGGCAGGATGGCACTGATTTTCTCGCCGTCCTCGAAGGGGAAGACATTGACCACCGGTTTGCCACGACTGGTGCGCGTTCCCTGCGGCACTTCGTAGACCTTCAGCCAGTAGACCCGGCCGCGGTTGGTGAAGCAGAGAATCGAATCGTGGGTATTGGCAACGAACAGGCGATCGACGAAATCGTCGGTCTTCATCGCCGCCGCCTGCTTGCCGCGCCCACCGCGCCGTTGCGCACGATAATCAGCCAGTGGTTGCGACTTGATATAGCCGGTGCGCGACAGGGTCACCACCATATCCACGGGGGTGATGAAATCGGCGATGCCGAGATCCTGGGTACTGATGACGATTTCCGAGCGCCGCTTGTCGCCGAACTGGGCGCGAATGCCGGTCAACTCTTCAACGATCATCTCGGTAATGCGCTCCGGTCGCGCCAGGATATCCATGAGGTCGGCAATACGCGCCAACAACTCGCCGAAGTCAGTAACGATCTTGTCACGCTCGAGGCCGGTCAAGCGTTGCAGCCGCAGTTCAAGGATGGCCTGGGCCTGCGCTTCCGAAAGCAGATAGCCGCTCTCGGAGAGCCCGAATTCGAGCCCGACTCCGTCCGGGCGGGTGGCGTCGAGATTGGCGCGACGCAGCATCTCGGCGACCGTCGGCGACTGCCACGGTCTCGCCATCAGGGCCCGGCGCGCATCAGCCGGCGTCGGCGAGGCCTTAATCAAGGCGATGATTTCGTCGACGTTGTCGAGCGCCACCGCCAGACCTTCCTGGATATGGGCCCGCTCACGCGCCTTGCGCAGCTCGAAAACCGTCCGCCGGGTAAGCACTTCACGGCGATGCCAGAGGAAACACTCGAGCATCTGCTTGAGGTTCAGCAGCCGCGGCTGGCCATCGACCAGCGCCACCATGTTCATGCCAAAGGTGTCCTGTAGCTGCGTCTGCTTGTACAGGCAGTTGAGCACTACCTCGGCGACTTCGCCACGCTTGAGCTCGATGACCACGCGCATGCCCGACTTGTCGGACTCATCGCGCAGGTCAGAGATGCCGTCGATGCGCTTGTCGTTGACCAGTTCGCCGATCTTTTCGAGCAGCGTCCGCTTGTTCACCTGATAGGGCAGCTCGTCGATGATGATCGCCTGGCGGTTGCCCCTTTCGAGATCCTCAAAATGCGTCCGGCCACGCATCACCACCCGCCCGCGCCCGGTCCGATAGCCTTCGCAGACTCCCGCGATGCCGTAGATGATGCCGGCCGTCGGAAAATCGGGAGCCGGCATGAGGGCGATCAGCTCGTCGATCGTCGCCTCCGGATTGCCCAGCAAGGCCAGACAAGCGTCCACCACTTCGCCCAGGTTGTGCGGCGGAATGTTGGTCGCCATACCCACCGCAATACCCGATGAACCGTTGATCAGCAGGTTCGGAATACGCGCTGGCATGACCAACGGCTCTTGCTCGGAGCCGTCGTAGTTGGGCCCGAAATCAACGGTTTCCTTGTCGATATCGGCCAGCAACTCATGGCCGATTCTCGCCATGCGCACTTCGGTGTAGCGCATCGCTGCCGCGTTGTCACCGTCTACCGAGCCAAAGTTACCTTGCCCATCGACCAGCATGTAGCGCAGAGAAAAATTCTGGGCCATGCGCACGATCGTGTCATAGACGGCGATATCGCCATGTGGATGGTACTTACCGATGACGTCACCGACGATCCGTGCAGACTTCTTGTACGGCTTGTTCCAGTCGTTCGACAACTCGTGCATGGCGAAGAGGACACGACGATGCACCGGCTTCAGGCCATCGCGGGCATCGGGCAAGGCACGCCCGACGATCACGCTCATGGCGTAGTCGAGATACGATCGGCGCATCTCGTCTTCAAGACTGATGGGCAGGGTTTCTTTGGCGAAGGCTTCCATCATTTTTTCCGCTGTCAACGTGACTTCCGGAGGAATGTCATCGTCTTGATCAAGCCCGTAATTCTAGCACGCCAAGCCCTTCCACAGGCCCGGCGAGTGGCTGATTTGCGGAGGTTTTTTTGCGCGAAAGCGGTCAGTCGGGGACCAAAAAGACGCCTCAGACAAGCCACGGCTGGCAAGGCCGCACGCGTGCGCCGCCAGGGTCGCCAGCGGCGGTCAACAGATCAGCGCTTTGCGAGGCGCTCCGCGTTGGCCTGCACCTCGCGCAACAGCGGCGCCATGCCCTGGCTGCCGATCTCCGCGAGGCCGCCAAAGGCCCGCCACCAGCCGACACCGACATTGATCAAGGTGGCGCACAGTTCCGCCTGGCGCTCGCGAAACTCCTCGGCATTGCGGCTGCCGAGCAACGACATGCTGTCGCTGCTGCACGCCAGCATCGACAGCCCGGCGTGTGTCCAGAATTGCTTGGCGGCCGGAAGCATCGCCACGGCCACAGCGCTTGCGGCTTCCAGAGGGACTTCGACCTTCTCGCGAGTCATCAGCGCCACCTCGTCCCAGTCGGCCTGCCGCGAAATCGCGCCCGCGCGCAGCAGACGGCGACTGCGGTAACTGATGACCGCGTTGCTGGCCGTCATCAGGCGGCTGGTCTGCCGCCCAAGGCGGGTCCACTGCAGAACCGGCGCCAGCAGCTGCTCACGGAGTTCCTCTCGATTCATGCCTGCCCCTCCTCAATTGTTGGCAGGGATAGCACTGCATTTCCCTGCTTCGGCGATTGTACGATAGCAGAGCCCACATTCCGTAAACGATGCCGCCGCCACCTACCGCGAAAGCGCAGCGCAGTGCGCGGCCTTCGTACTAGAGGTAGCGCGCCGCGGCGTCGAAGTTGATCGTCGGGGAAGCCATCTCGGCGCGCGCAAAACGCGCCAGCACGAACGCTCGCTGCAGCGGCTGCGGTCCCGACAGCTCGGCCAGCGAGAAACTGACGTCGGCAGCGCGATCGCTGCTGGCGTCGTCAGATAGCACGTTCATCGTGTCCAGGCGCAGGTGTTTCTGCGCCACGCTCAGGCTGCGCTGGGGATGCTCGAGCACCTCCTTGAGGCACTCCAGCTCCATCTCCAGGGCCGCCTGGCTGTCGCCGATGGCTTCCAGCTGGCGTTCGTTCTCCAGCAATTTCGCCTGCAGTTCGGCTTGCTCGGAGGCGCCCGCCGGCGCTCCAGCGAACATCGATCCCAGGCCCGGCCCTTGCCGGCGAAGCAGGCGCAGACGCGCCCGGATCAGCGCTCGATTGGCCTCCAGCTCCTGCCTTTCGACACGGACTTCTGCGATCTGCGACAAGGCCTGTGCCAGCACATACTCGAAGGCCTGCGCGCCAATCAGGCGACGCAGTTCAGCTTCGTCCTGAGCACAAATATGCGCCCGATGGTCCGAGAAGCTGACCCTCGTCTGCACCACGTCACGGCGGACGATTTCGCCGTGCAGCGCGATGCCGAACACCCGCTGCTCGTTGAAGCTCATGCCCATGAGCACGCAGGCCTCGTCAAGGACAGGGTACTTGGCGAACAGGGTGCGTAGGTTTTCCGAACGACCGAGCGATGAGTGGATATCCGACGGCGCAACGAAAAACGCCCGCAAGGCGCGATCCGCTGACCAGATGGCCGGCGAGACAGGCCTGGCGCCGGGCAACTCCTCGACCATCGCCCGTAGATACCTGATCGTCGTGTCGACGGCTGGCGCCAGGCGCGCATGGCAGGAGGGCAGGACGCTCAGGCGTGGGTTGGTCAGCGTGATCGCTTTCTCCGTCGCCCCGCGAATCATCGTCTCCGACACCCGATCGGTGTCGAATTGCGCCGGCCGGTTCATGAACCAGTCGAGAATTCCCATGCCCTCCTCCTGCTGTGGCGAAACCTGGCGGCATGATAGCAAGGAAGCCGGAGAGAGATGTCGGGACGCCATCGACGCAGCGGACGAAGCGGAGCAGAAGGAGCTATGCCGGCCATACCGAGCGAAAAGCACAACGCCACGCACCGAGGTGCGCACGCCAGCCCGGATCAGCCCAAATCAGCCCAGCGGATGACGGTGAACCACCGTCTCACCGCGCTCGGGCCCGGTCGAAACAATATCGATCGGCACTTCGCACAACTCTTCGATTCGCGCCAGATAGGCGCGCGCGGCAACCGGCAGGGCGTCCATCGTATTCGCGCCGACCGTCGACCCTGACCAGCCGGGCAAGGTCTCAAGCACTGGCTCGCAAGCTGCGACGTCATCGGCACCCATCGGCAGCAAATCTGCGGACTTGCCGTCAAGCAGATAACCCGTACAGATCTTGAGCTCGGACAAGCCATCGAGGACGTCGAGCTTGGTGATGCACAGACCGGTCACGCCGTTGATCTGAATCGAACGTCGGAGCGCCGCTGCATCAAGCCACCCGCAGCGCCGCTTGCGTCCGGTGACGGTGCCGAATTCGCGGCCTTTCTGCGACATCTGGTGGCCCGGCAGGCCGTCCTTCTCGATATCCAGTTCGCTCGGGAAAGGCCCCCCACCGACGCGCGTGCAATAGGCCTTGGTGATTCCGAGAACGTAATGCAGCATCCCCGGACCGACACCGGATCCTGCCGCCGCCTGGCCGGCCACGCAGTTCGACGAGGTCACAAAAGGATAGGTGCCGTGATCGATGTCCAGCAAGGCGCCCTGGGCTCCTTCGAAAAGCAGGTTATGGCCGGCCTTGTTAAGCGCATACAGCGCCGCTGAGACGTCGGTCACCAGGGGTTTGATCGCTTCGGCATCGGCCATCGCCTGCGCCAGAACGGCCTCGCCATCGACCGCCTGCGCACCGAGGTAGCGGGTCAGAACGAAGTTGTGATAATCGAGGTTCTCGCGCACGCGCTCGGCAAAACGGGCCGGATAGAAGAGGTCGTAGACCCGCAGGGCGCGCCGTGCCACCTTGTCCTCGTAGGCCGGGCCAATGCCCTTGCCAGTGGTCCCGATCTTCAAATCCGCGCACTTTGCCGCCTCGCGTGCATGATCCAGGGCCGCATGGTAGCCGAGGATGAGCGGGCAACCAGGACTGATCTTAAGGCGCGAACGTACGTCGATGTTGCCGGATTCGAGCACCTTGATCTCGCTGATCAGGTGATGAATGTCGAGCACCACACCATTGCCGATGAAGCAGTCGACCCCTTCGCGAACGATCCCCGAGGGAACCAGATTGAGCTTGTACACCTTTTCGCCGACCACCAGGGTATGGCCGGCATTGTGCCCACCCTGGAAACGAACGACTCCCTTGGCACGATCGGTCAGCCAATCGACGATCTTACCCTTGCCCTCGTCGCCCCATTGCGTCCCCACGACTACGACGTTCTTGGCCATGCTTGTCATCCGTCCCTGTTGATTGCCTTGATTACCCATTGGCCGTCGCGCTCGACCAGTTGCCGGTCACACGACGGTCCGTCGCTGCTTTTTTCGTCGGGCAGCAGTTCGACGACCACCTCGCCGCGCGCGCGCAAGGCGGCAATCGCTTCAGCCAGAGCACCGCTGCCGGCCGCGTATGGCGCCAGCACCGCCCCCGTCTCCGCGCTGCGCGCACTCGTCAACCGCGCCAGCTCGCGCAGGTCCATCGAAAAACCGGTCGCCGGGCGTGCCCGACCAAAGCTCTTGCCAACGCCGTCATAACGCCCGCCAAGCGCGATAGCGCTTGGGAAGGCCGCGTGATAGGCGGCAAAGACAACGCCATTGTGATACCGATAGCCACGTAAATCGGCCAGATCGAAAGACAAGGGCAGGTCCGGCAGCGCCGCGTGCAGCTCGCGCAAGGCGTTCAGGGCCGCCGTGATGGCCGACAGGGGAGGCAGAGTGCTAGCCGCCACGGTCAGCGTTTCGACGTCACCGTAAAGGTTCGGCAAGGCCAGCAGCGCCGAGCGCCAGGGCTCGCCTATGGCGCTGCAGCGCTCGCGGAGTCGCGGCATGTCCTTGTCTTGCAGCAACTGCAGCAGCGCCCCTTCGAGTTCGCTATCCAGACCGGCAGCTTCTACCAGCGCGCCGAACACGCCAACATGGCCGAGGTCGATGCGCGCGGCTGGTACGCCCGCCGCCTGCAAGGCATCGGCCATCAGGCGGATCACTTCGCGATCTGCCGCCAGACCGGCATGCCCGAAGACCTCGGCACCCACCTGGATGGGTTCGCGACTCGAGGATAGCGATGCCGGCAGCGTATGCAGCACGCTGTCGCAATAGCATAGCCGGGTCACCCCCTGGCGATTGAGCAGATGGGCATCGATGCGGGCAACCTGCGGCGTCATGTCGGCACGCACGCCGAGCGTGCGTCCCGACAATTGATCAACCAGCTTGAAGGTACGCAACTTCAGATCCTGTCCGGAACCAGTAAGCAGCGAATCGAGATGCTCAAGCAGTGGCGGCAGGACCAGTTCGTAAGCATGCACGCGGAAGAGGTCGAGGAGCACGCGCCGTAGCCGCTCGATCTGCGCGGCTTCCGACGGCAGCGCATCGGCAACATGTTCAGGAAGCAACCAGTTCATCGGAAGACCATCAACAGGACCAGGCCGATCAGCATCGACGTCAGGCCAACGAAACGGATTTGCCCGTCCGAACAGCGGATCAGGCGACGAAATGTCTCACGCCAGGCATTCGGTGCCACGAACGGGACCAGTCCTTCAAGCACCAGCATGAGGGCCAGAGCAAGCAGCAGATTGTCGGTCATTTGGCGGTGTTGTCGCCACCTCGGCCGATGCTCTTCATGTACTTGAAGAAATCCGAACTCGGCTCGACGACGATCACGTCGCTCTTGCCGTTGAAGCTATTGCGATAGGCTTCCAGGCTACGATAGAAGGCGTAGAACTCGGGGTTGCGCTGAAACGCTTGTGCATAGGTTGCCGCCGCCGTGGCATCGCCCTCCCCCTTCAGCTTCTGAGCGTCGCGATACGCTTCGGCGACGATCACCTCGCGTTGCTTGTCAGCGTCGGCACGGATCTTCTCGGCCTCCGCGGCACCCTGCGAACGCAGCTCGTTGGCCACCCGTTTGCGCTCGGCGTCCATCCGCCGATAGACCGATTCGCTGACATCGCTTGGCAGCTCGACGCGCTTGACGCGCACATCGACAATCTGCACACCGATCTTGCGCGCATCGAGGTCGGCTTTCTCGCGCATCAACTCCATCAGCTGATCGCGCTCACCCGAGACGACATCATGCACGGTGCGTTTGCCGAATTCCTCGCGCAGGCCGGCATTGACCGTTTGCGACAGCCGTGTCTTGGCACGCGACTCGTCACCGGCCACCGAGACGTAGTACAGCTTGGGATCGATGATCCGCCATTTGGTGAAGGAATCCACCAGGACGTTGGTCTTCTCGGAGGTAATGAAACGCTCGGGTTCGGCCGCGTCCAGGGTGAGAATTCGCTTGTCGAAATAGCGCACGTTTTGAATCAGCGGCCACTTGAAATACAGGCCCGGTTCGTCAATGACCCTACGCACTTCGCCAAGCTGGAAGACAAGGGCGTGCTGGCGCTGATCAACGGTAAAAATCGTCGCGCCAAGCACGACCAGCGCGCTTACCACGAGAGCCGCGAAAACATTCATGCCCGTTCTCATTAGCGCCCCCCCCGGTCACGCTGACGCAGGGTTTCGCGCGAACGTCCTTCGCTCATTTGCGGCGGCACCTCGTTGGATATTGGCGGTGACGAACGATTGACGCCCGGCGCCTCCGCGCTGCTGCCGACACCACCAGGCGCAGCCGCGACCGCTCCGGCAGCCTGGATCAGCTTGTCGAGCGGCAGATAGAGCAGATTGCCCTGCCCCTTGCTATCCACCAGGACCTTGCTGGTGTTCGCATACACCTCCTGCATGGTGTCCAGATACATGCGACTGCGGGTCACTTCGGGCGCCTTGGCGTACTCGGCATAAATCTGCGTGAAGCGGCTCGCATCACCCTCGGCCGTAGCAATCACCCGCTGCTTGTAGCCTTCGGACTCCTCGAACAGGCGCGAAGCCGTACCGCGGGCTCTCGGAATGACATCATTTGCGTAGGCCTGGCCCTCGTTTTTCTGCCGGGCACGGTCCTGCGAGGCCTTCACGGCATCATCGAATGCCGCCTGAACCTGCTCCGGAGGTTGTGCATTCTGCATGGTGACCTTCGAAATCAGAATCCCGGTCTTGTAGCGATCGAGTATTTCCTGCATCAGCTGTGAAGCGGTCACTGCCACCTGCTCGCGGCCTTCGTAAAGAACGAAGTCCATTTTGTTCTTGCCGACGATCTGGCGAATGGCGGTCTCGGCGACCTGCATCACGGCTTCGTCCGGATTTCTGTTGGCAAACACGTAGTCAACGGGGTCCTTGAGAATGTATTGCACGGCAAACTGAATGTTGATGATGTTTTCATCGTCAGTCAGCATCAGGGCCTCTTTGAGAACCTTGTTCCTTTCGGTGCCACGATAACCGACTTCGAGCGTTCGCACGCCAGCGATGTTCACCAGCTCATGCGACTGGATCGGATACGGCAGACGCCACCTCAGACCCGGCTCAGAGCTCTCCTTGTAGCGACCGAACTGGAGCACCAGGCCGCGCTGCCCGGCGTCGACAATGTAGAAGCCGCTGGCCAGCCAGACGACGAGCACCAGAACCAGGAGCAAGCCAATGCCGCCGCCAAGGAACTTAGGGCTGAACTGTACCGGCGGACGGTCGCCGCCATCGCCGCCGCGGTCACCACCGCCGCGCTTCTTGTCGAAAATTCCCGACAAACGACGATTGAGATCACGCCACAACTGATCGAGATCGGGCGGCCCCTGATTGGGACGTCGCCCACCGCCACCATCGTCATTGCCATCGTTGCCGCGATTTCCCCACTGCGGATCATTCAGCGACATAAGCGCTCCAAGGCTTGAAATCATGCGGAACCATCTGAATCTAAGAACATATTTATATCCTGTAAGGCAGCATCGCCGGACGTTCGCGGGCGCGGATTGCGGGTCTTGGCGAGCGCGATTTCAGCCAGTGCGTCGCGCAGCAGCGAAAGACCGTCGCCGCAACGAGCGCTGACGCGAACCCGCAGGAGTGTACCATATTCATCCCTTTCGACTGTCGGCGGCAGGCCGGTCAGATCGAGCTTGTTGAGTACCATCAGTTGCGGAACCTCGGCGGCGCCGATCTCGGCGAGCACCTTATTGACATCGCCCACCTGTTCATCACGCGCCGGACTCGCCGAATCGACCACGTGCAGCAGCAGATCGGCCTCGGCTGTCGCTTCGAGCGTGGCGTGGAAAGCAGCAACCAGCGAGTGCGGCAGATCGCGAATAAAGCCGACGGTATCGGAAAGCACGATATGGCCAACCTCGGCCAACCACAGCTTGCGGGTCGTCGTATCCAGCGTCGCGAAGAGCTGGTCGGCAGCAAAGACGCCGGCATGGGTGAGCGCGTTGAACAAGGTCGACTTGCCGGCGTTGGTATAGCCGACCAGCGACACGTTCAGCAACTCGCCTCGCCCGCGCGCCTTGCGCTGCACGCCGCGCTGACGCTCGAGCTTGACCAGCCGCTCTTTTAGCGACTTGACCCGCAGACCCAGCAGGCGGCGGTCGGTTTCCAGCTGCGTTTCGCCCGGACCGCGCAGACCGATACCGCCTTTCTGCCGCTCCAGGTGCGTCCAGCCACGAACCAGCCGCGTTGACAGATGTTCGAGCTGCGCCAGCTCGACCTGCAACTTGCCTTCGGCACTCTTTGCCCGCTGCGCGAAGATATCGAGGATCAGGCTGGTCCGATCGATGACCCGGCACTGCAGCGTGTGCTCGAGATTGCGCTCCTGACCAGCGCTCAATTCGTGATTGAAAATCACCAGGTCGGCCTCGTGCGCCAACACTTCGGCAGCAATCTCCTGGACCTTGCCCTTACCGGCGTAAGTCGCCGCATCCGGGCTGTGACGGCGACCATGCACGACAGCACCGATCGACGCGCCCGCAGAAAGCGCCAGCAGACGAACTTCTTCAAGTTGCTCGGTCAGGTCGTCGCGGCCGAAGTCCAGTTGGACGATGACCGCCCGTTCCTCTGCTGAGGGACGCTCATGCATGCAAATATTCCGGGAGAATTGGCTCAGACTTCAGAAGATCGGAGCGGGTCAGAAAGTGGGAAGAGAAGCGCTGGGGCGCGACCTGACACCCATGCGACCAGGCACTGATCGATCAGCCCTCGCTGTTGGCGTCCTGCTGGATGGTGATTGGACGCGACGGCACAACCGTCGAAATCGCGTGTTTGTATACCATCTGGGTAACAGTGTTCTTGAGCAGGACGACATACTGATCGAAGGATTCAACCTGCCCTTGCAGCTTGATGCCATTGACCAGATAGATCGAAACTGGAACCCGTTCGCGCCGCAAGGTATTGAGAAACGGGTCTTGTAAAAGTTGCCCTTTATTATTCATGCTACGAACTCCATGTTTATTCGTGTTTTGGAGAGACCAGCATAATTGATTTCACTGTCGTTTGCCATAACGCGTTCAAAGGGGATTTTGCCCCCGCTATCTCAGGGTCCTGACGGCCGGCAGCCTGGCGGCGGTCCCGCGACCAGGGGCGGCCGTCGGCGTGATTGCGCGGCCGTAGGCGCCGCCTCGCCTTCCGACAGGCCTGCCGCCCCAGCCGCTTGCGTGGCGTGACCAGAGAGTGCAGTCACGCCCGCTGGTGGCGTCGCCTTGGCGAATCGTCCTTCAAACGCGTCCACTCCGCTGGCGGCGACGACGTCACCGCCCCACGGAAACCGTCACCATGATTGGCGCCATCACCCAAATTCTGGTTTTTCAGCTGATCGGCGAGTTCATTGTCAGGACGCTGCTCTTGCGGATCCCGGGCCGCGTGATCGGCATGGCGCGACGCTTCGCCGCCCTCGTCGCGCGCGGCGGGCCGTCGAAGGAACTGCGCAGTGCCGCACAGGGGCAGGCACCACTGCGGTCTGAAGAATTGGCGGTTGCGCAAGCGCTTGTGTGACGCTGGAAGGGCGTGGCATGGAACGGACCTCCAGCCGCGCTTCGGCAAGCTGGCGGCCCGAGCACACATGTCTGTGGCGCAGGAATCCGGGAGCTCAGCAGCTCGCGGCGGACTTTTCGCGTGCCAAGGCACACTGCAAACGGTCAATGAGCCTGTCGACGACCAGCATCTGGTGCATGGTCTGCGGCGTTTCCGGAAGTCGTTTGCGCAGTTCTGACGCGGAAGTGAATGGTGCCGTGAGCGCAGCGTAGCGGCGTCGAAGCTGCGGTTCACCGGCGAGTTCGAGGAAGCGAAGCTGGATGTACAAATGGGCGAGGTCCTTAGTATGGTGCGTACCGATGCTGGTGCCACCGACGTGATACACACCGTCGTCCGTGGCCAGCTCGATCTGCCCGAGGCTGAAGCCTTCGCCATAGGCCAAGGCGAGCAGAACGTGCAGCGTGTCGTAGAAGTCGTGGTAGCTCTTCATCGCTGCACCGTCGTTCAGCCCCAGGGCGGCGAGCCGGCTTCGCGCTGGTTCGGGAACTTGGCGGTAACTCTGAGCACCCACACCGTATTTCGCCATCAGGCACCTGAAGACCTCCACCCGAAAGTACAGGAAATGGGTCAGCGGGTAGACCCACTTGCCGTCAGCGCTGGCATCACTCAGCAGGCACAGCAAGAACTCCTCGTCGGCGAATAGAAGCTGCGTCAGCACCGTCTTGTCGAACAGGTAGAGATCATGGTCTAACAGACCGAAGTCGCGCGGGTTGTGGCGCAACAGCATGTTGATCATCGACCCGTGGCCTGCGCTGGAGTTCGGCATAGTGGCAACCCGGAATTGCGGCAGATGCGGCCAATGGGCACGAAGCAGGTCAGCCTCCCAGCGGTGGGCGCCGTTGAGCAACAGGATGACACGCAGGTCGTTGTTGACCAAGCGCAGGCAGGGCAACAAGAAATGCAGCGTTTGCGGCATCACGATCACGTAGAAGTGCCCGCCCAGGCAATCGGCCAGACCGCTCTGGAAGCGCCGAAAGCGCCCCGGCGTCACCCAGCGCTGGAGCACGCCGTCGTTGATCGCATAGGCCAGCTTCCGGTAGGCACGCACCGCGACGGCCTGCGGCAAGCGCCACACGACGGTCCCCACTCGTCCATGACCACGATCGCGCAGGCGCTGGTAAAGCATCCGTGCCGACCGCAGGTTGACGCGTAGTTGGCCTACCAGGCCCATTAATCCGCCCACACCGCAGCCGCGAGCCCGCCAACGCCTGTCACAGGGCTAGAAGGTGGGAGCGTCGCTGCCGCCATTGGAATGCACAAGCCAGCATGTTCGACGCGTCGCGCGCAAACGCAGGCATCTCGAAGTAGTGTGCTCCTCACGGGCCGTGATCCTGGTTCCGGTGTGGACGCACGGCCCGTGGCGGAAGGCCTCAACCGGAGTTCGGTACGCAGGTCGGCACGCAGTTCGGTACGCAGGTCGGCACGCAGTTCGGCAATATCGCGGCGCGCAGAGCCAAGTCCAGCCATAGTATTCGCTTGCGAAGGATAGGACACCCAACGGGAGAACGGAAAGCATATGAGCCTCCATGAAGGGACGTCAATCTCGAAACGGCGGCCCTTGCCGAGTCGTCCGAGCTTCGCCCCGCTCAGCACCTGCGCGCCTGCATGCTGCCGCACCTATCAGGCGATGCGCTGGTCGCAGTCGTATGTTGGCTCCGATTGCGCTTGGGGGCCATCCTCGACCGTGGCGACATCGGCCAGTGCGCAGAACAAGGGCATACTTGCGCAGCAGCTCCGGCCGGAGATCGCCGACAGCGGTGATTGCCGACGAGCACTCTTTGCCCTGCGCGCAAGACACGACTTGCCTGCGCTGCAGCCATGCCCTCCTCCACCAAAAAGTTGAAATTCCCAGACGGCCACGCTGGCGCATCGAGAAGAAGCCCGCGAAGCGCTAAGCAGCCGACAATCTCAGTTTCATTTGGCCTTTCCCTTTTTCCCTTTCTGGTTGCCAAGCCTACTCTTTTCGCCGGCCTGCTCCAGCCACAGGAGCGTATCCGCATAGGCGACAAGGCGGCCGAGGTAATCCGGAGACAACTCCCGCAGAGTCTCCAGTGAGCGTATCACCAGGGCCTGCGGATTTAGCGGACCTGGGGCCTCAGGGCCTTCGCTGATTGCCCGCTTTACCCGCTTGTCGGAACCGTGTTTCTCCAGGAGCTCGCGCAACTGTCGCGCAGAAGTCAATTCCTTTGCCCGATTACTGCTGCCTCGGTCGCCAGGACGCTGGCGACGCACCTTGTCCGACGCCACCGGAACACTGGATGGTGGCGACGATGTCGCTAGCGCGGAGGACTGCAGCAGCGCGTCTTCCTGTCGGCGCAACAGGTCGACAAGAGAGACATCGCTCTCTTCCTCAACCCAGCCAAACGAACTCTGGCCAATCTGCGTCGTTAACTTGGCAAGAGCACTGACTGCCGAGGCACCCTCCTCCGTGCCCTTTTGTTTTTTCAGCTTGAGCACCAGTCGCTGCACCGCGCGAACGTTCCCCTCCTCGAGTAAGGAACGAACAATTGCGACGGACTCGGGGAATTGTGCGGCGATCATCGCGGCAGCTTCGTGTGCGCGTGCGAAGTCCTCCTGGTAGTCAGCCAGTGCACTGCGGACCTTGCTTTCCAGGATCAGGCGAACCGATTCCCTTTGCTCCGCAGCTCTCGCGGCCATCGATTCGATCACTCTGAAGCGAACCGGATCGAACTTGTCGGCGCCGCTTCGCTTCAGATCAACAATCCCCCCCCAGGCATCGGCAGCGCCCATTTTTGACAAGCTCAGCGGCGTCGCAGCTTGCAGGCGGTCGGAAGCACTATCGGCGCCCCTATCCGTCATGCGACGACTTTGCTTCGCTTCCTTGCTTGTTGGCACGCGGCACGGGCGCCATCTCGACGCGACGATTCTGCGAGCGGCCCTTCTCGTCTTGATTGGAAACGACTGGTTGCTGTGCGCCAAACGCCGCTGCGAAGACCATTGCTGGCGGCATGCCGTCTTCGATCAATGCCCGGGTCACGGTGAGCGCTCGTTCCGCCGACAATTGCCAGTTGTCACTGTAGCGATGGTTACCTTGTTGAATCGGCAGGTCGTCGGTGAAGCCGCTGACCATCAATAGCTGATCTCTTTGGTCCAGATAGACCTTGAGCGGAACCACCAGAGTGCGCAGCAATTCCCGTCCTTCCGGCTGCAACTCGTCGGAATTCAGGGAAAACAGGACGCTGCCACTGATACCGATGCGACCGTCGCGCAGGGTCACCCGTCCCGCGGCCAAGGGATCGGCCAGCGCTTGTTCGAGCGCCATTCGCCGCTGCTCCTCCGCCTGGCGCTTCTCGACTTCCCGTTCCAGTGACTGCGCAAGCTCCAGCTGAAATCCCAACGCCCACACCAGAAGCAGGACGAAGACGCCGACAAGAGCCGACATCAGGTCACCAAAAATTGCCCAGATCGGAGTTTTCTCGGAGAACCCATCTTCCAGTTCTTCCATCACCCGACCTCTTCCCGCACGGGCTCGGAAGCGCGCTTTCCAGGACGGCGAAGCTGGCGCAGCTCCTCGAAAATCTCCTTCTGGGAAAGCATGCTGTGATCGATGATTTCCCGGGCCTGTGCCACGTAGTAGGCCAGTTGCTCATCGCTGCGCGTCGTCGCTTTCGTCAGCGATTGCTCGATGTGATCAAGGCTTTCGACGAGCTTGCCATTGGATTCATTGAACAGACCGACAGCGAGTGTAAATGCTTCCCCGAGACTCGACATTTCTATCGCACTCCCGGCAAAATCATCGGCAATCTGTGCGGCTTTGCCAGCCAGACTTTCGGCGATTCGGGAGAGCTTCGACACTTCCGATTCCACCTGCCCGGAAAATCGCGAACCCACATCCTCCAGCAGGGTGGCCGATGAGGTAAGCAATGCCTCGACCGCCTCTCGCTGCCCGCTGCTGACCTGTTGCAGTGAGGTCGCCAAGCTGCCGAGTTCGCTCATGATCCGCTGCCGCTCCGCGAGGAGAACGTTGTCACGGTCGATATTGTTCGACATCTCGCGACGAAGATGAGCAATCACTTCGGCGGCAGCACGCGGGGTTTCGGAGGCCGTCTGAATAAGTCGGGTCATGGGCTCTTCGAGTGAGTTCCCCAGGCTCGCCAATTGTGCCGCCACCGTCGACTGCAGACCAGCCAGGCTGGCAACAGCGGCCTGGCCGCGACGTTCTTCCTCGTTCCTGAGTGCCTGCAGTTCCGCCTTCAGGGTCGCGATCAGCGCATTCATTCGCTCGCCATGGCCCTGCAACCATGAGGCTTCGGCATTAATCCTGGTCTCGATCAAGGCCTCGGAGGACTGCAAGAGAGCGCTCACTTCAGCGAGCATGCCGCAGGAAGTCGCCCGGGCAGTAGCTGCCATTTCACTGGCCGTCTGCTGCATCAAGTCCGACAAGGCCTGGTGCTGAGCGCAAGAGCGCTCGCTGGCCTGTGCGAAGGAACAAGTCCAAATTTCGAGTCGCTCCCTGTCGGCCAGCTTCTGGCCTTCTGCCCAAGCCGTTGAGCGCTTATCGAAGGAATCCAGGAAGGAGCTTGTCAGGCCCTCAAGTTGCTGCTGAGCGGTGAGGGTCAGGTGCTGATGCGTTCTTTGCGTTTCAGCGCCGATGTTCGTAACCAAACCCTCGATCAGTGGTCGGATACTCTCGCCCAGCAGCCGTCCACTCTCGATTGCCTGGCGACCGCTCGCGGCGACACTTTCCCTGAGGGACCGGTCGACCGAGCTGGCGAGCTCGGAATAGCTGCTGCTTGCGGATTGGTGAAAGCGCTCCTGGTTGGCAATCAACTTCTCTCCCAGCTGTTCACCCATGCGCTCCAATACGGCCGCGAGAACATGCAGTCTTTCCGTAACTTCGGGAAGCGCCTTGGCTTGCGCTTGCACGGCCTTGAAAGCCTGTTGCCGGCTGTACGCCAGAGAAAACTCCCGGAAAACAGTGGCCACCTGGCCATCAAGCTGCCTGGTCGCAGACATTCGGTCGCGTCGGCTGATGGTGGCACTCAGGCCGAGCATGGCGGACGCCGCCACCCCGGCCACGGAGGTGCCGAAAGCGAGCCCGAGGCCTTTGATGGGAGCAGCCAGACCGGCGCGAATGGCCTGTAGCTCAGTCGTTCCTTCAAGCGCAAATACGGCCCCTTGCAGGGTCGCGACCATGCCCAGGAAGGTTCCGAATAGGCCCAGCATGACCAGCAGGCCCACCAGATAGGGGGTAATCACGGGAGCCGGCAGCCCAACACGCTCGCCTTCGATACGCAGCCGCACCGAGTTCTGCAGCGACGGATGCAGCCTGGCCAGCCACTGCTCAAGAAAACCAGGACCCACTTCCGGCGTCGTCCCGGACAATCCCGACAGCGCAGTCGAGAGCGTCGACGTCGCTCGCCGGAACTGCAGAATCTCGATGAAGCCAATCCCATAGACGCCGCCAATCACCACGGTCACGACCAGGCCCAAGGGATCGGAAGCGACGAACGTCAGCCCCATCGAAGCGATCGCCGCGGCTCCCAACAAAAATGCTATCGCAAAAAGCAGTCTACTTATCAAACGCTCTCACCCTCTTCCTTAAGTGCTTCCATGAGTCCAAGAACCGGCTGCAAGCGAGCTTCAAGCTCGGCCAGCAGTGCCTCTTGCATTTCACCGGAAAACTGCGCAAGCCAGCCTCCCGCTTGACTCCACAACTGCGGATCATCGTCGGCCTCACCGCCGGCAATCGTTTCCAGATGGCTCTGGTACAAATCGTCAAAGCGCTTTCCGAGCAGCCGTGGGACTTCCGCAAACAGTTTCTGGGCAGGAGCAGAAAAGGCCTCATCCAGCCCGCTATCGAGGACGACCAGCCGGGCGAGCCTGGATGAACGCCCCGAGACGGCCAGCCGCACATTGGCCCTGAGCGTGTTAATTCTGAGAGCGATCTCCCTTTGCTGATTCGCATAGAACTGCTGGTAGCGCTTATAGCTCGTCAGCTCTTCCGCCGGCGTACTCGCGGTCACCTTCGGAAAGCCGAGCCACGACGCACCGGCACCGTGACTAAAGCTGTTGACGATGGATTCCACGAGCTTCGTGCGCACCGTGAGAAACTCCGCTACGATCGACTCCGTCGGCTCTGTGGCATCTGTCTCTTTGCCAATCTCGGATGTCATCGTTGCAAGCCGTCCATGCACCCTCGACAGAGCGATCGAGTCCGGCAGATTGATCAGTCGCCCAAGCCGTTCAGAAAAATGTTGATGCGAAACCGCGCCATCGGCAACCTCAAGCTCAGTTAGCAGGCGAACCAGTCTGGGGACATTCAAAGGTCTTGGCGGCGGGACTTGAGTCATAAGATGGCGTCAGCCAGATCGCCTCTCCCGCGGGGGGAAAAGCGCGGTTCGTGAGTCGCTTACGCGACAAAAGCGCTCTGGTCGTTAAGCCCGCCGCAACGAATAGTGAGGTTCACGGCGGCAAGAGTATATGAGGCGCCAGCAAACGGCGTCAATCTCGAAGTTCCACCCATGACAATCCTCGCCAGGCGGGGTGGTGGCAAACACCGGAATCGCACCAATGCAATCTTCGCGCGGAGATCGTCACCGTCCGTTCCGCGCCGAGAGTTGCTGTTGGGGTATGGACGACGCGACCAACGGCGACGCGACGAGCTCCGGCCACCTGCCCCTAGAGTTCGCGTGCCGCCAGCCGATCACGAACATGCGCACCGACCCGAATGGCCAGAGCGGCGATCGTCAGGGAGGGTGACTCACCGCCGCCGCTACTGGGAAAAACGCTCGCGTCGGCAATGTACAGGTTGCGCCAACGGTGGCTGCGGCAGTTTTCATCGACCACCGAACTGCGCGCATCGCGGCCCATGCGGCAGCTACCAAAGACGTGCGTAGCACTGAAAGTGTCGTAGGTCCCGAATTCCTCGAAGGGCCTGTCGCAACCTGCCGCGGCAAGGATCTCGCGGCACTTCCTGGCCATGAAATCCAGTCTGCGCAGTTCCGGCTCGTCGACGCGGCTGAAGATGCGCGCCACCGGCTGACCGTACTGATCCGGGGCACCGGGATCGAGATCGATGTAGCTGCCGTCGTTGGGCAGGAATTCGCCAATCGAGCCGACCGAAAGCACATGCCCAAAGCTCTTCTTCATGTTCGCCCGGTGCACGTGTCCCCAGCCGGCAGCCACACGCCGCGCGTAGTTGATCGGGCCAGCAAGGTCGGCCTCGGCCATGCCGACGTTGAAACGTACGCCACCGGGCGCCCCCGGCACGGCGTCAGGGGCGTTGAAATCCCAGCAGATACCGTCGGCCGGCACGCCGCGATGGCTGCCGAGCGCCTCGGGATGCAGCGCACTGCTACCCCAGGCAAGCGTTTCCATGAAGTTGCGGCCGACCTGACCCGATTCGTTGGCGAGCCCACGCGGAGCAGCCGCATCGTTCACCGACAACAGCAGTCGCGGTGTTTGCACGGCACCGCAGGCGATGATCAGAACGCGCGCCGTGACGGCGTGCTCGGCTCCCTGCACGTCGATCCAGCGGACCTGCTCGACGCGGTCATCGCCGCCCGGCTTGATCCCGGAAACGTGGCAACCGCTGCGCAGAAGGCAGTTGCCAGTTGCAACGGCCCGAGCGACGAAGGTCAGGTCGGCAGTCCCCTTGTCGCCACGCGGACAGCCACGCGCACATTGCCCACAGTAGTTGCAGGCAGGCCGCCCTTGCCAGGGACGCGACAGGATGGCCAACGGGTTCGCAGTCCAGCTCATGCCCAACTTCCGGCAGCCGAGCCCGATCTTCTGGCTGGCGTAGCTGTGGTCATGTGCCGGCAACGGGTAGTCGCGACTGCGCGGACGCAGTGGATCGTGCGAATCTCCCGCGACGCCGATCAGCTGCTCGGCGATGACGTAAAACGGTTCGAGCTGCTCATAAGTGAGCGGCCAGTCGGCAGCAACAGCGAAGCGCGTGTGCATTTGCATTGCCGCCGGGTTCAATCGGTGCGCCTCGCCCGAGAAATGCAGCGTGCTGCCGCCGACGCCACGGACATGGTGGTATTTCTGGGCCCGCCGATTCGCGCCCACCCTGCGCCCGAAGACGTGACTCCAGGAGCGCAGCTGGTCCCACTGCAGCTGCAGCGGCTGCAGTGGCCCGAAACGATACGGCAGGGTGTGCTTGTCGTCATCCGGAAACGGGTGCTGCTCCCAATCAGCAAGATGCAGCCGATTGTCATGCGCCGGCAGGTACTCTCCACCCGATTCGAGCAACAGAACGCGAACCCCGTGACTGGCCAGCGCCCAGGCGCAGGCCGCCCCGCCTGCGCCGGCGCCGACGATGACCACATCGGCTTCCATCAGCCCCTCCCTGGCGGCCGTTGCTGGTCGGGAAAACCAATTGGCTGCGGTGGCCCGGCATAGCCCAGATTCACCCAGGCGCTCTCGTCGGCATAGGTATGGAACAAGGCGTCGTCGAGAGTCGCCTGGAAGAAAGTCCGCGGCGTCGAACCCGGGGCACTGGCAAGCGCGGCGCTGACGATCGACTGGCGGTCAACTTCCGGCAGCGTGGCAAAACCATTGCCGCCTTGCGCGCGTGCGCGCTCGTCCAGCCATTCGAGAGCGGCCCGTGTCAGCGCCGCGTAAGCCGGCTGCTCGCCGATCAGTTCCTGCATCCGCTCGGCAACGCCGAGCGCGACAGCGCCGGGGAAATCAGCTTCGGCCGGTACCAGCGTATCGATCCAGGCACGAAAACCGGCATTCCCGCTTGCCGCCGGGGTCGATTCGACCGTCGGCGGTTCGACCTTCCGCGGCCACCACCACCACGCGGCGAGCGCTGCGATCAGCGACGAACCGAAAGCAGCCAGGAGGCGGCGGCGGGTGACGGGCATGTCTAGTCTCGGCAAAAGGAAGTCCAATGATCGCACGAATCGCCCCGGTCGACCTCCCTCCCCCTCCCTCCGTCATCCTCGACCGGCCGCACCGAAAACCCGGCAGACGAAGGGCGTGCCCTGTCGGTCGTGTCGATCTTTTTTACACCCCACCCAAGCCCCTCTTCGACAATTCATATAAACCATTGATTTGTATTACATGGCTTATTCTTTGCTTTCCCGAAGGATGCGTCGTCTCAATCGTCGCCTTCACCTTTCACAAGGAGTTCTCCCATGCGTGATTGTGCACTCTTCAACCGCCTTTTCCGATCGGCGGTCCTGCCTGCGACGCTGCTCGCGCTCGGCCTGACCATCGCCCAACCCGCCAGCGCCGGTGCTGCCGGCGGCTGGACACGAAGTTCTCAGGTCACCGATGCGGTGGCCGACAACGGCAACGGAACCTGGACCTACAACTACACGGTCCACAACACCAGCGAGGAAGACGGCGGACCGGATTTTCGACCGTTCATCATTGACTGGGAATTGCCCTGGTTCAGTGATGCGGGAATTACCAGCATCATGTCGCCTGCGGGCTGGGCGCACGCCATCGAGGACGTAGGCACCCCCAATCCCTTTACCGGCTGGGGCGGCGTGGCCAATTGGCAAGATCCTGCGGACCCGTGGTATGCGGGCGCTAGCAGTCCTTTCACTACAGTGTCTCAAGTGCTGCACTGGTACTGGTGTGGCGGTAGCCAACCGGAAGCGTTCTTCGGAGCAGCGACCGAGGTGGTTGATGGTTGCGACGGAAGCTTCGGCGAGTCAATTGAGCCCGGTGACGAATTGTCGGGCTTTTCCTTCATCGCCGATTTCGATGAGACTGCCGCACCCTACCAGGCCTCGTGGCAGTTTCTTCCTCCCAGAACGGGCGATCCGGCATTTCCTCTGGGTGGAATTCCCAACTCTCCCATGGTCAGCGCGGTGCCAGAACCAAGCGTCGTCGGGCTTCTCGGCCTTGGCCTGCTGCTCTTGACCGTGCGTCGTCGCCGAACCGGCTAAGCAAGACCGGCGTCGCGGCGCACGCACGACGCGCCCGACGCCACCTGCTCGTACGCGCTGTTGATAAGTATCATCTGTAGTACCTGCGCTCCACCATAGCGCAGCCGGTGGGGCGGCGTTAAGAGGATACAATACTGCTCCTTGTCCCTCTTTGTTGGCCCGCCGATCCGATCGGCGATGCCTCGCGTCGCCGTTCCCTTCAGCTGATGCCCCCCTTGTCTCGAGTTCACTTGCGCCAATCCACCGCCGACTCACGAGCATCGCCTCGATGCTGAGTCGTTTGCTCGTCGCCCTGCTGTGGCTGCTGCATTTCCTACCGCTCGCGGCCCTGGCCTTTCTCGGCAGGATGCTTGGCATGCTGCTGTTCGGTCTGGCCGGCCGGCGCCGGCACATCGTGCTGGTGAACCTACGCCTGTGTTTCCCGGAACTCGACGAAGCTCAGCGGCGGCGCCTGGCGAAGGAACATTTCAAGGTGCTCGGCCGCAGCATGCTCGAGCGTTCGCTACTGTGGTGGGCGAGTCCGCAACGTCTGGCGCCGCTCCTGCGGGTCAGCGGCGAAGAGCACATGCGCAAGCTGCTCGACGCCGGTCGGCCGGTGCTGATGCTGACGCCGCATTTCGTCGGGCTCGACGCGGGCGGGGCGGCGATCGCCATGCGCTTCGACAGCGCAAGCATCTACGCCGTGCAGTCCGACCCGGTCTTCGACGGCCTCCTGCACCGAGGTCGCCTGCGCTTTGGCGATCAACTGCTGCTCTCGCGCCAGGAAAGCGTACGCGCCAGCGTCCGGGCAATGAAGTCGGGCCGGCCGCTCTACTACCTGCCGGATATGGATTTCGGCAGCAAGGAGTCGATTTTCGTCCCCTTTTTCGGTGTTCAGACGGCGACCATCACCGGCCTGGCGCGGCTGGCGCGCCTGGCGGGCGCCACCGTCGTTCCCTGCGTGACGCGCATCCTGCCCGGGGGCGCAGGCTACGCAGTCGAGGTCGGCGAGCCCTGGTCAGACTTTCCAAGCGCCGACCTCGAGGCCGATACCCGGCGCATGAACGCCTGGATCGAAGCCGCCGTACGCACCATGCCGGAGCAGTATTACTGGGTCCATCGCCGCTTCAAGACCCGCCCGCCAGGCGAGCCGCGCCCGTACTGACCTGTGCGCGACAGCGTCCGTCGCCCCACCACAAGCTGCCGTCCAGCAAGCAGCACAGCGACGCGGCGTGGCTTCCGGTAGAATCGCGCCTTACCGTCACTTCAATCTCGTCGGCTGGCTGCAACACCGAAAGGCGAAGCACAGGCCAAGGCCTCCTGGACATGTCTGCCCGCTTCCATGATTCATCGCCTAGCCTTGTGCAGCGACGGCTCCACGGCCCGAGAGCACACAGCCTGCGCCACCACGCCTGCCAACCGCCGCTCACCTGGAGCCGAAGCGAGACCTGCCCATGATCTCAGTCGTCATCCTCATCTCCGGACGCGGCAGCAATATGGCGTCGCTGCTCGCCGCGGTCGGCGCCGGCAGCCTGCCGGTGCGCATCGCTGCTGTCCTAGCCAATCGCCCCGACGCGGGCGGACTCGAAACAGCGGCCGCGCACGGCGTGCCGACCGCCGTCATTGACCACCGCCAGTTCGCCAGGCGCGAAGACTTCGACACGGCAATGGCCGCGGCGATCGACGCTTTCGCGCCCGCCCTGGTGGTCCTCGCAGGCTTCATGCGGATTCTCGGCGAGGCCTTCGTCCGCCACTACGAAGGTCGACTTATCAATATCCATCCTTCGCTGTTGCCGACCTTTCCCGGCCTGCACACCCACCGACGCGCGCTCGACGAAGGCGTCCGCATTCACGGCTGCACGGTACATTTCGTGACCCCCGACCTTGACCACGGCCCGATCATTGTCCAGGCCGCGGTACCGATAATCGACGGCGACGACGAGGACACGCTCGCCGCGCGGGTCCTGGCTCAGGAGCATCAGGTCTATCCACTTGCAGTGCGCTGGTTTGCCGAAGGGCGTCTGCGTCTGCAGGCTGGGCGCGTCGTCCTCGACGCACCACAAGCCAGCAGCGGCGCCCTGATCGCACCGCAGACCATCGCGGGGTGAAGCGGCCAGCCGATGCCGATTGCCCTGCTCATCGCCGTCGCGACCTCGCTCGGTGTGCATGCCCTGTTGCTCTTCGCTCCGGAGTTCGATTTGCCACCTTTCCTTGAGCCACCGCCGCTACTCGCCGAGCTCAAACCTCCACCGTCAATCGAAGCACCGCTCGAACCGCCGTCAAAACCCGCTGTGACGGCTGTCAGAAAAAGGCCGGCAAAGCGCCGCCAATTGCGGACAGCTCGGCCGTCACCACCACCAAGCCCCGTGTTGAGCGTACTCGAGTCACCGACGACACTCGCCGACGCAATCCCCGAGCCGAGCGCAGAGCCGATCGGCCCGCTCGCCTTGGCGACGCCTGTAGCTACTGCCGAAAGCCTGCCTGACACGCCTGCAGCGCCCCGGCTGCCGGCACGTGGGATGATTCGCTACCGCGTCGACCGCGGCGATCAGGGCTTCATGATCGGCCAGTCGACACATGATTGGGTAGTCGTCGACGGTGCCTACCGGATCACCGCGGTGACCGAAACCAACGGCCTGGTGGCGCTTTTCAAACCCCTTCGGATCGAACTCGAAAGCCGTGGCACGCTGACCGCCGCGGGACTGGTTCCCGAACGTTTCAGCAATCGCAACAAGGGCCGCGCCACCGGCGAGCAGGCCGAGTTCGACTGGCGGCAAATGCAGGTGCGCGTCGGCCAGAAGCCGCCGCAGGCGCTCAGCGCGGGCGCACAGGATCTGCTCTCCTTTCATTACCAGCTGGGATTGCTGCCCGATCTGGCCAGCGGTACGACCCTGTCCGTAGCCACCGGCAAGAAGTACGAGCAGTACCGCTTCGAGGTCGTTGGCGACGAGGACATCGAGACCCCGGCCGGCACCTTCCGCTCGCTGCACCTGCGTGTCGCCGGCCCTTCGCCGACCGAACTGTGGCTGGCCTACGATCGCTCGCTGCTGCCGGTGAAGGTCCTGCATACCGACCACAAGGGCGCCGTTTTCGTCGAAATCGCGACGGCCATCGAATTAGGAGAGGAACCATGAGCGTGCGTACTGCCGCAGCCCGAGTGAGCCCGGACCGCATCACACCGGCGCACTCCACAGCGGCCCGTTTCACCCCGGCCATTTTCCATCATGCCCAGAAGCTGCTCTCGGAACTGCTGCGCTCGGAGTTCGCCGCCGATCGAGTGGTTGCCGACTATTTCCGCCAGCATCGCGAACTCGGCCACGCCGACCGTGGCTTCGTCGCCGACGCCGTGTTCACCGTGCTGCGCCGCAAACGCTCCCTGTCCGCGCGTTGCGCCGGCGAGCTGACCTCACGCCGCTTGTTGCTTGCCGCGCTGGCCTGCCTACACGGCATGAACCGGCGCGAACTTGCAGCGGTGCTGAACGAGGCCGAGAGTCACTGGCTGGCGCACGCGAAGGCAGTGCAAATCAGCGAGTTGCCAGCAGCTGTACGCCTGGATCTGCCCGACTGGCTGCATGCGCTGCTCAGCGAACAATTCGCCGCCGACGAAATCGAGCCGCTGCTTGCCGGACTCAATCAGCCTGCGCCCCTGGATCTGCGCGTCAATGCCCTGAAGAGCGGGCGCGAGGAAGTTCTCGAACGGCTGCGTGCCGACGGGCTGAACGCCGAAGCCTGCCGCTACTCCCCGCTCGGCATCCGCGTGGCCGGCAAGCCGGCGCTGTCAAGGCACCCCTTGTTCGTCGACGGCAGCATCGAGGTCCAGGACGAAGGCAGTCAGCTGCTTGGCTTTCTGCTGCAACCCAAACGGGGCGAAATGGTCGCCGACTTCTGCGCCGGCGCTGGCGGCAAGACCTTGCTGCTCGGCGCCCTGATGCGCTCGCAGGGAAGACTCTACGCTTTCGACGTTGCCGAACATCGGCTGGCCCGCCTGAAACCCCGCCTGGCTCGCTCGGGGTTGTCGAACGTCCATCCGGTACGCATCGACTCCGAGCGCGACATGAAGATTCGGCGTCTGGCAGGAAAGCTCGATCGCGTCCTGGTCGACGCGCCCTGCTCCGGCCTCGGCACACTGCGCCGCAACCCTTACCTGAAGTGGCGGCAAACGCCGGCAAGCGTCGCCGAACTGGGCGCCCAGCAGGCGGCGATCCTGTCCGCCGCCGCCAGTCTGGTGAAGACCGGAGGGCGCCTGGTTTACGCAACTTGCAGCCTGCTCGAGCAAGAGAATCAGGCCATCGTGCGCGCATTTCTGGAGCGACACCCGGACTTCGTGCTCTGCTCGGCCCAGGAAATCCTCGCCAAGCAGGATATTGCCATCGACTGCGGCGAGCAGCTGCGCTTGCTGCCGCACCGCCATGACACCGATGCTTTCTATGCGGCAGCTATGGAGCGGCAATGAACGAGACAACGAAACTGGCGAGTAGCGAGGCAATCAAGCAGGTCGCCGACGGCACGGCGGCTTTTGCGCGCCTCTTTCGGGACCTCTGGCGCGATTTCCAGGATCCGGGCTTTCTTTGGCAAGTCATGGCCCTGGCGATATGCCTGCTCGTCGCCCTGGGCCTGGCGCGCTACGTGCTGCGGCAGAAACACGCGCGATCAAGCGCCGATCACGGCATTCTGCGCGCCTTCGGGACGGGCAGCCTGAAACGCATCGCTTTTCCGCTGCTGTCGCTGCTGCTGGTACTAATCGTCCGGAAGATCTTCCGCCATTGGGAACTCGGGCCGGTCAGCCTGCTCGACCTGGCCGTGCCCCTCCTGCTATCGATGGCCCTGGTACGCGCGGCGATCTACGTCGTGCACCACGCCTTTGCGCCGAGCAGCTTCCTCGCCACTTCCGAGCGCTTGATCGCGACCAGCATCTGGATCGGTCTGGCGCTTTATCTCACCGGACTTGCAGCGCCACTGATCGGCATCCTCGAGCAGGTGAGCTTCCATGTCGGCAAGCAGAAGCTCGATTTGTGGACGCTCAGCAACGGTCTGGTGACGATTTTCGTGACCGTGCTGCTCGCGCTCTGGATCTCCGGGATCATCGAAGCCCGCCTGATGGCCAGAGAAACGCTCGACGCCAGCATCAGAGTCGTGCTCGGCCGGCTGGTCAAGGCGCTGCTGTCGGTGCTAGCCCTGCTGCTCAGCCTGTCCATCGTCGGCATTGACATCACCGCCCTGTCGGTATTCAGCGGAGCGCTGGCGGTCGGCCTTGGCCTGGGCCTGCAGAAAATTGCCAGCAATTACGTCAGCGGTTTCATCATTCTGCTCGACCGCTCGATTCGCATTGGCAATGTGGTGGCCATCGATCCGCTGACCACCGGCGTCGTCACCCAGATCACTGCCCGCTACACGGTGGTGCGCACGCTGACCGGCACTGAGGTGATCATCCCCAATGAGTACCTGGTGTCGAACATCGTGCGCAATGAATCCTTCACTGATTCACGCGTGCGCTTCGTTCTTACGGTTCAGGTCGCCTACGGCACGGATCTCGACATCGCCATGCGTCTGATGCACGAAGCGGCGCTGGCTAATAAAAGAGTGCTCGCCGAACCGACACCGCAGGTTCTGTTGATGGCTTTCGCTGAGAGCGGCATCAATCTCGACCTGAATTTCTGGATCGCCGACCCCCAGAACGGTACCGGCAGTATCCGCTCGGCGATCAACCTCGCCATCTGGCGGGCGTTCCGGGAGCACGGTATCCAGATTCCCTTCCCGCAACGCGAGGTGCGACTGATTGGCGGCTATCCAACAGCGACGGCGCCTGCCTCGCCGGCCGCCACCGATCAAGCCTGATGGCACAGGCGCGAGAAGTGCGAGAATGCGCCTACCAAAAACATCCCGCAACGTAAACGCTGCGGGATACAAACCCCATGGTCATGGAATCAGATAAGGCAGGAGGTCTTTCGTTTCAACGACGCTTGCGGCGGCTGCATTGCCAGCAGCGGGCGCCGTACCAGACCGCGGTCCCTCCAGCGGAGATCAGCAATGCCTTGAGCAGCTCCATCTCGCCAGCGCTGAGGACATCCCAGGCGACGATCCCGACGAATATGCCGACACCTTCGGAAATCGGGATAGATGCCGAGGGTTCAGCCAAAACGTTCAATTGCCGGCTGGCGCATACTGGCGCGTCGCCCCGCAGTCAGCCGAATGAAAGTCGCCATCAACGGCCAAGTGGCACACGCAAGCGGCTTCGCATACGAAGAAATGTTGGCGTGTGGCGGCAAAGAACCGCTCGCAGCTGAGTTTGAATTCGTTCATTTGGTCTTCCTTCGTCGCGATTTAGGAGCAGGCGCTGATGATAGTGATACGCAACGCACCCGTCTGCAGTCATTGCGTCAGCTTTCGGTGACTCTTTGTGACAGCGGCCAGGCGAGCGTGAAACGGGCACCGCCAAGCGGCGACTCCGCGGCACTGGCATGGCCGCGATGTTGCTCCATGACCAACTGCACGATCGCCAAGCCAAGGCCGTAACCGCCGGTGGACCGGTCGCGCGATCGGTCGAGGCGGGTGAACGGCGAAAAAACCCTTTCACGCTCGTCCGCTGGAATGCCGATTCCGTCGTCGTCGACATGCACCAGGATTTGCTCGCCGTTCACCTGTGCACTGATCCTGATTTTCCCTTGCGCATACTTCATGGCGTTGCGCAGCAGATTGGAAATCGCGTGCGGCATCGTCCGGCGATCGAGCTCGACGTAGAGCATCGACGGCAAGCTCGCGGTATCGACCTGCAGGTCGAGCTTACCTTCCAGCAAGCGGCTGGCCTCCACCTGCTCGTCAAGCCACGCAGCCAACTCCACGGCCGTGAGCTGCAGATCAGGTTGCTCACGGCCGAAACGCGCATAGGTCAGACTGGCGTCGATCAGGCCGTCGAGTTCATCGAGGTCCGCCTCCATCGTACGCCACAGACGCTCGCGATCGGCCGGCACTTCGGAAGCGGCCAGCATCTCGAGGGCAAAACGAATACGCGCGATGGGCGTGCGCAACTCATGCGAAATGGCACTCGACAATTCCTTCTGCGTGGCAATCAGCCGCTGGATACGTTCCGCCATGCCATTGAGCGTCTCGGCGAGCGGCCCGAAAGCGCTGCTGCGCATGGTTGGTGCGCGCGCCTCGAAAAGCCCCTCGCCGAGAGCTCGTGCCGTCTGCCGCATGGCCTCGAGGTCGCGCCAAACGGGATGCACCCAGAGCCAGACGACAATCGCCAGACAGACGCCAATCAGGCTCCAGGTCAGCAAACTGATGCGCAGGTCGAGTGGCATGCCGCGGTGGTACTCGGGATTGCGATCCGGCGAGATCGGACCCACGGCGAGGACCTGCGAGGTCTGCTTGAGCCGATGGTAGAGCACGTCGCCTTGAGCATCGATCGCCAGTTCGCCGTTGTCGAGTTTCTCGGCCTGTTTCGGCGGCAGATGCAGCGTCCAGCGCTCGACGATATCCAGCCGGTAGGCAAACTTCTGGTCGAGAGCAGCGATCGTCTGTGGCCATTTCGAACGCGGTTTGCGGAACAGCTCGTCTTCGATCAACACAATGGTGCCGTGCATGAAGCGGCTGGTGTAATCGTCGGTAATACCCTTGACCGCTGTCGAAATGACGAAATCGGCGAAGATGGCAATGGCCACGAAAGAACCCATGACCAGCAGGTAGAAGTTGAAGAACAAGCGCGACAGGCTATAGCGCTCGCGCCACGGCGCCGGCGTATACGGCGCGAGGATCGACAGCAGTTTGCTGCTATTGCCAATCATGCTTGCTGAACAGGTAGCCCTTGCCGCGGACGGTCTTGATCCGTGTCGGGTTCTCTGGGTCATCACCGAGCTTACGGCGCAAGCGCGAAATCCGCGCGTCGATCGAACGATCAAGGCCGTCAAAACCGATGCCACGCAGTTCCTGCAGCAGATCGTCGCGTGACAGGACGTTGCCGGCGTGACGGGCAAGCAGCCACAGCAGATCGAACTCAGCGGTGGTCAGATCAATGCAGTCCGGCCCCAGGCAGGCGGTACGTGTTGCCTGACTGATGTGAAAGCTGCCAAAGGCAAGTTCGGCCGGCCGGCTCGCTTCGGCACGCGCATCGGCACCGCCCGCGCCGGCCGGCGAACGGCGCAACAGTGCCTTGACCCTGGCCAGCAACAGACGCGGCTGAACCGGCTTGGCGATGTAGTCGTCCGCTCCGAGTTCGAGGCCGAGGATCTGGTCGAAATCCTCGTCACGTGCGGTCAGCATCAGGATCACCCCGTGGTAGCGGGCGCGCACGGCACGGCAGATCTCAAAGCCATCCTTGCCCGGCAGCATGACATCGAGAATTACCAGATCGGGCCGCTCAGCAAGAATGCGCGCCTCGGCAGCCTTGCCATCGCCCTCGATAAGCACGTCGAGATCGTTCTTGCGCAGGTACTCGGCCGTGAGTTCCGCGAGGCGCTCATCGTCCTCGACCAACAGGATTCGTGTCTTCATGGCGCAATGATAGCGGGTTGTGGGTGGCGAACAAATGTGCGTCAACGATCGGCATCGAAACAACCGGCAGACAGCGGCAAGCAATGGCTTGAGCAAGGCGCCCTGCGACCTGCAGAGGCCTGTTTTGCTCTGCGCGCATATTGCCTTACAATCGCAGGTTCGTCCCTTCGAGAGTGTTCAATGTACGCTGGAATCGTCGACTGGCCTTGGTGGGCCTACGTGCTGGCAACCTTGGCTTTGACCCATGTAACCATCGCCTCGGTAACCATCTTCCTGCACCGCCATCAGGCGCATCGCGCGCTTGATCTGCATCCACTGGTGGCGCATTTCTTCCGTTGCTGGCTGTGGCTCACCACCGGCATGGTGACCAAGGAATGGGCGGCGATCCATCGCAAGCATCATGGCAAGTGCGAAACTGCCGAGGACCCACACAGTCCCCAGGTGTATGGCATCCATCGCGTTCTTTGGGCGGGCGTCTTCTTGTACGTCAAGGAGGCGAGAAATACCGAGACCCTGCAACGTTACGGTCACGGAACGCCGAACGACTGGATCGAGAATCACCTCTACTCACCGTGGCACAAACTTGGCGTGGTGCTCATGCTGGCCATCGACATCGCCGTCTTCGGCGTTCTTGCCGGGCCGCTGATCTGGGCCGTGCAAGTGGTCTGGATTCCCTTCTGGGCGGCCGGTGTGATCAACGGTCTTGGCCATTTCTGGGGCTATCGCAATTTCAGCACCGAGGACGCCAGCACCAACCTCTCGCCATGGGGCATTCTGATCGGTGGCGAGGAGCTGCACAACAATCACCACGCCTTCCCCACATCCGCCAAGCTGTCGAATCGCTGGTACGAATTTGACATCGGCTGGCTCTATATCCGCATCCTTGCAGCGCTGGGCCTGGCCCAGGTCAAGAAGGTGGCACCGAAACCCCGCCTGGGAAGCTTGCGACCGGTGGTCGACCTCGACACCTTGCAAGCGGTGATCACCAACCGCTACGACGTGCTCGCACGCTACACCCAGTCGCTGAAGCAGGTCTATCGCGAGGAAATCGGCAAGCGCCGGGACGGCAGTCGTTTCAAGGGCCTGAAGCCCTGGCTGGCCGAACATGCCGGTGACGTCCCGCAGGAATTGCGCGGGCGGCTGGAGTTGCTGCGCGGCGAAAGCCGTGCGCTGAGCACGCTCTACGCCATGCGCCAGGAGCTGGTGGCCATATGGGAACGTTCGAACGCTTCCCGCGAGCATTTGCTGAAGACGCTGCAGGACTGGTGCGAACGCGCCGAGAACTCGGGGGTCCGCCAACTGCAGGAGCTATCGATGCGCCTGCGCAGCTACGCTCCAGCCTGACCGCCAACTACCCTCGATGCATCTCTCGCTGCGGGCCTGTTTCGGGCTGCTGGCCCTGTTCGCTGTCGGCCTGACCGGCGCCGGAATGCTGATCGGCGAGCTGATGCAACTGCAGCCCTGCCCCTTGTGCATCTTTCAGCGCCTGCTCTATCTGCTGATCGCCGGCTTTGCCCTGTGCGGTGTACTGCTTACCGGCTGGTGGCGCGCCTGGGGAGTCCTGATCGGCTTGACCGCCACCGGCGGACTGGGCACCGCCGCCTATCAGACCTGGCTACAGCTGAATCCGGAAAGCAGCCTAGCTTGCGGCTTCGGCGAGCCGACCGTCATCGAGCAGATCGTCAACTGGTTCGGCGTGCGCTGGCCGGACCTCTTCCTGGCCACCGGTTTCTGTTCGAGCAAGGACTGGGTTTTTCTCGGCCTGTCGATGGCCAACTGGTCGATCGTCTGCTTCCTGGCTTTCATGGTCGCTGCCGCGCAGTTGGTCGCCAAGGGCCAACGGCCCTGAGAAATCGCCTGACAGCGCCGTAAGCCCGTCACTCACTCCATCCTTGCGCAGACGCCGTGCCCGTTCAGGAGCGGCCGGTGCTGCCGAAACCACCTTCGCCGCGCGAACTGGCGGCGAAATCCTCGACGACCTTGAACGCCACACGCAAGACTGGGACCACAACCAGCTGCGCCAGGCGTTCGAGCGGTTGCAGGGTGAAGGCTTCGCTGCCACGGTTCCAGGTCGAAACCAGCAACTCCCCCTGATAATCGGAATCGATCAAGCCGACGAGATTGCCAAGGACGATACCGTGCTTATGCCCAAGCCCCGAACGCGGCAGGATCATCGCCGCCAGACCGGGGTCGGCAAGATGAATCGCCATTCCGGTCGGAATCAGCACCGTTTCGCCCGGCTTGATTTCTATCGCGGCGGCGATACAGGCGCGCAGATCCAGTCCGGCCGAGCCGCCGCTGGCGTAGTGCGGCGGCGTATCGCCCAGCCGCGGGTCGAGCAGCTTGACGTCGACCGACACCTCAGCTGCGCCGTTCATTGTGCTTTCCCCAAGAGCTGCGCAATGCGCGCCACCAGCTGCCGCGCCAGATCGATTTTCGGCGCTGGCGCGAGCGGATGCTGGCCGTCATCGTCGAACAGAATCAGCGTGTTCTGATCACCCGCGAAACCGTCCTGAATCAGGTTGCCGACGATCAAGGGGATTTTCTTGCTGCGTCGCTTGCTTTCCGCGTACTCGGCGAGGTTCTCGCTTTCGGCTGCAAAGCCCACGCACAGTGGCGCCGTGGGCAGCGCGGCGACTTCGCCGAGGATGTCCGGATTGGCGACCAGCTCAATGCTCGGTGGCGAGGCCTGCTGGCGTTTCTTGATTTTCTGCGCGACGACCCGTGCCGGCCGGTAGTCGGCAACAGCCGCTACAGCGATGAAGACATCGTTCTCGGCGACCAGATCATGGACTGCAGCGTGCATCTGCAAAGCGCTGGTCACGGAAACGCGCCTGACTCCCGCCGGACAGGCCAGTGCGACGGGCCCGGAAACCAGCGTCACCCGAGCCCCCGCCTCGTGCGCCGCGCGGCCGATCGCATAGCCCATCTTGCCGCTCGACAGATTGGTGATGCCGCGTACCGGATCGATGGCCTCGAAAGTCGGGCCGGCGGTGAGCAGTACACGCTTGCCTGCCAGCAGCTTCGGTTGAAAGTGCGCGACCAGTGCATCGCGGATCTCTTCCGCTTCCAGCATTCGCCCGGGTCCGCTTTCGCCGCAGGCCTGATCGCCGCTGCCCGGACCGACGATGAACACGCCGTCGCTGCGCAGTGTCGCAAGGTTGCGCACGGTGGCCGGGTTATCCCACATCTGCCGATTCATCGCCGGCGCCACCAGCAAGGGACAGTCGCGCGCCAGAAGCAGGGTTGTGAGCAGATCGTCGGCCAGGCCATTGGCAAGTTTGGCGAGGAAATCGGCAGACGCGGGAGCGACCAGCAGCAGGTCGGCGGCCCGCGAGAGATCGATGTGCGCCATGTTGTTGGCTACCCGCGGATCCCATTGGTCGGTAAAGACCGGCTGGCCGGAAAGCGCCTGAAACGTGACCGGGGTGACGAAATGCGTCGCTGCTGCGCTCATCACCACCTGCACGCCGGCGCCCTCCTTGACCAGCAGGCGAACCAATTCGGCCGCCTTGTAGGCGGCAATGCCGCCAGTGACGCCGAGGACGATACGTTTTCCCGCGAGTTCCATGCGCTTTGCTCTTGATTTTTTACCGTGAAAGTCGCGCCCGCGACCAAAGAACCTCCCTTCTTTCCCACGCGTGAGAAGAGCCAGGGGTTTCTCGACAGGTCATGAGCGCTTGGATTTGTCTGGCGGCACATTCTACTGGAGAAGATTGCTCGACGGCGATCAGTGACCACCCGCTGGACAAGCGGAGAGAGCGGGCGGTTCACTTCCGGCCTGGCGGGCGTGGGATAATCGGCGCATGCTCGCAACACCCGCCACGCCGGCAATGACCACCATCCAGCTGCTGCCCGATCTGCTGATCAGTCAGATCGCCGCTGGCGAAGTCGTCGACCGACCGGCTTCAGTGCTCAAGGAGCTGCTCGAAAACGCGCTCGACGCGGGCAGTGCGACGATTCAAATCCAGCTCGAAGAAGGTGGCGTCAAGCTGATCCGCGTCAGCGACGACGGTGCCGGCATCGCGCGCGACGAACTGGCCCTCGCTCTCACCCGCCACGCGACCTCAAAGATCGGCTCGCTCGAGGATCTCGAACGCGTCGGCACGCTCGGCTTTCGTGGCGAAGCGCTGGCTTCGGTCGCCGGTGTCGCGCGGGTCACGCTGACCAGCCGTAGGCGCAAGGAGAGCGATGATCGTGGCGACGAGGCTGGCAAGCACGGCGACGACAGCGCCACAGCGCACGCCTGGCGGCTCAGCGCCGAACAGGGGGCGGCACCCGAGCCAGCCGCTCTGCTCGCCGGCACGGTGGTCGAAATGCGCGACCTCTACTACAACACGCCCGCTCGCCGCAAATTCCTCAAGTCCGAGGCGACCGAATTTGCGCACTGCGCCGAGGCGGTCAAGCGCATTGCGTTGGCGCACCCGGAAGTTGCCTTCACGCTGTCGCACAACGGCCGCGTCAGCCTGCACCTGAAGAAAAGCGACGCCCGCGCCCGTGTCGGGGCGATCGTCGGCGATGACTTTCTGGCCGAGGCACGGCCCCTCGATGTGCTCGCCGGACCGCTGCGCGTCACCGGCTTCTGTGCACTGCCGGCCTACTCGCGAGCACGCAATGACGCCCAGTATTGCTACGTCAACGGCCGCTTCGTGCGCGACAAGCTACTGGTGCATGCCCTGCGCGAGGCCTACCAGGACCAGCTGCATGGCAGCCGTTACCCGGCCTACTGCGTCTTCCTGGCAATCGACCCGGCCACGGTCGACGTCAATGTACATCCGCAGAAAACCGAAGTCCGCTTCCGCGATGCGCGCGCCGTGCACCAGTTCATCTTTCACGCCGTGCAACGCATGCTGGCGAGTCCGCTGGCCACCACGAGCAGCGCTGCAGCACCGCAAGCGCCATGGGCCGAGCAGTCGCGCTGGCCCCAAGGTCGCACGGGCCCGAGCGCGCCCGCAAGCGGCGAATCTTCGTACGGCGCCCGGACTCCCTCCCAGGGTTCGCTGCACGTCGCTGAGCCGCGCCCCGCCGGCGCGGCCAGCAGCGCCAGCGCCAGCGCCTACCTCGCCTTCGTCGGCACGGCACAGCCGCGGGACGGCGGCCAGGCCGAAGCACTATCCGACTCGACCGCCCCGGAGGCAGGCGGACCGCCACTCGGCTACGCCCTCGCGCAACTGCACGGCATTTATATCCTGGCGCAAAACAGTCATGGCTTGGTCGTCGTGGACATGCACGCCGCCCATGAGCGCATCCTCTACGAGAAACTGAAGCTGGCTCTTTCCGGCCAGCAAGTCGCCACCCAGGCGTTGCTGATTCCAGCGGTTTTCAACGCCGAAGCGGTGGACATCGCCGCTGCCGAGGAGCACGCCGACGCGCTGCGGCAGCTTGGCTTCGATCTGGCGCCGATGGGGCCTCGTCAGCTCGCCGTCAGATGCGTTCCGGCGCTGCTCCAGGGCGCTGACCCGACAAGCCTGGCGCGCTCGCTGCTCGACGAACTGCGCGAGTACGGCGTCAGCCAGCTACTCACCGCACGCCGTAACGAGTTCCTCGCCAGCATGGCCTGCCACGGCGCCGTACGCGCTCGTCGCCTGCTGTCGATCGCCGAGATGAATGCCCTGCTTCGGCAAATGGAGGAAACCGAACGTGGCGACCAGTGCAATCACGGCCGTCCGACCTGGACGCAGCTGAGCATGGCCGAGCTCGACCGCCACTTCCTGCGCGGCCGCTGAGCGTGTCCGCCACGATTAGCGACAAGCTACCGCCCGCGATCCTGCTGATGGGGCCGACCGCCAGCGGAAAGACCGCGGTGGCTATGGCTCTCGCACGGCGTTTCCCCGTCGAACTGATCAGCGTCGATTCGGCGCAGGTCTTTCGCGACATGAATATCGGTACCGCCAAGCCCGACGCAGCGACCCTGGCTGAATTCCCGCATCACCTAGTCGACCTGATTCCGCCGACCGAAGCCTACTCTGCCGCACGCTTTCGCACCGACGCGCTGGCGGCGATGGCCGAGATCAGTGCGCGCGGCCATGTGCCGCTGCTCGTCGGCGGCACCATGCTCTACTTCAAGGCGCTGATCGAAGGCCTGGCCGAGCTTCCGCAAGCCGATCCAGCCACGCGCGCGGCGATCGACCGCGACGCCGCCAGCCGCGGCTGGCCTGCGCTGCACGCCGAGCTCACGCAGATCGACCCGGCAACGGCAGCGCGCCTGCACAGCACCGATGCACAGCGGATCCAGCGCGCGCTCGAAATATTCCATCTCAGCGGCCGTCCGCTGTCGGCGCTACTCGCCGCGAGCGAGAAGCAGCGCACGGCTTACCAGTTCACGGCCATCGGTCTGCTGCCATCCGACCGCAGCGTCCTGCACCAGCGCATCGCCGAGCGCTTTGCCACCATGCTCGCCGCCGGCCTGGAAGCCGAAGTGGCAATGTTGCGCGAGCGCTACCCCTTGCACGCGGCGCTGCCATCGATGCGCTGTGTCGGCTACCGGCAGGTGTGGGAAGTACAGGATGGCCTGTTGCCACGCCACGACCTGCGCGACCACGGCATCTTTGCGACCCGCCAGTTGGCCAAGCGCCAGATCACCTGGCTCAGGAACACGCTGCGCCCACAGACCGTCGACTGCCTCGCGGCCGACGCCGACGACCGCGTCGCTAGATTGCTCGGGAAAACCCTAATCTGAGCGGGCTTCGTGCAGCCCAGATCCGATCGCTCGCCCGACTCTTGCGGATGGCACCGAGAACGGCGTCAAGATCCTTGTAGTCCGATTCACGTAGGTGAAATTGCGGAACCCCACACACGGGCCAAAGCGGCGCGCCGCCCTTGCTCAAGGAGGCTATCGATCCCGAACAAAGTCACGTCACCGTTGGGCCAGGCTGCGTTTCACGCCGCGCTGCGCACTTCCTCGACGCTCACCTCCTGCTGCAGGACGTCGCGAACCCCATTGCCGATTTCCGTCAGTGCCTGCATTTGCGACACCAGGCCATTCTCGACGTGAACCAGCTCTTCGATACGTTCTTCCAGGGTGTCGGTCGCCTGGTGAATGCGCTTGATGCTCTCCAGCCGGCGCTTGAGCTGGATCTGATGCTCACGAATCTGAATCTCCATCGGCGCCATGATCGCCTTCAACCATGACTCGGCCTCACGATTGGCATGTTCGAAGGTCTTGCGCACCTGCACCGCGACCTCCTCGAAGAAGCGCTGCGTGAGCTGCGACTTTTCGTGGGTCAGCAACTGGAACATGGTGTTGATGTGGGTATCGCACCACTGATCGAGGCGATCGATTTCCTTTTCGTAGCGGCGCAGCGAAAATGCGATTGGCGTACCCAGCTTCAGGCCATGCTCGACGGCAAACTTCTTGTAGATAACTTCCATCATGGTCGTGATCTCGGCAACCTCGCCGCGCGATCGGCTGAGGTTGTCACGCGCCACCTCAAAAAAATGCGCCATCGCCGTAGACAGCGTCTTCGAGAAGGTTGCCGCAACCATCGCTTCGCGTGTGTTATTGGTCAGCAGGCGCAGCGGATCGACGCCGAGATGCGTGAAAAGCTTGTTGGTCAGCTGTGAAAAGACGCTGCGCACCGCGTAGTAGCGCTGCAGGCCGCTCTCGAACTCCTCCTTCTCATGACGCACCTTGCCCATCATGTACTCGACAACGCCCTTGTTCTTGCCACGCAACTCGGTGAGTTCGACGAGCTGTTCGCGCAAACCGACGAGACGCGAGTCGAGCAAACGGCACGTGCGCAGGTAGCAATCGGCAAACTCACTCTCGGTATTTTCGCGAACGATTTCCTGCTTGGCCGGAATCAGCTCTTCGGTCAGCGCGCGCTCGAGGTCGGACAGGCGACTGCGCTCAAGCAGGGGCTTATCGTCGTTGATCTTGGCCAGCAGCGCCTTCTGGGCGGAGACGGGATAAATCTGGTTTTCCGGCAGATCCAGTGTCCACGCACAACTATCGACCTGTCGGCAAACTTCAGCGTCAATCTCTTGTGGCGACTTCAGTTCATCCCACAGGCCGTCGATCTTGTTGAGCACGACGATGCGCCCTTTCTTGCGGCGACCCGGCGTGCCGATATGCTCGCGCCAGACCGTCAGATCGGACTGCGTGACCCCCGTATCCGCCGCCAGGATGAAGAGCACGGCATGCGCGTTGGGAAGCAGTGACAAGGTCAGTTCGGGCTCGGTACCGATCGCGTTCAGACCCGGCGTGTCAAGAATCACCAGCCCCTGCTGCAGCAGGGGGTGCGGGAAATTGATGATCGCATGCCGCCAGCGAGGAATCTCGACGCTGCCATCCTGCTCGACGCGAAAGGCGGCCGTAGCGCCGTCCAAGATCGAGAAGCCAAGACGTTCGGCGACCTTGCGGTCGACGCGGACGACTTCGCTGACGTGCCGAAGCGCCCCCTGCATCGCCCCCGCCGAAGAGGTGTCGAGCGGGACGATGGTCCACTCGTCGGGAAAACGCTTGTATTCGCTGATACTGGTGTTGGAGTCACGGCTGTCGATCGGCAACAGCTCGATCGACGGCGGCTTGCTGGCGTCGAACATCAGCTCGGTCGGGCACATCGTCGTGCGACCTGCAGTCGAGGGCAGAATGCGATCGCCGTAATCGGCAAAAAAGATGGCGTTGATCAATTCCGACTTACCACGCGAAAACTCGGCGACAAATGCCACATGCAGGCGATCTTCACGCAGCTTGTCGAGCAATAGCGAGATTCGTCGATCCGTCTGGGCGTCGGTAAGTTCGTTTTCAACGAGCCAGCCAGAAAAGCCGGCGAGCCGATTCGAGAGCTCGGAACGCCATTCGCTATAGGCGGCAAGATTTTGAGCGAGCGTCATGACCAGTTCCAGCGCGTGTGAAAGGCCTTGACTCTATCACAAAAGCCAGAGCAATCAGTGACATGGCATAGTGCGTGCCCAAGGCGGTGAGCGACGGCGGTCAACGCTGACACGTCGGGCAGTAAAAGGTCGATCGGCCGGCCTGGCGGAGCACGCGAATCGGCGTCGCACAGACCACGCATGGCTCAGCATGGCGATCATAGACCGCGCAGGAAAGCTGAAAGCAACCGGCACCGCCATCGCTATGCACGTAGTCACGGACCGTGCTGCCACCGGCGGCAATCGCTGCGGCAAGCGTCGCGCGAATCGCCTCCGCCAGCACTCGGTAACGCTGCAGGCTGATCCTGCCGGCGCGGCGCAGCGGTGAAATGCCGGCACGAAAAAGGCTTTCGGCGGCATAGATATTGCCAATACCGACGACCAGACGACTGTCCATCAGCATCGGCTTCACCGGCACCCGCCGCCCGCGGGTGGCCGCATACAGCCACTCGCCGCAGAAGCCATCGGCCAGAGGCTCTCTGCCCAGGGTGGCGAGCGCCGGGTGCGCTTCGACGTCGGCACCTTCGTGCCAGAGCAGCGCGCCAAAGCGGCGCGGGTCGCGCAGGCGCAAAACGGTATGCGTGAACACCAAGTCCACGTGGTCGTGCTTCTGCGCTGGGGTCGCCGGCGGCACCAGGCGCAAACTGCCCGACATGCCGAGGTGAATCAGCAACCAGCCGCCGCCGCGACTGCTTGCGCAGTCGAACAGCAGATACTTGCCGCGCCGTAGAATGGCGTCGATACGCAGACCGGCGAGGCGCGAATCGAGCCCCGGCGCAATCTCGTGGCGAAGCTTGGGCGTGCGCACGATGGCAGCAAGCACGCATTGCCCGGGCAGATAAGGGAGCAATCCCTGACGACTCACTTCAACCTCAGGCAGTTCCGGCATTGCTGCTACCCCGAAAAGTCCATAACATGCGCAGCTGGAATTATGACGCAATCTCCCCGGTCAGCTTCTGCAACTGTTTGCAGCCAGCAAGGAAACCATGAAACCGATCACCAGCACTCTCCTCTGCGTCACGCTGTCGCTTGCCCTCGGCATGCCCGCCCAGGGAGCTGACCAGGCCGTACCCGGCAAGCAGCAAAAAGCGACGAAGCAGGATAAGGCGAGTAAGCGCACGCCAAAAAGTGCTTTGCCACAGTCGCTCGCCCCCCACCCCGACGCCACCGACAGCAAGGAACTGACCGGCCAGATCGTCTACCAGGTACTGCTGGCTGAAGTCGCCTTGCAGCGCGGCCGCAACGAATTCGCCAGTCAGGCCTATGCCGACCTGGCGGTGCGCACGCGCGACCCCGCGGTTCTCGAGCGGGCCATCGAGGTCGCCGGCTATGCGCGCCGCTTCGACCGCGTTCTCGCACTTGCCCGCTTGTGGGTACAGGTCGAGCCGGACTCGAAACGCGCCCAGCAGGTGCTCGTCGGCGTGCGCGTGCTGACCAATCAGCTGGACGGCCTGGCGCCCCAGTTGATCACCATGCTCGCAGCCGACCAGCCGGCACTGCCCGGCAACCTGCTGGCGCTCAATCGGATGTTCGCCCGCAGCCCGAATCGCAAGGCCGTACTGCAGCTGATCAGCACGGTGGGCGAGCGCTTCCCGGACCTTCCCGAAGCGCATTATGCAATCGCCGTGGCGGCCAGCTCGGCCGGCGAGCACGAACGCGCCCTGGCCGAAGCACGGCAAGCGCTCGCCCTGCGCCCGGACTGGCAGATCGGTGCGCTGCTCGAGGCGCAGTTGCTGACCCAGAAATCACCGGCGGACGGGATTGCCTCGCTGCAGCGCTTCGTCGACAAGAATCCGCAAGCGCGCGATGCACAGCTTCACTTGGCGCGCGCTCTGGTTTCCGAAAAACGCTATGCCGAGGCCAAGCGCCTGTTCGAGCAGTTGCTGCAAGCCTACCCCGACAACCCGGACGTCGTCTTCCCGGTCGCCATCCTCGCCCTCCAGGAAAACGACACGGCGCTCGCCGAGGCACAACTCAAGCATCTGATAACGCTCGATTTCCCGGACAAGAGCGCAGCTTACTACTACCTCGGCCAAGTCGCCGAGGAAAGCCAGCGTGCAGACGACGCGCTGGTCTACTATCAGCAGGTTAGTCCGGGCGACCACTATCTTCCGGCGCTAATCCGCGGCGCTGCCATCCTCGCCAAGCAGGGCAAGCTCGACGATGCGAGGAGCCAACTCAACGCCGCGGCAGCGAGAGATCCGCAATTGCGGGTGCAACTCTTGATCGCCGAAGCGACGCTGCTTCGCGAGGCAAATCAAGCCGCAACGGCACTGGCCTTGCTGGAACACGAGCTGAGCGAGCAGGCCGACCAACCCGAACTGCTCTACGAATCGGCACTGCTGGCCGAGCGGCTCGGTCGCCTGGAAGTGATGGAGAAGCGCCTGCGCAAGCTGATCGCGTTGCAGCCGCAAAGCGCGCAGGGCTACAACGCACTCGGTTACTCCTATGCCGATCGCAATATGCGACTGGCCGAAGCCCGCGAATTGATCGAAACGGCGCTCAAGCTGGCACCCAACGACCCCTTCATTCTCGACAGCATGGGCTGGGTGCTGTTTCGGCAAGGTGAGCTCGAAGGCGCACTGACCCATCTGCAGCGTGCTTATGCGCAGCGCCCCGACGCCGAGATCGCGGCCCACATGGGCGAAGTACTGTGGATGCTCGGGCGCACGGAAGAGGCTCAGCGCACCTGGAGGGAGGCGCTGGAACGGCATCCGGAAAGCGTGGAGATTAAGGAAACCCTGAAGAGGTTCTCACCCTGACTTGGACTTCCCGCCGCTGCGCAACGAGCGCACACCGGCCATTGTTTCGCGGCATTCGTGCGCAGCTATCCGCCGTGCTGCTTCTTGCGCTAATCGGACTAGCCGCCTGCGCCAGCGCGCCGCCTTCCGGCGAACAAGCCTCGCCGGTCCGCCGCGACGAGCTGCATGCTTTCTCGCTGGCTGGCCGCTTTTCATTGCGCCACGAAGGGCAAAGCTACACCGGCCGGCTAGACTGGCGGCACGCCGACGACAGCGACGAACTGCTGCTCTCCTCTCCGCTCGGCCAAGCCATGGCCGAAATCGTCAGCCACCCTGATGGCGCCCGCCTGCACCACGGTGACGGAAAAACCCAAACGGCGGCCAGCGCCGACGAACTGCTGCAGGCAGTCCTTGGCTACCCCTTGCCCCTGGACAAACTGGCCGACTGGGTACGTGCGAGGAGTCCGCAGGGCGGAACGATGACCGTCGACGCCCTGGGCCGTCCCCTGCGCCTGCAATACGAAGACTGGCGAATCGCCTACGAGTACGACAACGACGAAGCACAGGCCCTGCCTGGCCGGCTCTTCGTCGAACGCGAAACACTCCTGGAACTGCGCCTGCGCATTGACCAGTGGCTGCCGCTGACACCCATGCGCCCCCTGCCAGTACGCTCAACCCCCTTTCCCCTCACGCCGAGCGACCCGGCAAGCTCGGCGCCGTGACCAACTTCGCCACCACGACCTCCGCCGACCCGCTCTGGACTTGGCAAAGTGTCTATCCGGCACCGGCCAAGCTGAATCTCTTCCTGCACGTCGTCGGCCGACGCGCCGACGGCTACCACCTGCTGCAAACGCTGTTTCGTTTTCTCGCCCACGGCGACCGCCTGCGCTTCGCCCCGCGCTCCGACGGCGCGATCCATCTGGCGACACCGCTTCCAGGCGTGCCGCCGGAGACCGACCTCACCGTTCGCGCCGCGCGCCTGCTGCAGACCGCCAGCGCTTGTCGACAGGGCGTCGAAATCAGCATCGAAAAGCAACTGCCGATGGGCGGCGGCCTGGGCGGCGGCAGTTCGGATGCCGCCACCGTCCTCCTGGCACTGAACCATCTCTGGCAGCTTGGCTTGCCTCGCCAGCAGTTGCAAGACATTGGCCTGCAGCTCGGCGCCGACGTACCGGTCTTCATTTTCGGGCGCAATGCGTTTGCCGAAGGGGTCGGCGAAACACTGCAGGCGGTCGATCTGCCGACGCGCTGGTACCTGGTTCTCGAACCACCACTGGCAGTCGCCACGGCAGCCGTCTTCGGCGCCCCGGAACTGAGGCGCGATACGTCGCCGATCAGCGTCGAGCAATGGCAGCCGGGATTCGGCAGCAACGACCTGGAGGCCGTCGCGGCAGCCCGTTTTCCGGTCATTGCCGAGCACCTCTCCTGCCTGGCGGCCTTCGCACCAGCCCGTATGAGCGGCTCCGGCGCCTGCGTCTTCGCCGAATTCGAAGGTCGCGAACAGGCCGAGGCCGCCCTCCGGGAACTGCCCGCAAAGCTCCGCGGCTGGGTGGCCGCGGGCCTCGAAGATCACCCCCTGCGCAAACTGGCAAGCGGATAGCGCGCGCGCAAGCAGAAGAATTATTGCTTTCACGCTTTTTTTCCTGAGCAATTCTGGCTATAATGCGCGCCTCGTTCGCCAGCCAGGCGATACGAATGACAGCTGGGGAGTCGCCAAGTTGGTCAAGGCACCGGATTTTGATTCCGGCATTC
>ERZ761603.73-NODE-73-length-85529-cov-15.591537_pt1 | contig 85529 bp, 62 predicted proteins | sample MGYA00511879_ERZ761603 | MGnify/ENA primary metagenome ERZ761603 (study PRJEB28899, sample SAMN02850040) | bioreactor sludge metagenome | biome: EBPR Sludge; feature: EBPR Bioreactor; material: flocular biomat | place: Australia: Thorneside Wastwater Treatment Plant...
GGTTCATGAAGACCCACGTGCAGACCGCCGGATGCTCGCTCACCGAGCAGCAGCCGCTGAACAACATTGTCCGCGTGGCATATCAGGCCATGGCGGCGGTCCTGGGCGGTTGCCAGAGCCTGCACACCGACAGCATGGACGAAACCCTCGGCCTGCCGACGGAGCAGGCGGTGACCGTCGCCCTCCGCACCCAGCAGATTTTGGCGCACGAAACGGGCGTGACCCGCGTCACCGACCCCCTCGGCGGCTCCTGGTTCATCGAGCAACTCACCGATACCATGGAGCGCGAGGCCCTCGACCTGATCGACGAGATCGATCGGATGGGCAGTTACCACTCGTCCTCCCCGCCGGCGTCCTCACCGGTACACACGGCTTATGGCCCACGCTCGTCGTACGGGCGGGCCTGCGTCGCCGGCATCAACCGCGGGTATTTCCGCCGCGCCATCGCCGAGGCTTCCTACCGGTTCTCCGAGGAATGCGAGGCCGGAGACCGGATCATCGTGGGCGTCAACGCCTATTCCGACCCCGATGAGAACCGCCCCATCGACATCCTGCAGATCGGGGCCGATGTGGAGCAGGTGCAGTGTGAACGCCTCGCGGATTTCAAAAAGCGCCGCGATCCCGCGCTGGTGAAGCAGGCCCTGGACAACATCCGCGCCGCCTGTCAAGGCAAGCCACGCCCCACCATCGCCGATCCACAGCGCCTCTCACCCTCCGGGCTGCATGCCACGAACGTCATGCCGGCGCTGGTGGACGGCGCCCTGGCCAACTGCACACTGGGCGAGATGGTGCAGGCCATGGCCGACATCTACGGACGATACACCGGCGGGCCGGAGTGGTAGTGCATCCCCTCCGCGGCACACCGCCCTCTCTCGCCCATGATTCCTGAACCGCTCGCCATTCTCGGCGCGATGCCCGAGGAGGTCAGCGCCCTGATCCCGCACCTTCATCGTGTACGGACGCACCGGCGCGCGGGGAGGGAGTTTCATACCGGCACGCTCTTCGGTGTACAAACGGTCGTCGTGTTCTCTCGCTGGGGCAAGGTCGCCGCGGCGGCGACGACCGCCGAGGTCATTCTTTCGCACGGGGCCGGAGCCGTGGTCTTCTCCGGCATCGCCGGATCGCTGCGTCCGGATGTCGCGCGGGGCGACGTGGTGATCGCGGATTCGCTGGTGCATCACGATCTCAACGCCTCGCCGTTCTTCGCACCTACCGAGGTGCCGTTGCTGGACGTGACCGAGTTACCGGTGGATGCCGATCTGTCGCGCGGATTAGCCGACGCCGCACGAAGATTCCTCGCCTCCGATGCCCGCGATGCGGCCGGCGATTTATGGGGCAGGGCGGGTATCGACCGGCCGCGTGTGATTCGCGGCGTCATCGCCACGGGGGATCGTGTGATTTTCTCTGAGACCGACCGGCTGAATGTCCTGTCGCGTGTTCCATCGGCGCTCTGCGTCGAGATGGAGGGCGCCGCGGCGGCCCAGGTCTGCCACGAGCACGGCGTGCCATTCGCATGCGTGCGCACCATCTCCGACAACGCGGACCACGGCGGCCCGGAGCACGTCAAGCCGTTTTTCGAGGGTCTGGCCGGTATCTTCGCCGCGGGGATCGTACGGCGCTGGCTGACCGGGTGAATCACCGGGCTTGTAGATTTGTGCTCGCCTCCGACTCGGAGGGGGTGAAATCCTCATCTCTCGGCGGGGGTGATGAGCGTATCGTGTGCCTCGAAACCAGTGCGCCACACGCCGGATTGAGAGGCATCGGCTTCATCGCGTGCCCGGAACTCAACTCGGCGGCCGTGGGTCATCGGTTCGAACAGAGAGAGGTTGGTTCCAACTCGTTATCGGTTTTTCCGGCGGGCCGACCCGGCGGAAGCGGCCTGCTTCGCACTCGTACCCAATGTTGCGGGAGACGGCGGGCCGGGGAGAAGTTCATGCGCGCAATCAGTGCCATCTCGTGCCTTCTGATGCTGGCCGCGGGCGCGGCTTTGGCTCAAACATCACTGCCCAGGTTCTATGTTTTTCAAGGGATTGAACGCCACGATCAGATCCGTGCGCAGCCTCCTGGTTTCGCGACCGACCCCATGATGATCGGCATGGTGGCGATCAACGTGAGTTCCGGCGAAGTGGATCACGATCCGGTCCTTGTCGCCGACAAGGTGATGGACTTCATCCGCGATCGCCTTCGCCAACCCTCCCTGGGATACCTGAACCCCGCCGACATCGCGGTTTCGGTGACAGGCTTCGCCCACGGCCTCGATGAGAATGATCCGAGCCACGCGATCTTCACGTCCATGCTCGACCCGAGCGATCCGATCGTGCCCCGCCCGGGTCAGACCCTGACATGGCCCCCGGGGTTCTCGGCTCCGCCCGATTCGACGAACTGGTGGAAATACATGCTCATTCATCCGTGGATGGACGCGACCCGTCCTCGGCTGGCCGATTGGACGAGGACCTTCATCGCCCGGATTATCTCCCGCCATGCGAACGATGGCATCCCACTCCCCCGCCGATGGGTCTTTGATACGGAGCAGCCGCTTTTCTCCTGCTGCGAATGGGAATGGTCGCACCAACTCGCCAACGTGATGAAGGATGCCCGCTGGGACTCGCACCCTGTACCAGGATTCATCCCTCCTCGAACCATGGCGCAACTCCTGAACGAAGCGAGCGCGGAGTTCGGGTGGAACCTCGCCCTCGGAGACGGCACCCCGCTCAACCCGGGCTTCAACGCGACCCTGGGCGGACCACAGGAAGTCGCGAATCGCCCGCTCGCTCACTGGTACATGATGATCGCCCATCGGGCCAGGTCGGCGCTGATGGCCGAGACAGCGTACGAACCGATCCGCGAAGCCTACCGGAGCTACGCGGGGCAGCACCCGGGCGCGCGGGTGCCCGAGCCCATCGTCAGCAACTTCGGCGAGTTCAACACCGATGGCCAGTGGGACAGCGCCGGCTGGCAGGAGGACAAGACCATCCGCCTCGACAGCCGGACGGGTGCCCAACGGCAGGAAGAGATCACCTACGACATCCAGTCGCGCGGCCTGCGCCGCACCGCGATCGACGTCAACAACGAAGGAGCCAGGCACGGTCACACGATGCTCCGCGCGTGGTTCGGTTCGGCCTACGCCCAGGAGCGGTGGGCGAACTTCTCGACCAAAACCTGGTCGGATCGTGACTCGATCCCGCTCTACGACTGCCGCGTGATGCCGGCGCCGTGGTACTCGCACGCGCAGCGCGATCTGTACAAGCCGGGTTGGCCGATGGAAACGCCGAACCAGACCGTCCTGCGACTCAACCGCCGCAGGCTTGAGGCCGTGCTGAACTCTCATACCCCCGGGCGGATGCCGGCCACCTTCCCGTACATCCTGTTCCCCGGTCAGGTCGGCAACTTCGGGATCGTGGCGGATGATGATCTCACGATCTCGATGCTTGCGATGCTGAGGGCGAAGAACATCAACGAGATCTGCCCGTTCACCGATGCCGGACCCGGCAGCAACCGCATGAACTGGGTTCGCCTCCGCTCGGCGGCTCGAAAGGCCTGGGCGTTCCAGATCGCCGGAGCGGTCTGGACGATCGCCGCCGAGACCAGCAACACCGGGGGTCTGGTGCCCGATCTCTCGGATACCACTCGCATCGTGCACCAGGGTGAGTTCATCGACGCGACGACCAACGCTGTATCTTCCTTCGACGGCACGACTTCCCGAACGGAACTCGAGGTCGCGTTCAAACCGCTGATCTCGGTGCGTACCAGCGCGCTGCGAATCAACATCGAGTGCCAGGTCACTCCGGGCACGTTTTCCCCCTTCGCGGCGGGGCTCGCGGAGGGCGAAATCTGGTTGTGGGACTATGCCGCGCCGCACGGAGGGCGGTGGCAACGAGTGCACGCGGGCGAGGGCCTCTTTGATCCCGCGCGATACCGATTCGTGACTGTTGATTTCTCCACCCGCCGTTCCTTTGACATTCCGGACGCGGGCCGGTTCGTTTCTCACTCTGGGGTCGTTCGAGTGCGGCTTCGACACATCGCCCCGGCGGAGTTCCCCGACGACGGGTTCGAGTCCAGGTACGACCTGGTGCAGGTGATCGCGCTGAACGAACTCGGAACGCACGAGGTCACGATCGGTCCCGGTGTCTTGGGAGGCTGTCCGAACTGCGTCGGCATCGATCCCCGAGGACCGGAGCACGATGCGCCAGTACCGGCCGGACGCATCTTCGCCGAACCGCGTTGATCATTCTTCCGAGGGCTGGTTCAGGTACGCCCGGACGAACAGACCGGATTCACCTGCACCCAATCGGTATCGCTCACTTGCCGGCACCCTGGCCCACGCGAGCGGCATCAGCCAGTCCGGGCACGAACGCCTCCCCGGCTTTGATCTGGATCGTGGACCCTACAAAGGCATCGCCGATGGGTTCGGCCCTGCCTCCGAGGTTCTGCGCGAGAAAGGCTTCGGTCACGGCATTGAACGCCATGTTGTTGACAGGCCTGCTGAACCCGTGACCCTCGTCGGGGAAGAGCACGTACGTCACCGGGATCTTCTTCTCCTGCATCGCCCTAACGATCTGGTCCGATTCGGCCTGCTTGACGCGTGGATCGTTGGCGCCCTGGCCGATCAGAAGTGGACGCCTGATCTTCTCGACATGATTCAACGGAGATCGTTCTTCGAGGAACGCACGCCCCTCCTCCGACTCGTAGTCCCCCACCCGTGTGGAAAACATTTTCTTCAACGGAGCCCAATACGGCGGGATGGTCGAGAGGAGCGTGTTGATGTTCGACGGGCCGACAATGTCGATGCCGCAGGCAAAGACTTCAGGGGTGAACGTCAGCCCAACGAGCGTGGCGTAACCGCCGTAACTCCCGCCCATGATGCAGACTTTGTCCTTCGCCGCGATTTGCCGCTCGACCGCCCAGTTCACGGCGTCGATCAGGTCATCGTGCATCTTTCCGGCCCACTCACGATTGCCCGCGTTGATGTGGTTCTTACCGAATCCGGTGCTGCCGCGGAAGTTCACCTGCAGGACCGCGTACCCGCGGTTGGTGAGCCATTGGGCGTAGGCGTCGTACCCCCAGTCGTCCCTGGCCCACGGGCCCCCGTGGACCAGAAGCACCATCGGCAACGGCCCGGTATCTGGTTTGCCATCCGCATCTGCATCCGCCATCGGCGGCAGGGAGAGGTAACTCACCAACTCCAGCCCGTCCCGCGCGGGGATCACGATCGGGTGCATCCTGGTCAATTTCAGACCATCGAGGCCCTTGCGGTTGCTGAAGAGATACTCGGCTTGTCCCGGCTCGCCATTGCCAGGGCGGTCATAGCGATAGAACCGTACCGGTCCATCGTCCATCATGTAACTGATGATCCAACGTCTGTCATCCAGCGAGCGGCTCTGTACCGCGATGTCGCCTTTGGCTACTTTCGCCAACGCCGCGAGGTCGGCCTCGATGCGGGGATCGATCACTTTCCATTCACTGCGAAGATGGTTGAACTCCACCGCCTGCACCGTCTTCTCGGTGGGGTGCGTCAAGACGCCTCCGACATCCGCCTTCGGGTTCTCCGCGAGAAGTGACGAAGTTCCTGCCGTGAGATCCTTGGCGAAGAGGGCCGATGTATCCCGGCCACGGCTGTCGTTCATGTACAGGATGGTGCCGGACTTGTCGAATCCTCCCAGCCCCGTCGTGGCTTCATCTTCTGGGCCGACCGCGTCCCACGGAGAGGTCGTCCCGTCCGCGTTGATCAGGAGCCATTCCACACCCCCTTCGGGGGTCGTGCGAGTGGCGAAACGGGGCCGGAAGTCGTGATCGCACGCGATCTCCGCGAATCCCTCGTTCCGGAACACCAGCGTTCGGGTTCCGTCGGCGATCGATACACGGTGGACATCGTGGCTTTGAGGGTCGCGGTCGTTCAAGCCCACCAAGACCTCGCCGGGGAAGCGAGCACTGACTCCCTCGAGACGCGCCGCAACACCGTCAACAGGTGTCAGGTCTCTCACCACGCCCGTGACGACGTTCGCCGCGAGCACGTGCCAGTTCTCATCGCCGCCCTTGTCCATGATGTACAGGACGTGCGCGTTGTCATAGGCCCAGGAATACGAGCGGATGGGCCGGGATTTCTCGGCCGTCACCGGCTTGGCCGCGGCGAGATCGTCGGCCGGTCCAACCCAGATATTCATGACCCCATCAACCGCCGCGAGGTAAGAGATCAGTTGACCATCGGGGCTGACCTGCACGTTCGCACGGTCGGGGTTGCCGAAGAAGACAGCACGCGGGATCAGGTCGGTGGAAGCGTTCTTCCCCGCCGGCTCCTCGGTGAATCCCGTTGGTGTGCCTATCGCCAGAGTGAGACACGCAAGAAAGACAGGATTGGTCATGGTGTGTCCGTTACCGACAGCGCGGGAGTTGCCGTTTCGGGCGTACACATCGCGCAACTGATGATGTTTATCCGTGACAGAAGTCCCTCGCGGTTCATACCCGGTACGCTTCGGCTACTTTGGCGAGTGATTCTCCAACGATGCGGAAGTGGTCGTCCGTCAGGTCATGATGCATGGGCAGGGCAAACACGCGAGCCGCCAGCCCCGCCGCTACCGGGGTGTCGTCATTGCTGAACTCCTCGAGCGCGGGCTGTTGGGGCAAGGAACGGGGGTAATGAACCGCCGTGGGAACCCCCTCGGCTTTCAGCGCCGAGCAGAACTCGTCCCGAGTGCAGGCGAACTTCGAAGGATCCAACTGAACAACATACAGGTGAAACGCGCTCGTCGCGCCGGCCGTCGTGGTCGGGGCTTTGAGCCCGGGAATCCCCTTCAGCAACGCGTCGTAGCGCGCCGCGTTCTTCTGCCGCTGTGCGGTCTGCTCCGCGAGACGATCGAGGCGAGAGCACCCGATCGCACCCGCCATGTCGTTCAGACGATAGTTGTAACCGATCCGCTCGTGAAGATACTTGTCCGTTTCGCCGTGGGAGCGGAGCAGTTGGATGTCCTTCGCCACGCCGTCATCGTTGCAGGTCACGATGCCGCCCTCACCCGTGGCCAAGTTTTTCGTCGCGTAGAGCGAGTAGGTTACCACATCGCCGAACTCACCCAACCCGCGCCCCTTGTAGGTCGCGAGGTGCGCCTGGGCCGCGTCGTAGATCACCATCAGGTTGTGCTTCTCGGCGATGGCCTGCACCGCGTCGATGTCAACCGGGCAGCCGTACAAGTGCGTCGCGGCGATGCCCGTGGTGCGGGGAGTGACTTTCTTCGCCAGGTCCCTGGGGTCCATCTGCATGGTGTCCGGGAGCGCATCGACAAAGACCGGCACCGCTCCCCGGGCTACGACCATCGACACGGTGGCGATGTAACTCCACGCGGGAACAAGGACTTCATCCCCGGGCTGGATCAACGGCTCGTACGCGAGTTGCAGCGCCACGGTGCCGTTGGCGCAGGTCATCGCATGCTTGGCACCCGTCATCGCCGCCCAGCGCTGTTCCAACTCCGCGCATTTGCTCGCCGCACGCAGCATCCCGCTGCGGAGCACCCCCAGGACGGCGTTCACATCGGCCTCGCTCAAGCCCGTGGACATGAAGGGAACAGCGTTTGCCGACACAGCCGTCCCCCCGTGAACGGCCAGGGCAGACCCGGAGGAACGAACAGGAGCGGGGGCGAGCGTCGACAAGGGCATACTCCATGAAACAGCCCGGCCGCCCCACGCCTGCGGGGCCGTCACCGGACACGAAGGGTAGGCGCAAACCGCTGGATTCTCCGAGTTCGCTCGCTCGAGGTTCCTCAATCTGGATGTCGCGGCGAACGCTCCGCGGCGTGTTACCGCCTCGGGTGGGCCTTGGACTTCCGAACCCGGTGGAGAGTCGTACGCTTCGGTCGCGTACCACCGCCGGTTTTTATACTCCGTCGCTACTCTCGACATGCCGTTCTCCCGAATCGAACAACATGACCCACGATGAATCCCGTGCCGCGCTCCGTTTCCGCCGCGTCCTGCTCAAGGTCAGCGGTGAATCGTTCTGCAAACCCGGCGCGTTCGGCATCGACCCCGCGGAACTGGACTCGATCGCGTCGGAGATCCGGCAGGCTTCCCTCGCGGGGGGGCAACTGGCTGTCGTCGTCGGCGGCGGCAACATCATCCGCGGCGCGGAACTCGCTGCGCAGGGTCACATCCACCAGGCCACCGCCGATCACATGGGGATGCTCGGCACGGTCATCAACGGGCTGGCGCTCAAGGAAAAACTCGTCTCGATGGGCACGGATTGTCGCGTGATGAGCGCCATCGAAATCCGGGCGGTGGCCGAGCCGTTCATCCGAGGCCGGGCGATCCGCCATCTCGAAAAAGGCCGTGTCGTGGTCCTGGCGGCGGGGACAGGCAACCCCTTCTTCACCACCGACACGTGCGCCGCCCTCCGCGCTGCCGAACTGGGGTGCGATGTCCTGCTCAAAGCCACAAAGGTGGACGGCGTCTACACCGCTGATCCCAAGAAGGATCCGGCCGCTACTCGATATGAATCCCTGACGTTCGCCCAGGCCATCGACCAGCGACTCAAAGTCATGGATATGTCCGCCCTCGACCTGTGCGAGAAGCACCGTGTGCCCGTAGTCGTCTTCGATTTCAAGAAACGCGGCAATATCGCGCGGGTGGTCGCCGGCGAGCGGGTCGGCACGCTCGTGCACCCGGTCTGAACACCGCGGCGGAACGATCCGCAACGACCCGACGCCAACATCCCGCACTATCATCCGGTCGAATCCCGGTGTGCCCCCCGGCATGGGGACGCTGCCACAAGGAACCCGACATGAACGATCCCGACACAATCCTGCTCACAACCGAAGAGCAGATGGAAAAAGCGCTCGACTACCTGAAGAACGAACTCCGCGGCATCCGCACGGGGAGAGCTTCTCCGGCGCTGGTTGAGTTCCTGAAAGTGGAATGCTACGGCTCGGTATCGGATATGAAATCCATCGCCTCCATCAGCGTGCCCGAGCCGACGCAACTCCTGATCAAGCCGTTCGATGGCAGCCTTGTGAGCGCCATCAAGACGGCGATCGAGAAGGCTCAGATGAGCATCAACCCGATCGTCGAGGGCAAGCAGATCCGGCTGATGCTCCCCGCCATGAGCCAGGAGCGCCGGCAGAAGGACGCCGCCCGCATCAAGAAGATGGGCGAGGAGGCCAAGGTCGTGATCCGCAACGCCCGCCGTGACGCCAACAAGCACGCCGATGCGCTGGGCAAGGGCACGGGGCACCACGTGCCCGAGGATGAGATCAAAACGCTCAAAGAGGAGATCCAGGCGTTGCTGGAGAAGTTCGAGGCCGATGTGGACCGCCGGATCGAGGAAAAGACAAAGGAAGTCATGACGGTCTGACGCCCGCCACGCCGCGCATTCACCCGCCACGCGAGCATCCAGTCGAATCTCTCCCGCCGAACGCCGGTACACCAACCCATGCCCGTCATCCTCCGATGGTTGCTCCGACAAGGCCCGGCCAACCCGATCGCGGTGCGTCTGGTTCAGAACGCCTCTCGCCGGACGAAGCACATGTACCTCCGCGCGGCCTACCTCGCGGTTCTGATCATCGTGCTGCTGTGGGTGCTGCTGCTCTCCACCAGCGCCGGGTCGCTGAGTTATCTGCAACTGGCACAGGCCGGGGCCGGCTCCTTCACCGCCATCGCCTACCTCCAGATCGCGCTGATCTGCATCCTCGCACCGGTGTTCATGGGCGGGGCCATCGCCCAGGAGGCCAGCCCACGCACGTGGGACATCCTTCTTACCACGCCCCTCACGGCCAGCGAGATCGTTTTCGGAAACCTGCTCGGGCGCCTCTTCTTCGTCCTCGGCTTGCTTTTCGCCAGTCTGCCGCTGTTCGCGTTGACGCAGTACTTCGGGGGAGTCCCCTACCAGGCCATCTTCGGCAGTTACATCATCGCCGCGTGCGCGGCACTGCTCGTGGGCGCACTGGCCATCGCGCTGGCAGTCAGCCGACTGGCCGGGAAGCGTGCGTTCTTTGCGTTTTACATCGCCATCATCACGTACCTCGGGGCGACGTGGGCGATCGACGCGGGGTTGCGCGATGCCGGGAAGGGCGTCGCGAACTCGGGCGTGACCTGGATGACCGCCCTCAATCCCTTCCTCGCTCTCACCGCCTTGCTCAATCCTTCTACGTACCCCAGTGCTCCATCGGGAAGCCTGCGAGGACTTGACGCATGGTTGCTGGAGACACCGGTCCGAACTTTCTGTATCGGGAGCACACTGCTCAGCCTGCTGTTTGTCGGGCTTTCGACCCTTACCGTCCGCAGCGGCGGGCTGCAGTCGCTGGGCACCGATGAGAGCGGGCTTTCGCTCTGGCAGCGGCTGACCGGAGCGAAAGGCGGTGAAGGAGGCGAAGCCCGTCACCGAGCCCCCCGACACGTCTGGCACAACCCCATCGCCTGGCGTGAGGCCGCCAGCCGCAACAGCCAGCCCAGCAAGATCGTGGCCCGGTGGGCCTTCATCGCGCTGGGGATGCTGGGTGGGGCGAGCCTGGTGTGGATGTTTCACCGGGGTGTTATCTCAACCCCGGAAAGGTTCCAGTTCACGCTTCTGGCCGTGGTCTGGACCGAGTTGGCCGTGGTGACGCTCGTGGGCATCATCACCGCCGCCAGCGCCATTAGCCGTGAGCGAGAGGACGGCACCCTCGACCTGCTTCTGACGACGCCGATCACGGCGCGGGCGTATCTCATCGGCAAACTGCGCGGACTCATCGCCTACCTCCTCCCGCTGGTCAGTGTGCCGCTGGGGACGGTGGCGATGGCCTCGATTTATGTACTGACAAACGGCTTCGGGCGAGAGGACGCGGACAAGACGATTTACGTGACTACGACCGTCGGCGCAATCAAGCGGCAACTGCCGATCCTTCTCCCCGAGGCCGCCCTCCTGCTGCCCCTGGTGGTCATCCCGTTCCTGGCCTTCTGCGTCATGGTCGGGCTGCAATGGTCGCTCAAGAGCCGGGGCATCCTCGGCTCGGTCATCGCCACCGTGGGCATGGTCGGCGCGATCGCGGGCACCATCGGCCTGTGCGGATGGAGCGCATCCTTCGCACTGCTGGGCATCGGGCCTGTGCTGGGCTCGCTGAGCCCGGTATCGTTCCTTCTGCTGGTGGTGCATGTTGATCGCATCGGCGAAACGCTCATCGAGTGGAACTTGTCCGGCGCGAGGCTCACCCTCGCGGTCGGAGCATTCGCTGCCCTCGCGGTCAACGGAGCGGTCTGCTACGCACTACTTTCCTCCATGGTGCGAACGTTCGACGTGACCGTGCGAAAACTCGCCGGCGGTCGGTGATGCCCCGCCCCGCGAATGCCGTATTCACCCGATGATCGTGCGCCGACGTTTGACGTAGTCCCAGAGCACGAAGCGGTCCAGGTCCTTTCCTCCGGTGAACAACGCCCTCCCGCCGGTCGCTTGTGCCACCGCATGAGCGAAGCGCACATCCTCGCTGCTTTGACTCCAACTCGGCAGGATGAACAAGTTGATGGTGATCCCCTCGGAGCCGCACAGCCGGGCTTCCCGCATCGTGGCTTCTTCGGTGCGCTGGTCCGGCGGGTAGAGCATGAAGAGGTTCTTGCCTTCGAAATGCGCGGTCGGCAGACCGTCGGTGATCAGGAGTACCTGACGGTTGGGTGTGGGCCGCGTCCGGAGCAGCGTGCGGGCAAGGAAGAGCGCGTGCTGGATGTTAGTGAAATGCTGGGGCACACCCACCTCGCTCAGGTTCGGGTCGCTCATGTCCGCGCGTAGACGCACGACGGGATGGTGTATCGTGACCGGCTTGGGCAACATCGCCGGGACTTCCGCGAGCCGTCGCTCCCGGGCGAAGGTGAACATCTCGATGAAGCACACAAAGTCACCCGGGTACTCGGCGCGGATCAGACCGTCGAGCGCCAGCGCCAGGCGTTTGCACTGGATGTACTGTCCCCCGTACAGCATCGAGCCCGACATGTCCATCAACACCGCCGTGGCGCACGACGGCGTGTTCCGTGTCCGGTGGATGCTCAGGTCGTCGGAATGAAACACCGGTGTGGTCGCCCGGCCCCGATGCAGGGCCGCGGCCGACCTCGCCGCGGCGTTCAGCACGCTGCCCGTCACATCAAGGTGGGCCAGGCTGTCCCCGAACTCATACGCCTTGGTCCGCTCGATCTCGACCGCGCCCTCGCCGATGACCGGGCCGCTGTGCCGTCCGGTACGCGCCGCGGACAGGTTCGAGAAGATTTCCACAAGAATTTTCCGCTGGAAGAGTCGATACGCGGCGGGCGTGAGGCGAAATCCGTGAGTTGATCTCTCCAACCCCTGCCGCAGGGCCTCCTGCCTCAGATACTCCTCGACTTCCTGCTGGATTCTGTTCAATGCTTCCATCTCTCCCGGATCTGCGTACCGCGAGAGTGCCTCCATGTCGATGACCGCGAGCTGTGCGTTCTTCGCCGCGTCCTTCAGTTGCTCCAGGAGCGCATCGATGGTCTCGAGTTCTTCCTTGACTCGAAGAGCCTGCTCGACGGTCAAGGGTTCACGCCCCGTGAAGGCGTACTTCGCGCTGAGTTCGTCTACCTGGTACTTCTCCCCCAGAGACTGAAGTGCCCGCAACAGTGCGAGGGAAAACTCAGAGCGTTCATCCTTCTGCCGGAACCAGAGTTGTTCCAGCTCGGCGATCTGTTCCTCCTCCGCGGCCTTGATGAACGCGTCACGCATCGACGCGGGCGGAACCGCGCCGCCCATGACGTCCTTGTATCGACGCGCCGCCTCCGCGCGAGCCGTGCCTGTCTCGAAGCGCTCCAGGAGTTTTCGACGGCGCTCGCGCAGCATCGCGGCGAGGCTCTCAAGGCTTGGTCCCAAACGCGGGAAGAGGCTCGGATCAAGACGAATCGCGTTGGCGAGTTCCTCCTCGGTCAACTCGCGCAGGTCGCCGTACGCGAGCATGTGCTCGAACGCGGCGGAAGCGATCTCCGGCGGCGGTGCGGTCGGACCGGGGAAGTTCCTGGGGTCGTAGCGTTGGTATGAATGCACAATCCCGCCCGGGGTGGGTTCCGCTGGAGGGTGGCCGTCTGCGCGGGGCATCGGGGAATGATTCGCATCGGGTGCGAATGCGGATGCCCGGCACCTTCTCTTCAACACGGACGCAAGAACGGAGATCCGCGGCTACATACCATGCGATAGGTACTTGCATGAGGCCCAACACTGTGTTTATAACCTCCGAGAGATCCTTCTGTGCGGCTCTTCTCTGCGGGGTCATGGTCATGGCGGTCGGATGCGGATCGACCGGCCGGCCTGCGGGTGAAGCAGGCGGGCGGAACGTAGCTCGATCCATCGAGGAACCCTTCGCCAGCGCACGTGCCACCGCCGATGGTACCGCTTTCGTTCGTTGTCTGCCCCATCCTCTCCCCATCGAATCCAACCGGATGTTCACGATGACCGTGAGCGTTTACGAGGATGCAGAACTTTCCCGACCCGCCGCGAGCGCCGGCGTTCACGCCGATGCCGACATGCCCGAGCACGGGCACGGCATGACGCTGGTGCCGCGGGTTTCGCGGATATCGCCCGGGGTATTCCAAGTCGAAGGGATGCTCATGCACATGCCCGGTGCCTGGGAAATCTACATCGATGTGGATCGGGAGGGCCGCACCGGCCGCGCGACATTCCCGGTGGAGGTACCGTGAGACGCGCTCCCGCTCGCGAAGCGGGCCGTTCGGCGCTATGGGCGAGCGCGTGTCTGATGTCGGGGCTGCTCGCCTTTGTCGGTCTCTCGTGCGAGGGCGTCGAGACGCGAACCCGCCCTCACTCATCGGGCGCCCCGGGTTCAACGCGGAGCGTCCCGGACGCGATGGACGGGTTTACCGAATCAGAGATCAGGGCGATTCTGACCCTTTCTCCACTGCCCGCTGTCCCGGCGGATCGGACCAACGCCGTCGCGGATGACCCACGCGCGGCCCGACTGGGGCAGTTCCTGTTCTACGACACGCGTCTCTCACGCGATGGGCGGGTCTCGTGCGCCAGTTGCCACCGCCCGGAACTGAACTGGACCGATGGTGAGCCGATCCCGGCGGCGTTCGGAACGGAGCTTCGCCACGTGCCGACGCTGTGGAACACGGCCTTCAACCGCTGGTTCTTCTGGGACGGACGCGCCGACAGCCAGTGGGCGCAGGCCCTCGAACCGATCGAGAACCCGATCGAACACGGCGCGACCCGCGAGCAATGTGTGCGGGTCCTTCGCGGCGATCCCACGCTGCGCGCATCGTACGAGCGACTGTTCGGACCTCTCCCACCCATCGCTGATTCCCCCGGTCAGGAGCAGGATCGAGCCTTCGCCAACGTCGGCAAGTCCATCGCCGCCTTTGGAAGGCGCCTCGTGACGCAACCCTCGCCCTTTGATGAATACGTGCAGGGGGTGCGCGCCGGCGATGCCGTGCGGCTCTCCGCCATCTCCCCCGCGGCCAAGCGCGGCCTGAAGCTCTTCGTTGGGGCGGCGAACTGCCGCTCCTGTCATCACGGGCCGAACTTCTCCGACGGAGAGTTTCACGACACGGGTATCGCGACGCGGTTCCCGCACGCGCCCCGAGACCCGGGCCGCTGGGAAGGTGTGAATAAACTGCTTACCAGCCCGTTCAACGCGATGGGTGCATTCAACGATGATCCCTCGGGTCGGCGAGACAGGCCCACGGCCTACCTGGCCAATGCCCCGGAGTTCTGGGGACAGTTCAAGACACCCACGCTTCGGAATGTGGCCAAGACCGCGCCGTACATGCACCGGGGACAACTCGCGACTCTCCGCGAGGTGGTTGAGTTTTATTCCAACCCGCCGGAACCCGCACCCCCACCCCCGGAAGCGGCAACCAGCGGAGGGCACAGGCACCGAGCCGGCATGGGCGGGGTCGAACAAGTTCTTCAACCCCTCCACCTCACGCCTTCTCAGGTGGATGACCTTGTGTCGTTTCTCGAAACCCTGTCATCGCCGGAAACACCCGCCGAACTCATGACCAAGCCACTTTGGCCGTGATGCCACGGCCCGACTGTGTTCACTCGCCCGAAAGAATGGCGTACGCGGTCCCCGATGCGGAAGTCAGTTTCGTTCCTGATACAGGCCTCATCGCACGGTCGTAGACACGAATCCCGCGTAATTGAAGCGTGAATCTCGCGGCGGACTCGCCCTTCTGCCCGGCGGACATCGCCGCATCGCAGACAAGCACGACCCGAACCGGGACAGGCTCTCCGAGCGTCACCGCGTGGGGCTTGCTGGCGAACTCTCCCGAAACGGTGATGTACTCGGCGAGTTCCTCATCGTCATCCTCGCCGTGACGGAGGTAGACGTTGGCCCCGACAAGCCCCGAGCCGGACGCCGCCCCGTCCAGCGAAAAAATGTAGACGACCGAACCGGCCTCCACCGAACCCGAGAAAATGAGTTCATCGGCGAACGCCGCCGATGTATGCGCCGTCTGGCTCGGGAAGAGCATCCGTCGGCCTGAAATACGCGCCTCGCCCCGAAGGATCCCGTACGCCGCCTCGCCGGCGGCGCTGCCCCGGAACTGCCCGAGTGAGTTGTATGTAAGCACGGCTTCCGCCCGCTCGTTTCCTTCACGCTGTTGCATCGTCCCGATCTCTCGCCCCTCATCATCCTCACCCCCGTAACGAACCTGTGCCTGCGTGTGCAGAGCGCAGCGGTTCTCCGCGGGGTCGGAGCCGGATGGACCGCGTGAGTGTGCGCAACCGGCGAAGCCCGCGGCACAGACAATGAAGATCGAGATCCATCGGGGGATCGATTCCGGATTCATGCGAACACGCAACTGTGGCAAGAGACGCTCCAGAGAAAGGGACTATGGCCGCGGCAGAATTTCACCAAGCCGACCACCCGCGGCCTCGATGGCGCTTTCCGCGTTCGCGCGGTCGAGCGCGAGCCGGTGCATGACCACCGCCGTTTTCACAGCACCCCCTGCGCGGTCGAGCAACTCAAAGCACGATTCACGGGGGAGTCTCGTCAGGGAAGCCACGATGCGCGCGGCCCGATCACGGAGTTTGTCGTTCGTGGCCCGCACATCAACCATCAGGTTTTCGTAGGCGCGGCCCGAGCGCACCATAAGCGTGGTTGAGATGATATTGAGCGTCATCTTGGTCGCCGTCCCCGCCTTCATGCGCGTGGAGCCGGCCAGGACCTCGGGGCCGGTCTTGAGAATGATGAGGTGATCGCAGTCCGGTGGTTGCTCGACCGAAGCACAGCACAGCAGCGCGGTCAGGGGCGGGTTCGGCAATGATTTACAGTACGTGAGCGCCCCAAGCGCGTACGGCGTCGTGCCACCGGCGGCGATGGCGATCACCGCATCACGCGGCGTCAGCGAGAGCGCCTCCAGCGCGGACCGCGCGCCTTCAGGATGATCTTCCTTGCCCTCGCTGCTGGTTCGCAGAGCCGCATCACCGCCCGCGATGATGCCGATGATGCGGTCGGGAGGAACCTGGAACGTCGGCGGAGCCTCCGACGCATCGAGCACGCCCAGCCGGCCTGATGTCCCCGCACCAACATACACCAGGCGACCCCCCGCGAGAAAACCAGGCTCCGCCGCTTCGATGAACGCGGTGATGCGCCTTTCCGCTCTTCCGACGGCGTCGAAAGCATGCCGGTCTTCACGATGGATGAGCGCCACGCACTCGGCCGCGCTGAGCGCGTGCAGGTTCGTCGAGCGCGGGTTGCGTTTCTCCGTAGTCAGGTGCGAACGGTCGGGAGGCGTCGTCATCACGATCGAAGCGTAGGAGAACGGCCCGGCAACACTCCCGAACCGCTTTCCTGTGTGCCTTGCCCACGGGAGTGAAGGTAACCCAACACGAGTTCACGATCAATCAAGCCAAACTTCACCCGCGGCGAGCTCCACCGAGTTCCCCGCCGGATCACGGATGTACAGTGAGTGCCCGCCGGCGGGCCACCGGCGCTCCAACTCGATACGGATTCCCGCTTTCGCGAGCCGGTCCCGCCACGCGGCCAGGTCCTGCTCCCGGATTCGCAGGGCGATGTGCCCCGACCCGCGAGCGCCGTGTGACGCGATGCCGCGATCTCCCCGCTCGCTCTACGACGGATTGAAGAGTAGCACATGGCATTCCGACGACATCCTGAAGACGGCGGAACGATCCGGCGCTTCCCGGAGGAGCGGCAGGCCGAGCGTTCGTTCATAGAACGAGGCCGCGGCGGATACATCCTCCGCGTACAGGACCGTTTCGTAGACCGCGCTGATCACCGGAATTGTCTCGGACATCGCACGAGCGTAGCGACCGGCGCAGAATGCGCCCGTACCCTCGGTACATGCAGACGCCCGATGACACTCCCATGGCACCGGCGGCCGTGCCGCCGCTCTCGGTCGTGGCATTGGACGATGACGATGATTTTCGCCAGTACATCCGCGGTATCCTGGAAGCCGACGGGCACGATGTCCGAACCGCGGCGACACCCGAGGAGTTCTTCTCGGCGTGCGAAGCCCGGCTGCCCGATGTCGTTCTCCTCGACATCAAAATGGGCCGGCACAGCGGCGAAGAGGTACTGACGGAAATTCGCAAGCGATGGAGCCGGCTGTGCGTGATCGTCGTGACGGGGTATCCATCCCTCGACAGCATGCGCCAGACCTTCAAGCAGGACGTGTTTGATTACCTGGCCAAGCCCTTCTCGCTCTCCGAGTTGCGACGGGCCTTGGCGCAGGCCGTCGCGGCCCTCGGGCTGGGGAAGCGCCCGCAGGACCGCCTGCGGCAGGAGATGGGCAGACAGATCCGTGTCGCGCGCATCGCCCGGGGATGGACGCTCAAGGATCTCTCCGACGCCTCCGGGATCAGCGTCAGCCAACTGAGTTCCATCGAGCGCGGAGCGCATCTGCCCAGCCTCGAATCCATGGTCGCGGTAGCCACGGCCCTGGAACGCAAGCCCTCGGCTTGGCTGGAGGCGGCCGGCCTGTGAGCATCGGTCATGACAGCGTGAGTTTCGAGCACGGGTCGGCGCCGCTGCCCGCGGTTCTCTTTACCGCCTTCGAGCCCAGCGGCGATGACCACGCCGCTTCGGTCATCGCCGAACTTCGACGCCGTCATCCGACACTCCCGATCTTTGCCTGGGGCGGGCCGAAAATGGAAGCCGCGGGCGCGACCATCCAGGAACGCACAGGGGACGACGCCGTCATGGGTCTGCCCGGGGTGGCGAAGATTCTCGAACACGTCCGCATCAACGCCCGGATCCGTGCGTTCCTTTCGGCGAACCGCATCGCGGTGCACGTTCCCGTGGACTCACCCTCCGCGAACACGCCGATCTGCGCGATCGCCAAGCGCGCCGGCGCGAAGGTCGTGCACCTCGTCGCGCCCCAGATCTGGGCGTGGGGCCGCTGGCGCATCCACAAGTTGCGACGCGTCACCGATCTCCTCCTCTGCATCCTGCCCTTCGAGGAAGAGTTCTTCCGAAAACGTTACGTGCCCGCCCGGTATATCGGTCACTTCCTGTTCGAGCATCCCATCGAAACCGCATCACTCGATGCGCGTGCGAAAGAACTGGGCGAAGGCGAGCCGCGAATCGCCATGATGCCCGGCTCCCGTCCCGATGAACTGCGCCGCCACTTCCCCATCCTGCTCGAGGCCTTCCGCGCCTTGTCCGCGCGGTTCCCGGGTGCGCAGGGTGTCGTTGCCGCAACCAGCGACCGGGTCGCCGAGCAACTTCGCACAGCCGCGGCGGCCCACGGCGGATGGCCCGATGCGCTGCGAATCGCCGTGAAGGACACCGATGCCGTGGTCCGCTGGTGTCAGATCGCGCTGGTGAAGAGCGGAACGGTCACGCTCCAGGTGGCCAAGCAAAGGCGACCGATGGTGGTCTTCTACCAGCGATCCAATCCATTTCTGTTTCTCATCGCCCGCCTCATCCTTTCGACCAGGCTCTTTTCTCTGCCCAACGTGCTGGCCAAGGACCGGGTCATCCCGGAGTTCATTCCTCACTTCGGTGGCCCGGGTCCGATCGTCAAGGCGGCCGAGCAACTCATCGACTCTCCTTCGGAAAGCGAGCGGCAACGACAGCGACTCGATTCCGTCATCGCGCAGTTCGGCACGCCGCCGACTTCTCGATTGGCCGCGGATGCGATCGAGGAACTTCTCGGTCTTCGTAGCGCTCGATGACCACACCCTTCTTTCTGTTCGGGTCAACTTTGACTCATAGAACACAAAGCGCTACCCTGTACGCCTTTATTTACACGAGATAAGTATAAATACCTATCTTGTTCCGAACTTATCGCGAACAACGGAGCCGACGTGCCGAAGAAGGTGCCCAATTCTTCCAAACGAGTCGTGAAAGCCGCCAGGAAGACGCCGGTGAAAACCGCGAAGGGTGCTTCGTCGGGATCCAAGGTTGCCACGAAAAGCAAACCCAGCAAGAACACCGTGAAGGTTCCTGCCAAGCAACCACAAACCAACCCGAAAAAAGCAACTGCAAAGCAAAGCACGGTCAAAGTGAAAGCCGTGCAGCTACCAAAGAGTTCTGCAACAATCAAGAACTCGTCCCCTTCGAAACCCGCCCCAGCTTCCAAGCCGGTGGCCGCCGCCTTGACGGCATCCGCGAGTGTTCCCAAGCCGGCCACTCCTGGTCCGCCGCGACCCATCAAACGCCCCAAGCCGCCGCAGATTCCGCTGAAGATGCCCGTGATGGGCAAACTGCTGGACCCGAAAAACCCCCACCGCAAACCGTTGATCCCATCGGGTCCGAAGGCTTCCACGCTGCGTCCGCTTGGATCGCACGCCGCACCGACCGCTGAACTTCCCAAGATCACCGGCAAATCCCCTTTCAACAAGCGGGAACTGGAGCGGTTCCGCACCCTGCTTATCCGCAAACGGATGGAGTTGGTTGGCGATGTGAACACCATGGAGAACGAGGCGCTCCTCGGCCAGAGTGGCTCCTTGTCGAATACTCCCAGTCATATGGCCGAGCAGGGCAGTGAGGCATACGACCAATCGCTGTCGCTCGATCTCGCCGCGGCGGATCGTCGTCTCATCAAGGAGATCGACGATGCGCTGGATCGAATCAAGGCAGGCGTCTTCGGTCTGTGCCAGCTCTCCGGCAAGCCCATCAAGCTGGACCGCCTCGAGGAGCTTCCCTGGGCTCGCTATTCCATCGAGGCGGCGCGCGAACTGGAGCGCCAGGCGATGCGATCGTGAACGAGTCTACAGAAACCAGGAACTCATCCGGTCCATCATCCGGTGGAAGCACCTGGCGCTCACCCGGCGCGTGGGCCGTTCTGCTCAGCGTCACGGCGGTCGGACTTTTCCTGGACCTCTGGACAAAGGCGTGGGCATTCGCAACTATCGCCGGTTCACCCGTCGAGGTTCGCCGAGAGGATGTCCTGACATCGACTTTCCTCGGATCCCTGATTCCCCCTCACCCACCCGTTGTCGTCATCCCCGGCGTGCTCGAGTTCACCCTGGTTCTGAACCCAGGCGCGGTCTTCGGAATGGGCGCCGGCAAACGCTGGTTCTTCGTCGTCTTTACCGGCGCTGCTCTCGCCTTCGGCCTGGCGCTCTTCGGACGATGGACCCGGCCCCGCGACCGATGGTCCCACGCGGCTATCGGGCTGCTCCTCGCGGGCGGGCTGGGGAATTTGTACGACCGGCTGGCTTTCGCCTGCGTGAGGGATTTCATCCATCCTCTCCCGGGTGTGCGGCTTCCCTTCGGCCTTCGATGGCCCTGGGGCGGCGATGAGGTCTGGCCGTACGTCTCCAACATCGCCGACCTCTGGCTCATCATCGGCATCGGCGTGCTCATGATCCACGCGATGAGATCGCCAAGGCACCCCTGACACGCTCCGGCGGTAACGGGCCAACACTTGCTCCATGGCAACGGACCGAACGCCCAACGCCGCGCAGCGACAGGCCATCGAGCACGAAGGCGGCCCACTCGTCGTCCTCGCCGGACCGGGCACGGGCAAGACCTTTGTCATCATCCAGCGCGTGAAGCATCTGATCGAGCAACGCGGCATCGAGCCGGAACGAGTTCTCGTGGTGACCTTCACCATCCGCGCCGCGGATGAACTCCGTGCTCGGCTCGCCTCGTTCATCAAGCCCGAACTGGCGCTCCGTGTGCAGGCGCACACCTTCAACGGTCTGGGCGCGAAACTGATCAATCGGTACGCCGATGTGCTCGGTCTTCCGGCGCGCACGACCATGATCGATGCCGTGCAGCGGCGGAGAATCCTGCGCGACACGATCCTGAGCGAACGCCTTTTCGGAGAATCGCGGGCGACGGGTCTTGATTCGCTCATCGTGCGGGTGGAGAGGGCCATCGAAGGCATGACCAATCTGGGACGCCTCCCCGATGAGTGCGAACGGGCCGCCGCTTTGCTTTCGGCCCGCGTGGAATCGGAAGCCGCCACCATGCCTTCCGATGAGGCCGAGGCGGCACGCCAACGTGCAAAGCGGTTCGCCGATGAGGCCCGCCTCTACGCCCTCTCCCAATCGCGGAGAAGGCGTGAAGGGCTGATCTCATTCGCGGATCAGGTGGTCCTGCCGATTGAACTCCTCAAACACCACCCCGGCCCCGCCGCGGCCGTCCGTTCCGACCTTCACGCCGTCATCGTCGATGAGTTCCAGGACTGCAACCCGGGTCAGATCGAACTGCTGCGGCTGCTCATCGGCCCGGAGCATCGCCCCCGACCCGACGTCTGCGTCGTGGGCGACGATGATCAGGCGATCTACGGTTTCCGCGGCGGAGACGACCAGACATTTCAGAAGTTCGCCACGATCTGGCGTGACGCCCGGGTCGTCACCCTGACCGAGAACTACCGGAGCACCGAACCGATCATCCGGCTCGCCAACGACATTATTTCCCGAGCCGGAGTGCGATTCCGTGCCGACAAGGTGCTCGACCCCGCCCCCACTGCTCCCGTGAGCGGGAGGATGCCCGAGGCAGTGAAACTGGAGCATGACTCCGATGACGCCGAGGTCATCGCGGCGACGATCCTGGCCGAGCGGGCGGCGCCCGGCGGTGCCGAGTTCGGCGATATCGCCGTCATCGCCAGAACCCGCGGCGATCTGGATCGAGCAGAGGCGGCCCTGTCTCTCTATGACATCCCGGTCGCCCGGGCTTCGTCGCGGAGCGTGCTTGATGATGAAGGCGTCCAGGATGTTCTGGCGTGGGTGCAGTGGCTGGTGGACCCGGCCGCCATCTGGGCATCGCTGCGTGTTCTGGCCCGACCGCCGTTCGGCGTCCCGGCCCACATCGCGGCGGGGTTCATGCGTGAGTACAAGGCCCAGCGATCTCACCACGAGCAGCGCGTGCAAGGAGTTGCCGACCCGGGCGAGTACGCTCGTTGGCTCCGCAGCGCAAGCCCCGGCGCCGGACAGCACGCGGTGTCCGTCAATCGTTGCCTCGACAGACTTGAGCAGTTACGTGAGGCGACCGCGAACCGTCGCGCGGACGATGCTCTCTTCCGCATCATCTCGCTCATCGACGCCGCCCACGCCGAACTTCTGCCCTCGCGCGAGCGGGCAGCGCGGGTCACCGCGTTGCTGAACGTGCTGGCGATCGCCCGAGAGAAGCAATCGCGGCTGGAGCCGCCGGGAGAGTTGCGCCAGTTCTGGGAGTATTTCGAGGAGTTGACCGCCGCGGGCGCTCTCGTGCCCGATGAGAACGTGGAGGAAGACGATGCCGATGATGCGGGCGGCCGTGTCCATTTGCTCACAGCGCACGCCGCCAAAGGCCTGGAGTTCGACTTGGTCTTTGTGCCGCGGATCGTCCCGCGTCATGGGTACCCCAAAGCCCTCATTGATGACGACCTTTGGACCCCGCCGCCCGAGTTGATCGACCCCGCGTTTTCTCCGGACCCGCGCGACGCCGCCTCTCGGAGACTCGACGAGGAGCGTCGTCTCTTCTTCGTCGCCTGCACACGGGCCCGCCGCCGCCTCGTGCTGCTGGCGAAGTACAACCAGAAGCCCAGCGCCAGCGCCGCTCACTTCTTCGAGGAACTCGTCCCCCACAAACAACCGGCGCACCGCGTCACGCCGCGCAACGCGAAGGACGTGCTGGCCGATGCCGCACGGATCGGGGTTGGTGCGCCCGACTGGGCCGATCCCGATGCCGCACGCGATAAAGCCGAGGCCAAGACGGTGCGAAGTGCGCGTGAGCGTGCCGCGGATTGGGCGTTGCGTGCACGCCGGCTCGCCCGCCTCGATGCCGCGGCGGCTCTCGAGGCCGCCGACGCACCGGACCTTTCCCAGAGCGATCTCGGCGCGCTGCGAGAACGGCTGGAGCAGTCACTCCGAACGCTCGCCGTGGTGCGAGCAGCGGAAGTGACCGGCGGGGTGCCGGGTTGGGCATCGGGCACCGCCGCCGATGTGGGACGCACGCTCGTCGCGCTGCGCCGTCGCGTCGAGACCGACGGCGATCGAGATTCCTTTTCCCTTATCGCCCGCCCGCTCCGCGGCCCGCTGGAACTTTCCTACACATTCATCAGAAACTACGTCGATTGCCCACGCTGCTTCTATCTTCGTCGCGTGCTCAAGGTGCCGGAGCAGGAGTCGCCCGAAGCAGGCCTGGGTTCCGTCATCCACAGTGCGCTCGAGGAGTTCTATGGACGCTGGACACGGGCCGATGCCGATGGGAAGGCCCGCCCCGGTCGGTCGGAACTGCTGCGGATCGGCCTGACCAAACTCCACGCGAACCTGTCGCGCGACCAGATCGCCGATCCGTTACTGGCCGAGCAGGTGCAGGCCCAGTTGGGCCTTCTCTGGGACCGACTGCACCAGGACGAAGTACATGTGCTGGAAATTGAAAAGACCATTCGATTTCAGTACGCCGTCGATGATGTACAGCACACGATCACAGCCAAAATCGATCGGATCGATCAACTGCCTGATCGTTCGCTCCGCGTGATCGACTACAAGACGGGCAAACCTGCCAAATCAAAGGCGCGGCCCGATCCCGATGATCTGCAGTTGGGGATCTACCGATTGGCGCTCGACACGGGCTTTGGGCCGGACCCGATCGGACGAGCGGAGTACTGGCTGCTTGCTTCGGGTGAACGAGGAACTCTGAACTTCGCGGACATGAAACTCGATAAAGTCAGAGCAACCATTGACCGCGCGGTGCGCGGAATGGCGATGGGTCAGTTTCCGGCAGCCACAGGTTGCAGCGGTGATTGTAGGCTATTCCGCGATTGATTTATTTGGTATTTGATCGGAGTTCGGATGCTGATTGTTCTGAAACCAGGAAATTACTTCTCGGATGCAAAGAAAGAGCCTTCGGCGAACATCTAGAGTATAACGACACCCGAAAGGGTGCGTAGTAGATTCGTCATCAATAACATGGGATCTCGTGATATCATGATGAAAGTCGGCTCTTGGCTGTCCGGATTTGGATCACGGCCAATGCACGTCGATTGTGTTGTGCGGAGTGGAACCCGCGCGGGGGACAATGCCCGGTAGAACAGCCCGTCCCGGGAAGGCACCAGAAGGAGAGAGGAATGAGTATGTTCAATCGTTGCGGTCTGATCAGCGTGGTTGCAGGCGTGGCGCTGTCACCCGCCGCGTTCGCGTCATTCCACTTGATGCAAATCGAGCAAGTGATGCTTTCCTACGACGGGGACCACACCGTACAGGCGATTCAACTTCGCTTACGCGCGGCGGGGCAGAACCAGGTCCAGTTCTCTCGTATTCGAGTCTTTGACTCCAACGGAGCCAACCCGATCCTTGTCGTCAACATGGCGACTACGGTGCCGGTGGGAACAGCGGGCTCGAGGGTCTTGATCACGAGCGCGAACTTCCCGGCGAACACAACACCGACCGCGGTGCCGAACTTCACCATGACCAACCTGATCCCGGCCTCGTATCTGGCTGGTGGCAAGCTCACCTTCGAGTCCGATAGCGGAGTCATTTACTGGTCACTCTCATGGGGCAACTACACCGGCCCGCAGACCGGCGATCTCAGCAACGACTCGAACGGGAACTTCGGACCACCTGTGGCCGGCCCGTTCCCCACCGCGGGCACCAGCGCCTTGCGGTTCATCAATGCGGCCAACGCGCTCAGCACGACCAACCTGGCCGATTACACCACCGTCACCTCGAACGTCACGTTCATCAACAATGCGGGCACATCGTTCATTGTGAATCCACCCCCGCCGCCCCCTTGTTTCGCCGACTACAACATGGACGGCGGCATCGACGGCGCTGATGTCGATGCGTTTTACGCGGACTGGGAAGCCGGCAACCTCGATGCGGATGTGAATCAGGACGGCGGGGTCGATGGCGCTGACGTGGATACGTTCTTCGCAGCATGGGAAGCGGGAGGCTGCTGAACCAGTCCGGCCGAGCGGATGTAATCTGACCCAGATCCCCCGCTCGGGGCGCGGCGCACCCATCTACCCTGCACCCCCTTCCTCCATGGACACTCGTTCAGTCCGGGCCGTCGGATCGCGCCGGCATTTTTGAGGGAACACGTTGGCGTGGGGCGGGGACCGCGCCGGGAGGGAGATTGGTTGCCCCAACCTGAACTTCCTGTATACTTGGGCGAGACAATCTAAGACCCCAACCTACTTACAGGAGACATTCCATGCCCACTCGCCCTGCAGCCGACTTCCGAAACATTGTCCTTTGCGGGGCCGGCGCTTCCGGTAAGACGTCGATCGCCGAGCGCTTGCTGTTCACCTCGGGAGCGACCAAGCGGCTGGGCACCGTGAATGAAGGGAACACCGTCAGCGACTACTCCGAGGAAGAGAAACACCACAAACACAGCCTTCAGCCCGCCGTCATGTTTCTCGAGCACGAAGGGCACCTGGTCAACCTGATCGACACCCCCGGGTTGGCGGATTTCATCGGGCACGCCATCGCCTGCTTCCCCGCCGCGGAAACCGTCGCCGTCGTCATCGACGCACTCAAGGGCATCGACAGCGTCAGCCGTCGGCTCATGTCAATCGCGGAGGAGCGGGGCATTCCCCGGATCATCATCATCAACAAGATCGACGAAGCCCCCGAGGGCCGGCTTCCCGAGCTGGTGGCCCAGATCCGCGATTCCTTCGGGAGCGTCTGCCTGCCCATCAACCTTCCCTCGCTCAAGGCCCGCAAGATCATCAATGTCTTTGAGCACGACGGCAACGACGATCAGGGCGACAACACCGACTTTTCCTCCGTCCACGAGGCTCACAAGCAGATCGTGGAGCAGGTGATCGAGGTCGACGATGAACTGACCATGCAGTATCTCGAAACCGGCGATGGCGGCTTCGACCCCGCCAAACTCCACGCGGCGTTCGAGAAGGCCCTCGAGCAGGCCCACCTGGTCCCCATCTGCTTCATCTCGGCCAAGTCAGGCGCCGGGGCCGAGGACCTGCTCCACGTCTTCTCCAGCCTGTGCCCAAGCCCGGTCGAGGTGAACCCCCCCGAGTTTCTCTACCGTGAAACCCCGGACTCCGACGAGAAGGAGTGGCACAGCGAACCCGACAAGAACGCCAAAATACTCGCTCACGTCTTCCGTGTGACCAACGATCCCTTCCTCGGGAAGATCGGCATCTTCCGTGTCCACCAGGGAACGGTGAAGGCCAAGAGCGACCTGATCATCGACGACCACAAGAAGCCGATCAAGATCGGGCACCTCTTCCTCCTCAAGGGCAAGGAGCACGTCGAGGTCCACGAGGTCGGCCCGGGCGCCATCGCCGCGATCGCCAAGATCGACGAGGTCAAGTTCAACTGCGTGCTGCACGACAGCCACGACTATGACTCGGTCCATCTGCGCCCCCTGCCCCTGCCCAAGCCGATGTACGGCCTGGCGATCGAACTCAAGAATCACGCCGATGAGGCCAAGTTCTCGAACGCGACCCACAAGATGATGGCCGAGGACCCCTGCTTCACCGTCGAGCGGATCGCGGCGACCAATCAGACCGTGATGCGCGGCCTGGGCGAACTGCATCTGCGCATCATGATCGAGAAGTACAAGAACCAGTTCAACATCGACCTGATCACCACCACGCCCAAGGTCGCGTACAAAGAGACGATCACCGCCCGCGCCGAGGGACACCACCGCCACAAGAAGCAGACGGGCGGTGCCGGCCAGTTCGGCGAGGTCTACCTGCGCGTCGAACCCTTGCCCGCTGACCATCCGGAGGGTTTCGAGTTCGAGAACGCCACCGTCGGCGGCACCATCCCCCGCCAGTTCATCCCGGCCGTGGAGAAGGGCGTGCGTCAGGTCCTTGGCGAGGGGGCCGTCGCGGGGTACCCGATGAACGGCATCAAGGTCAGCGTCTACGACGGCAAGTACCACGATGTGGACAGCAAGGAGATCGCCTTCATCACCGCGGGCAAGCGAGCCTTCATCGACGCCGTGCAGAAGGCCCGCCCCGTGCTGATGGAGCCCTACGTCAACCTCGAGATCACCGCGCCCTCGCGCTACATGGGCGACCTCGCCGGCCACCTCTCGACCAAGCGGGGTCGGGTGCAGAACTCCGAAGCAGCGCCCGGCGACATGTGCATCGTCAAGGCCCAGGCGCCGATGAGCGAACTGCAGAACTACAGCAACGAACTCAAGAGCATGACCGGCGGGGCCGGGTCGTTCACCATGGACTACAGCCACGACGAGCGGACTCCGCCGCAGATCCAGGCCCAGGTCATCGCCGCCTACAAACCCAAGGCCGAGCAGGATTGATCGAGTACTTCGACCGACCGCAGAGAGGAGACTTCATATGTCACATCACACCGGCCGCGGCATCTCGCTCGGATTCGTCGTCATCTGTCTCATCGCGCTGGGCGGCATTCTGTATTACTTCATCGATCAACTGTCCGCCGATCTCCCCGGGAGCGCGGCCGTTGCCGCCACACGGCAAGTACGACCGGTGCTGCACGAAGCGGCCGCGTCGGGCGACGCCGCGGCCATCACCGCCGCCCTCAAGGCGGGGGCGCAGATCGATGCCCCGGCCGACGCTTCGAGCGCTTCGGCGGGCCTGACACCGCTGCACTGCGCTGCGCTGGCCGGAAAGCCTGAGTCCGTTCAGGCGCTGCTCAATGCTGGAGCCAAGGTTTCGGCCCGCACCAAAGACGGGAAAACAGCACTGATCTACGCCGCCGGGTGGGGCACCCCGGCCACCGTCGCGGCGGTGCTCGATGGGAAACCCAATGTCAACGAACGAACGGATGACCGTTGGACCGCCCTGATGATCGCAGCATCACGCGGCGACCCCGGGAGCATCAAGGCCCTGATCGACGCGGGCGCGAATGTCAATGACAAGAACAAGTGGGGCCAGACCGCCCTCATGGCGGCGGCCCGTGTGGGCGATGCGGAAAAAGTCCTCCTGCTCCTGCAGGCAGGGGCCGAGGTGAACGAGCTGGACACCGACGGTCTGACCGCCCTCGCGTTCGCCTGTTCGGCCGATGATTCCATCGAGTGCGTGAAAGCGCTGCTCGCCGCCAAGGCCGATCACTCGATCGTTGACAACCAGGGCGTCACGCCCCTGATGCGGGCCGCGGATGTGGCTGATGTCGAGAAACTCAAAGCAATCCTGGCCGCCGGGGCTCGCAAGGACATCAAGGACCGCGACGGGCGACTCGCCGTCGATTGGGCGAAGCAGCGAGATGATGAGGCCGGAAGGGCGGCCGCTGTCATCCTGGAGAAGTGAGGCTCAGCCGCCGCTGCTTTCTCGCACCACCAGGGATGTCGCCAGGCGTGTGATGCTCGGGGGTCGCTGGGGATCTTCGAGCCGCGCCGCCAATGCCGCGATCGCCGCCGCCCCCACATCCTGCAGCGGGACCCGAACGCTGGAGAGCTTGGGTCGCAGCAGCGAGGCGATGCGTGTATCGTCGAACCCAACCACGCGAACCTGGCCCGGCACCCGGATGCCCGCATCCTCCGCCGCCTGCACGATGCCCATGGCGATTTCATCATTGCCCGCCAAGACACCGATGCCCACCGCCCGCCCCGTCTTGACGCGCTCCTGCATCCACGTGTATCCCCATTCAACGTTGTAAGTGCCGTAGGAGATCTGGTTCTCCGGCAAGGCCACACCGGCGCGTCCGACTTCCGATGCGAACGCCTCGGCTCTCGCCCGCGTGTCGAAGTTCTCGCTCGCACCGCCGACGAAAAAGACCGAAGCAGCGGGTGTTCCAGCGAGCAAGTGCCGCGTCGCCTCCGCCGCGCCCACGGCGTTATCGACCAGCACGCAGTCCACCCCGGGTCGCTGCGCTTCCATGTCGATGAGGACGACCGGGGTTCCGCTTTCGGCCGCCGTGGTCCACGCCTGATCGCCCGGCTCGGTGATCATGATCGCCAGCCCATCGATCAACCCGAGAGCGAGGCCGGTGCTGCGTTCCGCACGCGTCGCACCTGGACCTCCCCTCGCCTCGGAACTCACGAGCAGGTGATATCCCAGTTCGTGCGCCTTGGCGTCCGCCCCGCGGATAAGCCCGGAGTAAAACTCACCGTGGATATCCGGCAGTGCGAGGCACAGCACCCTGCTTGCCCGCGTGATTAGCCCCTGCGCGAACGGGTTGGGCACATAGCCTAGTCGCTGAATGACCTCACGGACTTTGGCCGCCGTTGCGGCGGATACAACTTCCGGGTTGTTCAGCACGCGGCTGACCGTGGCAATCGAGACATGGGCCTCATCGGCCACATCTTGGATGGAAATCGCGCTCTTGGCAGGCTCGGTCTGGTTTCGCCCCCGCTTGTTCACGGCGGCATGATAGCCGCATCTGAACACGGAGCGAACACAATCGTTTACACGCTATGATGTAAACCTTTTCATCCAATCTTCACTGCCCGGAGTGCACTCGTGCCTCTTACCTCAATAGGTCATTCCATCGCCATGTTCGCGGTCGCTCCTCTCAGCGCAGCTGTGCTGCTCGGCTGTACCGCCCCACCCGCCGAGATCGATGGGCATAAGCCCGCACAACCAGCGGCGATTACATCCCCGGAGGGCGTCCGGCGTCCGCCGTTTACATTCAGCCGAGAAGATGAGGCCCTGCTCGATGAGGTGCAGCGGGGCGCTTTCAACTTTCTCTGGTCGGCGGCGGACAAGAACACCGGCCTGGCACCCGACAGGGCAAGCAAGCCTGATCTGTGCAGCATCGCGGGCGTCGGATTCCAGTTGTCCGCCCTGCCGGTCGGTGTTGAAAGAGGCTGGATTACTCGCGAGCAAGGAGCCGATCGTGCGATTCTCATCCTGCGGTCCTTAGACAAGCACCCGGAGATCCGGCGTGCCGGGTTCTACCAGCACTTCCTCCACTCCCCATCCGCCACCGTCCACCCGGAAGGACCCGAGCACGTGGTCAGCACGATCGACTCGGCCCTCTTCTTCTGCGGTGTACTGACAGCGGGCGTGTACTTCGGCGGCGAGGTGCGGGAGCGAGGCGATGCGATCTTTGCCCGAGCGGATTTCAGATTCTTTCTCGGTGAGAACGAGAAGGAGGAGTGGAAGCGAGGCTTTATCTCGCTGGGCTGGAAGCCGGACAACCCCAAGGATCCCGCCGGCCCCGGAAAACTCCTCCCGTATTACTGGATCGATACCGGCTGCGAGCATCGTCTCGTCACATTCCTGGGTGTCTGCGCCCCCGATAAGGCTCACGGTGTCGATCCCGTCCTGTATTACCGCCTGCGGCGAACTCTGGGAACACACCCGGCCAGCGGGCCGGTCGTCTGGTTCCCGTACTCGGGCGCTCTGTTCGTCAACCAGTTCAGCCACTGCTGGATCAACTACGCCGCGATGGGGCCTGACGATCCGGCCTCCCATGGTTTCCCGCCAGAGCGGCGAATACCTACAGATTGGTGGGAAAACTCCCGCCGCACCGTTGCGATCCACCGAGCCAAGTCGATCGAGAATCCTGAGAGACTCCCAACCTTCGGCGAGAACGCTTGGGGTTTGTCAGCATCCGATTGCGCCGCCGGCTATTGCGTACCCGGTGTCTTTCCGGTTCACATGCCGATGCCCGGCGCGACACCGAAAATTGATTTTGCCACGGAAAGTCCGGCTGACAACTTCGGCGACGGCACCATCGCCCCGTACGCGGCGGGAACTTCGATCATGTTTGATCCGACCTCCTCGATGAATGCGCTCCGTTATTACCGAAGTCTGACACAATCGGATGGATCACCGCTGCTCTGGACAGATCCTACGACCGGCGGCTATGGCTTTGCCGATGCGTTCAATCTCGGAACTGGCTGGGTCGCCGCGGACTACGTCGCCATCGATCAAGGGCCGCTGCTCCTCGCCATTGAGAATGCCCGAACCGGCCTGATCTGGAAAATCTTTCATGCGCACCCCTGGGTTCACGAAGGAATGGCAAGACTTAGGTTATCAAAACCTTAACAACGGCATTCTTGATGAAGGCAAATTACCCACCTTATCAAACAAAGATATACTGTTCTAGACGACTTGAAATTTTCGGCAACTACTGCAAATAAGGCTTGACAGAAGGCGTTCCTCTTGCGACAATGAAAACGTTTCCATGACGTGAACTATCGCGTCACTATCGTGGAGTCATTTCCTATCGTTCTGAGTTGAGAGAAGAGGAGCAGACACTATGACACTCGGTCGTTCGTGCGGCGTTGCCGCTCTGGCTGTGGTTGCCTTCGCCGGTCTGGCGATGGCGACCGACATTTCCACGGTGAATAGTTGGAAGGTTGAGGAGCGCGTCTTCAACGACTTCCCCACCACCACACTGACCACGGTCAACAACTACCCTGTCGAACTCAGCTTCGATGAACAGTTCGAGTTGGGCGCGGTAGGCAACTTCGCCAACAAGCACGTCGGCTGGATCAGCAACGACGGCGGCGCAACACGATTCCAGAACAACTACGCCCAGAGTTGGGTGATGGAGTTCGATGTCAGCATCACCGCCCCCGACGGTTCTCCCCGTAAAGAAGCGGGCATCGAAGTCCGCAATCCCCGCCCTCGTCTGGGTTACACCGACGAAGGGCAACTCCTGATCGCCAGCGATGGTGAAGTTGCCATCTTCGGCGGCGTCATGCCCTTCACCGGCTTGGGGTTCGTCTATACCCTGGGCACCACTGCTCACGTGCGCTTCGAGTACTTCGCCCCCGGCTCGGCCGACCCCACCAAGGGCGCGTACATGCTGACCTTCACCGATGCCGTTACGGGCGTTCACAGCAGCGGACTCAAGGTCTGGGGAAATGAGCCGGATGAACTCTACGGGTTCAACTACGGCGCGGAGTTCGGTCTCAAGGCCCAGAACCAGCGCAATCCGCGCATCGCCGACTCCTCCGACATCGTGTACGGCAACTTCAGCGTGGTCCCCGCACCCGCCGCCACGGCGCTCCTTGGCCTGGCCGGTCTCGTTGCGGGTCGTCGTCGCCGCTGATTGACTCTTTATTCACTCCTTATGCAACGGCCGCTTGAAGCGGTCGTTGTTTTTTTGATGATCGTTTCTGCATCTGGTTGGATACGTACATGATGTTTCGGGCCTGTGAAGGTGAGTTTGAACGATCCGTACACAGAGACAAATACCTACGTACAACGGTAAACTCAATCTGAACATTACCCAAACACGTCGATGCCAAAGACTTCACACCATCAATCTCTCACGCACAACGATGCCGGGATCGAGTCGGTTAGCACAAGTCAGCCTGTAACGCCGTATGCTCTATCAGACATGATCTTCTGCCGACAGTTCTTCATTGTTATCGCCCTGCTTTGCGCGGTGTGTACCCCGTCCTTGGCTCAAACTGATAGCCCGATTTCGGTATCCGTGCGAATCGACCGGGAAGCCGCGACCCCGGGTGGGCGCGCTGTGCTCGCCGTGATCTACGACATGGACGAGCAATGGCATATCAACACTGAAAACCCCAAACCACCCGAAGGCCTCGACCTCTTCGCGATCCCAACGACGCTGACGGTCACCCCTCCCTCCGGAGCCAGGATCGGCCCCACCCAGTGGCCCAAGCCTTACCTCATTGACGTGCCGGTCGGCAAGAGCCGCACCGCCAAGTACGGCGTCTTTGGGCAGCGTGCCGTGGTTCTCGTTCCCGTGTTGATCGACGTCGGGGCGAGCGGTGAACTTTCCTTTGATGTGACCACCACATTCCAAGCCTGCAACGACAAAACCTGCCTCGCGGAGGAAGAGGTTACGACTCGCGCATCACTGCGCATCGACCCCGCCGCGGCCCCGATCACCTCGTGGTCCGGTGATTTTGCCGCCTTCGACGTGGCGGGATTCTCCGCATCGAGGGACACGTTGCCGACTCAGGGGGTGATCTCGAACCCGGCACCTGCCGCCGGCCCGCTGACCTTTGATGTGTTCGGATGGAAGTTCTCGATCAATCCATCCGGAACAGGCGGCCTGGCACTCCTCGCGCTGATTTCCCTGGCGGGCGGGTTCATTCTGAACTTCACACCGTGCGTACTGCCGGTGGTACCCCTCAAGGTCGTCGCGCTTTCTCAAGGTGGCAAAACCCGCGGAAAGACCCTGCTCCTCGGCCTGCTCATGTGCGCGGGGATCATCGCCTTCTGGCTCGCGATCGGCGCGACAATCGCCCTCAGCACCAGTTTCAAGTCGGCCAGCACCATCATCAGTCACTGGTGGTTCGCCGTGGGGATGGGAGTTTTCATGGCCGCGATGGGACTCTCGATGTTCGGCGCCTTCACCGTCGGCCTTCCCAACTGGGTCTATACGGTCAACCCCCGCCACGACACACTGCACGGGTCGTTTCTTTTCGGTGTTCTGACCGCCGTGCTCGCTACACCCTGCGTCGCCCCGCTCGGCGGCACCGCCATGGGGTGGGCGGCGTTTCAGCCCGCTGCCAAGACGCTCCTGGTGTTCAGCGCGATCGGCATCGGCATGGCCCTGCCGTACCTTGTCCTGGCCGCGAACCCGTCCTGGGTCGAGAAAGTTCCTCGAGCCGGTGCGATGAGCGAACTGGTGAAGCAGATCATGGGTCTGCTGATGTTCGCGGTCGCCGCGTTCTTCATCGGTGCCGGGCTGCTGACACTCCGCGCATCCCACCCGTGGATCGTCGAGGTCGTCCACTGGTGGTTCGCCGCGGCGTTCTCCGCCATCGCCGGAGCATGGCTCATCTTCCGCGCCTGGCCGCTGGCCCGCCTCCGCGGCAGGGCCGTAGGCGTGATCCTCGGGCTTCTCTTCATCGCCTCGGGCGTGGGGATTGCGCAGCATTTCACCGGAGTGGCACGCGAGAACTTTTCCCCGGAGACAGCGGCGGGCTCTCATGGACCGTGGAAGCGTTTCTCACACGCCGCCTTTGAGCAGGCGAGAAGCGATAACAAGGTCATCGTGGTCTTGACGACCGCGGTCTGGTGCATCAACTGTAAACCGCTCGAAGCCCAGTTCCGCAGCCCCGAAGCCATCGCCGCGCTGACCGCGCCGGGCGTTGCAGCGTTCAAGGTCGATCTGAGCGCCAAGGACGGCCCGGGCAGTCCCTCTCGCGAAGATTGGGAATATCTCCGCAGTATTCGCGAGGCCGGCCCGCCGGTTCTTACTGTCTATGCGCCCGGGCGTGACGAGCCTATTTTCAAGAGTAACGCCTACACCCTCGGCGGGGTTCTCGCGGCGATGAGAGAGGCGGGAGCCGACATCCGGATCGGCGCGGTCAACGCGGCGGGATCACCGTGAGCGAACCGGGCCACAACCCTGTACCCGTCGATGGGCTGCGCATCGGCCCGTCCCACACCATCCCGGCGGGGTTGATGGAGTTCACGTTCATCGCCAGTTCAGGCCCCGGTGGGCAGAACGTGAACAAGCGAGCGACCAAATGCCGTCTGCGCATCCCTCTTGATGCACTGCCTCTCTCGCACGCCCAGCGAGCCCGTCTCGCCGCGATCGCAGGCCCATCGCTCACGGACTCGGGGGATCTGCTCATCGATGCCGATGACAACCGCTCCCAACAACGCAACCGCGATGAATGCCTCGACAAACTCGCGGACCTCGTCCGACGCGCCCTGGTGACTCCCAAGGTGCGCCGTCCAACCAAGCCGTCTCGCGGAAGCAAAGAGCGACGGCTGCTCGCCAAACGCATCAACAGCGAGCGAAAGAAACGAAGGTCTGATTCGGATTGAACCCGTCGCGTCGAGGCAGACCCGTTCGGAGACACCGTTGTGATGCACCGGGCGGCTACATCTTCCAGAGCGACCGCACGGACCCGAGAAGCCGCTCGATGATGGCGCTGTCCATGCCCCGGCGTTCCATGACGTGCCGAGCCAGCGCGACGCCCGCCTCTCCTTCTTCGTACACCGACTTGCTCGCCCCCGCCGCGGCGAGCGCCTCCCGCTCGCTCAGGTAACGTGCGCGCACGGTAATCTCGATGGCGGGATTCAGTTCCCTCGCGGCGAGTACGAGCGCGGCCCGGTTGGACAGGTGGGGAAGAGTGATGACCAGGTGCACCGCGCGCCGCACACCGGCGGATTCGAGGATTTCCGGGTGCCCCCCATCGCCGTACACCGCGATCCGTCCGGATGCGTTCAGCATCCGCACCGTGTGCATGTTCATCTCGATGACGGCCGTCTCCATGCCCGCATCGCGGAGGAGCGCATCCACGAGCCGGCCCACCGGCCCGTATCCAACGATCACCGCCAGCGGCTTTTCCGTTTTGTTCGCGGCCGATGCGGCGGAAGCGTTGATGCCGCGTGCCGCCCGCTCGGCCCGGGCGTTGAGCAGGTGCCACAACCAGGGCACACGTCTGAAGCCGGCTTCGATGCGATCGAGAGAACGGAACAGAATCGGGTTGAGCGTGATGGAAAAGATCGCCGCGGCCACCAGCACGTGACGCCCCTCATCGGGGAGCAACTTGTGCTCGCCGGCCACCTGCGCCAGGATGAACGAGAACTCGCCGATCTGCGCCAGGCCCAGCGCCACCGTCAAGCCTGTGCGAAGCGGTTTGCCGAGGGCGGCGACGATGATGAGGGCCGCCAGCGGCTTGACGATCAGCACGATGCCCAGCCCAGCCGCGGTCATCCAGGGCTCGCGCACGACGAATGACGGGTCGAAGAGCATGCCCACCGATACAAAGAAAAGCACCGCGAACGCATCGCGCATCGGCAGGGCATCCGCCGCCGCTTGGTGACTGACCGGGGACTGTGCCACGACCATCCCCGCGAGAAAAGCGCCGAGCGCCACCGATGCGCCAAAGAAGACCGCCGAGCCGACCGCGATGGCGATCGAAAAAACCAGCACGGTGAGCGTGAAGAGTTCCCGCGAACGCAGCGTGGCAACCTTGGTCAGTGCCCAGGGAATGAGCCTCGACCCCGCGAGAAAGACCAACGCGACCAGCACCAGCAGTTTGCCCAGCGCCCACCCGATCTTCGTCAACGCCGAACCACCACCGACGCCCGATGCGCCCGCTTCTGTGACACTGTCCGCCGCCATAAGTGGGACCAGCACCAGGGCCAGCACCGTGAAGATGTCTTCAACGATCAGCCACCCCACGGCGACGTGCCCGTGGCTGGTGTTCAGCATGTCCCGGTCCATGAGCACGCGGAGCAGCACCACCGTGCTCGCCACCGCCATGGCCATGCCGAGCACGAAACTCGATTTATACGACCAGCCAAAGAAGTGAAACGCCACCATCGCCAGGATCGCCGCGGCGAGGCTCTGCCCGATTGCGCCGGGGATCGCCACCGACTTGACCGCCATCAGGTCCTTGGGATGAAAGTGCAGGCCCACACCGAACATCAGCAGGATCACCCCGATCTCGGCGAGTTGCTGGGCGAGTTCAATGTCACCCGCGAACCCCGGGGTGTACGGGCCGATGACAATGCCCGCGAGGAGATACCCGACGATCGGCGATAGGCCGATGCGGTGCGTGAGCAGACCAAGAACCCACGCCGCCGCGAACCCGGCGGCGATCGTCGTCAGAAGCGGAACATCGTGCATCGACAAGCATACCCGTATGAGCCATCGCGTTCTGCCGATGCGAGATCAAGGCGAGTACACCGTGCCCGACTGACTCATCGTACCGAGATCCTCCGACGATCCAGTGCATTCACCCAAGCCGGGGGTAAACACCCGTTCCGTTCCGAACGGCAAGGCAAATTGGCCTTGCTGAGCCGCAGATGGGCCTCCGTCCCTTCCCCAATAATCCCCTTCCATCCGGTCGACTCCGGGCGGCGGGCGACGAATGATCCCGCTCGCGAATCCCGCGACGGTCGCTACCGGAGGACGAAGGTTCGGATGCTGAGTTTCGTAGTCTTTGATGCCGATGGGGTCGATGGGCGCAACTTTCCGCCCCGGCACGCCTACCTCGTAGGTCCCGATGACACGCCCGTGCAGGGCACCATCGCCCTGCGCACCGGGGTGGTTGATGCGGCCAAGGCCGTCCACACCACCGTCGGCCTGGCCGTGCAGGTGGTGGTCGGTCATTCGTCGGACAACGGGACGGCGGGGCCCGGGGTGCTGGGCCTTTTGAATGTCCAGACATGCCTGCTCCCAGACCATGTTCAGCCGTACTTGTTGACCATCGAACTGGCCCGTCACCGGATCATGTTCTTCCTGAACAAACTGGAGGACTGGGGCCTGTTTGAACTCGCGGCCGATCACCCGACTCTGGCCCGCTTCGAGCAGGCCCGGGCCGCATTCACCGAAGCCCTCGTAGCCCAGAGGGGTACCGCCGAGGAGGAACCCGAGGCTCCACGGGGCGGCTTCTGCGCCAAGGCCGACCGTCTCGCGAGCCACGCGCTTTCGCTTTCCATATCAGCGGGTGAGAGCCTGGCCCTTCTCAATGCCGAGCGTCAGTTCCGCATGCGGGCGGCCGGGGCCGGGTACAAGGAAGCACGCGAACACCTCGCCCGTCTGACACCCGAGACGCCCCCGCCCGGAGTTCCCCTTGTCGTGCCCGGCACGGGCCACTGTGTCGTGGCCGATCCGGTGCAGATCGGGTGCGCCATCTCCCCCGGCACATTCACGGAGAGCCAGCAGCGTGCGGTGATCGCGGCGTGCGATTTCATCACCATGCCGATGCGGTGGATCGACCTCGAACCCACGGAAGGAAAGCAGAACTTCGCCGCGACAGACCGTTGGATCGAGTGGGCGATCCGCACGGCGAAGTTGCCCGTGGTGGGAGGCCCGCTGATCGACTTCCGCCCGCAGTGCGCGCCCGAGTGGCTCTTCATCTGGGAGAATGATTACGAGACGCTGCGCGACCTGGTCTATGAACACGTGCAGGCGGTGGTTATCCGCTACCGCCGAACGGTGACCCGCTGGACGGTGGCCAGCGGTCTGCACGTCAACACCAACTTCAAACTCAGCTTCGAGCAGGTGCTGGACCTCACGAAGATGTGCATCCAACTGGTCCGGAAGAACCACCCGGCCGGCAAGGTGCAACTGGAGATCAGCCAGCCCTGGGGCGAGTACCACGCCCACAACCGCCGCAGTATTCCGCCGTACGTCTACGCCGAGGCAGTGGTCCAGACGGGCGCAGCGCATCCGCCTTCACAGGTCGATTCCATCGCGCTGCGCATGCAGATGGGCAACGCCGAACCCGGCCTGGCGACCCGCGACCTCATGGCCTTTTCGGCGATGCTCGACCGCTTCGCCACGCTGGAGAAACCGATCGCGGTGACGGCCCTGGGTGCGCCCTCGGCACCGATCACGCCCAAGCCCTACCGATCCCGCGCCGGCACGGAGGCGGGCGACGCCTTCGAGCCGGGATATTGGCGACAGCCGTGGAGTGAATCTCAGCAGGCAGACTGGCTGACCAATGCCATGCTCATCGCGGCTTCGAAACCTTACGTCCAGAACATCTGTTGGCAGGAACTCACCGACCAGCCGGGCGGGCCAGAAATGCCTTTCGGTGGCCTGCTGCATGCGAACGGTGCCCCCAAGGCATCATTCTCAAAGATGGCACAGGTACGAAAGGCCATCAAGGAAGGCCAATGGCCCCTCTGACTCCCCGCGGCCCGAATCGCTCGGGCGGCGAGTTTTCAGCGAGTTTTTCCGATCGATGACCATTCATCCGCGTCCAGGAATCTGTCTCGGATCGCCGGGGTCGGTGCCAGACACGTTTTCCGTGAACCGAACCACCGGTTGCGCCGCTCCGCGAACGCGACGTAGAGACGATCACGGATCGGCCGCGGGATCAGCAGCGCCGCCGCCGCGAGCGACCACGGAAAGCCAAGCCCGCGTGCGATCCCGATCGCCGCGTCCGAACGCAAGCGGGGCCGGACGCTCCCAGGAACGAAGAGCACAACACTCTCCGGGATCGGCTCGCGCACGCCGGCATCGGCGAGCGCCTTGCTTCCGGCGCTCGATTGGAGTGCCGCAAACCTGAACAGACCCCGCGCATCGCGTCGGATGATCCACACAACCACGCTGTTGCAGAGATTGCAGTGACCATCGAAGAGCACCAGGAACGATGTTGTCATGGTTGAACTTTCGCCGGTCAAGGCTCGCAGACGATAACTCGCGCCCTGCCGTGACGCCGAGGCTGTGGAACCGAAGCCGGCTGAGTACGTCCGCAACGGATCACTTCTACACGTCTCCCGATAAAGCCGCTCCCTTCACAGCCATGCTCGATCCGCGAACGTATCGCAGGCACACCCGCCCACGCAGGATGATCGATACTCGATCCACACGCGTCACCGCAACAACGCTTCATGGTACAGCAACACACGCCTGATCGATCTGCCGCGTACGCAGCAAAGTCTTACTTCGGCTGTACTTGTCTGTATCGGACATCAAGCATGAGCGCCCTCCCCGCGGACTCGACCGACCACGCCCGATGCCGCAAACTCCCGTCCTGCTCGTGCTCGATACGCACGAGGATCTGAATGTCTCTCTCGAACTCGAATCCATTGAGAACAGTCTCCAACGCGCCTCCATCAACAAGGGCGAGGTCTCCCTCGTACACGCCCCCGCGGCTCGAGAGAGAGAGGCAGCGAAGCACATCGGCGCCTGTGTGATGATAGATGTACGTGTCGAGCAGATGGCATGGCTCGTTGCTCTCTGAGAGTCCAGTGGTTCGGATATAGATCCCGTTCGCCAGCGGGATCAACTCGACGGACGACCTGATCTTTGAAATGGTCCCTGTGGCCACCCACTGGCCCTTGAACTCTCCACTGGATTCCCAGGCATGGCCGAGCAGCGACTCGAACGCGACGAGACGCGCGGGCGGCTTCTCCCCACCTTCGACTGTGAGGCGTGGCGGCGACGCCGCTGGTTGGATGCGGACGCGATCCCACGCGGTCAATGGTGTGTAGGCCGCGGTCCCGTTCGACTCGAGCAGTTCGTCGTGATACTTGTCGGGACCGTCGAATGTCCATCGGGACTTCAGTTTGCGGGTTCCCCCGGTCTGGTGCATGTCGAATACGGCTTCGAGTGAATCCCCATCGAACGCGACCGTGCCTTCAGACACTCCCGCTTTGTACGGACTCAGGCCGAGAGAGCGGATGATCTTGAAACGGGGATGCCAGTACACGACCCAGAGTGCACGCCACGGGTTGCCGTCTGCGCTGTGTCCGTCGGTCATCACCCGCATCGAGTGCATGCCCGGCCCCTTGTGCCAACGATCGAACATGTCCATTCCACTTTGAGATGTCATCCTCCATGCACCATCAATCATGCGCGCGAAGCGCTCGATCGGGTTGGCGACCTTGGATGGCAAGGATTCCTGCACCTCCGCAGCAGCCGGTGGTTCAGTACACGCCTCTGCGCAGGGGGCCAAGCCGGCAACGAGCAGCGGGGCCGCGAGGAAAAGGTTGAGTCGCATGAATGAGGTTATGGCTTCATCGCCACAGCGAGATCGTGATCAATCCGTGTCCGAAGGACAAGCAACCGCCGAACTCGGCGCCGAGGCTCAGAACTCCGCCTGCTTCGGTGCGCGCGGGAACGGAATTACATCCCGGATGTTGGCCATCCCGGTGACGAAGAGGACCAACCGTTCAAACCCAAGCCCGAATCCAGCGTGCGGGACCGTGCCGTAGCGGCGCAGATCACGGTACCACCAGTACTCCTTGGCCGGGAGTTTCATTTCTTCAAGGCGTTGATCGAGGTAGTTGAGCCGCTCCTCGCGCTGGCTGCCGCCGATGATCTCGCCGATCTTGGGCACCAGCACGTCCATCGCGGCGACCGTGTCCCCCGGCGCACCGTCGGTGCCTTGATCGTTCAAGCGCATGTAGAACGCCTTGATGTCCTTGGGATAGTTCATCAGGATCACGGGCTGTTTGAAGTGCTCCTCCGTCAGGTACCGCTCATGCTCGGTCTGAAGATCGGCCCCCCACTTCACCTGGTACTCGAACTTCTTGCCCTTCGCCGCGGCGTCCGAGAGAATCCTGACGGCCTCGGTGTACGGCAGGCGGCGGAAGGGCGTTTCGAGCACGTGGCGAAGGCGGGCGATCAGCCCCGGCTCGATGCGCTCATCGAAAAACTTCATGTCGTCTGGTCGCTCGGTGAGCGCGGCATTGACGCAGTACTTGATAAACTCCTCGGCAATCTGGCTGTCACGCATCAGATCACAGAAGGCCATCTCCGGCTCGATCATCCAGAACTCGGCGAGGTGACGGGCGGTGTTGCTGTTCTCGGCGCGGAACGTCGGGCCGAAGGTGTACACATTCGAGAGCGCGCAGCAGTACGTCTCGACGTTCAACTGTCCTGAAACCGTGAGATGAGACTCCTTGCCGAAAAAGTCCTGCGAGTAATCGCACTTTCCTTCGGGTGTGCGGGGCGGGTTCACCTGGTCGAGCGTGCTGACGCGGAACATCTGACCCGCGCCCTCGCAATCGCTGCCGGTGATGATGGGCGTGTGAACCCAGAAGAAGCCCCGTTCGTGAAAGAAACGGTGCACGGCCATTGAAAGGCAGTGTCGCAATCGTGCGACCGCGCCGAAGGTGTTGGTCCTCACCCGCAAATGAGCCACCTCGCGAAGGTACTCGAAGGTGTGCCGCTTGTTCTGGACGGGGTAGGTGTCGGGATGGTCCACCCAACCGACGATGCGGACGGCTCCGCCTTTTTCTCCGTCAACCTGCACCTCGACCGCCTGGCCCTTTCCCTGGCTGGCGACCAGTTCGCCGTCCACCTCGATCGCGCACCCTGTGGTCAGTCTTTGCACGTCGGCAAAGTTCGGCAGCGTCCCCCGCACGACACATTGGATCGGATCAAAGCACCCGCCGTCCGACAACGCCACGAAACACAACCCGCCGTCGGCCTTTGATTCACGGTTCGTTCGGACCCAGCCCTTGAGCGTGAGCCGTGTGCCGACGGGTGATGTGATCGCCTGCTGAACGCTGATCCAGGACATGCTTGTTCCCATGTGAAGGTGTGCGCAAGGGTATGAGGACGGTACCGTAAGCGAGATCGGGCGCGGCGAGGTACCCGCGAACGCGCGGGCTACGCCGCGCTGCAGATACCCGTACCACGGTCAACGGCAGGTATTACTCCGATTTGGGCCGTTTGTTGAGTTCGCTCGCCGAGAGTTTCCTCCGGGCGGCGCCGTACAGCGTTCGAGGACGCGGCACGGACGGAGCCGGAGAAGAGGCCGGCGGAGGGGGGGGCGCATCCCGCCGATCACCCGGATCAGCGCGAAGTTCACGACGCCCATCGTCCCGCCGCCCTTCGGCACCCCGATCGTCGCGGCGTCGCTCCCCGCCGCGCTTTCCCTGACCATGATCATCGCGTCGGTTCGTGTGTCCTTCGCGAGAACGCTCTCCTTCGCCGCGCGGTTGTGAACCCCGTGCCTGTGCATCCCTGGGTCCACCTCCATCTTTACCGCCTCGCCCGCGGCGGCGTCGGCGTCGTCCGCCGCGAGTCTGCCCATTCCCCTGCCCATCGACATTGGATCCGCCACCGGGACGAACTTCGGCAGGATGATCATCGCGATCGCCGATCTCGGCCTCGGTCAACGACACATCGTCGGAGTTTCCGGCGCGTATGTGTTTTTGTTCTTCGGATCGGTCATCGTGGATGGAGAACTGAGTGCTCGGCACGACATCACGATCATCTTCAGGGAACTCCGGCGACGGAGCGTTTGGGTCATCCTCGCCCGGAGCCGAAGGTTCGCTCGGCAACCCTTCATCGCGTCTCTCGTTCTCGGTCAAATCTCCCAGCAGGTCGCCCAGCAGATCGAGATCCGGTGCGGTGCTCCGTGGCGTCTGGGGTTGGCCCTTGTGCCGGGGTGTACGGACCGGCGGGCCGGAGAGCAGATCACCCAAGAGTGAAATCACGTCGGGTGATGGGCTGTCAGTACCATCCGAAACGCCCTCTGGTTCAGCGTTTGTGGTGTCCATCGCAGGCGATGGTGTCGGTGGCCTGTCACCTCCGCGGCCCCTCCCACGACGGCGTCGACGCCGCCTGCCGCCTTCGCCTGGCTGGCCATCGCTTATGGCCTGACTCTCGGCGGGCACCTGTTTGGATTGCCGCGATTCGGGGTTGGCTGATCGATCCCGATTCGATACGGGCTGCTTCGCCCGATTCTCATCGCCCTCCTCTTCACGTCCGCGGCCACGCCGCCGGCGACGACGACGACCACGCCCGCCCTCGCCCGGTTCGCTTTCCCCGCTGGACTCTTCGCGCGGTGGCGGATGGTCCTCGGGGATGATATCGGCTTCGTCGATTTCGATGGGGTGGAGTTCGATGGCCTCGGTGTCTTTGCCCGCTTCCGCAGCGGCCTCGGCCTCGAGCACGGCCTGGCGTTCCTCATCGGGATTGCCGGTCCAATCGTTCTCCGACTTCTTTTCGTCCTCCCACTCCTTGAGTTCTTTAGGAATGCGGGGCTTGGGGAGGTTGGTCAGGTCGATGTCCGCGCCCTGCTCGTCGTAGGCATAGAAGGAGATACGGTCGATGGCGACGGCCTCACTCACCCGAACATCGACGTGCTTGCCATAATGGCGCTCGATCCTGCCCAGCAGTTGACGCTTGTGGCTGAGCAGTTCTCCCGCGACACGGGGGGCCACCGCCATTTCGACTTTAAATACCTTCTCGACGTCGAGAACCGCCGCGAGATCGCGGAGCGCATCGGCGGCGATCGAGTCCGGCTTCTGCACCAGACCCCGCCCTCGGCAGGTCGGACAGTCTGTAAAATGAGTGCTTTCATGACTCGGCCGCATCCGCTGCCGGGTCATTTCAAGAATGCCGAACTCCGTGATCGAGAGCACCGTGGTCTTGGCTCGATCGCGTTTCAGCCGTTCCTTGAATCGATTTTCAATGTCCTTGCGGTGCTCGTGGCGCCGCATGTCGATCAGGTCGTTGATGACAATGCCGCCCATGTCCCGCAGCCGCAACTGACGGCAGATCTCGTCAACGGCCTCGATGTTCGTCTGGTAGGCGTTGGTCTCGGCATCGCGGCTTTCGCGGCTCTTGCCCGAGTTCACATCGATGGCCACGAGCGCCTCGGTCTGGTCGATCACCAGGCGACCGCCGCTGGGCAGAGGCACCTCCCGCGCGTGGATGAGTGAAATCTGCTGCTCGATGCCGAAGGCATGAAAGATCGGGCTTTTCCCGGGGTAGTGATAGAGTTTGGTTGTTCCGCGCGGGGCGACGATCTTCATGAACCGCGCGGCCCGCTGCATCGCCTGCTCGTTGTCGATCACCACACGCTGGATATCGCTGGTCAGCAGGTCGCGGAGTGAGCGGACCAGCAGATCGCTCTCGGAATAGAGCAGCCGGGGCTTGCCGCCGGTCTTCAGCCTTTTCTCCATGTCTTTCCACAACCGCTGGAGATAGGCAAGGTCGCGCTTCAGATCTGTCTTGGTCTGATCCATCCCGGCCGTGCGGAGAATGAACCCGAAACCCTCCGGCAGGTCGAGTTGGTCGAGTATCTGCCGCATCTCACGGCGCTGCTCCTCGTCCTCGACCTTGCGTGAGACACCTACCTTGTCCATATAAGGCATCATCACCAGGAAGCGACCCGGGATCGAGAGATAACTGGTCAGCGTCGGGCCTTTCGTGCCCACACCCTCCTTGAGCACCTGCACGATCACTTCATCGCCACGCCTCAGCGCGTGCTGGATCAGGGGCCGCTCACGACGCGGTGTCTTCAAACCCACGCGTTCGGTGGTGTCGTCACCCTCGCCGGGGAAATACCGGGGATGAAGATCGGTGATGTGGAGGAACCCGTTGTCGCCGACGCCAAAGTCCACGAACGCGGCCTGGATCGCCGGTTCCACGTTCATGACTTTGCCGACGTAGATATTGCTCACGCGGCTTGCCGTGGCGAAACGCTCGACGAAGAGCTCTTCGAGTTTTCCATCCTCAACAATCGCCACCCGGCACTCTTCGCCGGGGACGTAGTTGATGAGCATCTGAGATTCTGCCATGCCGATACCTGCTTTCTCGTCACGCCTGTGGTGACGGGCCGCACGCGATTCTGTCGCGCGCGGCCGCTGCATTGCCGGAGCGTGCGAACACCTCCGACAGCGGCTAGGCAAGGCAGGAGAACCCAGTGTCGTGACGAACGTTGCGCGGAGCGCACGGCTGGCCACGAGTTGGTCCGGGGAACACGCCGCCGACAATCGGCCGCGATTGGGGTCCACCGAACCCGAGACACCCGCGTTCTTGACCGATCCGGCACCGTAGCGCCGTGAGCGGGAACAGGGGAGAAGTTCTTCCGGCGCTGAGCGGGCCAAGTAGGCGAACATCTCGCCCGGCCGCACGCCGCACCGCTATTTTGTACCCCACACCCGCGATTCGGAACGCCCGAACGCGAATGTCGAGTCAGTCATTGGGTCGTGCCGCGGATGCGGAACATACCCGACAATCCTTGAAACAACCTCTCGACGGTTTCAAGCGACTCCACTATAGGTCGGTTATCGTGAGTTCGGAACCGCACATATAACCTCGATGACACCGTTGCGAGGAATCCCCGTCAGGCGCATCTGATGATGCCGCATAATGTTTGTATTTTGATAGGTATCAGTGCACTTACCCATATTATAACTGACACTTGTACGAGGTGAGTTGATTGATGTTCAGCACCCGCCCGCTTCCCATTTTACAAAGAATACCTCCACATCGGCCCCATCCACACCCCCATCGAAGTTCAGATCGGCTTGGCTTTCACCCGTGACCCACACGAGATAAAACGCCTCTACATCAGCCCCGTCCGCACCGCCGTCTTGATTGAAGTCGGCGGGACAGGGAACGATCCGCATCTGCCGCATCATCTCGTTGTCCTCGTGCTCGAGGATGTGGCAGTGATAGGTGTACAAGCCTGTAAACTCTTCGAAACGGACGATGATGCGAGTGATCTGGTTCGGATCGGCGCGGATCGTGTCTTTCCAGCCGAGTTCGTGCGGACCCGGTGGGATGCGCTGGCCGATCGGTACGACTCGACCATCCTGAATCACGAAGTTCTGCCGATCGAGGAGTTGGAACGGCGAGTGATGAAGGTGCATGGGGTGGGATACCCCTGACCGATTGACGAAGCTCCAGACCTCGGTCGAGCCTACGTACGGGTACTCGGTCAAGTCGTCCCACCCCAAGCCGTTGATGAGCCACTTGTCCCCTGTGCAGTCGTCGGCGGCCACATCGAGCTCGAACGTTCGATGCGAACCGGCATCGGTTTCCTGCAATCGCGCGATCGTGCTCAACACCGCGGGGACAGGGGCCGTGTGCCCCGCTTCCGTGCCGATGACGAACTTCATCACGTTGGGCACGACCCCGGCACCGGGCGGGCCGGGGAACGGCGCCGGGGCGCTGTTCAGGAGCACGACTTCTTCACCGGGCAGAAATCGCGCGAAGTCCACGATCACATCGGCACGTTCGCCCGGCGAAAGTTGGATATTCGTCCGGGTTACAGGGGAGCCGAGCAGGCCGTGATCGGAACCGATCTGCGTGAAGGTCGTGCCGTTGGCGAGCGACAGTTGGTAGGTGCGCGAGCCGCTGCCGTTGAGCAGACGAAGCCGGTACTTGCCCCGCTTCACCTCCGCGTACGGCCAAACGCGACCGTTCACGAGGATGGTGTCACCGAAAAAATGCTCGTGCCAGTGGTGCGGATACCGGAGGCTTCCGTCGGGTTTGAAGGATCGATCCTGGATTACCAGCGGGATCTCGTGCTCTCCGGCCGGCAGGTTCAAGGACGACTCCGCCGGATCGCGCAGGATATATAACCCCGCCAGACCCATGTAGACGTTCAACCGTGTGATCCCCAGCGCGTGGTCGTGGTACCACATCGTTGCGGCCCGCTGCCGGTTGGGATACACATACGCATCGGACCCTTCGCCGGGCATCTGCGTCCATTCGGGGTACCCATCGCTCTCCTCGCCGGTGCGTGCGCCGTGAAGGTGTGTCACCGTGCGGGGAACGTCCCCGTGATGGTCCGGTCCGTGCACGCAGTCATCCACGTGCAGGGCGTGCTCGGTGAGCAACTCGCCGGATTCATCCCGCAAGTTGTTGACCCAGAAAACCGTGACGGGTTGGTCGGCCGATGCTTCGATCGTCGGCCCGGGAAACTCCCCGTTGTACCCCCAGAGCGTTGTAAAGGGCAGATCGCGGTGGAGTTTGTCGCGGAACTGGAAGATCACCATGTCGTACAGGGCCTCACCCCCCGGCAGACCCGTGGTGGGCTGCGCGATGCCCGGGCGCGGCAAAGCATCAACAAATGGTGTCAGGATCGGGGAACACCGTCCCGGAGTGCAGTCCGTCGCGTCACCGGCGTAATCGCCGTGCATGGATGCGCATTCCGCCGCGGTGAGGATGATGCATCCGCCCTCCTGCAGACAGCACGCACCGCTCGGCGGCAAGCAAGGATTCGGCGTGCAGACAGTGTTATTCCCGGAGTAGACGCCCCCTTGCGCTTCGCACGTCGACTGATTGGTCCGCACGCATGTCTGCCCGAAGCAACAGGCACCGGTCGGGCCGCCGGGTGGCGTGTACTCGACCGTGAGTGTTGGCGCATAGTCCGGCGTGTCGGTTTCGCGGCTCTCGAAGCGTTTCGCCGATCCGTTCGTTGCCTCGCCCCCGATGAGTATCCAGCCGTGGTTGGATGATGCATCGGCGATCCAGCCTCGCACATCGGCGGCGAGATCGACGGAAGACCACGAGTACACGTCGGTCGCGCTTCCCACGACCCCGGAGTAGCTCACGCTCGAAGCAAAGTCGCCCCCTGGATTTGTCCATGCCTGACCGGGCACGAAACGATGGGTCCACGTTGCATCACCGGGCAGTGCCGGCGTGCCGCGTCCTTCGTTGCCCCCGGCGTTGCTGGCGCCCTCGCCCCAGGGAGATGACAATCGATGGATGCGGAGCGGCTGATCTCCGCTCCGCGTGCGGGACATGAACATGCGGAGCGTCACGGTGTCGATCGTCGCGTCCCGCGGCACCACCGACAGATCGAAGGCGATCAACGCGCGTCGCAGCGCCCCGCCGTTGGTCCGCCCGATGAAGGTGCTGTGCCCAACGCCGTTGCTCAGTTCTCCTTCGGAGTACATCGTGGTGTCGCGTGAAGCGACAAGCGTGATCGTGTCGGCCATGGAGAACGGGATACACAGCACGTAGATCAAAACCATCACCACGCGCACACGCACCGCGGGATACGACAGATCCGGCATCTTCAGGCTCCATCGACTGATACCCCCCACTCGACTGAGAAAATAATTCTATGGAGCGTAGCCGGCCTCTCGATGTCTTCACGACCGGGACAGTTTCCTACAAAGAGGGATGCCCGGTCGTGTGTGGCGTACTCGTTCTCAATCAAGAGACCTCGTCATGTGAAGGAACGCTCGGCCCCGATCATGCATATGACGGTTCGAGGCGGTTTGGGCAGCGCGACCGATCAGTTCTCGGCGTACGACCTTGGTGTACCTTGAAACAACGGTCCTCGACGATTCCAGCCACAACACAGAACGGATGCCCCGCCTCATCATGTTCGGCACAGACTCTCGGCACAACCGCACCGAGCGGAGTGAGGTTGAACTGATCACTTTGATGAACGAGGAAGGTGCCTTCATACTCCCCGAGTACAACTGTTTCGCCACCGTCGAACAACAACCGTGAATCTCATGGGGTATCGAGTCTCGGCAGTCCCATCCCGATGAGATCGAGCACCGTTCACGGACTCTTTACACTCGGACCTCGCAGCAAGTCTTGACCTCATCACCCGGGTAGTTTGTTATAGGGTCACGGCTTGTGAGCCACGGTCTAACTTGAGTTCCATGCTTGACCAACTCATCCATCAGCGATGCGTTCTTTTCTCCGCATGTTCTCAGAATTTGAACGTAACCAAAGTTCTCTATCTTGCCGAGAAGTCATCGACAGTGTCGGATAATCATTATCTGCTCGAAATTAGGGCGGATTCCCTTGAAGTAAATTCAACTTGATGTAGAATGCATCGCACTGGGCACTCCACAAAGTGCCACTTTGGATTTGTACTGATCTATACGTTTCGGTCAGTATGGGCACTTCGGCCCGAAGCGGATCCACCGCAAGAGAGGTTTAAAGAAGGGAATCTGTTCATGAGTACGCGATTTCCACAGGCTGTGGTGGCGCTGTTAGCAGCGGCCTGCGCCGGTTCAGCATTGGCTGACGGGCGAGTCACCATCCGAGATTGCACCTTGCCCGACAACAGCAACGTGTACAACGGAACCGACGGTTCTGGCGGCGCGTTCGTGGTGACCCGGGCAACTCCCGGCGCCAACGGAGACAACAACGGCATCTACGGAGGCAATCTGCTCGCCAACGACGGTCGCGGCACGGGCTCGGATTCATTCCTGTCGTTCTGCCTTGAGCGCCAGGACAATCTGAGTTTCGGCACGACATACTTCACCCAGATCGCGACATCGGCCTTCGATGCCAACGCGCCCGTCAACCTTCCGAACCCCGACCCGCTCAGCGGTACGACGGCGACGATCTACCGGGAGTTCCGCAAGATCGCGAACGGCACGGCGTCCACCGCGGGTCTCTTCGGCGGCCTGTTCGGCCCCGGCCTCAGCCGTGCAGAAACCACCGCCATCCAGCACGCCATCTGGTACTCCGAGCAGGAGATGACCTGGGGTGAAATTTCCGCGATGGCCCAGAATGTCTACAACTGGGCCGCGGCCAACAGTGATGGCTCCTTGCGCGGCGTGCGGGTCCTTCGTCTCTGGACCAGCTACAACGCCCAGACCGGTCAATACTCCGGCTCGGCCCAGGACCTGCTGACCTGCATCCCGCTCCCCCCTTCCGCGTACGCGGGCATGGCGACTTTCGTCGGGATCCTCGGACTCGCGATCAAGCGTCGCCGCATGCTGGCCGCTCAGTAATCGGTTGGCAGGCTGCGAAGTTCGAAAGATGATCGTTCTGTGAACGGGAGGGCTGCCGAAGCCCTCCCGTTTTTTCTTCACGAGTGAATGCCGCCGGTACTCGCCCGGCGGTTGAAGGTCAATCCCCCGGTTCGTGTCTCTCAGAACCATGGGTAAACTCATCTGTTCAACCCTCAGGCACCGTCCCAATCATCCGATAAGATGACGTGTCAATTGGGGATGGATGATGAGGTTGGTACCGGAGTGTTCCCCCCGGTTGGGCGCTTGTGCGGATGTCAAAGATGCGGGTTTCGGTGATCATTGTGACGTTCAGCCAGCATGACCTGCTGCGTATCTGTCTTCGATCCGCGCAACGGTCCATGCGGGATGTTGACGGAGAGATCATCGTCGTTGATAACGCCAGCACCGACGCCACCCCGAAGGTGGTAGAGGAAGAGTTCCCCGGAGTCAGACTGATCCGAAACCCGGTGAACCTGTATTACACACGGGCTGTGAACCAGGGCATGCGCGCCGCGAAGGGGGAGTATGTCTACCTTCTCAACGACGACACCGAGCTCGAACCCGAGAACATCTCCGCGCTCATCGCGTTCATGGAGCAACACCCCAAGTGCGGGATCGTGGGGCCGATGCTGCGATCCCCGCAGCACGAATACCAGGTCTCCGCACAGAAGTTCCCCACCCCGATCAGGGAGATTTTCGGCGTGCTGGGGATCGCCTATCTGCTCCGAACCCGAAGGTGGGCGGACAGCATTCAGAAGCGCTATCCGACGCACCCGCTGCCGACCCAGCAGGTCGACTGGGTCTGCGGGGGAGCCATTTTTCTGCGCCGTGACATGATGATGAACGTCGGCCTGCACGACGAGCACTACCTGTTCTACTGCGACGATCCGGACATCGGCATGCGCGCGGCACGGGCGGGTTTCGAGGTCTGGTACCTCGACAGCACCTTTGTCCTTCATCACCACGGACTGAGCACGGTCAAGACGCCGCGAAAACTCAGGTTCGACATCATTCTGACGCGCAGCCGCAGGCACTACCTTCGCAAGTTCCACGGCTGGTTGGGCATGGCGATGGTCGAGGTCGCGTACGGAGTCGCGTCGCTGCTCCGCGCGGTTCGGAACATACTTACCGGCCATCGTGACAAGGCCAGGATGCACTGGCTCGCGCTGCGCTGTCAGTTCGAGGCCTGCCGAATGCCCCCCGAGGAGAGACACGCCATCGATGGGTACAGGTCGTGCGCCTTCAACGGGCTCGACGTTTCCGTCCCGAACTTACCATTGAACACGCACGAAACAGTCCACTAAACACCCGGAGATGACACATGCCCGTTCTGGTGACCGGAGGAGCAGGATTCATGGGATCGCACATCGCGGACGACCTGATCCGCGATGGCCACGACGTTGTCGTCCTTGACGATCTCAGCGGCGGATTTGTTGAGAACGTGCCCGAGAAGGCCACCTTCGTCGAGGGGTCGATCCTCGACAATGAACTGATCCTGCGCCTGTTCCTGCAGTACAGGTTCGACTATGTCTTCCACCTCGCGGCCTACGCCGCGGAGGGGCTGAGCCACTTCATCCGCCGGTTCAACTACCACAACAATCTCGTCGGCAGCGTGAATCTGATCAATGCTTCCGTGAACAGCGGCGTCAAGTGCTTTGTCTTTACCTCCTCGATCGCCGTGTACGGACGCAACCAGGTCCCGATGCTGGAATCCACCACGCCGCTGCCCGAGGATCCGTACGGCGTGGCCAAGTATGCCGTCGAACTCGACCTGCGCAGTGCGCACGAGATGTTCGGACTTAACTACGTGGTCTTCCGCCCCCACAACGTCTACGGAGAGCGGCAGAACATCGGGGACAAGTACCGCAACGTGATCGGTATTTTCATGAACCAGATCATGCAGGGCAAGCCCCTCACCATCTTCGGAGACGGCGAACAGACCCGCGCGTTCAGTTACATCGCCGATGTGGCCCCGATCATTTCGCGGTCGCCGTTTGTCCCCGCCGCGCTGAACGGGATCTTCAACGTCGGTGCGGATCAACCCTACACGGTCAACGAGTTGGCGCGGGTGGTGTCCAAAGCGATGGGAGCCAAGGCCGAGGTGGTCCACCTGCCGCCCCGCAACGAGGTGGTTCACGCCTACAGCAACCACGACGCGGCGAGGCGTGTCTTCAACCCCGGAAAACCGGTCACTCTGGAGGATGGCATTGAACGGATGGCATCCTGGGCCAAGCGGATCGGCTCCAAGCGCAGCAAAGCATTCACCGAGATCGAGATCCCGCGGAACATGCCGCCTTCCTGGCTGGCTCGCTGACAACGACGCAGAAGGATCATTGTTTCCACTCGTAGACCCGCCGCGCGGCGACATGGGTTTTGTGTTTCGTCGCGCCGTACACGCCCAATCGATTCGCACCGTGCCGGACTTTCGATTGACGTGATCGCCGCGGCGCATACTCACCGTGACTCGTGCGATGCCCCGGCCACCACCCACATCACCGCCAACCCCTGCGAACGCGATGTTGCGGTGACTATCCACTTCCTACCATCCGGCGAACCGCTTCACGCTCGATCCCATGCTCTCATCTCTCCCCGACCTCTTGCTCGTCGTACTCGGCTTCGGCCTCATCGTCTTCATCCACGAACTCGGCCACTTTGTCGCGGCCCGTTGGGCGGGCATTCGGGTGCTGGCTTTCGCGGTCGGGTTCGGACCGGCACTGGTCTCCTACCGCAAGGGACTGGGGCTTGTCCGCGGCTCGAGCGAGCCGGAGTTTCTCCGGCGAGCGGCCGGGGGTGAGTCGATCAGCCCCACCGAGTACCGCCTGAATGTTCTGCCCTTCGGGGGCTATGTCAAGATGCTCGGTCAGGAAGACCTGAATCCCGAGGCGATCAGCCCGGAGCCGGATAGTTATCAATCCTGTTCCCCATGGAAGCGGATGGTGGTCATCTCCGCGGGCGTGGTGATGAACCTGATCGCCGCGGCGGTTCTGTTCATTATCGTTTTCATGGTCGGGCTTCGCGTCGAACCGGCACGCATCGGCGCTGTCGAGCCGGGCAGCCCCGCAGCGATGACCACCGCGATCAACGCCCGCGAACTGGGGCTCTCCACGCCCGGGCTGCTACCCGGCGACCGAGTGATCTCCATCAACGGCGAGCAGCCACGCAGTTTCAACGACCTGATGCTCGCCACCAGCATGGCCGAGAAAGGCACTCGCCTCGAACTCTCGGTCGAGCGATCAGGTTACGACACGCCCCTGCACTTTCTGCTTGCCCCGCGTGTCGGTGCCGCCAGTGGCCTGCTCGAGATCGGCGTTGAGCCATCGCGGGCCGGTCGAATCTTTGATGGTAAAACCGCGGCGGAGCGCGACAGCATCGCCGAAACCGCCGCCGCCCTCGGGCTTCGGGGCGTGAAGGCGGGTATGACCCTTCTCTCGGTCAATGAACGCATCGCGAACGATGCCAATGACCTCTTCAGTGCGCTGCGTCAATCCGACGGCCGCCATGTCGACCTCGTGTTCTCGAGCGATTCGGGAGAGCAAGTCGCGTTCTCTCTTGTTCCACGCGCGCAACTCCAGTTCGATCATGCGCCTCTGGCGGATCGGACGGTGGCACCCGTCGAACACTTGCTGGGCCTCATGCCGGTCATGACGGTGGGGAACGCAACGCCCCGGGCCGTTGAGCAGGGCTTGCGCGACGGCGACCTCTTCGCACGAATCGGCGGCGTGGAGTTTCCGAGCATCGCGCAAGGAATCACCGAGATCCGAAACCACAAGGGTCGAACCATACCCGTGGTCGTTCTCCGCCGCGACGAGCGCGGCGAGTGGCACGAAGTCATCCTGCCCGCCGTCGCCGTTTCTGCGAAGGGTCAGATCGGGTTCGGGGTTGCCGACACGAGCGGAGATTCGGCGCTGATTGCCTTGCCCCTCCCTGTGCTCCGCAAGCCTGGGACCGAGACCGATGTTCGCCCCGCGGCCGCGCACGTGATCACCGCGCCCGGAACGAGAGTTCTTTCGGTGGATGATGAACCGGTGTCGGATTTCTCTTCTCTGCGCGCCGCGCTCTTGAAGTCGACACGACACGCGTACGAGATGCTGGCCGATACCACGACGGTGACCCTGCGGCTTCGCCCGCCGGCGAACGGTGTTCCATCCGAGTCTGTCCCGGCACGCTCTGTTGAATGGCGACTCTCCCGTTCGGACCTTGAAGCGCTGCACTCCCTGGGATGGACCGCCCCTCCGGTGGCGGGCCTCTTCGAGCCTGAGCAGATCGTGCTCCGAGCCGACTCGCCTCTCACCGCGTTATCGATGGGCCTCGCGGAAACCCGCCGTGTCATGCTGTCGACCTATATCACGTTCCTCCGCCTCTGGCAGGGGAGCGTGAAGGTTGAGCATCTGAAGGGGCCGGTGGGGATCGCCCACATCGGAACAATCATCGCCGGCCGGGGTGTGATGTGGCTTCTCTTCTTTCTCGCGCTCATCTCCGTCAACCTGGCGGTCATCAACTTTCTTCCTCTCCCGATCGTGGACGGCGGTCAGTTCCTCTTTCTTGTGTGGGAAGCGCTCCGTGGACGGCCCGCCCCGATCGCTGTACAGTCCGCCGCAACCCTGGTCGGGCTGGTCTTCATCGCGTGTGTGTTCCTTCTGGTGACCTACAACGACATCCGCAGTCTGTTGGGGCTGTGAACACGCGCCGAGATCAGCCTCTCACCACGCGCTGCGCAGCTCCGCCGCGATATCCTTCGCCAGACGCTGGATGGTTGCCTGCTGGCCCGTTTCGAGGCTCTCCCGAACACCAACGGCGGGGATGAACGAGTCCGTCGCGGTGTAGTTGCGGCGGCTCACCAGAGTCTTGCCGGACCGATTGTCCGTCCAGTCGAAGTCCACCGTCAGTTGCATCGCCAGTTCCTGGACCAGGCCGGTCTGCGAGCGCACCGACAGGCGCTTCATCTCCGCCGCGGTCAGGATACCGGACAGGCGGGTGTCGGCGGGCTCGTCGCTCGTGACCTTGAACGGTGTGGATGCCTGTATCTCCTTGACGATGGCTTCGGTGAGTTCAACTTCCAGCCCGGGCGTCCCGGTGTAGTTTTTGAATACTGGAATCACAACCGTTTTCACGCCCTTGTCGTACGTGGATTCAAAGGAGTAACCACGACGCGGGTCCGAGGCGCACCCCGCCACCAGCAGACACACCGCGGTCCAGAGGGCCGTCGTGGAGCGGATCACTTCGCTCCTTCCGCAGTTGGAACTGGATCCGCGGCTGGTCGGGGACCGGCGGGAGTTGCCGGCACGGTGCGGAGGGGCGATGCCGATGGTTGTGTCGGCCATCCGTTGGACTCGCACAGTTCCATGGCCTTCTCGGCGGCGACGGTGCGTGGGTAGGCTCGGATCAATCGCTGCAGCGTCATCTTTGCAGCCACCGGATCGCCCCGGGTGATGTACCATTGCGCCGTCGTGAGCCGCTGATCGGCCGCGGACTCCTCCAACCTCGCCACGAGCGCATCACTCATACCGGCCTTCTCGGCCTCGGCGGGGAACTCGGTCTGGAACTGCTCGATCTGGAATGAAGCCTCGACCAATCCCGTTGCGTCGTAGTGCGGCCCCTTGTACTGCGCGATATTGGCGTAGGCCCGACGTTGCATCGCTTTTTGACGGTGCGTGCTCCTTGGAAAGAGTTTCAGAAAGACATCGTAGGTTTCCTCGGCCATCCGAAGGTCTCGCTTGGAGTAGTAGTAATCCGCCATGGTGATGAGCGCATCCTCGGCGAGTTTGCTCCCGGCGAGACGCTCATTGATTCGCATGCAGATCTCTTCGGCGTAGGGGATGCCGCTGTCGACGCGGATACCCCATGTCTTCTTGCGTAGCCCGCCGAAATACATCTTCGCGATCGAAAGTTCCCGTTCAAGAGCACGAACAAAGAACTCGCTCCCGGCGAACTCCTTCGCCACACGCTCGTAGTCGCGCAGCGCTTCGTACTCATCCCTCTCCGCGAGAAGACAGTCCCCGCGCAGAAGGTAGGCCTCGGCGATGTGTTGATTCCGTTTCGCCTCGTTGGCCTCGATCCACGGGTCGAGCACCGCGCGGGCCTGACTCGCCTTGCCCTCGGCCAGCAACTGCCTCGCCTTGGCGATGGTCGCCGTGTCCTCGTTCAGGCCCGGATCGATCGATTTCGTCCATCCCTGGTCTGTCATCTCGAAGGTGGAGTGCTGGGCGCACACTGTTGCCGCCAGAACCGTGGAGATCGCCGCGGCGGGTACGAAACGGGTTGCGAAGGTCGATGCCATGGAGCAGGAGCGTATGGGCCTCGGTGCCGTTACGCCCAGGTCCGGACCATCTGCGGTCGCGTGTACGCAACCCGGAACCCGGCACGAACTGCGTTGCGGTGCGAGTCTGTCCCGGCCCGAACATCCATCTTCATCAGTTCGCATCCCCGCTCCCGCGCGATGCGAAGGCGGGCCGCGGTCAGCGCACGCTGGATGCCGCGCCTGCGATACGCGGGCAACACCGCCGCACCCGACAGGAGTGCCCCACGCCCCACGATCGACATCGTCGCCCCTCCCACGGGAACTCCGTCTACGGTCGCTGCCAGCAGAACGGAGTCGGCAAGAACGGCACGGACGCGTCCTCCGTCCACTGGGAACCGAACCGGCTCGCCACCGTCGGCGAACCCGGCACTCATCACGCGGCTTCATTCGGCGTGATCACTGGCCAATACAACGAAGGACGAAGATGATGCATGATCGATCGCCGCATCTTGCAGGTACAGATAGTTGACGGTCTCGAACGAGCCGATTCGGTAACCCCTTTCACCCAGGAGCGATACGAAGCCCGCATCGGCCAACGGGCACAGATCGATCACCAACGGTGAGGCCCGCACGCGGTGGAACGGTTCGACCGTGTCCCACTCGACACTCTCAAGAGGACCATTCAGGCCCACTCCTTTCACGCCGATGAACGGATCGCCCGAACCATAGAACAATGCGAATCCACCCCCCACGGCCATCGATCGGATCGGGAGGTGAGGGTGTAACCCGGCCGCAGCATCACAGAACGTTTGGCAGGAGGAGGCTTCAGCCCCTTCGAGTTCACGCGCCATGTCGAAATCGGGTGTTCTCGCCGTTCATCCGGTGCGGCGGCGTCGGAGAATGAGAAGCCCTGCACCCGCGATGAGCACCCCAGCCCCCGGCGCGGGCACGAGCAGCATGCGGTCATTGACGAGAACGCCCAGTTCCTGACCGCACGCCAACCCGGCCACGTTATCAAACTGCCAGTGGATCCCACCGTAAATGCGGCTCTGGCCCGCTTCGGCCGAGGCGTCCGCGAAACTCGTGAAACCGCGGGTAATGCCGGCCGAAGTCACGGAAAAACTCGCCGCATCACCGCCGAAATAATCGGACAATATCGTGGCCGCGACAGCGCTGAATGTGCTGTGGCCAGAGGTGTAGGCCGGGAAGGGAGGGGTGGCGATGAGGGACGTGAAGTTAACATCACCGATCGTGTCTGGATTCCCGTCATTGTCTCCTTCACGAATCCCGGTAATGGGCCGCCAATAGTTGAACGTGTATTTGCAATCCCAGGACACGACCGCAGCATCGGCCAGGCCGATACCAAGGAGGGCAAACAGGCGGGCGTTATCCTGCATGCTGTTGCCGCGGGCTAGGGCGACCTGGGATGCGATCTGGTTCCATTGTCCGGGTGGCGTTACCGTGCCACCGCCCGCGGCCCACATGCGTGCGATATCGGTCTGTTCCGCCGTGCGCTCCGCGCTTCCGATACCGCCCAGCCGGAAGACCTCGTCGTATGCCGCGGTGTATTCCGCGCTGCCGACCGCTGGTGGTGCCGGGGGACGGAGTTGAGAACTGCTGTCCATCGCGAACGGTCGAAGGTACTTCCAGTTGGGAAGTAGAGGGTTCGCGTTCGCGGGGGGCGTCGGCCGCCAATGTCCGACCTGATTGCCCGAGGGGTAGGAAACCACGAGAGTCGAGTTGTCGTTGCTCCTGAGGCTCAAGATGCCCGCCGCGGATTGCTCGCCCAGCGCGAGGCCCGCCGCCTTCCCGGGTCCATCTGGAATCGCCGAGAGTGAATCCGCCAACGCTGCTTCGATCTGTGTGCGGCGCGAGGGAAAGATGTGCCACATCACATCGTGCGCCGCCTTCGCCGCGGCCGCATCGGCCGAGGTGCCCGAGGGGTTGTCATAGACTCTGTAGTAACCCCGGTGTGTTGGGTTGACCGAGTTCACAGCGTCGTAGACGGCTGTGTGCATCATCGCCATCGCCCGACTGGCCATCGGCGGATTCATCGCAGTTGCAGACACGGAACTGAGCAGCGTGCTGTTCCAATCCAGCACCACATCGCTCGCCGCCGCCATGCCCGCGGTCACGACAAGTCCCTGCACCAACATCAAGTTTTGAATCTTGCTCTTCATGCATCGCCTCCTCCGGAAGCCCGGTGATGTCACGATACACGAAGATCCTGCACCATGCAAGGAAAAAATGTCGCAATCGCGGCACTCCACGCACACAAACCGAACCAATGGTCTTAACGAGGCTTACAATAAAGTGTGGCACCGATCAGTTCCCGCACATTCAGTGCCGTCGTGATCGGTGGAGGCCACGCCGGGGCGGAAGCAGCATGGGCTGCTGCCAATCTGCTATCCGCCGCATCGGGAGCATCACCCACGGTTGCGCTTGTGTCGCTCGATCCATCCAAGATCGGCGTCATGTCCTGTAACCCGGCAATCGGCGGGCTGGCCAAGGGTCAGTTGGTGCGCGAGGTCGACGCGATGGGCGGCCTGATGGGGCTCGCCACGGACGCGACTGGTATCCAGTTCCGTGTCTTGAACACGAGCAAAGGTCCCGCAGTCCACGGCCCGCGCGCACAATGCGACAAACACGCGTACGCCCAAGCCGTGCAATCTCTTCTCGCATCTCGCCCCGAGATTCGCGTCATAGCCGGAACAGTGGATCGGTTGATCGTGAAGCACGGGAGGATCATCGGCGTCGAGGTGGGTGGTCCCGCCGGCCAGTTCGTGCTGAACACCAATGCCGTGGTCCTCACCACGGGCACGTTCATGCGTGGCCTGATGCACTGCGGTGAGCGGAAGACCGAGGGCGGCCGGTTCGGCGAAGGCGCGGCGGTGGGCATCTCCGATGCGCTTCGTGACCTGGGCTTTGAGTTGGGACGCCTGAAAACCGGCACACCACCTCGGCTCAAGCGGGACACGATCGACTGGGACGGACTCGAACCGCAGTACGGGGACATCAACCCGACACCCTTCTCGGAGCTGACCTGCGGCCCGCCTCCACTCACGCAGGTCGAATGCCGTCAGACGCGGACCACGCCCGAGGCCCACGATCTCATCCGCGCGAACCTCCACCGCGCCCCGATGTACAGCGGACAGATCGAGAGCGCCGGCCCCCGTTATTGCCCGAGCATCGAGGACAAGGTCGTCCGCTTTGCCGACCGCGAGGCGCACGGCGTCTTTCTGGAGCCGGAGAGTCTTCGCGACGACTGGGTCTACTGCAACGGCATCTCCACCAGTTTGCCTCCAGATGTGCAGGACCGGATCGTCCATGCCATGCCCGGCTGCGAGCACGCGCACATCTATCGCTACGGCTACGCCGTGGAATACGACATGGTCCGCCCGCACCAGATCGCGGCGACGGGAGAGACCAAGATCGTCGCGGGGCTGTTCCTCGCGGGGCAGATCAACGGCACCAGCGGGTACGAAGAAGCCGCGGCCCAGGGCCTGATCGCGGGGATCAATGCCGCACGGCACGCGCTGGGACAGAGCGAGTTCACACTCTCACGCGATCAGGCGTACATCGGTGTGCTGATGGACGACCTGGTGACCAAGACGCCCGTGGAACCGTACCGGATGTTCACAAGCCGGGCCGAACACCGCCTGCTCCTGCGTGCCGACAACGCGCCCGACCGGCTCACCCCGATCGCGGCGGAGTTGGGCCTGCTGAACAACCCGATGGGCAGGAAACGGCTGGAACAGTTGGAGCAGAAGCACCTCGCGATGAAGGAACTCCACGGGTTGATCGATCAGGCCCGCGTCGACGGCGAACCACTGGCGAAACTCATCCGTGCCGATGTCTTCACGCTCGATGATCTGCAGCGCGCCCTCCCCACTGGCCCGGACAACCGCGCCGCCCGCTCGACCGTTCTGGCCGACCGCCGCTACGAGGCCTACATCGCGCGCCAGCGGGCGGAGATCCGACGTCACGCGGAGATGGAGCACCGCCGCCTTCCCGATGCTGTGGACTATCTCTCGTTGCCGCACCTTCGAACCGAAGCCCGGCAGGCGTTGCACCGTTTCCGGCCGCGCACGTTCGGGCAGGCGGGGCGGCTGGAAGGCATCACCCCCGCCGACCTTACGCTCCTGGCGGTGCTGATGAGCACTCGCTGACCGCGTACGGATCATCGCATCGGGTGCAGGCCGCGGGACTCGCGCCGTTCATTGACGCGCACCAACGCGGGAGGGTGGTCTTTCAGGAGTTTGACGAGTTGACTCAACGAGCACGAGAGCCGCAAGGCCGCCCGCTTGATGTCTTCGCCGCACGCATGAATCACGTCCATCGCCTCCGCGAGTAGCGCCGGGTAATCCGCGTGCTCGGGATTGCACGTGATGATGCCGGTGCCCGAATCGGGGCAGCGGCGAAGCCACAGATCGCTGCGCACTTCACCGATGGGCACAGGGATCCGGACACGCACCGCGAGAGCCAGACGCAGCCGCGTGACGGCCATCCGTTTATTCTCCTCCGCGCTGCGGCGCTCCCCCGCATGAGATTCGATCCCCGTGGGCGAGTGCGTGATCCAGACCAACGTCTCAACCTTGTTGCGGTGCTGACCGCCCGGGCCGGTACCCCGTCCGCGTCCCCAGTCGCACTGCGCGAGCAGCACATCGGTCGCAAGGGCCGCCGGGTGGGGCGGAGGCGTGTAGATGTACTCGTGCAGCGTGTTCATGAACTCACACGATGGAGGAGGGATCGGCCCGCAGAGCGAGGTCACTGGCCCCGCGATCCCGGATCAGATGACTCCCTAACCCGGCGATCATCGCCGCGTTATCCATGCAGAACTCCAGTCGGGGCAGAAAGACCGGAACGGCTCGGGAAGCACCGAACGCGCTGAGTTCGCGCCGCAGCAACGCGTTGGCTGTCACCCCTCCGCCTGTACAGACGCCGCGGTACGAGTGAACTTCGGCGGCCCGTTCCAGTTTGAGCATCACGGCCCGCACGGCCGCGCGTCGGAAACTCGCGGCGAGGTCTCGCCGACGCGCCTCGGTCAGAGGGGGCGCGGCACGGCCCTTGGGTCCGGGCACGCCGCGCACCGCGTAGAGCATCGCGGTCTTCAATCCGCTGAACGAGAAGTCGAGCGATCCGGGCGCGATGCGGCTGATAGGCAGTTCCGTCATGCGATCATCGGCCCCATCCTGCTCTGCGAGCCGGTCGAGGTTTGGTCCGCCGGGGTAAGGCAGACCCAGGAGCGTCGCGGCCTTGTCGAATGCTTCGCCGAGCGCATCGTCGATGGTTGCTCCCAAACGCACCAGGCGAGTCCACGACTCAAGTCGATACAACGAAGTATGCCCCCCGCTGACCACCAGCCCCAGGGCTGGAAATGGAACATCACCGAGGTCTTCCTGCCCCCGCAACACCCCGGAGTACAGGTGCGCGTGAACGTGGTCAACGCCGATCAGTGGTTTGCCCAGACTCCACGCCAGGGCCTTGGCCGCGGTCACGCCTACAAGGAGGGATCCGATCAGACCCGGACGATGGCCGACAGCCACGGCGTCGATCATGCCCAGGCCCGCGCCCGCTTGAGCCAATGCTTCGCGTACGACGGGGAGGATGCGTTCGACGTGGGCCCGGCTCGCTATCTCGGGCACGACGCCGGCGTACTCCTCGTGCAACGCGGCCTGTGAGGCAACAATGTTGGAAAGAACACGCCGACCGTCCTGAACGACGGAGGCCGCCGTCTCATCGCACGAGGATTCGATGCCGAGGATCAGCATCGGTTACTTGACGCCGTCGGCGGGCTTGGCGGGCGGGGGCGACTGGTTGCGCTTTTTCACATCGGCATCGAAGAGGTACCGCTCCAGGTTGTTGCCCGTGATGTCGAGCACGGCGACAACGTTGCCGTCCTTGTCGCGGATCTCCATGACCCCGCCCGAAAGGTCCACTTCGTTGGTCCAGAGGTCGGGGGCGGTGGGTTCCGACCCGCCCGCGGCGGACTCCAGCGCGTCGATCCGCTTCTCGTTGCGTGCAAGCTCACGGAGCAATCGTTCACGGTATTGATTGGCACGGAAGAGTTCCGCGCCGGCGATCCGGCCCGCCTGGGCTTCCTTCTCGCCAACCGCCTCCCATGAACCCGTGTCGACTTTCAAGGCCACGGCCCGTACCGCCGCGGCGAGTTGCTTGTCCTTGAGCGCCGCGAGAATGGAATCTCCCTCGGACCAGTTGACCACGGGCTGATTGTCCGCCGCGGTCTCGCCGGACTCCTGGCTGTGGCGGAGAACTTCCTCGCGGCGACGGACTTCGAGCATGGCCACGGTCTCTTCATCGGTCATAGGTACATAGAACCCATCGGAAGGATCAACCCCCCACGCCGGAGAATCGTCCTTCCGCGTGATGCTCCTTCCGCTGGGAAGGTAATACCCCTGCTCCGTGATCTTGAGTTCGCTGCCCCGACCGCTGGGGAGTTCGATGACGCTCTGCACGCTTCCCTTGCCGAAGGATCGCGTTCCGACGATGATGGCACGGTTGTTCTCCGCGAGGGCGCCGCTGAGCACCTCGCTGGCGGAGGCGCTGGCCCCGTTGATAAGCACGGCGATGGGAAAATCGGGCAGCGTACCTTCCGGCTTGGCGCGGGTGATCTTCTCCGCGTACGCACGGCCGCGGGTGGAGACGATGACCCCCTTCTCGAGGAACAGGTCGGCGATCGCTTCGGCCTCGCTGAGCAGGCCGCCGGGATTCCAGCGGAGGTCGAGGACAAGCCCGTTGAGTTTGCCCCCGTCCGCTCCCATGCTCACGAGCGCCTGCTCAACTTCAGCGGCGCACTTGGGCGTGAACTGCGTGAGGCGGATGTAGCCGATGCGTCGGGCGGGATCGATCATGAAGTCCCACGCGTTGGGGTCCGCGGCGGATCGGTGGAATCCTTTCACGCTTCGCGTCTTGATCCGGTCGCGCACGACGGTGATCTCCTGCCGGACCCCCTTGCGCTCGATGGTGAGCACGACGGGTGTCTTCGGCTCGCCCATCAGGAGGTCGATGCAGGCATCGACGCTCAGGTTCTGTGTGGACTTGCCGTCAATCGCGACGACCCGATCATCGGCCATGAGTCCGGCGCGGAAGGAGGGGCTGTCTTCGAGCGGAGAAATAATGGTGAGCCAGCCGTCGATCACGTTGACGGACGAGCCGATCCCGACGTACTCGCCGGTCAGGCTCTTGTTGAACTCTCGCTTGTCGCTCGCCGGGACATAGACGGTGTAGGGGTCGTTGAGAGCCTCGACCATCCCCTTGATCGCCCCTTCTCGGAGGGCGCTCTCATCGGGAGAGTCGACGTACTTGGTCGTGATGGCGTGCTTGACCTCGATCAGTTCATCGAAAAACTTGTAATCATCCGCTGTGACGCCCAGCCGGTGCGAGGCGGCGAATGTCGCCGCGAGGCCGGTGATGCCGAAGATCCCAAAGAGCATGTTCTGTCGCTTCGCCACGGTAATGACTCCAAGCCCGCCGGCCGTCGGCACACGAGCGCACCCCTTCGGAAAGGGTAGGTCGGTTGCCGCCCGATTGATCCGCGTACATCTTTCTGAATCTCGGGCCATCGGCGCTGGCGCCTATCGGCGGCCCAATCGGTAACGGCCCCCGGCCCGCAGCCCGCACTCCACTCTCGCCCGAGCGGTGGTACTCTCCGCTATGCGCAGACCCATCACTCTCTTCACCGGCCAATGGGCCGACCTTCCGCTTGAATCCCTCGCCGAGATGGCCGCGGACTTCGGTTACGATGGCCTCGAACTCGCCTGCTGGGGCGATCACTTCGAGGTGGATAAGGCCCTGTCCGACGATGCCTACTGCAAGTCCAGGTGGGCCATCCTGGACAAGCACCGCCTGAAGTGCTTTGCGGTGAGCAATCACCTCGTTGGCCAGTGCGTATGCGATCCGATCGATGCACGCCACAAGGCGATTCTTCCGTCTCGTGTCTGGGGCGACGGCTCGCCCGAAGGGGTTCGCCAGCGAGCCGCAAAGGAAATGATGGATACCGCCCACGCCGCGGCGAAACTGGGGGTCAAGATCGTCAACGGATTCACCGGGTCCTCGGTGTGGCACAAGTTGTATTTCTTCCCCCCCACGTCCGCGGCGGAGATCGAGGCGGGGTACAAGGACTTCGCGGCGCGTTGGAACCCGATCCTCGACGCGTTCGATCGTTCACGCGTGCTCTTCGGGCTGGAAGTACACCCGACGGAGATCGCCTACGACATCCATACGGCACGGCTGGCCCTGGAAGCGCTCGGGAACAGACCGACCTTCGGATTCAACTTTGATCCTTCCCATCTGATCTGGCAGGGGATCGACCCGGTGAAGTTCATCGACGCTTTCGCGGGGCGCATCTATCATGTTCACGTCAAGGATGCCGCCCTGCGTCTGGACGGGACGAACTCCATCCTCTCAAGCCATCTCTCGTTCGGCGACCCGCGACGGGGGTGGGACTTCCGTTCACCTGGGCGTGGAGATGTCGAATTCGAGGAGATCATCCGCGCTCTGAACCACGCCCAGTACCACGGTCCGCTGAGCGTTGAGTGGGAGGACTCCGGCATGGACCGCGAGCAGGGCGCGAGAGAGGCCTCGGCCTTTGTGCGGAATATGGATTTCGAGCCGTCGAGGGTCTCCTTCGATGCGGCGTTCGAAAAAGAGCCGTGACAGCGGCCTGACGCGTCCGCTCCCGGTCGAACCCTGATCCGGCGTCCGGGCGCATCGGACTTGACCGGCGGCGGATTGGGTTGAACACATCGACGCAGAAACCGGCTTCATGGGCGATGATCGTCAACCATCGAGTGCCCCGAGCCTCCTGATGGAACGGCCGCCCTGTACTCCGCCGCGGTGCGGCTGTGCTCCATCAGGGTGTTGCCGAGAATGCTCAGCACGACAACGCCGCCGGCGGAAACCACCGCGGCGACCTGGCGGGAGCGGAACGGTGCCTGAACAATCGGCTCGGCGGACTCATCGGCCTGCTCGAGCATCGGTGCGAAGGCGAGCCTCAGGTAGTAATAGGCCGCGACGGCCGAGTTGATGCCGAGGATGATGACCAGCGGAATCTCACCAGCGCGGATCGCGCTGGTGAAGAGCGGCAACTTACCGAAAAATCCAAGGAGCGGGGGCAACCCAAGCAAACTGAGGCTGCACAGCACCATGGACCAGCCGAGCGCGGGATGGGTGACGCACAAACCACGGAGGTCCGTGACGGTTTCTATTTCACGGGGTTCCCCGTCTCGTCCGGGAGCGCGCTCGAGCGCGGCGAGCACGGCGAAGCAACCGACATTCATGACGCCGTAGCAGAGCAGGTAGAAGAGAACGGCGCTGACACCGCTTCCCGTGAACGATCCGTCGCCGGGTCCGACGATCACACCCACCAGCATGTAGCCCGAGTGCGCGATGGAGGAATACGCCAGGATCCGTTTCACGGAGACCTGCATGAGGGCCAGGACATTGCCGACTGTCATGGTGAGCGCGGCGATCACCCACAGCGTCAGGCGGAGGACTTCGGGCAACTGCGTTCCACCCGCACTGGACTTGACCACCGAGAGCGGTTCGGCCGATGGGCCGAAACTCCATCCCACGGTGGCGCACAGAAGGAGAATGGTCAAAAAGCCCGCCGTCTTGGGAACAAAGGCAAGGAAAGCGCTGACCTGCGGCGCGGCGCCTTCGTACACGTCGGCGGTGTAGAAATGCATCGGCACCGCCGCGATCTTGAAACAAACCCCGATGACCGAGAGCAGCAGGCCCGCCATGCCCAGCGTGCTCACGCCATGAGCGGCAAAGTGCGAGGCGATGGCGTTGAGATTGGTGGTGCCGGTCGCGCCGTAGAGGAGAGCGAAACCGTAGAGGAACGTGGCCGCGCCGAGCGCCCCGAGGAAGAAGTACTTGACTCCCGCCTCTCTCCCGCGCACCTTCGCGGTGGAGATGACAACCATGATGTACGTCGGCAAACTCGTGAGTTCAAGGGCGAGGAAGAGCCAGATGAGATCATCGGCATCGGCGCACAGCATCAGGCCCGTGAGTGAGAAGAGAAAGAAGGAGTAGAACTCCGCCCGATTGCTCCGCAGCGGATCGAACACCCTGACACCCCGGACAATCTCCTCTTCCTCGCGACGATCCACCGTGCCCGCCGCAAGCAGCAGGAGCAAAAGCCCGACAATGCCGATCAGCGGCTTGGCGAATCCTACCAGATTTGGCAGGAGTTGCTGAGCCGCGGACGCGGGCAGGGATTCGACATCCGGAGAGAAGCCGATCGATAAAAGCGTCGCGGCGAGCAATCCCACTCCGGCAACGAGCGCCGCCGCCTTGCGGCTCGCGTAGCGTCGCGACAGGCCGACGATCATGACGATGCACGTCGCGGCAAAGAGGGCGATCTCGGGCCAGAGAAACTGGAGGCGGTCGGTCACTGGGCGGCCTCCTCTTTCGCGGCGGTGGTCATCGCGGAGGGTTCGACGGTCGATCTCGCGGCGTTCACGGTCATCACCACGCTCTTCACCGGCTCGGAGAGTGCGTCGAGGGCGGGCTTGGGGTACACGCCCAAGGCGATGCACAACACCGCGAGAGGAATCAGCACGCCCACTTCACGCCCGCAAAGATCCACGGGAAGAGCCGAGTGCGCCGAATCTCCATCGTGAGCGTGATCATGTCCCTTCGGTTCGACCAACGGGCCCCACACGATTCTGCCGACCATGTACAGCAGATACATGGCGGCAACGATCATGCCGATGCCCGCGATAGCGGCGAACCAGGGGCCGAGGTTGCCGGGGGTCGCGCCCGGCACGGCGGCTCCGGCGGAGCCCCACAACCCCTGATCGAGCGCTCCCTCCGCGGTGATACCCGTCGCGCTGCCCCACGCGGTGCTGGCCTGGAATGCACCGAGCAGGCACAGGAACTCGCTCACAAATCCGTTGAGTCCGGGCAACCCCACCGAAGCCATGGTAAAGAAGACCATGAAGGTCGCCCACACCGGCATCCTGGCGGCCAATCCGCCGAGTTCCTTCATCGATCGGGTGTGGTAGCGCTCATAGATCATGCCGATCAGGAGGAACAAGGCCCCGGTTGAGAGGCCGTGGTTGATCATGTACAGGATCGAGCCGCTAATCCCCGCGTGGTTGAGCGCGAAGAGTCCAAGGATGCAGAACCCCAGGTGCGCCACCGAGGAATAGGCCACGAGCTTCTTCACGTCCGTCTGCACCCAGCAGATCAACCCGCCGTACAGAATGCCGATGACGCACAGCACGCCGATGAGGGGCGCGTACTCGACAACCGCGACGGGGCAGAACGGCAGGCAGAATCGGAAAATCGCGTAGGTGCCCAGTTTCAGAAGCACGCCCGCTAGGATGACCGAGCCGGCGGTGGGCGCCTCGGTGTGGGCGAGAGGCAGCCAGGTGTGCACCGGGAATAAGGGCACCTTCACGGCAAAGCCGGCGAGCAACGCCAGAAGGACCCACGCCTGTTGCCGACCGGACATCAACTGCGCCGCCTGCTCCAGCGTGGCGATGTCGAAGGTCCACTTCCCGAGTTTGGGGAACGTCTGCCAGAGTTCGGCACCGACGGCGTTGATGACCGCGGGCGAGAGATGGCTGTTGAACCAGGCGACATACACCAATCCCGCCAAGGCGATCACGGAGCCGGTGAAGGTGTACAGGAAGAACTTGATCGCGGCCTTTTTGCGGTTGGTGGAACCGTACAGGCTGATGAGGATGAACATCGGCACGAGCGTGAACTCGAAGCAGATGTAGAACAACACCAGGTCACGCGCGATAAAGACGCCCGTCATCGCGGCCTGGAGTATCAGGAGCCAGGCGTAATACGTCTTCACACGATCCGTGATGGCGGTGGCGGACGCCTGGACGCAGATCGGCCCCAGGAGGGCTGTCAGAGCCACGAGCATCAGCGCCACGGAGTCAACCGCCATGGACAGATTGATACCCAGGTGACTCAGCCAGGAGAACTCGCACGCGAGTTGAAAACCCGGCTCTCCCCAGCGGAAGACCAGCATCGCGGCCAGCGCCCCCACCAACGCTACCAGCGTGCCGAGCAGGGCGATGGTCCTCGCCCTGGCGGCGGGGGCCGCCGCGATCAACAGCGCCGTTGCCAACGGCACAACGACCAGCATCGGAAGGAGCAGCGGGGGGCGGCTGTCGAGCGCGGCATCGGCCTGCGCGACCGTGGGGACGAGTTTGGCAACGGAATAGAGCATCAGTTCGTCACCAGAAAGACGATCAGGAGAATAACCGCCAGGCCGCCGGCCATGCCGAACGCGTAGCCGTGAAGTTCGCCGCTCTGGCTCGGACGGATCAGTCGCCCGATCCCCTTCGGCAACCAGCCCAGGGCATCGACGATCCCGTCGACCAGGTATTGATCGATTATGTGAAAGAGATGTGCCAGAACCAGCAGCGGCTTGCGGATCAGGAAGTCATAGAACTCGTCAACGTACCACTTGTGCTTCGCCCAGTTCGCCAGCGGCCCCGCCGCGGGAAGCCATGAATCGGCTCTGGAGTGTGTTGCGCTCGTACGGCCTGCGTAATGCAGGAAGTACGCGATGGCCATCCCGATCAGCGCGACGAACCCGGAAACCCACATCATCGCCTTGTGCGCATCGAATCCGAAGAAGGTGGCGTGAGACCGGGGTTCGCCCGGCGCGGGCTTGTGTGCGGCGAACTGGTACATCGCCGCGTCGTGGTGAGGGTCGTACGCGGCTGACGAGGCGTCCATCATCTGGCCGATGTACCCCAGGTGACTGGGGTGTGATGTCCCCTTGATGGGCCAGAAGGCGGCGAAGGCCGCGATGGTCAGGATCACGAGGACGGTATTGATGGCCCATCCGGGAGGGTGCGGGTGGAAATCGTGTGTTCCGTGCGACGCACCGGACTTTTCCCCATGAGCGTGCTGATCGTGTGCATGCCCGTGGTCGGCGTGCCCTTGATGCTTGTCGTCGTGCTGGGCGTGAAGTTCCTCGCCCGGCTCGTAGGACTGCGGGCCGACAAAGACCCGGAAGTAGACACGGAAGGTGTAGTACGCCGTAAGGCCCGCCGTGAGCAGGAGAATCCAGGCTACACCCTGCATGGACGGGTTGGCGAAAGCCTCTCCGAGGATGGTGTCCTTTGACCAGTAACCGGCGGTAATCACCGGAAAGCCGATCAGGTTCAGGCTGCCCACCAGCATGGCAACATTCACGATCCGCCAACCGGGCATGGAGCCGACGCCGCTGAGTTTGCGGAGGTCCAACTGCCCCGCGAACCCGTGCATGACAGCGCCGCAGGCCAGGAAGAGCATTGCCTTGAAAACAGCGTGCGTGAAGACATGGGCGGCGGCACCCACGCTGGTCAGCACACCCAAGCCGGCGAACATGTAGCCCAACTGGCTCACCGTGGAGTAGGCCATGATCCGCTTGATATCGAACTGGGCCATGCCGATGGTCGCCGCGAGCAAGGCGGTCAGCGCCCCCACCCAGGCCACCGTCGGCATGGCGTACTCGGAGATGAGGAAGAGCGGATAGGTGCGGGCGATAAGGAAGACACCGGCGGTCACCATCGTCGCCGCGTGGATAAGGGCCGAGACGGGCGTCGGGCCTTCCATCGCGTCGGGCAGCCAGACGTACAGCGGCAACTGGGCGGACTTGCCGAACGCGCCGATCATGAGCAGCACCGCGATGAGTTGAGCTACCAACGGCACTTTCTCGATTTCGCCCGCCGAGACCGCCTTGGTGTACACGGCGGCCTGGGCGAACATCTCCTTGTACTCCACCGTGCCGAAGTGAACAAAGCAGAGCATGATGCCCAGGGCGAGGAAGAGATCGCCGATACGGTTGACGATGAATGCCTTTTTCGCGGCCGCGACGGCGCTGGGCTTTTTGTAAAAATAACCGATGAGCAGGTACGAGCACAGGCCGACTCCTTCCCATCCCAAGTAGAGAAGGACAAGATTGTCGGCCATGACCAGGCAAGCCATCGAGAAGACGAAGAGGCAGAATGCCGCGAAGAAGCGGCAGTAGCCCGCGCCCGCCTCATGGCTCATGTATTCACTTGCGTACAACGCGATGAGCGTTGCCAGACCGGTGACAAAGAGCATCCACAGGCACGTCAATCCGTCCAGGTAGAATGCGAAGTTCGCTGTGAATGATTGACCCGGCCCGCTCCCCCACGACCAGGTGATCCATTGGAACACCGTCGTGATCTGTGTGCCCTGCACCGTGCTGTACATGGCCGCCGTGACGGCGAACGAAGCCGCCAACAGCCCCACGGTAATCCACGCGGGAAGTTTTGACCTGACACGGAATACGGCGCACAAAGCGCACAGAACAAAGCCCGCCAATGGCAGGATCGGGATCAGCATCGCGTACCACGGACCCGACGCGGCAGCCCCGGCTGCGGTCACGCCCGCGGCGCCGTCGTGCATCGCCGTCAGGCTCCATATCGCGTCGCCGAGGATGGTTGAGGTCGTGTTCAAGTCAGTCTCAGAATCTGGCGGGTGACTTCGCGCAACTCATTCATGAACGCGGACAAAAGGCTGGAGGGGCTAGCCCCTCAGATCCTTCCACTCGCTCGCGTCGAGCGTTTCCTTCCGTCGGAAGAGGAGTACCACCAATGCGAGGGCCATCGCCGCTTCCGCCGCGGCGACCGTCAGCACAAAGATCACAAACGTCTGTCCGGAGAAATCGAGGTGAAACCGCCCGAAGGCAACAAACGCGATCCCCGCCGCCTGGAACATGAGTTCCGTGCAGAGGAACATGATGATGAGATTGCGCCGGGTGAGGAACCCGATCAGACCGAGGATGAACATCACCGCCGAGACCACCAGGTAATGGGCCAGCGTGGCGCTGTGCATCGGCTGCGGAAAGCCGGACTGGGCCAGCGTGTGAAGCAGCGGGTTGGAGAGGATCATGCACTCCCTCCGGCTTCTTCACCGCGGGCAAGTCTGGCCGCGTGCCTCATCTTCTCCTCTTCGTCGATCTGCACCTGTTTTCGGCTCAGAACCACCGCACCGAGCATCGCCATGAGCAGGATGATGCCCGCGATCTCGATCGATCCGGGGTGGTCACGCATGAGATTGAACCCGAGGTAATCGGCGTTGGTCGGCGTGAGCCCATCGGGCAGTGCGATGCTCCGCTCTCCATCGGGTGTAATCACCCGAACCGTCAGTCCGTCCTCGCTGATCATGGCGTGGCCGGTCTCGTCGTGTGTCCGGATGCGCGACCCACCGGGCAATGTTCCCGCATTCCGCAAGGCGGCTTCTATTTTGCGTGGCATGGCGGCGAGGGTGTCACGCTCCGAAACGGAGGGTGGGGGTGACCAGCCCGTGGGCCCTCGGAACATCATCGTGGTGAGGATGGCGAGCAAAAGGAACCCGACCACGCTCGCGCCGATTGGCTCTCGGGCCGCCGCGTCGTAGTCCGCGAGCACTTCAACCTGTTCCTCGCCGGGCGACTGGGTCGCGAGCATGATGACGAACAGATAGGTAATGAGGATCGCGCCGGCGTAGACGATGACCAGCGCAAAGGCCATAAACTCCGCCGAGAGGATCAGGAACAGGCCCGACGTGGCCACAACTGTCAGAACGAAATACAAGGCCGCGTACACCGGGCGCGGGTGGGTGATGACCCTCAGGGCAGCACCCAGCGCCACCACCGAAAAGACATAAAAATAGATGTTGGGAAGATGCTCCGGGTTCTTCAACCCCAGGAAAAGCATCGCCAACCCACCGATGGCCCCGGCCAACAGCCCTCCAAAGACCTGCGGCGAGACCCCCTTCCGCGGCAATGCCAGGCAGACTCCCGCCGCGCCAAGCACGCACAGGAGGTACAGGATGGAAGGATTGATGATCTGGTCCAAGTGAAAACCCGCACTACCCACACCGGAAGGCACCGCCGCCGGGAGGCGACAACTCCGAACCGGAAAGAGGCGGGAGGGTAGAAGCGCTGGCGCGCCGGTTCAAGGATTCACGATCCCGCGGGCTCCGATCCGCTGCAGCGGCCAAAGCACGGCCGACAGCGATCCGAGAATCAAGCGTTTGGTCGTCCGCCTCCCGATTCGCACGCTGGTATCGCCGCACTCGAAAGCGACCGTCGATTGTGCGGATAGCCATGGCCGCCCAGCCCCCCCCGCGGTCATTACACTTGACCATGCCGTGCATTTACCTCACGCTTGTCATGGCCGTCCTGTTGACACTCGCACCGGCCTGGGGTCGCACGGACGTTCCCCCTGACTCCGGCCCTCCGACCCGTGAGCAGATCATGCGCACCCAGGTGGGCAAGCAGTTGGAATGGGTGCTGCGATCCATCAACGAGCGCGCTGTCACCGAGACAGAAGGTCGGTTCACCCCGCGGTTTCTGGAGCAGTTCACGATCGAGGAGGTGCGAAAGCGGCTCTCAACCCTGCGTGATGAGGCGTTCAAAGGGGAGACGGTTACGCTGGTTCGACATGAGGTCGATCCCCGACCAGACGCCATGTCGTGCATCATCGGCAACGAGGAGGCGGATCGATTTCTGAGCCTGATTCTCTCGGTGAACGAAGAAACAGGGCAGATCGCGGGGATGCTCTTCGCCATCGCGGGCGGGGCCGGAGGCGAGGGGGGCGCTCAATGGGACGCGTTGGAAGGGAACCTGGGTAAGATCCAGGGAGGGGTCTGGTTCGGGGCGTACCAAGTTCTGATCGATAACCCCGGAACGATCCGTGCTGACGCGAGCGTGGACCCGGTGTACGAGTTCGGTTGGCGCAAGTGGCTGAACATTTCGCATGTCTCGAGGGCGTGGGTCTTCGGCACGGTGGCGACGCTGCTCGCTGATGGCCGCGTGCATCTCACCGATGATCTGAAACAGGCCGACGGGCAGTCGTTCTCACTGGCCGATGCGATGGCGAGGAGCGCGGCGGGCGACGCGACAGCGACCGATGCGTTACTCCGGTTTGCCGGGCGATCTGATGTCGAACGATATCTGCGCCTGTGTACCGAGCGGCCCGAGAAGAGCCTGCCCTTCCTGACGCAACGCGAGAACGCGCTGCTCAAATCTCCGGGCAACAAGGAACTGCTCACGGCGTACGCGGCGGGAGACGAGGATGAACGGCTCGATATCCTTTCGGAAAAAGGCCGTCTACAGAGAGCGCTGGAGGACACGGCGGGCGCAACCGATTGGAAAGAGCCGAGCGAGATCGGCCGCGTTGGCTGGTTCGCCAGTAATCGAGAGGCGGCGTATGCCCTGGCGAAACTGCACGCGTTCGGTCAGCGCCCGGGGATGGATTCCTTCGCGCGGGCTTGGAAGGCCCAGACGCCGAAGATCCGGATGGAAGGGGTCGAGCGGGAGGCGATCACCTTCGATCCCACAATCTGGACGAACGTGGCGTTTCTCGGCGGTTCGGAACCCGGCGTGGCCAGCCTGGCGTGGTTGCTCACGCGGGATGATGGCAAGGTCTACGCACTCGTGATGACCTGGAACAACGTGGAGAGGCCGCTGGAAGACGAGAAGTTGTACGAGTTAGCGAAGAAAGGCGTGGAAATTCTGGAGCGAGACGGAAAACCGGGGAAGAACCCCGGTGAAGTGAACAACGTTCCTAATGGCGACAAGTGACTCCAGATCCTAATATCCTTCCGGCAATGCCGGACAACTCCAAGTCCACCATGCGATCTCTGGGCGAGTTCTTCGGTCACATCCTGAAGGGCGTGCGGTCGCAACCACAAAAACGCGCACACACACTGGTTTCCAAGCAGGTTCAAGAGGAGCGGCGGGATGAGGGGAAGGTCACCCTCCGCCGCACCATTATCGAAGAAATCGAAGTCAACCAGAAGCCCCCGCGGGGTTCCTGAATTCCCGGGCTTGTGGTGTTACACACCTGTGACCGACCCCCGGCCGCGGCGTGCGTCTGATTCATCGTCCGCGACCGTCGCGCGTGGCTTCGGTTTGCGGCAATGGAGACGCAACACATGAACCGAACTTCACGTAGGCTTGCCTTGCCGTTTGTATCCGGACTTGCCTTGACACTCGCCGCGGCCTGCCCGCCCGGAGATACGCCAGCCGCCGCGGGGACATCGATGGGGCTGGTATCGGGCGATCCGCCCTCGCCAACTCCGCTCGATGGGCACAAACCCAGCGTGCAAATCGCCATCCTGCTGGATACAAGCAATAGCATGGACGGGCTGATCGCCCAGGCCAAGAGTCAACTCTGGTCAATCGTCAACACACTGGCCACCGCGAAGCACAAGGGGGTACGCCCATCACTTCAGGTCGCGCTGTACGAGTACGGGAAGAGTTCCCTCCCCTCGGGTGAAGGGTTCCTTCGTCAGATTCTGCCTCTGACGACTGACCTGGATGAAGTCTCGGCCCAACTCTTCGCGTTGACTACCAACGGGGGTGAGGAGTATTGCGGCCATGTGATCGACGCCGCGACGAAAGGCTTGCTCTGGAGCGATCGTTCCGATGACCTGCGGTTCATCCTCATCGCGGGCAATGAGCCTTTTACCCAGGGTGGCATCGATTACCGACACTCCATCCCCATGGCGGTCAAGAAAGGGATCGTGATCAACACCATCCATTGCGGGAACGAGCAGGTGGGCATCGAGACCAACTGGAAAGACGGTGCCCTGCTGGGCGAGGGAGCGTACTCGTTCATCGACACCAACGCCGCGGCGGTCCACATTCCCTCACCCTACGACGCCCAGATCACCACGCTGAGCAACGCACTCAACAAGACATACCTCGGCTACGGATCACAGGGCTTGGCGATGGCCGAGCGTCAGTCGGCGCAGGACAGCAATGCCGCTTCTGCGGCCCCTGGAGCCGCGGTGCAGCGGGCGCAGACCAAGGCGGGGGAGCAGTATCGCAATGTGCACTGGGACCTTGTAGACGCTGTAAAGGAGAAGGTGGTGAGTCTCGCGACAGTGGATGCCGACGAACTTCCCGAAGAGATGCGTGGGATGACCGTCGAGCAGCGCGAGGCCCATGTCCGCAAACTGGAAACCGAGCGAGTGAACATCCAGCGTCAGATCGGTGAACTCAGCCGCAAGCGAGAGGAGTTCGTGGCCTCCGAGCGTGCGAAGCACCAGAACAGCCAGGCGCGAACGCTCGAGGGCGCGGTGATCGGGGCGCTCCAGACCCAGGCCAAACGCAAGGGCTATGAGTTCGACCCGCCCGCGGCGGGTCGGTGATCGCGAATCGTGCCCTTGCCACCCCCACCCCGCACGGCACCGCGGCGCGGCAACCCTCAGGACCGAACTCATACGCTTGACGCGTGACAGACCCGCCCAGATTTCTCTGGACCAGCGATCGGACGCTGCGCGTCGAACTGGCCGATGCGATCAGTGATGACGCGACGACGTCGGTACGCGCGGTGCTGTACCGCGTGCGTTCCTTGGGTATCACCGGGCTGCAGGATGTCACCCCCGCGTACACAACGCTTATGCTGACGTTCGATCCGCTGCTCGTCGATGAGTCCAGCGCCGAGCGCATGGTGAGCGAGGCCCTGGCCGGATTCGCCGCGGATCCGCCCCGTCCGGATCGAACGATCGAGATCCCGGTCTGCTATGGTGGCGAGTTCGGCCCGGACCTCGCCGATGTCGCCGCGATCCATGGTTTGACCCCGGAGCGGGTCATCGAGTTGCACACCGGCACCTCGTACACGGTGGCGTTCCTGGGTTTCGCGCCGGGGTTTGCGTACCTCGCGGGTCTGCCGGCGGAACTGCACACCCCTCGCCTCTCCGCGCCGCGTGCCAGGCTGCCTGCCGGGAGCGTTGGGATCGGGGGCGGACAGACCGGCGTGTATCCGCGGCCGAGTTCGGGAGGGTGGCGGATCATCGGGCGGACGCCCCTGGTCCTATTCGACCCGATACGAGCCGAGGCGTCGTTGCTCCGCATCGGTGACGCGGTGCGGTTCAAGCCGATGAGCGCTTCAGAGTTTGCAGCGCACGGGGGCGAAGTGTGAGTTACCTTCGCATCATTCATCCCGGCACGTACGCGACGGTGCAGGACCTGGGCCGTCCGGGGTACTCGGAACAGGCTGTCGCCCGGGGCGGCGCGGCGGATCGGTTCTCGCTGGCGATGGGCAACCGCCTGATCGGGAATCCGGATACATCGGCGGGGATCGAGTTCTCTCTCTCCGGCGGGCGCTTCGCCTTCGAGGATGACACCATCATCGTGATGACTGGTGTGGCTGATGGACCAGGAGCCGCGCGGCCGGAGTGCGACGGTCACATCATCCCTTTATGGGAGCCGATCGAACTCCGCGCCGGCCAGGTCGTGAACATCGGGGGCTTCACGGCGGGTGCGAGCCTGTATCTCTGCGTCCGCGGCGGGGTGAACACCGCACCTGTGCTGGGCGGCCGCGGCACGCACCACATCGGCGGCTTCGGCGGTCACGAGGGTCGTGCCCTGATCGCCGGCGATCGTCTACCGATCGGTACGGAGCATCATCGCACGCCGCGATCGGCGGGCGCGGCATGGCGGGGCTTGACAGCGCGGGTGCTCGATCGAAGCTGTCTGCGGATCATGCCGGGACCGCACGCCCCTCTCATCGCCGGAGCATTCGATGAGTTCTGGCGGGGCGCGCGCCTGACCATGACCCCGCACTCCGACCGCGCCGGCTCCCGGTTCAATGGGCCGCGTGCCCGCCGCGAGCACGAAGGAACGCTCGTGACGGAGGGCGCGTTCCGCGGGGCGATGCAGTACCCCGGTGATGGTCTGTGGATCATCCTCGGGCCCGATGGGCCGACGACCGGAGGCTACCCGATCGCGGCGAGCGTATCGGCCCGCAGTGTGCCGGCGCTTGGACAACTGCGCCCCTCCGACAGCGTGGTCATGCTGACCTCGACACCGCGGGAGGAACGTCAAGCCCTGCGCGTGCTGGCTGATGACATTGATGCGGCGCTACCACCGGTCGATGACGGCCGGAGTCAGGTCTGGTAGGATCGGATCAGTTCCGCCAGACCATCTCGGCGATCTGGATGGCGTTCTGCGCGGCGCCCTTGCGGAGTTGGTCGCCGCAGATCCACAGGCACCAATGACGCGAACGGCCGGAGTCGTCGAGTGTGTGGGCCGGATCGGGCCGGATCCGTCCGATGAGGACATCATCGCCCCCGGCGGCCTTCAGGGGCGTGGGGAACACGTTGCCGGCGCGGTCGTCGATGATGCTGACGCCCGGCGCCCCATCGAAGGCAGCCCGGACCTCGGTCTCGCTCGCGGGGTTGCGCAGCGTGACGGCACAACTCTCGCTGTGCGCGCGATAGACGGGAACGCGGATGCACGTCGGCGTGATCCGGACGTTTCGATCATTCCATATCTTGTGCGTTTCATGGATGAGCTTCGACTCTTCCACGTTCAACCCGTTGGCGGGATCGACCGCGGAGTTATGGCTGAAGACGTTGAACGCGCACGGCTCGATGAAGACCTTCGGCTCACCCGCGCGGCCGGCGAGGGCATCGGCGGCGAGCCGCGACAGTTCGTCCATCGCGGCGGCCCCCGCCCCCGACACCGCTTGATACGTCGAAACCACCACGCCTTCGACACCGAACCGAACCCGCAGCGGGTTCAGGCCCATCAGCATAATGATCGTGGAGCAGTTCGGGTTGGCGATGAGCGCCGGACCCTCTCTGTCACGGAGGGCTTCGGGGTTGACCTCGGGCACAACGAGCGGCGTGGCCGGATCCATGCGGAAGGCGGAAGAGTTATCAACGACCCATGTTCCTGCCCTGACCGCGCCGGGGCCGAACTGCTTCGAGACGCCGGAAGTCGCGCAGAAGACCGCAACATCGACACCCTTCCATACGCCTTCGCCGATCTCTGAGACCCGCACGCTGCTCCCGGCGTACGGCAGCGTGACGCCCGCCGAGCGTGCCGAGGCGAAACAGCGGACTCTGGCGGCGGGCACGCCGCGCTGTTCGAGAATGCCGAGGGCTTCGCGCCCTACCGCGCCCGTCGCGCCGACCACCGCCACCGTGCAGTTCTGAAGACCCATTCACTCGACTCCTTGCGGTAGGGCGCTGCGTGTACAGACTTCGATACATGCCGTGGCCAACGTTGCGCCTTCCAGGGCTTGATCCAGGTCCTCGATCAGATCACGCACATCCTCGATGCCGATGCTGAGCCGGATGATGTCTTCCGGGAACTTACGGGCGGCGCGAACCTCGGCGGGGATGCTCGCGTGGCTCATCCGGCACGGCAAGCTCGCGGAACTCGAGACGCTCCCGAAACTGACGCGGATGCCGAAGAGCCGGAGCCGGGAGACCACCTCCGCCGACAACTCGGGCGAACCGGTCTCGAAACAGACCACCGCCCCTGTCCCGCTCGCCTGCTGGGCGTGGATGCGTGTGCCCGCCGGGCCGGGAACGCCGGGGAACCGCACCTGCTTCACGGCCGGGTGGCCGCACAGGTGGGCCGCGATGACGTTGGCCGAGCGCTGCTGACGCTCCAGCCTCAGGTCCAGGGTCTTGAGACCCCGCAGAAGGAGGTAACACTCCTGCGGCCCCAGCCCCGCGCCTTCGCCGTTCTGGATCAGGTAGAGCTCACGGGCCAGTTCATCATCCCGCACCGTCACGACACCCGCCGTGACGTCGCTGTGACCGCACAGGTACTTGGTCGCCGAATGCACGACAAAATCCGCTCCCAGGTCCAGCGGCTTCTGGAGCAGCGGGGAGAGAAACGTGTTGTCCACGCAGACACGGGCGCCACGCTCCTTCGCCAGACGCGAGATCGCACGGATATCGCACACCCGCATCAGCGGGTTGCTCACCGATTCCAGAAACACCAGCCGCGTCCGATCGGTGAAGGCCGCCCGGGCCACATCGAGGTCCGTCAGGTCCGCGTAGACCACGCGAATGCCCCGACGTGAGAGGATGCGCGACAGCAGGCGGTAGGTGCCGCCGTACAGATCATCGCAGGCAAGGACTTCATCCCCGGGGGATAGAAGCCCCGCAACCGCGTTGATCGCCGCCAGCCCGCTGGCGAAGGCGAAGCACCGCCCACCCCCTTCCAGCCTTGCGATCTGTGTTTCCAGCGCTTCACGCGTCGGGTTGCCGCTGCGGGTGTAGTCGTACTTGCCGAACGCCAGGGGCGATTCCTGATCGAACGTGGCGGTCTGATAGATCGGGGTGCAGGTCGCGCCGAAGGGGTCGCCCGGGCACGCCTCGAACTGAACCAGTGATGTTGACTCTCTCATGCCGCGATCTCCCCGATGTACTCCTCTTCATCCGCCGCGCCTTCGCCGCGGCACAACTCGAACAGGTCGGCCGTGATGCTCTCGGCGGTGGGCCAACGACCAGCGCCGCGACCGGTTACGACCGTCCGTGATCCGTCCTCCAGCGTGATGACACAACAGTTCTGCTCGTCATGAACCTGCGCAAGCGGGTCATCGCTCGGGAGGATGAGCGGGGCGACGGTCGCGTGCGTCATGCCTCGGGGACAGGTGATGTGGGCCACCAGCCGAATCGCTCCACCCTGGGCCTGAGCCTGCGCGGCGTGGTTGGGCGTCAGGTGCCCGATGCCCATGCGCTTCACCTGATTCGGGAAGATCGGGTGGCCGAAGGCCTCTCTCGCCAGGATGCACGCCTTGGCCGCGGCGTCGCTGCCGTCGATATCGGCGCTGGGGTCGGGTTCGGCGAAACCGGCGACCTGGGCACGGCGGATGGCCTCGGCGAAGTCGATGCCCTGGGCCAGAAGACCGAGCACGAAGTTGGTCGTGCCGTTCACCACGCCGCGCACGCTGGCGATGCGCCCGCGCCGGGCCGCGGCCCGCACGGCCTCGATGATCGGCACACCGCCGCCCACCGAGGAGGAGTACAGGAGACGGGCCCCACTTTGTCGGCGGATTCCGGTGAAAAGGTCGAACTCCGCGGCGAGGACCGCTTTGTTCGCCGTGACCACATGCTTGCCGCGTTGGAGCGCGCCGCCGATCAGTTCCTTCGCGGGGTGGAGGCCGCCCAGCGTCTCGACGATGACATCGGCAGGGCCGGAGAGGAGCGAATCGATGTCGCTGGTCAGCAGTTTCTCGGGGATACCCGACTTCGCGTGTTTCTTCACATCGCGGACACAGACCTTGACGATCTCGAAGAACTGCGGCAGCGCCGCGATGCGGTCGTAGACACCCCGCCCCACGATCCCCGCGCCCGCGAGGGCGACCTTGATGGGCTTGACCCGCGCCGGCTCCCTGCCGAAGGCGCTCTTGCCGTCCCAGACCCAGGTGGCGACGCGCTGGCCCATGCCCCCGACGCCGAACTTGAGGCCGATGTCACGTGCGTAGCGCACGGCCTTGTGCTGCACGATCCCCTCGGGCAGGCCGAGCACATCCTCGTACGTCACGCGCTCGAACCGCTTGGCGTCTGTGTGTTCCGCGGGGTCCTTGTCGTACAGGCCGTCCACATCCTTGATGAGCACGCACTGCTGCGCCCCGATCTGCCCGGCGATGAAGAGCGCCGTCAGGTCGCTGCCGCCCCGCCCCAGGAGCGTGATACGGCCCAGGTCATCGCGCCCGATGAAGCCGGGCACCACCAGCACCGGCTTCTGTGCCAGGGCGCGCTTGATGTTCTCAACATCCAGCCCGCTGGGCCGTGCGTCGGTGGCCGGGCCGAGAGTCCTCAGTCCCATGCCGGCCGAATCGAGGATGTTCATCGGGATCCCCGCCTGATCGAGGGCCAGCCCCAAAAGGGCCACGCTCTGCCCCTCGCCCAGTGAGGTGAGGGCGGCGGTGGCGCTGGCGTCCGCCGAGTCGCCGTAGCGCCTGGCGTGGACGAGCAGCCGATCGGTCTCACCCGCGAAGGCGGAAACAACAGCGACGACGCTGTGCCCCTGCCGGACGTACCTGTAGATCTCGTGAACCGCGTGCGGGAGGGCCGCCTCGACGGGGAGGATCGAACTGCCGAACTTCAGAACGGTGATTGAGTTGCTCATGGGGCGTGTCTCGGGAACGCGCCTTTGGCGCGTGGAGAAAGGTACACGTTTTTCCGGGGCGAATCCGCCGCCGGTTCCGGTGGATGTGCCGGGATCATCGGGCCGGATGAGGCGCATCGGTCACACCCCTCCCACCACCGCCGCGGCGGAGGGCCGGGGCTTGAGTTCCTTCCTCGCGGCTCGATCCACACCCCCACTATCGGGCTTGCGGGCCGCGCTCTCCAGCGCCCGCGCGAGGTCGGCGATGATGTCGGCGGGGCTTTCCAGCCCCACGCTCAGGCGGATGAGACCGTCGGTGATCCCCGCCCGCTCGCGCTGCTCGCGGGGCACATCGCCGTGGGTCATCGAGACAGGATGGGTGATGAGGGTCTCGGTGGCCCCCAGATTCTCGGCGAGAGAGCAGAGACGAACTGCGTTCATCACTCGGACGCCCGCCTCAACGCCGCCCCGCACCTCGAACGAAACGATGCCGCCGAAGAACCCGCCCGAGAGTTCGCCCAGCCCCGCCGCCAGCGCCGTCTGCGGGAACGACGCGAGGCCCGGGTACAGCACGCGCTCCACCGCGGGGTGCTGTTCGAGCCATTCGGCGATCCTCCTCGCGCTGCGAGAGTGCTCGCGGATGCGAAGCGGCAGCGTCTTGAGGCCCTTGAGCGTCAGCCACGCCTCGAAGGGCGCCTGGATCGAGCCGACGCTCTTGCGGAAGAGCCGCAGGCGCTCGTTGAGCGCTTCATCGCGCGTCGTGATCGAGCCGCCCACCGTCGCGTTGTGCCCCTCGATGTACTTGGTCGTCGAGTAGAGCGCGATGTCCGCGCCCAGGTCGAGGGGTCGGAGCAGGACCGGAGTCAGAAAGGTGTTGTCCACCGCGAGTTTCACCCCCTTCGCCCGGCACACCCGCGCCACCGACTCGATGTCCGTGAGTTTGAGCGTCGGGTTCGCGGGTGTCTCGATGAAGACGAGTCTGGTGCGGGGGCCGATGGCTGCGGCGACCGCTCCGGGGTCGGACGTATCCACACAACTTGCCGAGATGCCCAGCGGTTCAAGCACGATGTTCAGCAGCCGAACCGTGCCGCCGTAGACCACATCGGAGACCACCACGTGATCCCCCGACCGCAGCAGCGACAGAAACAGGCCCGTGATCGCGGCCAGCCCCGTCGAGTAACAGACCGCCGGGGGAGCGCCTTCCAGCGCCCCCAGGGCAGATTCCAGCGCCGACACGGTCGGGTTGCTGGCCCGCGAGTAGGTATGCCCCTTGTGCTTGCCCACCGCTTCGTTGACGTAGGTGGTGGATTGGACAATGGGCGTGAGGATCGCGCCCGTGGTGGGGTCGGGGGTTCGCCCGCCGCGGATGGCGAGGGTTTCGAGGTCCCAGGCCTCTCCATGTGTTCCGAACGATTCGAGTGAATTGGACATCGCCGTGTGCTCCACGGCATCCAGAAGTCAAGCCTTGACGCGAGCAGCGGGCAACACACCCGCCGATTTTGCCGCAACAGGCTCGGAGCCTGTCCGCCACATCGCTGCCCTTGTCCCGGTTGGGTTGGGGGCCGGCTCGGCACCGCGGCGGGCTGAAAAAGCCACGCTCGGTTGCCGCCCGGGACTCAAGTGGCCCCGGGACTCTTGATGCACTAGCCAAAGAGTAGCCACTGGTGAAGCGGTGTCAACTCCCGGCCCCGCGCCGCAGTGTAACCCCATTCCCACCGAACACGCCGCAGCACTTCCCAACCGGCAAGCGAAGCCGTCATGCCGCCTGTGGCCGTGAAGGGCTTGGCGCGTCATGTCGCGGCCCGGCACTTGTTCTCGACCGGTGAAGGCGTACGCCGCCGGCGCGAGGCCATGGAGAGGAGCCCGGCAAGAACTCCGGCACCCGCCGGCGCTGGGACCGTGGCGACGTAGCCCATGCGCACGCCGGAGGTATCGATCGCGGTCCCACCAAAGGTCATGCCGTCGCCGCTGACGGCGAAGCAGTATTCAAGACGCCAACCCGCCGGAACGGCAACACCGTGGCCCTCGAGGTAATCGCTCAGCGCCACCATCCGCCCCAGAGATTCAGTCCATACAAAGGGGACATTCAGGTTGCTGAAGTTGCAATGTCCCACCACTACGGATCCATCGTCGCTGATGTCGTACGCAAGGGACCGGACCAGCCCATCAAGCACGCCGAGATCGAGCGGCGTTCCCGATGCGTCCCATCGGGTCGCATGTGAAGTGAAGTTCGGAGCGCCGCTGGAGCCCACGACGAACGAGCCGTCGAAACTCACGGCATATGCGGCGGGATCACTGAACGGCGACCCCGGCAGCGGACGCAGGGCCTCCACTCGGCCATCTGGCCACCAGCGTGCAGCGTGGAACTCTGAGTTCACATCCCGACCGCTGGAGCCAACAACGACGCGACCATCGCCGCTCATGTCTTCGACAAAGCAGAAGGTATGAAACGAGAAGAGTGACAGCGGCACATATCCATCTGTTGACGACCAGCGGAAGGGCAGGAGCAGCGAGCTGTCATTTGGACTGAATCGGCCGGCGAAAGCGCCGCCATCGTGGCTCACTGCTTCCGCCGTCGCGGAGGTGTGCGGGAACGATGGTGTGCTTTGCACCATGACCCCGTCCTGCTCAACCACGATGATCTGCCGACTGTTGTCCTGGGGGATTGTGTACCCGACCAGCGTTCGACCATTCCCCGAGATGGCGTTGTACCGAAGATACGTGTACCCCGACGGGATCGGTACATCGCGGCGCACGCCGGTGCGCCGATCGAACACGAACGATGTCTGCGTGTTGTTGCTTCGATCCATGACGCCTAGTGCAACTGAGCCGTCTACAGAAACTCCTTTGGTCACGGCCGAACTCGTTGCTCCGGTCGGATGGCCAATAAGAAAGAACCCCGCATCCGATCCGAGCGCACATGGCGACAACGACAATCCGACGACTGCGACGGTGATGGCTGGATGAGAAAGGCACATGCAAGTTCTCCTCGAGGTACGACCCGCGAGCGATACCACGGTGTTTCGGTGCACGTTTCAGGGCGTATGAGTCGCCCACGCGCTCATGCACTCGATGAGGTCATCGCCGGTGATGTCGCCATCGCCCGTGAAATCCGCCCCCGGCGCGGCGGCGGCGTAATCATCTAGGAACAGGATCGCATCCTCGGCGTTGGTCACGCCGTTGTAGTTCTGATGGGCGATGGTGCTTTCTCCTGTTTACGGCCTAGATGTGAAGGGTGAAGAGCAAGGACCAGCCCGCCTTCCCCCCAAACAGACCACAGACGTTCAGCTGAATCCGCAGCATGGACCGCACCTCCGGGAGTTCGTGTTCGCGCACGGTTCGCGGACCCTCGCCGCGACAGATCGCGCATCCCGCATAGTCAGTGTGCACGATGAAATCGGAAATGCCAACCCAAAGTCGGCGGAATCGCAAAAAAGCCCCAATTGAAAACTCGGCTTGGGCGCAATTGCCCGAAACGCGATCTCAACCCTCTCGGTTCAGCGTCGGATAGCACCCACATCTCAAACCCGGTGGGCGGCACGCCGTCTCGTGTGTCACCCCTTCGCGGGCGCGAAGAGCGAATCCGGTTGCTCCTGCAGAAGCCGTACGACCTCGGCCAGCGCGAGGGCCGCGGTCGCCCCGTCCACGACGCGGTGGTCGCAAGCCAGCGACAGGGGCAGCAGGAAGCCGACCCGGAACGCGCCCTTGTGAGCAACCACACCCTCGCGCCCGCGCCCGACGGCGAGGATGCCGACCTCGGGGTAGTTGATGATCGGGGTGGCGAAGCGGCCCGCGTGGCTGCCCACGTTGCTGATCGTGAAGGTGCTGCCCGTCAGTTGCTCGCGGCCGGCCGAGCGGTTCCGCGCGGCCTCGGCGATGGCGCCGATCGAACGGCTGATCTCGAGGACGCCCAGCCGGTCGGCATCGCGCACCACCGGGACCATCAGGCCGTTGTCGGTGTCGGTGGCGATGCCCAAGTGAACGCTGCGGTGCTGCACGATCGAAGGTTCGTAGTTCGCATCGCCGGGCTTCTCATCGACCGTGGCGTTGAGCGCCCGGAACCGTGCATCGCCCAGCACGCGGCAGACCGCCGACGCGACGAAGGGAAGAAAACTCACTTTCTCGCCGCTCGCCGCGGCGAGTTTCCGCCGCAGCGAGTCGAGCGCTGACACATCGGCCTCGTCCATGACCGTGAAGTGAACGGCCTGGTTGACACTCTCTCGCAGGCGGTTGGCGATGGTGCGCCGCACGCCGCGGAAGGGGATGCGCAGCGTTTCACCGTCGGTCTGGGCCGGGGCGGCGGGGCGGGCGACGAGATCGGAAGAGCACACGTCTGAACTCCAGTCGCCTTGTAATCTCGTA
>ERZ761603.80-NODE-80-length-82879-cov-14.490003_pt1 | contig 82879 bp, 63 predicted proteins | sample MGYA00511879_ERZ761603 | MGnify/ENA primary metagenome ERZ761603 (study PRJEB28899, sample SAMN02850040) | bioreactor sludge metagenome | biome: EBPR Sludge; feature: EBPR Bioreactor; material: flocular biomat | place: Australia: Thorneside Wastwater Treatment Plant...
AGAGCGCTGGATTCATAACCCGGAGGTCGGCGGTTCGAGTCCGCCCCTCGGCACTTCGTTTCGCACATGCAGCCGATCGCGGCATTTACCGCGAGACTTTTTTTTATGGGTAGATGAGGTTCCGAAGCACGGAGTCCTGTACTGGTACAGGACTTCGGCTAGGAAACTCGCGCCTGGCATTTCTTCCTAAAATCGGCGTCCCCACGAACAGGGTTCAGACGCGTACGTTTCTTTCTGTTGTCGCTTTTATCGCATGTGACCACGGTTCGAAATCTATGGATATTAAGGCTCGCCCAGATGTCGCGCTGGGAATTATCCACTCAACTCCCTGGGGATGAACGGATGTTGTCGGCTTCCAGTTTCGGTGCTGTTGTACGCACAACAGTAGATAATTAAATCGTTTCGCTATAGTTTCGGTGGTTCTTTCAGATCGTCAGCAGAGAACTTCTGCGTCCCTTCGACGAACCTCATTACGTCGGCGTAAATCTTGTATTCGAACGAGACCCCTCCGCCGGGAGACGGTTCAAGTCCAAACTTCGACACTTCGAGCGTGCTTTCCGGGTGGATCACTTCGTTCGCAGAACCGACGAAGTGATAGTCATTTGATCCGGGCGAGCGAGGACTACGCGGAAGCCCGGTCCTCCCATTCCCGTCGATCCCGTACTCCCACGGTTCGACAGTCCCTTCGGTAGGGACGATGACGAGTTTGGGGAACCTCGCGACCGCGCGACCCGTGTTCCGAAGTCCTACGAGGATCGTTGTCACTCGAGGGCGTCCGGGTCCGAAGAACTGATTGAACTGCATTCCTGCCGTGACGAGTTCAAGGCGCGGCTGGGCCCGACGCCCGAACATGTCCGCGATCTCGTGGTGCTGCATTGGGCGGAAGGCGTCCGCATACCGACGGAAATACTGCCCTTTCTCTTCGTTCGTGCGGTGAGGACCGCCGTCGCTCGCGGGGACGAACGTCTTCACCACGAACCCGCCTGCGACGGCAATCGCCTTGTGGACAACTCCGCTCACCGGCGGTTGTGTCGCGGTCGCGGTCAACTCCTGGAAGCGGACGACGGCGCGATCCCCGTCCGTCAGCGGGATGAGGCTTTGGAACCGGCTTCGGTCGCGGCGGTCCTCGGGTGCTTTCGACTCGACGCCCCACAGGATGATCCCACCCGCAGCGTTGGCGTACCCGGAGATCGCCTCGCGGAGGTTCTTCTTGTCGTCGGCGGTCGGTTCGCCAGAGGGATCCATCCGTTTGAAATCGAGGTTGAGGGATTCTTCCTCGCGGCGATCCTTCATTGCGCCGAGTGCGTTGGCGTCGATTTTGTCGAAGAGTTCGCGGAGCGGTTGATTCACGTCATCCATGCCGGACCTCCACAGTAAAGTAGTCTTGTTCGCGAAGCCGACAGACTCGGGTCGAACTGGTGGTGTACTTGGTGTAACCCGGTCTATCCCGGATTCGTAGCGGAAACCCCTCGGGAACCCTTCGCAGAGTGCAGTACCGTACCGGCATGAACGGAGTTGCGATCTCCACGATAGTTCGATATTCTGTGGGGGATCAAGGCGTTATGGTGTGAAACGGCAACGCAAACGGTACGGAATAATTGCCCGGATGTCGGTTGTGAGTGCTATACCCCCGGCACTTCTCGGAATTGAACCTGCGGCAACTCGTTGGCTGTTCCGAGAAAGTGTCTTTCTCCGCGTCATACCCTCCCCGCGATGCGCATTATCGCCGGAGAGTTTCGCAGCCGACGCCTGTATACACCCGCTGATGCCGAGACGACCCGCCCGATGCCCGACCGTGTGCGTGAGTCGCTCTTTGGCTTGTTGCGAGGGCACTGTGAAGGTGCCGCGGTCTTCGACGGGTTTGCGGGGACGGGGTCGATCGGGCTAGAGGCGGTGAGCCGAGGAGCGGCTTCCTGCGTGCTGGTGGAGCAGGACAAGCACATCGTGCAACTGCTGCGTCACAATGTCGAAATGCTCGGGTGCGGCGATCGGTGCGAGGTCTTCGCGGGTGATGCCCTCGGTGCGGGGGCGCTGGCCCGTGCGCCCCGGCCTTTGAAACTGGCGTTCCTGGATCCCCCGTACCCGCTCATCAGGGAGCCGCTGGGATTCCGGCGGGTCATGTCGCAGTTGGCGGCGCTGGTCGATCTTCTGCTGCCGGACGGTTTCGCCGTGCTTCGCACGCCCTGGCCCATGTTTTTGGAGGCGGCCGCATCGCCGGGCCACCCGGATGCGAGAGAAGTGACCCGCAAGGACAAGCGCAGCCGCGTGAAGAAGGGGCGGAGTTGGCGGCGATACGCCGACGCCATGGACCCTCGCAGAGCGGCGGAACATCTCGGAGACGAAGAAGCGGACATGGAGGATTCGGTGGCGCAGCCGGAGCCGGAGGCTCCCCGGCCCCAACCCGTGCCGGCGGACCTCACCCTGCCCAACGCGGTGGGGCCGGAGACCCATGAATACAAGACCATGGCGCTGCACCTGTACGCACGCCGGGTCAATCGTTGAGTATTCACCGTGCGGGTCCTCATCACCACCATCGGTTCCTCGGGGGACATCCATCCGTACATCGCGGTGGGGCGTGAACTGCTGCGGCGGGGTCACGCGGTGGAGATGCTGGTGAACCCGCACTACGAGCAGCGCGTGCGGGCCGAGGGCCTGGGCTACCGGCCGCTCGGGACCGAGGAGCAGTTCCTTCGCGTGCTGCACCACCCCGACCTGGCGAACCAGAGCCGCAGCCCCGGCCTCATCATCCGCGAGTTGATCGGCGAAACGGTAAGGCCCACGTTCGATGCGACACTCGCGGCCATCCGCGAGTTCAGGCCCGATGTCGTGCTCCGCCATCACATCAGCCTCGGCAGCAGGTGGGTCTGCGAGCGAGAAGGGGTCCCCTGCATCACCGGCGTGCTGGCGCCGATCTTCTGGCTGAACCCACGCGACAGGGTCGTGTACAGGAGTTGGCAGTGGGAGCAACCCCCGCTCTGGGTAGCGAGGCTGCGGATTCGACTGGGGCGCTGGGTGATGCGCTTCATGTTCGACCGCGCCCTCAACCGGGAACGGCGAGCCCTCGGCCTGCCGCCCGCGTCGGATCAGTTCAAGGCCGAGACCCTTCCCGCATCTCGTGTGCTGGGTCTGTGGTCCGCGCACTTTCGAGGCCCGCAGGAGGGCGACCCAGCATCCGGGCGGATCTGCGGCTTTGCGTTCTTCGATGCCGCGGCAGGGCACAAAGCCGGGCACGATAAGTTGGGGGCCTTTCTCGATGACTGCGGATCATCAGGAGAGTCTCCACTGGTGTTCACACTCGGCACCAGCGTGGTGCATCATCACGCCGGGTTCTATGACACCGCGGCGGAGGTGTGCCGGCGTCTCGGACGTCGCGGACTGCTGTTGACGGGAAAGGCCGAGTACGCGCCCCGCCGCCTGCCGCCGGAAGTCCAGGCGGTGCCCTACGCGCCCTTCTCGCTCGTGCTGCAACGTGCCGCGGCGGTGGTGCATCATGGAGGGGTGGGAACAACGGGTCAGTGCCTTCGGGCTGGGGTTCCCACGGTCATCGTGCCCTTTGCCAACGATGAGTTCGATAACGCCCGGCGGGCGAAACTGCTGGGCACATCGGTGACGCTCCACACGCACAGGCTGAGCATCGAAGGGCTGTGCGCGGCGATGCGGCGGGTGCTGGAGTCTGACGCCATCGCGGAACGGGCAGAGGCGTTGGGGCGACGGATCCGTGCCGAGGACGGGGCCGCCGCCGCGGCGGACGAGGTCGAGGCGGTCGCCTCATCTCAACACGCGCCGCAGTTCATCGAGTAACCGATCGATTTCTTCGTGCGAGTTGTAATGGATCGGGCTGGCGCGGATGACCCCGTCGTCGGGATCGAGTCCGATGTCTTCGATGAGGCGCTTGCTGTAGAAGTGTCCGTAGCGAACGCCCAATCCGCGGGCGTTGAGGGCGACGGCGATATCGCGTGATGCGAGTCCTTGAAGTGTGAAACTGACGGTGGGGACACGCTCGGGGCCGGAGGAGGTCCGCCCCCAGAGTCGCAGCCCGTTGATCCGCAGCAGGTTGCCGATCAGGTGCGCCTGGAGTTCGGTTTCGAGTCGCTCGACAACCGCGAACGCGCGCGAGAAGATGTCGCGCGGGGGCGTTCCGGCCACGGCGGGCTGCTCTGCGAGAAATCGGTAATAGTCCGCGGCCCCGACGATCATCGCCGCGCCCTCGTGATTGACGCCGCCGAGTTCAAACTTGTACGGGACATCGTCGTTGCGGATGAAGTAGTGGTTGGGGCCTTGGAGCTCTGCGAAGGCCTCGTGCGAGCCGTAGAGCGCCGCCATGTGCGGGCCGAAGACTTTGTAGAGTGAATAGACGTACCAATCACACCCGAGGGCCGCGACATCGGGCGCACGGTGGGGCGCGTAGGCCACACCGTCGATCAGCGTGCGAGCACCCGCGGCCTTCGCCAGCCTGACGGCTTCCGCCGCGTCCCAGATGTCGCCCAGGATATTGGAGACGTGGGGGAACGCGACGAGCAGCGTTTGATCATCGAGCATTGCCCGCAGGCCGGACAGGTTCAGATCCCAATCGCCGTTGCCGTTCTGGGCAGGCTTCCAGGGGATTACCTCGAAGCCTCGGGCCGCAAGGCGCATCCACGGCCCGATGTTCGATTCGTGCCCCGCCGTGCTGACGAAGATGCGGTTCCTTCGTCCTTGGGGGTGGGCGGCGCGTGATTCGGCGTAGGCCCACGCGAGGATGTGGCAGAGCAATGAAGTGGACGATGCAAGGACGACGCGGCCGAGATCGTGGGTGGGGCCGCGTGCGTTCAGGAATGTCTCGACGAAGACATGGGCGGAAGTAACGATTGATGTGGCTCTTCGAGAGACTTCGTAATCCGCGCCGAGTTGCACGTACGACTCACGAAGGTACGCCCCCGCCGCGTCGATAACGCAGCCGGGCAGTTGAGACCCGCCCGCGTTATCGAGAAAAACTGTTGACCCGGAGAGCGATGGAAAACGTGAACGAATGTCCGCGAGCGATGGCATCAGAATCTCAGGGTTGTACCGCGGCGAGTTGCTTGGCGAGCCGTGAGAGGATGGCGCTGTAGCCCCGTCCGTACGCCGCGGCGATGTCGGGCGGATCGGGTGACAACAGCGGCTCGGCGCTCTCGAGCGACCAATCGCCGAGCACGGTGGTGGTGCCGGGTGTATCGCGGAGCAGCATGAAACGGGCACGGATGATGGCCAGGTTCCGCCCCGGGCGAAGATCGGCGTACAGGTCGGTGATATGAACCTCGAGCCGCAAGGCGCAACCCGCTGTGGATGACGGTTCAAGGACGGTCGTTGCGGAGGACCGTCGTGCCAGTCCTTCGACCGTTGCGCCGGTCAGGAGACGATTCGGTGGCGAAATAAACTGGTTGTAGTAATCGGTCTGAAACTGGTTGTCGCCGACGCGGTACACGAACGACTGCTGCCCGTACGGCGGTGCCACACTCACCGGGTCGATCTGGATGCACTCAGGCGCGGAGTCCGGCTTCGATGAGCCGGTCGGTGACGGAGGATTGATGGTGAAATTACCCTTCGCCGGGTAGGGCTGGCTCAGAGAGCAGGCGGCGGATACAAACCCACACGCGATCAAAGCACAGACCGCGCGAGCGTTCGCGACTCGCGGGGTTGTCGGGCGGTTGAAAGTCTGGGTGTTCACTTCTTACCTCCCTTTGTGGGCGCGGCGTCTCGGGCGGGCGGACGGCCGAAGAGGATGCGCGATGGGTTCTCTTTCGCGTCCTCGGAGAGTTCCTGGATATTCTGCGCCGCATCGCGCAGCGATGAGAGGAGCCCCTCGATATCGGCCTGTTGCTGGGCGATGAGCCTGTCGATGCGTGTCAGCAGCAGCCGGAGCTGGTCCGTCGCGGGGGCCGCAGCCTGCATGGTGGTACCGAGGTTGGCGATCATCGCCTTGGTGTCGTCGGAGTTGATGATCTGGTCGATGCCCGCCGCGGCCCGACGGATGTGCTCGACGGTTTCGGGCATCTGCTTCAGTCCGCCGGCACCCGCGATGGCTTCATCGATCGCCGGATTGCTTAGGATGGCCTGCACGCGTTCGCTGTTCTGACGCAAACCCTTCAAGAGCTGGTCGGCGTCCTTCTGAAGCGTGCCGATGTCCAACTCGCCGACTTTGCGGTCGAGATTGGCGGCCAACGAACCAATGCCTTTGATCGTGGCGGCGATATCCGCTTCCTCGAGTTGCCTGGCGATCCGCTCGGCGGCGCTGGTGATCTGACCACGGATGCTCTGCGATGAGGGGACATAGAACGATTCAGGCGTCCAGGAGAGAGTCATCGGTTCTCCCGCATCATCGCCGAGAAACACAAACTCCAGGAATGTTTGGCCGACAAGCCCCGACGAGGTCAGCCGCAGACGCAGACCGCTTTCGATGGCTCTGGCGAGCGAGGCTTCGGGATCTGAAGCAAACTCCAAGTCAAACTGATCATGCTTCATCTCGACAACGATCCGAACGTAGCCACGTTCCATCCGCTGGTCCGGAGGCACCTTGTACACCGCGCCGGCAAAGCCGATGCTGCTCACCCGGCCCACCCGAACGCCGCGGAACTTGACGGGAGCACCTACATCCAGGCCGTCCACGGACTCGGTGAGGTAGGTCTCGATGGGGATGGTCCGCTCAAAGTACGCGCCCGCGCCAAGCACGGTAACGCCGGTCAGGATGAGGCCCGACGCGACCACGGTGAACAGTCCGATTTTGAACGTGTTGGCGTGCTCGCTCACGCGGGGGTCTCCGCGTTGGTGGCGGCGCGCGAGAGAAAGTCGCGAACCCAGGGATCGGGGCAGGCGTCGCGCAGTTCGGCGGGCGGGCCGTTGGCGACCACGGTCTTCTTGTCGGCGTTGAGCACGACGCACCGATCGGCGACGGCGAAGATACTGGGCAGTTCGTGGGTCACGATGATGAACGTTACGCCGAGCGATTCTCTCAGGTCCAGGATCAGGCGGTCCAGATCGGCGGACATGATGGGATCCAGACCCGCCGACGGTTCATCCAGGAACAGGATGGGCGGGTCGAGCGCGATGGCGCGGGCGATGGCGGCACGCTTCTGCATCCCGCCCGAGATCTGGCTGGGGAGCAAGTCCAGCGCATGACCGAGTCCGACGAGGCGGAGTTTGGCCCGTGCGATCTCGGTCTTGGCCTCCTCCGGCAGGGATGTGAACTCATCCAGCGGGAGGCGGACATTCTCCTCGAGCGTCATGGAACCGAAGAGCGCTCCCAACTGGTACATTACGCCGAAGGTTCGCAGGAGTCTCCTTCGATCCTCGCCGGTGGCGGTCGAGACGTTGATGCCGGAAATCTCGATCCGGCCGCCGGCGGGCTTGTACAGGCCGATCATGTGTCTCAGAAGAGTGCTCTTGCCGCAGCCGGAGTTTCCGGCGATGACGACGATCTCACCCTTTTCAACGGAGAACGAGACGTCCTTGAGTACGGTTCGCCCTTGAAAAGCAGCGTGAAACGATTCGACGCGGATGATGGGGTGCGTCTGCGTCATGACGGGTAGGGCAGCGGGAAGCGGGCGATGACGCTCGTGTTCATGGGCGGGTAGCGCTGGACCAGGCGGAATGCATCGTACTCTCGGACGGAACCACCAACCTGCGCGAGCACCTCGAAGACCAGTTCCTCGTATCGGGGCATCAGCGCCGTCGCCAGGGAGAGCGGGTATCCCCGGAGAATCGTCATGCGGTCTTCGAGCGGCAGCCGGTATCCGTTCCACTCCGCCTGACCGTCCGCGGCATGGGCGATCTGCACCACCTCGGGTGTGGTCCCGAAGTTCAGGGACTTATGGAGCAGCACGTCGAACTGCAGTGACTCCACCGGTGCTGTGCAAGGTGTCGATATGTCCGCGTGCGACTCCCGGGGTGTTCGCCATCGATCCGCGACCGCTCGGACCACGCTGCCGGAGAAGACATCGAACAGGCCGGCATTGCCGACCGGGCCATCGTCGAAAACGTAGACGAGACCCGCTCGGGTGGCCCGCGATTGAATACGCGGCATGGTTGGTGTGCAGAAGCCGCGGATCAGGCCCAACTCGTCGCCCTCAACAGCGCCGCCGATGCGTTCAACGCCCTCGGTCGGTGCGATCGATGCGCCCGCCGCGTCGACGATCGTGCGTTGAGCGAACGGCCAGGCGACGCCGGGGCGAAGCCGACGAAAACCGATGAAGCCGCCCACCAACCCGATGTCCACCTTGCTCGGGTTGTTCCGGCTGGGGGCGAGAATGTGCAGCGCGATGCGGGCCTTGGCTTGCATGCCCCATACGGCGCTGCCGCCGCGGAAAAGAGTCTTTCGGCTGGCTTCAAGTCGATCGACGGACCCGGCACCGGCCAGACTGTCGAGAAAAAGTTCAAGCGCGGATCGGTCGCCGATGTGCGCCTGAACGACTGTTTCAAAGTCGGCGTAGGCCGAGACGAGCGACTCCACGAGTGTGCCTGGTACAGAGACTCTGCGGAGCGAAGCCGCGAGAATCTGCAGTCCTTCCCCGCTCGGAAGATGCTGCATCGCCTGGTACGGATCATCGACCGTCACAACCCTGGAGAATCTCCAGCCTACGCTCCGGCTGAGGCCCAGGCGTCGTGTCAGTCCCTGAGACTCGGACGGGTTGATGCCGGCGGACGCCAGACACTCATGCAGTCGTGCACGAACGCGCCCGAACGAAGCGTTGATCGCCGATTCAAAGGTCGATCCGGTCTCGTCGTTAGGCAAGTTTGGTGAGTACACCTGTTGCATGATGAGAACGAAGCGCCTTGACTGTCCGTTGATCGCTGAACAGAACCCCGCCGAGAGAAGGTAAGTGAGTGATCCTTCGAGTTATTCTTTCGGAGAGCCGTCTCATGAATCCGGTGTTCGAATGAGGGCGACGGCCGCGGACTGCCCGTGCACGAAACTGTTGCCCGAAACGGGGCCGATCTCTCCGGATGCAAAGAACCCCGCCAGCGGCACATCGGGGGCGGGGGAGCCTCCGTAGTACGGCGTGCCGGGCTTGCTGAGTTCTTCTCCCGCGACGGGTCCGCGGAACGCCCGCACGACCGCCGCGGCATCGTGGTGTCGCTCCTTGAACATGCGACGCCCCCGGCTGTTGCAGGTGATCAGCAGCGCGCCCTTGGGCTTGGAGTAGAGTTTCTGCTGGTCCAGGAGCATACCCAGGTCTTCGTCCGCCGCGACCGCATCGCGAGTGAAAAGTCGGATCGTCTGCCCCACACGGACAAAGTCGGCGATCGCGATGGCCCCTTCCTCGGGGCGCACGCCGATGACCTTGCGGATGAGAAAATCGTCACGCCCGAAGCGGCTCTTGTATTCGTCGATGACCCGCCCGATGAACAGACCACCGGCGAGCAGACGGTGGCGGGCATCGCCCTGTTCGTTGAGCGAGTTCTGCACCGCCTCGATCGCGGGCTTGCCTCCCAACTCAAAGATCAGGTTGCCCTTGCAACGGGTGATGATGTGGGTTGAGCCGAAGGGTTTGCACCCCTGCGACACCACGGCATCGACTCGCAGCGGACCGGCGAGTGAAACGCCGACCGCGCCGGACTTCACGATCATGTCCTGGTAGAACAGGGCGTTCCCTCCGGGTGTGGCCGCGGCGGAGGCCAGGCCGCCGAACACGAGGCCGTTGCCGCCGACCCTGGCCCTGTTGAGGTCGGGGATCAGCCTCACCAGCGGGATGCTGAACGGATCGGCGAAGAGCAGGGTGAAGCGAAGGTCCTCACTCGCGCCGATCACGTCGCGGAGCATGAAGAGGCTCTCCGCGGAGTCGTCGCTGGCAGGAAACTGTTCGCTCGTGAACGGTTTGATCGTCACGCCCGGCAGGCGCAATGCCATGATCGACACGCCGGGCGCTCGTTCATACTCGGTGGATCCCGCGATGACGCTCTCCGCACCAACCCCGATCACATGCCTCGGCGAAAGCCGACGCCGTATCGTGGCGGAAAGTTGCGACACGCTGGTCAGGTGGTGTGGAGAAAAAAAGACCAGCGCGAGGTCGATCTCACTCTGGCCTCCCAACCCCTCAACGCACTGTTCGCAGGCCGTTCGTGCGGCGTGGACTGTATCCGGATTTCCCGAGACGCCCACGGCGGTGCGGATTTCGAGTTGTGACGAACTGGCCTGCATCGGGTGATGGTATGGGCGCAGACGATGATGACCTCCCGCTGGTACCTAACCACTTCCTGTCATGGGTGGCGCCTCTCCACTCCGAAGGACGAGCCAGTAGAGATGCGCCGAACACCTGATTTGAGCACGGCACAGTGTTTCGTTGCTTGCGTCACCATTCTGACCACGGCGTTATTCCCTACTATCCGCCACGCATGGAGGCGGCTACCCCGAGCGAAGATTCACAAGGCTCAGATCCGAGACCGACCGATCCTGCCGCACCCCCGCGGCCTTCATCAGCGAGTTCCCGCTGGGGAGTGCTCAGACATCGGCATTACAGAAACGTCTGGCTTGGTGCTTTCGGATCCTATATCGGGACATGGATGGAGATGGTGGGGGTCCAGTGGGTGATGGCGCAGGCCTGCCTCGCCGCGTCGTGGATCGAGTCTGGGCGGCCCGGCGCGCCGGTCATGATGGGCTACCTCGCGGTGGCGCAGACGGGTCCGATGCTCGTACTGGGGCTGCTGGGCGGCGTGGTCGCGGACCGGGTGAACCGGCGGAAGCTGCTGCTCTTTACGCAGTTTCTGCTCATGCTGGTCGCCGCTGTCCTGACGTGGGAGACCTTTGCCGGGCGGTCTACTCCGTGGATGTTGATGGCGGTCTCCGCGGCGACCGGGATCATCATGGTCTTCAACGTGCCGGCATGGCAGGTGCTCACGCCCCGGCTGGTTCCGAGGGACGAACTGACCAACGCGATCACACTCAACGGCGTTGCGTTCAATATGGCCCGGGTGATCGGGCCGGCGCTCGCCGGGCTGCTCCTTGATCGATTCGGCGCTGTGACTCTGTTTCTACTGAACACGCTCAGTTTTCTCGGCTGCCTGGCCGGCATCTGGACCACGCCCGATGCGCCCGCCCCGCCGCGAGATAAGGAACGCCACGCCGCCGCGGAGATGTGGGAGGGGTGCCGTTATGTTTTCGGTGATGTGGCCTTGCGCCGGCTCATCCTGAGTGTTGTACTCTTCTCGGCGCTGGGCACACCGATGCTGCGGATGATGCCGATCCTGGTCAGTGAGGTCTACCACGCCACGGAAAAGACGTTCGGAATCCTGTTGGCGGTCATGGGCATCGGTGCCGTCGTCGGGGGGTTATCGCTGCGACTGGTTCCCGCGTGGTACCCCAAGCACCACCTGATCCCGCTCTCGATCACGCTGGGAGGGGTGTGCATCGGGCTGTACAGCATGTCGCCCGACACTCTTACGGCGGGCATCACGGTGTTTCTGTCCGGCTTCTTCTGGATGTGGAGTTTCAACTCGGCCTTCGCGGCGTTGCAACTGCTGGTGGAGGATCAGATGCGGGGCCGTGCCCTGGCGCTGTGCAACGTGCTGAGTTTCGGGTCGATGCCGCTGGGGGCGCTCGCGGCCGGGTACATCGGTGAGTTCGTTTCCGGGCGAGAGAACGACGGGTTCGGCACGCAGGTGGGACTTGGACTTCTCGCCGTCGTCCTGACAGTCAGCGGCCTCGTCATGCTCATCTGGCGCACTCCGGAGATCGACGGAGTGAAGCCGGGTGAGCCGCTGCACGAACGCCGCCGGAGCCTGATCGCGGGAATCACCGCATCGGCCCACAAGCCGCCTCGACCACAGAGATGAGCCGGGATCACCCCCGAGCGATCAGGATCGCCACGATACCGGCAAGCACCAGCCCCGCCAGGACCGCGAAGGAGATCTTCCACGGGCTGTAGGGCCGTTCGCCGCTGAGGCGGCCCGTCGCTCCGTTGATGAGGAATCGGAAAACCCGCCCGTTGTAGCGGTACGCACTCACCCACACCGGCAACAGGATGTGCTTGAACGTCACGTTCGTGTATGTAGGGCTGAGGCTGGCGATGCGCTGGTGGTCACCCCCGATGTCCCGGCGGATGGTCATCTCGATCGTGTGGCGCATGATCCCCTGGGCCGCCGAGAACCCTTCGGGAAGGCCCAGGGTGTACGACTCGGCCCGGAAACCGGCCAGGTAATCAGGGCGGAAAGGGATCAGTTCCTTGGTGTTCCAATCGCCGATCTCGCGGATGCGCGAAGGAGGCAGAGAGTGGGTCGCCGTCACCAGGACATCATCAAAGCTGTTGCTGACCGACCCGCTCACCCACCTCCAGCGGGTGCGGCGCTGCTGCACCATACGCACCGTCGGCTTGCCATTGACCATGACCGTCATGGGGACGGACACGAAATAATCATCACCGCGCTGGCCTGTGTACGTTGTGTGCACCGCGCAATCGAATGTCCAATGCGGAAGGTAGACACCCGCGAGGCCCGAGCCGTGCTTGACCTTTGCATCGCCTTCGACGAACGCCGCGGACTTGAGGGCATTGGGCGCGAACCAGAGTCCGCCCAGCCAGGATCGAAAGGAAGTACGCGCCTTCTGACGGTCGATGCGGAAGGGGATCAGGCTCCGCGGCTTGATGACGCGAACGCTTTTTTCGGTCGCCACGATGTGGCTGCCGCAGAAGGGGCACGACTGGCTCGTGACGTTCTGCTCGAGCGTGACGTTCGCCCCGCAGGAGTCGCAGTGCACCGCCGGGGCGTCAACATGGTCCGCCTTCTCGTCGAGGTCGGCGAGCATCGCACGGTAGTCGAGTTCCTCGACCGGTTCCGCATCCTTCGGGATCTCATTGAGCGATCCGCAGGAAGCGCACTGGAGCGATGTGGTGCCGGGCTTGAACTCCAGTTCAGCCCCGCAGGATGTGCAGGGGAAGGTGGCGACGGGCATGGGGCTTGAGGCCTTCGTCGTGGTCGATCATCACTGCGGCGGAAGCGGAGGGGGAGTGGAGGCGAAGAAGCTCGCCAAATCGGTCATGCTTCCGGCGGCGACCCAGTTCGCCATGCCCTGCTTCCACACCAACGTGTCGCGGGTGATCTCACCGGCACGAACCTTCGCGGCCAGTGTGCCGGAATCGAACGGGCCGGCCTGGGTTCCATTGATGCCGACAAAGAAGGCCGCCGCCGCGTTGGGAAGAGGCGGCGGCGCGGCCGCGTTGTGGCCACCGGGAGCGGCCGCCTGCTGAGCCTGGCCCAGGCTCTGCGCCATCTGCTGTGCCATGGCGAAGCCCATCCCCGCGCCCATGCCCGCGGCGGCGTTGCCGCCGGGGTTCTTCGCCGCATCGCGGAGGGCTTCTGCCGTCTGGAACTGGGTGTAGCGCGAGAGGTCGCCGATGACACCCATCTTGGTGCGGGCGTCGAGGGCCTGCTCCACCTCGGGCGGAAGGGAGATGTTCTCGACCAGCAGCGTGGTGAGTTCGATCCCGTACTGGCCCACCGCGGGCTTCATGTGCCCGGCGATGATGCCGCCCAGTTCGCTGTAGTTCGCGGCAAGGTCGAGCGCCGGAATCTTGGACTCCGCGAGCGACTCGCTGAACCGGGAGACGATGAAGTTGCGGATCTGGTCCGTGAGGCCGTCGATGGTCAGTCGGCCGTTGGTCCCCGCGATCTCTTTGACCAGTGTCCCCGCATCGCTGACACGCATGGCGTAGGTGCCGTACGCCCGCAATCGCACCGGGCCGAACTCGGGATCGCGGAGCATGATCGGGTTCGCCGTGCCCCACTTGAGGTCGGTGAACTGCCGCGTGTTGACAAAGTACACCTCGGCCTTGAAGGGCGAGGTGAAGCCGTACTTCCAGCCCCGGAGCGTGGCCAGGATGGGCAGGTTTTTCGTGTCGAGCGTGTAGGTGCCGGGCCTGAACACGTCGGCGATCTGGCCTTCGTTTACGAAGACGGCGGTCTGACCTTCGCGGACGATGAGTTTCGCCCCGTTCTTGATCTCGTTCTGGTACCGCTGAAAGCGGTACACGAGCGTGTCGCGCGAATCGTCGAGCCACTCGACGATGTCGATCAGCTCGTTCATCAGCTTCTCTTTGACCTTGCCGAAGATATCCATGGAGGGCCTCCCTTTCGTGTCACACAGTGTATCGGAGAATCCCGGGGCCGGTTTCAAATGATGCCGTGGGAGTCCCCGGCCGGTCGAGGGTTCCCTTGCGCGGCGGGCGTCGGCGAGCTTCACTACCGCACAGTGTCGCTGACCACTCTCCCCTCGATGACCACGCCGGTGCAATGCGTCGTGTACTCGAACGGGTCGCCGTCAAAGATCGCCACATCGCCGTCCTTGCCCACGGCGATGCTGCCAACGCGGTCGGCGATGCCGAGAATTGTGGCGGGGGCTGTGGTGATCGCGGCCAGGGCCTGATCAAAGGTCATCCCGTGAGCCGCTGTCTGGGCCGCTTCAAAGAGCACCACCCGGCTCTTTGGCACGTAACTCTCGTACCCGCTCTGGATCGCGACCGGGATGCCGGCCCCGGTGAGCGTCGCGGCGGTCTCGCGGCTCGCGTTCTCCATGTCTCCCACGGCGCGGGCCATGCTCGCGTGGAGGATCACGGGCACGCCCGCGGCCCTCAGATCATCGATCAGGAGATACGACTCGGCCCCGCTGTCGAGGATGATGTGGATGTTGAACTCCTTGGCGAGTCGGAGGGCGCTACCGATGTCCTGGGCGCGGTTGGCGGTGATCAGCAGAGGCACCTCGCGGTTCAATACGCGGAGCATCGCTTCGCTGCGCAGGTTTCGATCGGCGGGCGGCCGGTCCTTTTCTTCATCTCCGGCGTTTGCGGGAGTGGCCCGTTCTCGGCGTTTCGCATAATCCTGGGTTTTCAGGAGTTCCTCACGGAGCATGGAGATCTGCTTCGCGCGGGTTCCGGGAGACGCGCTTCCTCCTTTCTCCGACCACGGCCCCAGCGTGGCCGATACCGTCGCCACCGCCAGCACCGTGCATTCCTCGATCGGCCTGCCCGTGGTCTTGACGACACAGGTTTGGCCGGAGATGAGTTCTCCCGGCGCGTGCCCGGTGTGGATCGTGGTGACACCGAACGACCGCACCCACTCCACCAGTCGATCGGCCGGGTTGAAGGCGTCGATGGCACGCAGTTCCGGCTGAATCGGTGAAGACCGCTCCAGCTGATCCTGATCCTGCTTCTGATTCAAGATCCCCGATACTCCCACTGTCCCTCGGGAGTCGATCAGCCCCGGAGTCGCTACAGCGCCTTCGATCACGGTATAGCCCGCCGGGATGGGCGTTTCAGCGGACTTGCCCACCGCGGCGATCTTGCCGTTGGTGATGACGACCACGCCATCGGAGATCGTTCCCGAAGGGGACATCGTGTGCAGGGTTGCGGCCTTGATTGCAACCTGCGCAGTTGCAGGCAAGGCAAGTTGCAGCGACAACGCGGCGACCGATGCGAGCATCACGTGTTTCATTGTCCGAACTCCTCGCCGCGTGCGTGCTCGGCGCAGCACATGTACGGAACGACCGCGTTCCCGGCCCCGAAGCCGCCGGTGGCAAAGAGGCGGTCGGCGGGATCGGCGAGATCGAAGACCTTGACCCCCTCGATCCACGTCTGTTCGACTTTGGTGTACAGACTGAACGGGTCGCCGGAGAGGATGACGAAGTCCGCATCCTTCCCCGCCTCCAGCGTGCCGATGCGGTCGGCCAGGTCCAACATTTTCGCTCCCTCGATCGTGAGCGACCGCAGGGCGCCCTCCCGCGAGAAGCCCGCACGCACCGCCGTCGCCGCCGAACGCAGAAAGAGCCTTGAGTCGGTTATCCAGTCATCGGTGTGAATCGCCACCGATGCCCCGGCCTTCTCCAGCACGGCGCAGGTCGTCCACGACAACTCCGCCGCTTCCAGTTTGCCGCCCGGGCTATCCACGACAATGACCGAGCAGGGCACCTTGGCCGCGGCGATCTCCGGGGCCACTTTCCACGCTTCACTGACATGGTGCAGCACCACGCGGAAGCCGAACTCCTTCTGGAGCCGCAGCACGGTCATGATGTCATCGGCCCGGTGGGTGTGGTGATGGACCATTCGCGTTCCGTCGAGCACCTCGACCAGCGCCTCCAATCCCAGATCGCGGGGCGGCGCATCCTCGGGCTTCTTCGCCGCCGCGAGCTTGGCCTTGTATTCCTGCGCCCGGATGAAGTTCTCCCGCACCAACGCGGCGGACTTCGCCCGCGTGCCGGGGAAGGGTGCTTCGCGGATGGAGTTGGTGCCGTTGGCCATCTTGATCCCGCCCATCGGCTTTCCCGCGGCGTCTCGGATGAAGAGGGCCTCGATGGTGGGGCCCGCGGTATTCGGGTCCTTGCCGCGGCTGATGGGCCGCGGCTTGACATAGACCGTTTGCCCGCTCAGCAGGTGCCCCGAGCCGGGCATGATGTTCATCGCGGTCAGCCCGCCCGCACGGGCACGACCGAATCCCGGATCAAAAGGATTGAGCGAGTCGTACACGCGCACCGAAGGCTGGATCGGCCCTGATCCGTCCGCTCCCGAGATGCCGCCGATGTGGCTGTGCGTGTCCACCAGCCCGGGCATGATCGTCTTGCCCGCCGCGTCGATGCGCTCCGCATCGGGCGGGATCGTCACCGTCGCACCCGCGGCGATGATTTTCCCCTTGTGTACCAACAATGTACCACTCGGCACTTCCGCGCCGGCGATCGGGATCAACCGGGCGTTGATGACGGCGATGGGGCGGTCCTGAGCCACCGCTGCGGCGGCCAGGAGGAAAGCGATAAAGGGTGCAGTAGGCTTCAATCGAATCTCCGGGTGCGGCGAGTGTAGCGGGGGCGGGGTTGTTTGCCTTCCACGCGGAATGAGCGTCGAACATGCGTTTCCCGTGTCTCCAGCACCCGAGACTCGAGTCTTTTGCGGCTCGAAGTCCATCGGAGGATGTATCGCCAACAAAGTTCGAGATCCGGTTTTCACCATCGACTGAGCATACTGGGTGTTGTTTTGAAGGCCGCGCGGATACGGAACGCTTTCACCGCTAACCATCAGGCCGCTGACATCGTTCTGCACGGGTGCATAGATTACCCGTCGCGAGCCACTTCTTCATTCTCGACAAACATCCGGTCCAACGCCGCGGCGTAAATCCTTCGGGCGGTCGTTTCCCCGTCGGGCAGGCCGCGGATCACGAACTCCATCATGACGCCCGCGTTGATCTCGAGCACGCGTGGGCCATCGCCGGTGAGGAGGATGTCCACACTCCCGAACTCAAGGTTCAGAGCCGCCGCCGCGGCGAGTGCCAGGCGTGTGACTTCGGGCTGCGTTGCGGGATCGATGGGGGTGCCGACCGCCCCCTGGCCCAGGTTGTGCCGCCAGTTGAGGAGGAACTCCGTCCCTTCAGGTGGCACCGCGGCTAACGCGTGGGCGGCGTCCTCTTCGAGGTTCTCGACGAGGCGGCGGATATCACCGGTCAGTCCTCCCGTTGTGATACGGCGTGCGAGCAGTTCGAGAGCGGTGGAGCGTCCGTCGCCTGTGACGGTCGGTCGTACTTTCGAGAAGGCGAGTTCGCAGCGGCCCCCGAGCACGATGAAGCGACACTCGGTGCGAGCCTCGCAATAGGGCGAGAGCGCGATGGAGTTGGTGCGGGCGAAGAGCGCGTAGACGGCTTGCTCCAGTTCGACGGGGTTGCGGACTCGCAGAACTCCCCGCCCGCCTGTTCCCGTGTTCTCCTTGACCACGACATCCCACGCCGCGGCTTCGCAGTAGGCCAGCATCTCCGCCCAGTTCCCCTTGTGCTGGACGAAACGGGCCATCGAGGGGTGCAGGAACAGGCGGTGGGGGATCTGCGAAAGTCCGCGGGCCTTCAGGACTTCGGAGGTCGCCGCCTTGTCGCAGGCGATCTGGTGCGTCGCCGCGGCGTTGAGATCAAAGGCATATCCGTAGATATGACGCACGGTCTTACCGCGCGAGAGTTGCAGAATCCAACCATCGCCGATGGCGTGGATGCGGATACCCCGTTGCGCCGCAAGGTCGCGGAGGATGCGGAGAAGAGCACGGTCGGTGTTCTGCACGGCAGCGGATCGTACCACGATCCACGCGGATCGCTCAAGAGTTGTCGCCGTCAAGGAGCCGCCCGATCCCGCCCAGCACACTCCCTTCGCCGACGCTCTTCCCGCCCGCGCTGGGGGCGGCGGCGATGATGCGGTCGGCCAGGCGGGAGAAGGGCAATGTCTGGAGGATGACTCTGCCCGGCCCTGTCAGTTTGACGAAGAACAGCCCTTCACCGCCGAAGAGTTTGTTCCTGATGCCGGGCACCATCTGGATGTCGTAGTCCACGGTCCGTTCGAACCCGACCAGGCATCCCGTGTCCGCGCGGAGTATCTCGCCGGGGCCGAGCGTGCGCTCGACGAGCGTGCCCCCGGCGTGCAGAAAGGCCATGCCGCGGCCGCTGGGTGAACTGAGTTTCTGGAGAATGAATCCTTCCCCGCCGAAGAGGGCCGCGCCGATGCGCTTGTTGAACGCGATATCGACCTCCACGCCCCGGGCCGCGCAGAGGAACGAGTCTTTCTGGCAGGTGATCTGACCGCCGTAATCAGCGAGTTCGATCGGCATGACCCGCCCGGGGTAGGGCGCGGCGAACGCCACATCGCGGCGGTCGCGGGTGTTGTTGGTGAAGAACGTGACAAAGAACGAGTCGCCGGTCAGGACGCGCTTCCCGGCCTCGAAGAGACGGCCGAGGATACCCCCCGCGTCTTTCTTCATGGAGAGATGCGTGCCCATCTCGATCCCGTCTTGGGAATAGAGGAAGGCGCCCGCCTCGGCGACAGCAGCCTCGCCCGGGTCGAGCGTGACCACAACAGCCTGGAGGTCTTCGCCGATGATGTTGAAATCGATGGTGTCCGCGGGCATGGTGAGTTCCGGAGAAAAGATTGAAAAGAAGGCTCTGAGCGTACATCTGATTCCGATTCGGCGGGCACGAGTTTCGCCGGTTGCTGCCCCCTGTTCACCCGCTGTTTCCTTGTCGCGACCTTCTACTCCCGCGAGTCCATCGTAAACGCCACCGGGCTTCGGAAGCCGTCGGTGTCGTACGCGCGGACGCCGAAAAAAACGTTGTCCTTGCTGAGCGGGAGGATCAGTTCGGTCGAGTTTCCAGCATCCTTGACGTGCCGCCATTGCCAGTCGGTGGTATCGCGCCAAACCACTTCGTACCCGGCGGTGTCGGTCTCGGGGCTTCTCTCCCAGCGGATGGTCGTGCCGGTTTCCAGTTGTTTGGTGTTGATCCTGGCGTTGGCCGGCGTTGACGGGGCGTTGGCCATGTGGATAAGCGCCGCCAGGTTGAGCCGCGTGACGCCCGCAAGGTACTCCGCATCGACGAAGGACGCGAGATCGCCGTACGGCACGCCGTCGCGCTCCGTCACGCCCACGTGCTGGCGGGAGTAGTCCTCGTGCGGCACCGTGAAACGCACCCCCGCGAACCCGGCCTCGTTGAAAGCCGAGTGGTCCCCGCCCCGAAGAAAGCGGTCGGGCCTGTAGATGATGCGGGGCTGAACGTCTGTCCTTTCGAGTTCCGCGATCGACGCGATATACCGTGCGATCTGCCGGCTCGGCGAGTCGTACTCCGCAGAGTTCGAGCGGATGCGGGACAGCGCCTGTGGGTCGGAGGTGCGTGGAAGACCTTCGGAAAACACTCTCACCACGCGACGGGCCTCTTTCGCGGACGCGACCAACTCGTCCTCTTCTGCGGTAAGAGGTTTGCCCGCATGCTTCTTGGCCATCACCCTCGCCGCGGGGATCGCCAGTTCTCCCAACGGGTCGCCCACGATGTCGTTGCTCAGCACACCCCATACGCGAGGTCCATTCCTTGCGGCCAGATTTTCCGCGTGCCCCTTGGCACCGAGCAAGCCCTGCTCCTCGCCCGCCGTGCAGAGGAACACAATCGTCGACTCGAGCGGGTGCGCGGCCAGCACCCGGGCCGCCTCCAGCACCGCCGCGGTGCCGCTGGCATCGTCGTTCGCGCCGGGCGCATCACCCGAAGCGTCGAGGGCTTCGTGATTTCGGCTGTCGTAGTGACCCACGATGTAGTAGAGCCTGCGAACGGACTCCGGGCGTGTGCCGGGCAATGTGGCCACGACATTCACCACCGTGGCCCCGTTGGGCACGCGAATACCCGGCGGCACCTTCAGTTCCTCGAACTCGACACGCAGCGACCCGCCCGGAGGGTTGTATGACTCGAACCGCGTCTTGATCCACTCTCTCGCGGCCCCGATGCCCCGCGTCGGGGACGTCGTGTCGGAGAGAGTGTGACGCGTGCCGAAGTTCGACAAGGCCTCGACGTTCGCACGTAGTTCATCGGGCGATACGGCTCGGAGTCGCTCTCCAACCTTCGCTGGCTGCAGCACGATACACGCGGCGACGAGTGCGAGCGGGATCATGGCCCAGTGTAGTTGCTGTCGGGCCAACACCGTTGGGGATTAGCGTGCCCCGGCGGAGACCGCCGCGAGGTACAGACTTTTCCCCATGCCGACGGTGAAGACCAGACAACCGAACAGCGCGTGCTGGAAGGAAACCAGCAGCCCGGAGCGATAGCGTTCATAGGTATGCGCGAAGATCAGCCCGCCGACGAGGGTGAGGATCAACGCCAGCGGGTTCAAAAAGATGATGTGCCCGAAGCAGAAAGCCAGGGCCGATGCCCACACGATACCGGCCCGCGTTCGGAAGAGCGGTGCGTAGCGGTGAAAGACAAAGACCCGGTACACGATGTTCTGCGGATAGACCGATACCAGCGGGTACAAGATCATCACAGCCAGCCACAGCCCCGGCCGTTGTCGAGGAAAGTCGAGGAACTTATCCGGAGCAACCAGCAGCACCCCCGCCGCCAGCACCGCGGCACCGGCCAGCCACAGGGCGATTACTCCCGGCAGGCCGCGGAGAAAGCCCGGCACGTTCCAGAGTGGTGTCCGGTCGAACGTGGGATCACGACGGAGCATGATCCAGCACGTCAGCCCGGCGGAAAGGAGCAAGACCGGTAGCGGGATGTGGAACGAACGGAAGCAGAAGAGCGCCGGAAGCACTCCAAACAAAGTGAGAAACTCAACCCAGCGATAGACCCGTTCTGCCCGCGTGAAATCGGGCAAGGATGTACGGTAATCGTGCGGCTGTACGTCACTCATCAGCGCACTTGGTTCGGAACGTCGCCCGGCGGATTTCGGTTGGTTCTTGGCATGTCCAGCGAGCCTTGGTCCCGGCAGACAAGGCGGATAACCCGCCTATTCAATCCGTGGCACTAATGAATCGGCAATCTGCTACATGTTGAAGAAGGCTTTGACACGCTCTTTCAGGGTCAACTCGCTCAAGTCCTTGAGTTCGCCCGCATCGAGCATGATCCCCCCGCACACGGTGCAGGAGTGGAACTTCACATGGGCCTGCCGGGCATCGGTCATGAGAATGAGGTCGGAGTGATCTCTCGGGCATTTGTACTTCGCCCCCGCGTGGGCACGCTCGCCCGTGCGCCGTGGAGATGTGTCCACCTCATCAGCGGGAAGTCCGTGCGCGATAAACCGCTGCAACTCGGCCATATCAAACCACAAGCCGCCGCACGAAGCGCAACGGTCGATGGTGAACGTCCCCGCTTCCACTTTCTCCATCCGTTGGCCGTCGTACGGACAGGTCAGGCTGAAGTCGTCGGTCGATTCGTCGAGTCGATCACTGGGCATGGAAAAGCATAGCGGGCGTAACATCCTTCATGCCCACCCGTTGGTTCGACGCCCACCTCGACCTCGCATGCTTGGCGTGCGTCGGTCGAGACATGCGCTGCGCCGATCTCTCCGGCTGCGGCGGGGATTTTCTGCCCGCCGCAGTCACGCTCCCCAGCCTCGCGGCGGGCGGGATTTCGGCCTGCCTGGCCACCATATTTACCGAAGCCGATGGCGCCGATGCCGTGGGTTATCCGGGGGGAGATGCGGCCGCGGCGGGGCGGAGGGGGCGAGAGCAGCTGGAGGTCTACGACCAATGGGAGCGCGAGGGGTTGGTTCGGCGGTGGGTAAGCGGGTGTCTCCCGTCCGGACCCGGCCCGTTAGCCATCGGCATCCTGATCGAAGGCGCCGATCCGATCGCGTCCCCCGATGAACTTCCCTGGTGGGTTGAGCGGGGTGTGGTGGCCATCGGTATGGCTTGGGCGAAGTCCTCCCGCTACGCCGGAGGGAACACCACCGATGAACCACTGACCAGTCTGGGTCGAGCACTTGTAAGAGCCATGGACCGCCTCGGCGTTGTGCATGATGCAAGCCATCTGAGCGATGCCGCGTTCGCGCAACTCCTCGCGGCGACCGATCGGCCGATCATCGCGTCGCACAGCAACTGCCGGGCCTTGATCGATACCGATGGAGAGCGTCGCCAGCGTCACCTGACCGATGACGCCATCCGCGAGATATCGCGTCGCGGGGGGATCATCGGGCTGAACGTGTTTTCACCGTTCATCATCGCGGGCGCGCGGCGCGACCGCCGCGCCACGCTGGATGAATGGGCCGCGCACGCCGACCATGTCTGCGACATCATCGGCGACCGCGCGCACATCGGCCTGGGCAGCGATATGGACGGCGGGTTCTCCGCCGCCATGATGCCCGAAGGCATCAACTCGCCCCGGGACCTCGGTCTGCTGTGCGAAACACTCTCCGCACGCCGTTGGACCGATGCCGAGGTCGAGGCGTTCGCGTGGGGCAACTGGGCGCGTTTCTGGACGCGGTGCCCGCCGGTGTGAGAGCCGGCGTCATCGTGCCAAGCGCCTCAGCGCTTCGCCGCGAGCAGGTCGCGGATCTCGGTCAGCAGTTTCTGATCCGGTGTTGGTCCGGCGGGCGCAGCGGAAGGCTGCTCCTTCTCGAACTTACGGCGGGCCGTGTTGAACATCTTGACGACGAGGAAGATGCACGCCGCGAGGATCAGAAAGTTGATGAGGATGGTGATAAAACTTCCGTACGCGATAACCGGCCCGAACCTGCGGGCGTCGGCCAATCCCAGCGGCGTGCCCGCCTGAGCCGCGGCGTCGATGGCGTTGCGCACACGCTCGTTGAGGCCGAAGTATTTGTTGGTGAAGTCGACCTGGCCCCGCATATTCACGATCGGCATGATGATGTCATCGATCATGGACGAGACGATCTTGCCGAACGCCCCGCCGATAATGACACCTACAGCGAGGTCGAGCACGTTGCCTTTGAGTGCGAACTCCCTGAACTCTTTCAGAAGACCCATCGGTATTCTCCCGTTTGCGGGCGGAACCGGAGAATCCGGCCGCCTGATGAAGGGCGAGGATATCAGTCACCGGCCCGCCGGGCCAGAGGGACATGCCGAGGATTTCCGGGCATTCCGTTTCCGGTTTGCTCCTCGCAATCAACCGCGGAGTCATCCGTTTATGCTTGAGGTACGGAGAAGCAACATGCCGAGCACCACGCGCACCATTTTCCTGTTCTCGCCGATACTGGCTCTTGCCGCGACCGCCTCGCAGCCCTCCAGAACCGAACCGCAGGAGCGATCCGCGTTGGCAGGCCCGCGCGTCGAGATCGAACAGGCCCGTGTGTCCCTGGTCAAGCGAGGATTCAACGGTCGAGTGGAACGGCTCGAAACTTCCCCAGAAGAGGCGGCCTTGGCTGTTCTTGTTCTGAGTGAGAATGAGAAAAAACTCACTGGCCAGGTCCTGTCGGAACGGGCCGCCATCATCGATCAGGCAGTCGCCTCGAACATCCCGTTGCTGCTGAAACTTCAAGGGTTCCGCGATGCGGACCGCTCGGAAAGACTCGCGCTGCTCCGAGAGTGGTCCGAGGCGCTGCGGCCGTTGCGAGCGCACGGTTCGCTCGCCGATGAACTGGCCGCGTGCCTCTCACCAGCCAACGCGGCTTCGATGAAAACGCTCGCGAAGGAATACAACGAGGCGCTGCTCGAAGAAGCGTCCCGATCCCCGGGGAACGCCGCTGGCAAGATCGGATCGGGCCCGCGGTCTACTCGAGCGCAGGCACTCGCCGCGGAGCGGCTTCTGGGCCTCGGTCTGGAGTTGAAGCGCTCGTACGACCGGATCGTCGCTGCGCGGGCCGCGAGGCTTGACGAGACCATCAAACTCATCGAGGCAACACCGGAGCAGGAGGAACGCATCCGCGCGATTGCGCTCGAGTTCGCTCAACAGTCCTTGGGTCAACCAACGCCGGCCCTTCAACGCGATTTTGTCCGCAGGTTGACGGATGTTCTGACGCCCCCGCAACGGGTGAAACTCTTGACCGCCGGGTTCGGGAAGTAGAGGGGGGCGTCGGCGTCCGCGGGGCGCACGCCCCGCCGATCCGCTACTATCCGCCCCCATGTCCATTGAATCAATCATTCGGCTTGTCATTCGGGCTGCCCTGCTGGTCGGCATCGCGGTTCATTGCTGCGCTTGCGGGGGTCAACGGCCGCTCCACGTCATCCTGAAGGACGGCGAGTTCGCCTCCAAAACCGGCCAGTACGACAAGGCCATCGCCGATCTGGGCGAGTATGTCGCCAGAAAACCCGAGGAGCACAGGGTGCGCTACGAACTGGCCCTTGCGTACATCGGGGCGGGGCAGCCGAGGAAGGCGGTCGAGGAGCTCAATATCTGCCTCGATGTCAAGCCGCTCAATGACGACTACCTCAATGCGTACGCCCAGGCTCTGTACGATTCGGGGGAGCGGGACGCCCTCCTGCTCATCCTCCGCCGCTACGCCGCGGAGCGTGGCCGTGTCAGCGATTACATCCGACTCGGAGAATGGTCCTCCAGGATCGGCAACCCCGATGAGGCCAAGGAAGCGCTCCTCACCGCCGCCAAGATTGATCAGGGGCTGAACATCGGGCCACAGTTGGCGCTCGCGAACTTCTATGCGTCTGTGGGCGACAAGCGGCAGGAAGTGCGGCGTGTTCGCATGGCTTATTTCATCGATCCGACGAGTAAAGCCGTTCTGGACTACGCCAGAAGACTCGGCGAAGTTCCCGGCCCCACATTCCCCCTCAAACCCGAGGAATACGAGATTAAGTAATCGGCGATAGGGTGCCTTCGGGCGGGGTCCATGCTCCCCTCCCCTACCATCCGTCCCCTGTTTTACCCTGGAATGAATTTATGATTCTTCGCACGCACACTTGCGGCCAACTCCGCGAGGCAGATGTTGGTCTGACCGTCCGCCTGAATGGGTGGGTGAACTCCTATCGCGACCATGGCGGATTGGTCTTCATCGATCTCCGCGATCGTTTCGGCATCACCCAACTCGTCTTCGATCCCGAAGACGGGATCGATGCCGCGACCATGGAGGCGGCGCGTAAACTCCGCAACGAGGACGTGATCGCCGTCGAAGGCAGCGTGCGAATCCGTATCGGCGGTGAGAACCCCAAACTGCCGACCGGCAAGGTCGAGATCGTCGTGACGCGGCTGGAGGTCCTGAACAAGACCGACAATCCGCCATTCCTTCCGGATGATTTCGGCAAACTGCCCGCCGAAGAGTTCCGGATGAACTATCGCTATGTGGACCTCCGCCGTCCCGCGATGCAGCGGGTGCTGGCGGCCCGGCACAAGTTGTACCAGGTGACCCGTCGGTACTTCGACGAGAATGGTTTTCTCGAGATCGAGACGCCGATCCTGTACAAGAGCACGCCCGAAGGAGCGCGTGAGTTCCTCGTGCCCAACCGGCACCTGCCCGGCACGTTCTACGCGCTCCCGCAATCGCCGCAGCTCTTCAAGCAGATCCTGATGGTCAGCGGCTGCGACCGGTATATGCAGATCTGCCGCTGCTTCCGCGATGAGGACCCCCGTGCCGACCGCCAGGCGGAGTTCACCCAGATCGACCTTGAGATGTCCTTCGTGCGGCGCGATCAGGTCATGGAGATGATGGAGGGCTTCGTCCGCCGCCTCTGGGGCGAGATGACCGGCTACACCGTGCCCCCCATGCAGCGGATGACGTACCGCGAAGCGATGGAGAACTACGGCATCGACCGTCCAGACACCCGCTACGACCTTCGGATCAGGGACATCAGCGACATCGCCGCCAGGACCGAGATCACGTTCTTCAAGGAGGCACTCTCGAAAGGCGCGGATCGACCCCGTTACAGCAGCAAGCGGGGCGTGGTCAAAGCGCTCGTCGTACCCGGCGGCGCGGAGAAACTCTCTCGGAAAATGACAGACGGATACACACCGTTCGTCGCCGGTTTCGGCGCGGGCGGCGTTGCCGTGGTCAAGGTCAACGCCCAGGGAGTCTTCGAGACGGGCATCGCCAAGCACCTCGAACCCGTCAGGGCGGAGTTATTCGATGCTCTGGGCCTGAAGCCTGGCGACACCGTCCTGTTCATCGCCGACACCTACGCCGTCGCCACCAAGGCCTTCGGCGAACTGCGCCAGAAGGTCGCCCGCGACATGGGGCTTGTACCCAAGCCGGGCGCCGAGGGCGGTCCCTGGAACTTTCTCTGGGTGGTCGACTTCCCGATGTTCGAGCGGAACAAGGAGACCGGCAAGTGGGTCGCGATGCACCATCCCTTCACCAGCCCCAACGACGATCAGATGGAGGCGTTCCTGAAGGCGGATGAACAGGACGAAGTCACGATCGAGGGCATCGTCTCCGCCGGGTACGACATCGTCCTCAACGGGCAGGAGATCGCCGGCGGAAGTGTCCGCATCCACGACCGTGCCGTCCAGAGCAAGGTCTTCAAACTCCTCGGCATGACCCCCGAGCAGGCGAAGGAGAAGTTTTCCTTCCTGCTCGAAGCCCTTTCATTCGGTGCGCCGCCGCACGCCGGCATCGCCTTCGGTCTGGACCGATTGGTCATGAACTTCATCGGCACCGACAACATCCGCGACGTGATCGCCTTCCCCAAGACTCAGACGGGTGCCGACCTCATGACCAAGGCCCCCAGCGCCGTTCCGGAGAACCAGCTGAGAGAGGTTCACGTAAAGTCACTGGCGGCAGGCACGACAGCCTGAACTCCGCGCCATCATGACGTCCCGTCCCCCGACCGTTCACGCCGCTCCCTCCCCGCCCATGATCGAGCCCAAACTTCAATACGCGCCCGGGGGGCACGATGACCACGCCGCGCACGAGGCACGGTTCGCGGATTCTTTCAAGCGAGACTACCCCATCGCGTGGTGGGCCACGCTCCTGGGCCCCTTTGTCGTGACCGGCACGATGCTCGCGATGCTCGCGGTGACGCGCGGGGTCGACTTCGTCGCCAAACTGCTCGCCACCTCGGCGGTGACGTTCTTCGGTCTGGGGCGATTTGTGATCCTCTTCGGATCGGATGCGCCCAAGACCGACCTGGCCGGGTTGGAGGCGTTCGAGAAGGATGCCGGCCAGTTCAACTTCCTGACCCGGGGCGAACTCTTCACCATGGTCTCGTGGATGGACGCCTTCGTTGCCATCTTGCTCGTGTTTCACGCGGGGTTTATCTTCAAACTTCCCAAGATCGGCCCCAAACTCCTGGCCCTGAGGGAGGAGGGCGAGTTTTTCATGAGCGTCCAGCCCTGGATGCGACGCTTCGCGTTCCTCGGGTTGGTGGCTTTCGTCGTCATTCCCATCGCCGCGACCGGATCCATCGGTGGCTCGATCCTGGGCCGAATGCTCGGAATGAGCCGCCTGGCCACGATCAGCGCTATCGCCGTCGGCACCCTCTTGGGGAACTCCGTGATGCTCCTCGCGGGGAAGGCGCTTTCCAAGATCCCGTTCTTCGATCCGCACAACCCGCTGAGCCTGCTCGCGGGAGTCGTGGTCATCGCGGGATTGATCGTCTTTCTAAACCTGCATTACAAGAGGCTCAAGCGGCGGTGGCGCGATGACGCACGCTTCCCGAGGCATTGATGCGGGCGCTACGCCGCCGCGCGAAGTTCCTCCGCCACGGTCACACCCGCCAGCATCGCGCCGCTCACGGCATCCAGCGTCTGACGCCACAAACAATCGAGTTCTTCCGTCCAGTCGTCCGCGGCGAGTTCCGCCATGACCTCGATCAGTTCCGAACGGATGATCCGGTAGTGACCCGCGTTGGCGCCTTCGCGCTCCGCTCTACGGCCCAGTTCACCTAACGGACCTTGCAGCGCGTGGAATCGTTGGATGTTCGAGACGACCTGACCCAGTGTGTCGAAGAACCGCTTGTTCAGGTGGCCGGTCTCCTCGGGGAAAAGCGCCCGCACGTTCGGGTGCTTGTCCGATAGATTCCGAAAGACCTTTGCGATCAGCGCGGCTCCGCACGGCTCGAAGTACCTGAAACTGGCGACCAACTGATCGGCGTGGCGTTGATTCATGCGAGTCTTCTCTCTCGATTCGAAAGTACAGAGGTGCATCGGCACGCTCCGCACGGCAGTTCAAGTCGGCGGCATCACGCCCCGGGGAAAGTGGACGGCACAGCCGGTTCGGCCCGGCGCACACGGCATATGGGGCACGGCTCTCAGACCCCGGGCCAATCTCGGGCGACGCTACCAGGGGATGGAAGCGCCGTCGAAGTTCAGGAAATGTCCGTTCTGACCGGCGTCCAGCCGGTCGAAAAGGCGGAGCATCGCGGCCACCGCTTTCGAAGGTGCGAGAGGAGCCGATGGCCCTCCCATGTCCGTGCGAACCCATCCCGGATGCACCGCGACACAGACAAACCCCTCGTTCGCGAGTTCATTCGCCATGCTTCTGGTGAGCATGTTGAGCGCCGCTTTGCTGGCCCGGTACGGATAACTCGACCCGCCCGTATTGTTCGTGATGCTCCCCAACTGGCTGGTGATGTTCACAATCTGCCTTCTGCGGCCGGCGCGAAGACGATCGAGCAACGCCCGAGCCACCAGCACCGGCGCGGTGCTGTTCACCATGAACACACGCTGCAGTTCCGCCGCTCCGCACTGGGAGATTGTCTTTTGCTCGCTGCTCACCCCGGCGTTGTTGATGAGCACATCGATGCTCACGCCGTCCAGGTACGAGGGGAGCAACTCGATGCTCGCGGGATCGGTGACATCGAGCGGGACAACACGGGCGGCCGCACGCGAGAGATCCGCCGCGCGATCCGGATCGCGGGCGGTGGCGATGACCGTGTCCCCCCGCGCGGACAACTGCCGGGCGAACTCCAGCCCGATGCCTCTGCTCCCGCCGGTGATGACATAGGTGGATGACATGGGTTACGCATCAATCGGGGCGAACGGTGCGCTGCTCGATCCGCTTCTCGCTGCGTGTCAGCACGAGGCGCTTCACATAACTGCCCGGCGTGTGGATTGCATCGGGGTCGAGCTCGCCCAGAGGCACGATCTCCTCCACTTCGGCGATGGTGAACCCGGCAGCGCAGGCCATCATGGGGTTGAAGTTGCGGGCCGTCTTGCGGTAGACCAGGTTCCCGAACGGATCGGACTTCCACGCCTTGACGAGAGAAAGGTCGGCATAGAGGCCGGTTTCCAGCACATACTCACGGGGCGAGCCTGTCTGCGGCGCGGTCGAGCCGGCACGCCCGGCGAAACCACGCTGTGGGATCGTCGCTCCGCACGCGCCGTCCGCCGGGCGGTACAAGGCGCGGGTCTCCTTTCCTTCCGCGACAATCGTTCCTGCGCCCGTCGCGGTGTAGAACGCCGGGATGCCGGCTCCCCCGGCCCGGATGCGTTCCGCGAGAGTTCCCTGCGGATTGAACTCGACTTCTAACTCGCCAGACAAGTACTGCTTCTCGAACGTCGCGTTCTCGCCGACGTAACTCGAAACCATTTTCCGAATCTGTCTCGTCTGAAGCAGCAGGCCAAGGCCCCAGTCGTCCACACCCGCGTTGTTCGAGATGCAGGTGAGGTCCCTGACTCCGCTGTCACGCAGGGCGATGATGAGTTGTTCGGGGATGCCGCATAATCCGAACCCGCCCACCATCACGGTCATGCCGTCGCGCAGCACGCCCTTCTGACGCAGATCGGAGAAACAGGACGCGGCGGTCGGATGGACTTTGGTGGGCATGGTGTTCGAGAAACGCGGGATAACAAACGACTACGGGATCATACCCGTGCACGAGACGAGCGCGTACGCCCTGAACCGTCCGTCGGGCAGCGCCACCGTCGACGTCTTGACCGTGGTCAGGTCCATCGGTTCCGAGCCGATCAGGGAGACCAGGCGCGTCCGGCCAGCCTTCAAGGCGGCTCGCTGCGCATCCCGTTCCGTCTGAGCCTCGGCGCTCACCCCGACTGTCGTGCGTCCCCCCTCACTCATCGGTGCTGCAACAAACCACGGAGGTGCCATCGAATCGGATTGAGCGGACTCAGCGGGCTCGACGAGACTCTTTGTCGGGGCAGGATCTGTGGTCGCCGAGGATACCGCATCTTCCGGAAGGTCGATCGGGGGTAGCGGATCGGCCGACTGCGTTCCGTCGCCCAGCGAAACCCACACAACATACCGCGTGGTCGGCAACCGCATCCAAGAGGCCCTCTCCACGCGCAGCGACCGAGGGTTCGATCCGCGGGACTCCGCGACCGCCGCGGCTTTCGCCACGGCGGCGTTGAACGCTTCGGGCAAGGTTGCCGCGCTTTCAGTGGCCGCGGCCCGAGCCGGGTTGTTCACGGCCGCGGACCACCAGGTCGGGCCTGATGTCACCGTGATCGGCTCCAAACGAACACCGGCGGCTTTCTCAAGTTCTCGTGCCGCTCTCGCCCCCTGCGCCCGCAGTTCTTCGATCAGTGTCGGTGGTTGTCCCGCGCTCGGTGATGGGAGGGGTTCCTGAACGGGAATCATCTTTGCGGCCGATGTTTGCCCGGCCGAAACTTCGGTGCGTTGCGGAGTGCAGGCGAAGAGGCACGCCGCCGCCACCATCACCGGCGACCATTCTGTCGGCATGGGCCGGTGCCGCCTCACTTCTTCGGCTCCATGAAGAGTGGCTGCTGGTCTTTGACGTCCTTGGTCCGGGAGGCGAGTTCGTCCAGTTCGCGTCTCAGTTCATTGACGTTGCGGAACTGGTGGTACTCGCTGGCGAAACGGATGTAGGCGACTTCGTCCACATCCTTGAGCCGGGCCATGACGCGACGTCCGATCTCGGCACTGGGAACCTCGCGGTCGAACTCGCGGTGGAGTTCGTCCTCGATGTCCGAGACGAGCCGCTCCTTGATCTCCTCGGCGATGGGCCTTTTGCCGCAGGCCGCCAGCACGCCGCGGAGCATGTTCTCCCGGTTGAACGGGCTGTGGCTTCCATCTCGTTTGATCACCGTGAGCCGTGCGGTCTGTTCGACGCGTTCGTACGTTGTGAACCGCCGCTCGCACGCCACGCATTCACGCCGCCGACGGACAACTTTCGCGCCGTCGCTCTCACGGCTGTCGATGACCTTGTCGTTGTTGGCGTTGCAGTAAGGGCAGAGCACGGTGGAACCTCCGGCGTGCGAAGGACAGAGGCTCAAGGATACCCGTCGAGCGGCGAAGAAAGCGAATGGGTAATCCGGAACCGTACCTCGTCTGTTTGAACCCGGGGAAAGCGCTGCTTCATGATCGGGGCATGAAAAAAGGCTCATCCCCGGGGATGAGCCTTTGTCAAGTTGAACAGGTGAACAAACTCTCGGATCAGTAATCCATGTCGCCGTGGTCGTGGTCGTGCCCGCCGGCGGGCTTCTTCTTCTCCTTGATCTCAACGATGGCCGCCTCGGTGGTGAGCAGCAGGCCCGAGATGCTGGCGGCGTTCTGCAGCGCGATCCGCTCGACCTTGGTCGGAACGATGACGCCCATCTTGACCAGGTCGCCGTACTCGTGGGTCAGGGCGTTGTAGCCGTAGTTGGTGTCGGTGGCATCCTCGACCTTGCTGGCGATCACCGAGCCGTCGAGGCCGCAGTTGGCCGCGATTTGCTTGATGGGGGCCGAGAGCGCACGGTAGATGATGTCCACGCCGCTTCGCTCATCGCCCTCGACCTTCTTGCGGAGTTTGTCGAGCGCCTTGCGGGCCCGCAGCACGCTGACGCCGCCGCCGGGCAGGATGCCTTCCTCGACCGCCGCGCGGCAGGCGTGCAGGGCGTCCTCGACGCGGGCCTTCTTCTCCTTCATCTCGACCTCGGTCGCCGCACCAACGTTGATCTGGGCCACGCCGCCGGAGAGCTTGGCGAGCCGTTCCTCGAGTTTCTCACGGTCATAATCGCTGCTGGTGTTCTCGATCTGGTGACGGATCTGCTCGATGCGGCCCTTGATATCCGCCGTCTTGCCAGCGCCCTCGACGATCGTGCAGTTGTCCTTGTCGATGGTCACCTTCTTGGCGCGGCCCAGGTCGCCGATCTCGACCTTCTCGAGTTCGAGGCCCAGTTCTTCCATGATCGCCTTTCCGCCGGTGAGCGTGGCGATGTCGCCGAGCATCTCCTTGCGCCGGTCGCCGAAGCCCGGGGCCTTGACCGCGGCGACCTTCAGGATACCGCGGATCTTGTTGACCACGAGCGTCGCGAGCGCTTCGCCCTCGACGTCTTCCGCGATGATGAGCAGGCTTGAACCCTGCTCGGCGATCTTGCCCAGAATGGGGAGCAGGTCCTTGACGCCGCTGATCTTCTTCTCGTAGATGAGGATGTAGGGATTGTCGAGCACCGTCTCCATGGTGGCGGCGTTGGTGACGAAGTGCGGGCTGAGGTAGCCCTTGTCGAACTGCATGCCCTCGACGAGTTCGACTTCGGTGGTGAGGCTCTTGCCTTCTTCAACGGTGATTACGCCGTCCTTGCCGACCTTGTCCATCGCCTGGGCGATGATCTTGCCGATGTCGGCGTCCTGGTTGGCGGAGCAGGTGCCGACCTGAGCGATCTCCTTGCTCGAATCGACCTTCTTGCTCATCTTGGCGAGTTCGTCAATGACGACGGACACGGCCTGGTCGATGCCGCGCTTGACCATGTTGGGGTTCGCGCCGCTGGTGATGACCTTCAGGCCCTCGCCGTAGATGGCCTCGGCGTAGATTGTGGCGGTGGTGGTGCCGTCCCCCGCGTCCTTGCTGGCTTTCTGCGCGACTTCCTTGACCATCTGGGCGCCGAGGTTCTCGTACTGGTCTTCCAACTCGATTTCCTTGGCGACGGTCACGCCGTCCTTGGTGACGGTGGGTGAGCCGAAGGATTTTTCGAGTACGACGACGCGGCCGGAGGGGCCGAGTGTGACTTTGACGGCGTGGGCGAGTTTCTGCACGCCCCGGAAGATGCGTTCACGGGCGTCGGTGTTGTAGGCGATTGCTTTGGCTGCCATGTTTCTATTCCTTTCGGGCTTATCTTCACCACTGAAGCACGAGATCACGGGGATCCGCGGGGCGCTGGAGCGGGTTCTCCGAACCGCTCTGAATCTCTCTCTCATCTCCGTGCCATCGTGCTCCGGTGGTATCGGTGTGTTTCAACGAAGGGTCATGAATGCCGGGACGTTTTGTTCACGGGCCCCAGGCTGATGCGGAACCAGACCACTTTCTCGGATTCAATGATGTAGACACTCCCGCCGTCGGTGACCTTGACGAGGTGGTCGGGCTCGTCGGGGATCAGGATGGCGCGGTTGATGAAGAGGTGCTCCGACAGACCGGCGAAGGCCAGGACAAGGTCCCGTTCACCGTTCAGTTCCTTCAGGGCTTGGCGGAGTTGCGTGGATGTCATACAAGCGGGGGGACACGTTCGACAGGTTGAGGCGAAGGATGCGGATAACCGACACTCAAGGCCCGGATGTTCGGCGAAGGCTATTGCTCCGATCAGTCCACCACAGCGAGAATGTCATCCTCGGACATGATGAGCAGTTCCTGCCCGTCGAGTTTGACCTCGGTGCCGGCGTACGAAGAGAAGATCACGCGGTCGCCCTTTTTGACTGTGAGAGCGATGCGTTCGCCGGTCTCAGTGTTCAGGCTGCCGGTACCGACGGCCTGGATGACGCCGGTCTTGGGCTTGTCCTTGCTCGATTCGGGCAGAAAGATCCCCGAATCAGTCTTGGACAGCGCTTCATCGCGCTTGACGAGAATTTTATCGTGAAGGGGACGAACGATGGTCTTGGACATGTGAACTCCGAAAGTGTGAATGGAACCTGGAATCGTTCTGAAGAGGCTGAAATGCGATGATGTTTTCGGTCAAACGGATCCGTGACAGGGATTCATGTCACGCTCCCCTCCGGCCAGCATCCGCCGTACTTGCGGACCAGGCATCGCCGGAGAACTTCGAGCATGACGTTCAGACCGTGCGCATCATGAGGTCGATCGAGCACAGCGAAGGCACCCCACCGAAGGGCCGCGGCGATATCGCGCGAATCGTCCCGGTGTGACCGGGAACGCTTGACGGCGAGAACGGGAGGAGGGGATGAGAGTCGTGACAGAAGTTCGAGCAGCCGAGGACCGCCCTCGGTGAACTCATCGGCAGTGGGGGTGTCTCGATCGTCTAAGGGCAGTCCGAGGTCCACGACCGCGACATGAATCGGGGTCGAGCGGATCAGGTCGCTGGCCTGTTTGCCCGTCTGGGCGCGATGAGAGATGATGCCCATCGGATCAAGCAAGCGCGGTAGTCGTTCGACCCAGGGATCGGGCTGCCACCCCGCATAGGAGAGCAACAGATGCAGGCGTGAAGCGCCGCAACCACCATCCGTGTGGCGGTCGGGAGTGTGATCAGGATGGCGATTCGCCGCGAGCACACGATCGCTACGGCAAGTTCGGTGCCAGAGCGAACAGCGGCGCGTCACGAATCAAACAGGGTTCGTTCAATGACAACGGTGTTTGTCGTTTCGCACGGATGCCTATTTGGCAGTCGGTTATGTAGGAGTTTTTCGCTCGGCGCACTTCGGTTAGGAAAAAAGAAGGTATTTGGTTTCAACAATTCAATAACTCACGGAATTTCTGGCGGTCATGGATGAAAAAAATCGCGGTAAGGCGAAGCCCCGAGATCTCGCGGCGGCTCGAGGAGGCGAAGACAGTGTTGCACAACATGATACGTGGCGTTGTCCTGCTGCTTGTTCTGCTCGCCGCGGGACTTGCCGCGGGCCAGAGTCTGCCCGGACTTTTTCAATCACCAGACAACCGATGGTTGCACTCCAACGGCACCACAGGTCTGCTGTACGGCGGCGGCTCAACGATTGTCGTCGATCGCAACGGAAATGGCGTGGTGGGGGGGGCGGACACCTCCGACCCGACATACACCCTGCCCGCCGAGGCTCGTCAGGCGAACAACTATTTCCTCTCTCCCACGCGCGAGTTTCTGTACGTGGCGGGCGGAACGTCCGTGGGAGGCTGCCAAGGCCTCACCATCCGATTGTTTCGGCTGCCCTATCCGGTCTCGGTACCGGTGCTGCTGCATGCTGATTGTCTGCCGTGCGGTGTGCCTTTCAATGGCGGCATGGCCCAGTGGTACGACGGCGGTCTGGCGCAATCCACGCCCTACTCAACCGGAGTGTCATCGCAGCGTCTGGCTTTCATCGTGACGGCGACCGCCTTGTGCGGCTCGGCGAACGCATCCCCCGAACTGCGAGTGTACGACCTGATGCGACCCGTACCCGCGGGACGGGCGGTGGTCACACTCTCTCCCGGATGGGAGCGTTTCACCGTGTCACAGTCCGGCACGCACGCCTTGATCAAGCACGACCTGACGCTCGATCCGACGAACGCCGATTACACTCTGGTGGACTTGTGTCCGGAGGACTTCGGAACATCGAGGCGTGTTGTGGATGATGGCCGTGGAGAAACTGCGGCGCGGATCGTCGATGTCTCCGCCAGCCAACTGACCGTCGAAGTCGTTGACGATGGCGCGGTGGTGTGGAGCGGACAGTTCGCGGATTGTCTCGCGTCCAGCGGCCCTCCGATCGGCGCGTGCTGCGTGAACGGCGTCTGCTCTCAGTCGGTGCAGGCCGCCTGCACGGGGGCGTGGACGGCCGGCGTGTCGTGCACGACGAACCCTTGCCCCCCGCCCCCCGCGCCGATCTTGTCCGTTCACCTCACCGGCCCGATCGCGGCGATGGAAGCCGATGAGGTGACGTATACGCTGACCTATCAGAACACGGGCAACGCGACGGCGTCCAACGTCGTGATCGAGAATCAGATGCCCGATTGGCTGACGTTCGTTCGGGCCAGCAACTCCGGCTTCCGCAATGGGCTGAACGCCGTGGTGTGGAATCTGGGATCGCTCCCCGCGGGCTCGGGTCTGCGCACGGTGACATGGACGGGGCGGGTGCCGTGCGGTGCCCCGTCGCCGCAGGTGAACTCGGTGAGCCGCATCCGGGCCTCCAACTTCGTCCAGGTCCTGGGCACCGGGTCGGTCTCGACCACGGTTACCCCGATCTTCACCGCCCCCGTAACGGTGACGATCGTCTCCACCCCGGCGAGAGCGCCCTTGCTGCCTACGGATACGGTCGAGCACGCCATCCGACTTGTGAACACGGGAGCGCAGACGATCTCGGGCATCGTCATCGGTGGGCTGAGTCCCGGCGACTACGCGGACATGGAGAGCGCCGCGGCGGGCGGCGGGCTGGTTGTCACGCCGTTCTTTCCCTCGGGCGCTGGCATCTCGGGCGACTTGGGTCCCGGGCAGACTGTGGACATCACGATCGTGACGCGGATGCATTCGTGCTTCCCATGGAACGCGGGGCGCTGGTCATTCAACCGGGGCCAGCAAGTGGCGGTCTTCGATCGGTGCAACCGGCGTCTGGGCTTCGCGATCCCCGCCGGGTTCGATCTGCAACGGCCGCTCTCGGCATCCGTGCTGGTCGCCAACATTTCGTCCGCCACCGCCGGGGCCGCGGTCGAGGGGCGTGCTTCCGACGGGCACCGGATGATGAAGCAGATCGTGCGGACGGGTGTGCCCCTCACCATCGCGCTGACGCTCTCCAACACGTCGGGGGATGGGCCGGTGACCATCAGCGCGGGCGCGATGATCCCGGCCGGCCTGATGGTCGGTTCGCCCGCGCTGTTGGACCCGATTCCTACGGGGGCCGCGTGGGATTCCGGTACGCGCCGGTTGGAATTCAGCGGGGTTCTCGGCGTGAGCGAGTCGGTGACGATCCGGCTCAATGTCTCAGCACCGCCGGGCGCGGGTGAGTCGCAGATCACGCTGGAAGGGGACGCGGGCGGCTGTCAGGCGCTGCGAGAGTCGCTGCGTCTGCTCCCGATTCTGGCCCCTCCGCCGAGCGAACCCTACGCCACAGGAGTAGGCACGCAAACAGGATTATGGTACAACTCGCTCGCGTCCGATGCGGGGCCCACGGAATGGATCAGCGCGCCATCGGAGCGGTGGCGGAGCATCAGCCGCGATCCCGATGGGTACATGTACCTCATCGGTGAAGGAGCGATTCGATTCCACCCCGACACGCTCGACACGCAGGATGTGGGCAACGCGATTTCTTCCCAACTGATCGCGGGCGGCCTGGGGAACTGGTTCTTCAACTGCGGCGCGTGGGACACGGCGACGCAGACCCTGATGGTGATGGGTTCAGATTATTATGTGAGCCGCGGGTATCTGGCGCGGTACGACCCGGCCACGGGCATCACCACGCTCCTGGCCAGCGACCCCATCCTGACGTACGCCAACGGTCTCGCGGTGGACGCGGGCGGGAGGCCGTATGTCCCGTTCGGCAACAGTCTGTGGACGGCCGATCTGACGCTGCCTCTGCCCCGGCCCGACAACACGGGCACGCTGATCCCCGTGGCCCCGGCGTTCACCTTCGGCAACATGCTGGGCGCTCCGGCGAGTTCATCGGCGACGCATGTGTCGAGCACGCGGGACGGCGAGGCGATGGCGACGGTGCGCTCGATCTTTGACGCGAGCCAGCCGGGGCGGACGACCCTCTGGTACGTGGACTCGCTGTTGTCGATGGACGGTGGGGGAATCGCGACACTCCACGACATCATCGCGGCGTACGCCACGGATTCGCTGGGCTCGCCCCCGACGCTGCCTCCCGGCGTGACCCCGGCGATCGGACCGGGGTCGGTGCTGGCGACGCCCTTCGCCGCGTCGGCTGGTGGCGAAGCGCTGGGCGTCACGACGCCGGGCGTGAACTCGGCGCCAAGGGGCCTGGCGCACCTGCCTCAAGGCACGGTGTTACAGCATGACGCGGCGGTGAACGTGGACATGCACTCGATGATCCTGGTGGGCGCACTGACGCCCCGGTGCCCGGCGGACTTTAACGGAGATGGTGGCGTGGACGGCGGCGATGTGGACGCGTTTTTCGTGTCGTGGGAGGCGGGCGACCCATCGGCGGATGTGAACTTCGACGGGGGGGTGGACGGCGGCGATGTGGACACGTTCTTCGTGGCGTGGGAGGCGGGCGGCTGCACATAGCGCGGTGCCGGCGGCGCGGCGAGGCTATTCTGGCGCTTCCACGAGGAGGGCGCGGGCATGTCCAAAAACATCGTCATCTGCTGCGACGGCACCAACAACGATTTCACAGGCGATGCGACCAACGTGCTCAGGCTCTATCGCTCGCTCGTGCGCGATGAACGGCAGACGGTGTACTACGACCCGGGCGTGGGCACGATCTCTGATTCGCGGCACTTGGTCACGCCCCGGAACAAACTCCGCAAGGTGCTGGACAGTGCCATCGGACACACGCTCCGCGACAACTGGTGCGAGGCGTACGGGTTCCTGAGCCGAACATACCAACCCGGTGACGGGGTGTATATCTTCGGGTTCAGCCGCGGCGCCTTTACCGCGCGGGCGGTGGCGGGGGCGGCGCACATGCTCGGACTGCTGCGGCCTGAGTGCGAAAATATGTTGCCGTACGCATGGGCCGCCTACAGCGGGGACGATGGTGCGGGCCAGGCACAGCGGCTCTTCGGGGATGCACGGAGATTCCGAACACTCTTCGCGCGTCCGGAGTGCGTCAGCCGCGCGGGGGCACCGCTGGTTCATTTCATGGGTGTGTGGGACACCGTGGGAAGCCTGGGATGGTTCTGGAACTACCTGACGCTGCCGTTCACATCAAGCAACCCATCCGTCGGCATCGTGCGGCACGCGGTGGCGATCGACGAGCGCCGTGCTTTTTTTCGTCACAACCTGATCACGCCATCCAAACTCATCGGCGGATCGGACCAGGATTGCCGGGAGGTATGGTTCGCTGGTGTTCACAGTGATATCGGAGGCGGCTATCCCGCCGATGACAGCGGGCTTGCCAAAGTCCCTCTGGAGTGGATGTTCCGGGAGTCGGAGGCCGCGGGCCTGCTCGTTGATCCGGAACGAAAGGCGGCGTGCTTCGCCGGCTCGGCTGAAAGTGGTCCCGATCCGTTCGGCACGCTCCATACATCGCTGACGCCGATGTGGTGGCCGCTCGAGTTCTTCCCGCGACGGGCGTTCAACTCCAAATCAGGGCGAAAGAAGTGGCGATTGCCCAATCTGTGGAAAAGACGCACCCTTCCCGAAGGACGAGCCGTGCTCGTCCATCGCAGTGTGGAAACCCGTCGGGCCGCGTCGGATCTCGCGTATGAGCCGAAGAATCTCATCGGCAAACAGGTTCAGTTCGTGGATTGAACGCGGCGTGCCGCGGCCCATTTCTCTCCGTGCTCCTCCAAGCGTGCCGCAACGGGTGGGGGCATCGCTTCGATTTTCAGCCACGCGAGAGCCGCGGCGGCGGCCGCGAGCTCCTCTTCGCCGAGCGCGTCCTCCGACACCCCCAGCGAGTGAAGTTCCGCGGCCTCGTTCGCTCCGAGGCCTTCGAGAGCGGCATCGGCCAGCAGTTCCTCGAGTCTGGACAGGTCGTTTCTCACGGGCGGCCTTCCCCGTCACTGGTGCCCTGTCCCTCCTCGCGGAGTAGTTCACGTAATCGGATCAGGCCGCGGCGAGCGTGCGTTTTGACCGTGCCCAATGGAAGACCTGTGGCGCGGCTGATCAACTCATGGCTCAACCCTTCATAGACGCTCAGACGCAACACCCGCTGCTGGGATTCGCTGAGCGTGGCGAGTGCCCGTGCAGCAGCGACCGCTTCCTCTGCGATGACGGCCCGATCTGCCGACGCCGGTCGCGGAGTCGGTTCCGAGATTGAATCCTGTATTTCAGAGGTCAGCGGCTTTCGCCCGATTTTTCGGCGTCGGTCAATAAGCCGGCGTCGAGCGATGACCGCGACAAAGGCTGCTTCTGAGGCAATAGTCGGATCGTACTTGTGTCCGTTCTGCCAGAGTTCGGTGAAAATCTCGTGAACCGCGTCCTCCAACTCCGATTCGGGCAGGCCACACCTGCGCGCGAGCGACCACACCAGGCCGCCGAACCGTGAAAGACACTCACGCACGGCGTCCTGATTGCCCGCGGCAACACGATGGAGCAGACAATCTGCGGCGATGTCAGTATCCTTCCATTCCGGTTCGGGGGGGCATCACTCCACCGGTGAGTCATGGTAGTGAACGCTCGAGGTACAAACAAGCCGAGAGGCGCGCGTAAAAAAGCCCGGGCCGATGGCCCGGGCTTCTGGATGGCTGCACGGCGGCGGGGTTCAGTTCGCTGTTGCGGTTTCGGCGAGTTTCGCCTCCAAGGCGGCCTCCTGGGCTTCCAGGGCTTCCTTGTTGCCGAGGAAATGCGCCTCGAGTTGGAGTTTGATTTTTTCCATCGCCTTGTTCTGGATCTGCCGGACACGCTCTTTGGTGACACCGATGATCTGGCCCACCTGCTCCAGGGTCATCGGCTTCTCGAGTTCACCGCTTTCGAGTCCGAATCGGTGCTCGATGACGGTGCGCTCCACATCGGAGAGATCGCAGCGATTCTCGAGCACGATGCGCTTGACCTCTTCCGCGGCATCCTTTTCAAACCCGTCGCGTTTGACTTCGAGGAAGTTGCTCCGCTCGAGTTTGGGATCGAAATCCGTGGGAAAACGCTGGCGGTATTTCGAGAGTTTCATGCCCTGTCGGCTGAAGGCTTTGAGAATGGCCCGGCAGGCATAGGTACTGAACTTATAGCCGCGACCCGCGTCGAACTTGTCCACCGCGCGGAGCAGGGCCATATTCCCCTCGCTGACCAGGTCGGCGAAGTCCACCTCGCTCATGCGGGTTCTTTTGGCCATGGCCAGCACCAGCGCGAGGTTCGTCTCCGCGATCTGCTCGCGGATCCGATCCGCCACGCGATGCCAGCGGAGAATCTCATCGGATTGCTCCGGGTTCGGCTGACGGCTGGGGGCCTCCCACGCGTCCTGCTGGATTTTCCAGATGCGGTACCGCGCGTAGTTGAACTGGTGAAACAGGACTTTCTCTTCCGCGCCGGTCAGGATCACCTGCTGGGCGCTCTTGACCGTGCGGTTTCGAGCGCTCGAAAGGTCGTCCATGACAGGGTGGTACCAGGTGGTGTCCGGCTTCTGGATTTCAGGCGCTTCATCGTAGATTTTCTTGGCCGCCTCATCCTCGTAAAAGGCCGGGCTGTCGATGAAGTCCTGCTCGGACTGCATGATCTGCGCGAGAAGTCGCTCATCCTCGGCGCTCAACCGCCGACGGATCTTGGGTTTGACGGCGACTCCAGCACCGCCGGTGGTTTCGGTTGCGGCCTCCGTGCCGACGCCGGTGTGGCCGCGACGCCGCACCTGCTCGATCGGTCCAATGGCTCGCTTACTCTGAATCTGTCGCATAACTCTTTCCTTGCCTGCCGTGGCAACATCTTCCCGTAGGTATTCGGAATCCCACTGCCGCAGTTCGCAGTATCCGGGGTTCCGTTCCTACAGGACCTTCCTGTCACTCCGCCGATGCCGGCTGCCGCGGCAAGGGCCACTTTTCAATCGACGCCCCACAAGAACGTGGAAGGGTGGAGTACGCAGCCATCCCACGTTCGGTTTCATTATTTTGCATCAACCATCGCTCATACATGCTGTTCGTATGTTCATGGCGAATGCTCTTGTGATCTGGTTCAACTCCTCTCCCAGCGGGAGTGGTTGATTCCACTCAACTTCTGGCTTGGATGTAACATGTTCTTCATTCCGCCACTTCGTTGATGTTCAACTCACTACACTTTTCAACAGTCAAGCAGGGCTCGGGGCGCTGCCAGTAAGCATAATGTTTGGTAAGTGTGAACAACATCTGACTGCAGGCAATTCATTTGTCATACGTTTTCGAAACTGGAATGTTCCATACTTAGATAAATTCTAAACTGTCAGTTTTGACTTAGTCACACCATTACCACTACGCTCATGGAAGATTCAGTTTCATCAGGAAGATAAGTGAATGGCTAACTTCTAAGCGCATACGTCCCCGCTGAAAAGACTTCTTACCGCATCGAAAGTCTAAAAAATACACGCCCTTCAGCCAATTCTAGGACGTTGAGACACGGTGTTTATCACACCTTGACTCGTTCTTTACAGAAATCAGTTTACCACAAATCAAACCTGCTGCCAAGACAAAATCTCGAAACTTGCGGGTTTATTCGTGGTTTGTACAGCGTTCGCAACCTAAATAGGACCCCAAGGAGATTTTCAGCATGCCTCTTACACTTCCCGAACTGCCATTCAAAGCGGATGCAATCGAGCCCCACTTTGACACGCAGACCATGAACATCCATCATGGCAAGCATCATGCGGCGTACATCGCGAACGCGAACAAGGCGCTTGAAGGAACTCCGTTCGCAGACTGGTCCGCCGAAGAACTCTGCCGCAAACTGAACTCCCTTCCAGAGGATAAAAGAGGGGCGATCCGCAACAACGCCGGAGGGCACTGGAACCATTCATTGTTCTGGAAACTTCTTGCTCCCGCCGGCAGTGGAGGCGGGGGTTCACCAACCGGCTCACTCGGCGAGGCAATCAACTCCACATTCGGCACATTCGATACTTTCAAAGAGAAGTTCGCCGCGGCGGGAGTGGGCCGTTTCGGTTCCGGATGGGCCTGGCTGATCAAGAATGAGGGACGGTTGGAAATCGTCTCTACTGCGAATCAGGACAATCCTCTCATGGGCAAGGCGGTTGCGGGATGCGTCGGACAGCCGATCCTGGGTCTGGATGTCTGGGAACACGCCTACTACCTGAAGTACCAGAACCGCCGTGCGGATTACATCACGGCGTGGTGGAACGTGGTTCACTGGAAACACGCCTCGGAACTCTTTGCTTCGGCGTGAGAGTGAACCTTTGAAGGATCAAAGCGACAGCCGACACTTCGCCGGCGATCCGCCGTGTTCGTCGAAGAGGGTGAGCACGTTCTCTCCCTGGGCGACCCAGGCGCCCGGGATGAAATACCTGTTCTGGGGCGGAACGGCCACGCCGTCGGCGGTCGCTACCCAGTAGCGGCTCACATGCTTCCCGTTGAGGTAGATCTGGCCTTTCGTGAGACCCGTGATCTCCAGGTATAAACCCGGCACTTTCTCTCCGGCGAAAGAGCACCGCCACCAGACAGGACGATCCGGGAGTTTTCCTTTGGGCGGCTGAGAGAACATCGTGGGAGTTGGTGGTTCCCACTTCGCGAACGACACCTCGGCATCATCGGTCAGGCTGGCGAGCGCTTCACGAACATCGATTCCCTTGTCGGCCAAATCCTGCATCTCACGATCCGGATCGGCGGAGTTGATCAGCGCGATCTGGATCGTCGCGACACCCTTTTCAATCTGCTCCGGGGGGAGCATGATCCTGGTCGGACCGCTCGAATCCATATACGCCGCGGGGATGTCGTTCAAGAAAAGAATGCCCGATGGCGGCGGTGACGGGATGCTGATGATGAGCGGGGTCTTCCTCTTGTGATGAACCGTCCATGTGAGGCGTTCGGCGAGCGTTGAATCGCCGGGGCGAACCTGCCAGAGCGGCGTGCGGAAACTGAGAGCCTCGATGGGCTTGCAGGCCACGATTTTCGGCGGGCCGAGTTTGATCGGGGCTGTCTCGTAGATCGGACCGTACAGGCCCTTCTTTTCACCCAGGTTGGAGCCTTCATAAAATCGACCGAGGTTCTCTGCGAGAATGACGATCGAATGCTCGCCCTTGCGGAAGGAAAGACCCGCATCCTTCTCCGCCGATGGCCCGACGCCGATGACTCCCGCGGCTTTGCCTTCGTGGAAGAGGTGCAGACGATCGGACGAGAACGGGCAGGAGATCCTGAGTTTGCGGGTCGAATCCATTTTGAGACCGATCCGGTACCACCCATACCCGAACGGGCTTCCCAGTGATGTCAAATCCGCCGGGCCGGCGATGCGTGCGTACCGCGGGCTGCTCCCATCGGCGTACTCATCGGTCCCGGCGTACATCCAGGCGCCCAGCGAGGGAGCCTGAGGCGTGTGTTTCTCGGGGGCGTGCCGACCCTTCGGCGTCTCAAAGGGGACCGACTTGTGTTTCCCGTCCGGGTCGATCATGGTGTAGGACTTGGTGCCGGGAACAGGAATGACAACCCCATCGGGCGTCAGGCCGCCGATCCCGACATAGACGGTTTCATCCTTGAAATAGACCTTGTCCACCGCGTGCTGCGACACGATGACGATGGTCAGCCCTTCGTGCTCCACGATCGCCGGCTTGTCGGCGTTGCGCCCTTCGGGAACATCGATCTCCACGGGCGAACCGTTGATCGAGAGCATCGCTCGCGTCCCTTCCGGGCCGAAGCAAACCAGCGTGTGACCGGTTGCGCCGAAAGGACTGACGTTGCAGTAGTCCATCTTGCAGCGGTTGCTCACATTCACGTCGAACAGGCACCACGCCACACCCTCGTGAGGCAGTGTGACGGGCAGAGTCCACCCGTCTGACAGCATCAACATGACCTGCTGAGGCGTGCCGCCCGATGCCTGTGATTCATCGCCGAAGAGGAAGACCGCGCTCCCCTGTGATCCAACGCAGTGCATGACGCTGACGCCGGCCCGCGTCGATAGGCCGCGTGTCTTCTTGCCAGCTTCGGGTGAGAGAAGCGATTCCTCGGTCTGCGGACACAGGCTCACAGGCCTGTAGTACGGGTCCAGGTTGGCAAAGACCCTCCCGAACCGTGATGCGAACGTGGCCACGCGCCGCACCGCCATGAACGCAGGCCCGGGGTGGCCGGTTTCGCTCAGCAGCGCATGTGGGTCCGCTGCCGCGGTGACGAAGGAAGCATTATCCCTGGCGGAACGACCTCCGCTGAAGCCCAGATTCACTCCGGCACACAGGCTCTGCACGGTGAACTGCCCGCCAGCAGCGAGGACCTCGGCAGCGCGCCGGAGCGCGGCCCATGGAGGCGGCGCCTGATGCGAGGCACGGCCCCAAGTATCGGGCGGGTTTCCGAGAAGATCAACCACGAAACGGGGCTGCTCCGGTCTCACCACCGACAACTGCCTCAACTGCTCGATCGATCCCGCGACATCCGTCCAGCCGTCGATCTGGCCTTCTGCCCCGGCCCACAACTGGTTGCTGTTCACGATGGGCACCGTGATCCCGGACTCGCGGATGTAGCGAGTGAGTTCTCCCAGGTACGTAGCCGCGAGCGTCTCCTCGCCGCAGGTCCAGTCGTTCTCACATTGAACCATCACGATCGGCCCGCCCGATCCCGGCGCGGTGACCTGCCAGCCGCGTATCTGATCCGCAAGGGCTGTGATGTATCTTGAGCAAGCTTCAAGGAACGGTCCGCCGGTCGTTCGCAACCGCATCGACGGCATGTCCGGAAGCCAAGAGGGCAGCCCGCCGAGATCCCACCCGTTGCCGGTATAGGGACCGATCCCCAGGATGCAATACATCCCCGCTTTACCTACGAGATCAACAAAGTAGCGAAGGTCGTTGTCACCTTGGAACTCAAACCTACCAGGACGAGGTTCGTGGCGGGCCCAGCAGACGGGAGTTTCGATCGTGTTGAACCCGGCTAGTTTCGCGGCGTGGATCCGTTCCGACCACACCTCACGGGGGAGGCGGGCGTATGGAACGCGACCAGCAACGAGCCAGATTCGCCGACCATCAATGAGAAAACTGCGAGCGTCGTGAGTGACCGATGGCATCGAGGGTTGCTCTCCCGAACGGCGATTAACCTAACGCGAACCGATCATTCTGATCGGAAGCCGCTTGTATCACGCGGCCTTCGCGGGAAAGCCGAAACGATAGGGGAGTACCCTCTCAAGGTACAGCATGATAAGAAAATGTTAGGTATACGAAAGGAACTTCTGGCGGAGATTACCATTCTTTTCATCCATCATCATTCTACCGTAACTCTATTCGGCCCTAGTTCGTACCCGTTGACGCGAGATGACCATCCATCGAATCTTGACCAAATCTCTCATCTTCACCACTCTGTTTGTGGGAGTTATTCCAATCTGCGTCGGGTGCTCGTTCAATGCTGAAGGTATTGATCAGCGAGTTCATGCACTGGTTTCGCAGCGTTCTTCGGGTGTAGGGCCGGACACACTGGCACCTCGGCCCAAAGCCCCGAATCCTGCCTTGGAACAGTCAGCGGACATGTATATGAAATGGCCGCCTTCGACCGATCCCGCGGCGGCGGCTTTGCGCTATCACCCGGCTGATGAGAAGATTGATGTCGCCAACCGACTTCGTATCTACGCCGGACAGGCGGGGCTGAACCTCGAGAACTCTCCGGATGCGGCCAAGAGGCTTCTCGAGCCCGCGCCCGGCGTGTTACCGCTCGACCTCAACGGGGTCTTTCGAGAATCACAGAAGACCGGGCGTGAGTTCTTGAATGCCGAGGAGTCGTACCTGCTCTCCGCGATCAGGGTTCTCCAGGAACGGCACTTGTGGGGGCCTCAACTCTTCAACGACACGAACCTCGTTCTTGCCGGCGAGGGTGAAAACGGGAACTTCGAGCACGCGTTGGATGTCATCAACCGACTGCGCATCGCTCAGCGATTGCCGTACGGCGGCAGCGTGGAGGCCGCATGGATCGTCGCCGCGACGCAGCAACTCCGCAATACCGCGACCGACCGCTACCGCCAGTCTTCGAGTATCGTCCTTTCCGGCAACGTTCCTCTACTTCGGGGCGCGGGGATGGTGGCCCAGGAAAACCTGATCCAGACCGAACGCGATCTGGTCTACGCCGCGCGTGACTTCGAGCGATTCCGCCGCGAGTACCTGGTGAGCCTTGCCTCGGATTACTTCAACCTGCTTCTGTCCCGCGATGCGATCGTGAATCAACTCAGGTCGATCAGCAGCCTGGAAAACCTCGAACGAGCCACCGCGGCGAAGGTCGAGGCGGGTCGGGTCGAAGCGTTCGAGAAGGGCATCGCCAGCAACCGAGTTCAGAGCGCCCGATCGGGTCTGGTGAGCCTCGTGAACCAGTACATCGCGCGGGCCCAGCGGCTTCAGATCCGCCTCGGACGATCCATCGATCAGCCCATCGGCCTCGTGGACGATGTCCTGCGTCTGCCCGATCCGCAGCCCGATGAGGTCACAGGGGCTCAACTCGCCCTCGAGTACCGGCTGGACCTGCAGAACCTGCGTGATCGGCTCGATGACTCCCGGCGCGCTGTCGCCAACGCAAGGAACGAACTTCTCCCCGATCTCAACGTCGGAGGCACGATCACCATCCCCACCGATCCGGACAACTCCACCGGCGGCCTCGCCATCGACCCGGGCGAACTCAACTACGCCGCCACTGCCAATCTGAGTCTTCCCCTGAACCGAGAAGTCGAACGGCTCAACCTGCGCGCGAGGATGATCGAACTCAACCGACAGGTGCGCAACTATGAAGAGGCACGCGAGAACGTCATCGCCGAGGTCCGCGATGCCATCCGCTCCGTGCTCTCCGCCCGGCTTCAACTCCAACTCGCCGAGAGCCAGGTCGAGATCAACCGTCTGCGTCTCCGCGGCCAGCAACTCCAGATCGACACCGTCGATACGCAGTCTCTCGTCGATTCGGAGAACGCCCTCCTCGAATCCGAGAACGAGCGTGACCGTGCCCTCACCGACCTCCGGAATGCAGTGCTCGACTTTCTCCTCGCTACCGGCCAACTCCGTGTCGCGTACGACGGCACATTTCTGCCCCTGCCGGGCATGGAGATCGCCCCGGCAGAGGCACCGTAGTTCCGACTCGTGAGCGTATTGCCCGCGAACACCACGGACGCGGCGTCGGTCAACGTTCAACATCGGCTATCCGCAGTTGCCTCCCTCCCACTCGGCGAAGAAGGTCTCGACGTCCGCACCGTCGATGCCGCCGTCCTGGTTCACATCGGAGCAGGCTTCGCCGCCTTCCCATTGGTTGTAGAAAGCCTGCACATCGCTCCCGTCGATCCCCCCGTCCCCGTTGTAATCCGCGATGCACGGCGAACACCCACCACCCCCGCCCCCCAGGTCGATGTGCACGACCGAGTAGGCGAATGTTGCGGCGGGCGTGCGCTCCTGGAGTGTGACGAAGTAGTACCCCGTCTCCGGAGTTTCATCACCAAAGACTTCGGGCAGGAAGATGATGCCCGACGCCGACCCGGATTCATCCGCGGAAGTGCTCCCCGCCGCCACATCGTTGAACGTGATATCAATCGTTGAGTTCGGTGTAAAGCCCTCGGTCTCGTAAAAGAAGACTGGCGGCAAAGTCGGCGTGACGTTGGGCGGGAGGACCAGCACGTACGGGTAGTGCCCCGCCTGATTCCGTTCGTAGTTGAACGTGATGGCATCCACATTGACGCTCGGGTTCGGTCCGCTCACGAAATGCGCAACGGGGTCCAGGCCCAGCGGGAGCGCGGAGAGAGGCACGGTCACCTCGAACACGTCCAATCCAGGGTTTTCTCTCGGCGGACCCTCCGTGAGCATGGTGACATACTCGGGCTCGATGATGCGAATGGTCGGGATGGGAGCGGTCTGAGGGGGATCGAAGCGAATCAACTGGCCGAAGATGAACGGGCCGCTCACTTGAATGAAGATCCGCGCATCGATGCCCGGGAAGCCGCGGAGCACGTTGCCCGTGAAGGGGCTGGCGTCGGTATTGAGCAGGATGTCCCATCCCCACGAACCGCTCGGCGGCACAATCCCGGCAGACGTCAGCCGGAACTCAAAGAACGGATCGGGCTGAGTGAGTGTCCATTGACCCATCAGAATGTCCTGCCATGATGGGACGCCGGGGACAAGGGTTCCCATGTTCGTGCCCAAGCCGCCACCGTTCTGTTTGATCTGTGCTTCCGATTCCGGAGTCGGTTTCACGACGGTTGCACAGGCCCGCTTCTGCGCCTCTTTCTTGATTTCCTCCTTCTCGGCGTCCGTCAGCGTGGTCCCCGTGCGGGTGTTGAAGACTCCGTGCATGAGGCGTCCCTCGGTCCCAACGCCGTACAGATCACCGAGCGTCAGGATGTGCCCGATCTCGTGCGCCATCGTCTCGCCCGTGCGGGGCGTCTTGCGGCAGATGGAGCAGGGCACTTTGTGGACCGTGAGGCCGTTCGTGCCCGCATCGCCCGCATCGGGCTGCGCGGCGAAGGTCACCTTCACACCCTTGCTCATCGGCAGTTCGTTCACCCCGTTCTCGCGGAGTTTGTCCCGGTCGGCCCGCGTAAGGCTCGAGCCCTCATCCCCGCTCGGGTCGGCGACTCCGGTGTTGATCTTGTGGATCGTGAACTTGATCCCGGCCTGCTTGTAGATTTCGTTCGCGGCTTTCACCGCCTCGCGTGCATCATCTTCCGTCATGTCCGATCCGTTCATGATGTTGATCACGATCGGGAGGTTGATGAACTCATCTTCCGCGTGGGCCACTCCTCCAAGGCCCGCCAGGATCATGCTCATCAGACAAACGTTGGAAAATCTCGTGCGGCTGCATCGCATCACTGTTCCTCCTTGTGGATGTTCAGGTAACGATTCCGATCCGCTCTGATCAACTTCATTCTACTGAAAGTGAGCGTGTGATACAAGGAATAAACGGACGAGCGTTCTCCTGGTTAGGGTCGAGTTTGCATATGGTCGTCTTTGGTCTCGGGCGAGTCGTGTATTGAACGAACCGGACCATTGCTCGATGCGTGATGAGTTCCGCGTGATGAGGCGCGCGGACTGCAAAGTTCTCTCGTCGAACCCGGCATTCTTGAACCGGCGCAGTCCTGTTCCAGAGCACACGGAGCGTAGAATCGGGCGATGCTCAAGGCCCTCGTTCTGCGTGCTCCCGGAACCAACTGCGACCAGGAAATGTGCCGCGCGTTCCGTCTCGCGGGTGCCGCGGCGGATCTGATCCACATCGAGCGACTCTGCGAGCGACCGGACCTGTTGGATGATTTCGATCTGGTCGGCTTTCCCGGCGGATTCAGTTACGGTGACGACATCGCTTCCGGGCGTCTCTTTGCGCTGAAACTCAGGGAGCGTGTCTATCCAGCGTTGCGCCGAGCGGCCGAGCGGGGGTGCCCGATGATCGGCGCGTGCAACGGGTTTCAGGTGCTGGTCCAGGCGGGCCTGCTCCCCGGGCCGCTCGATGGCTCACCATGGCCCGCCACGGCCCCGCTGCAGACGGTCGCGCTGACAGACAATCAGGATGCGAAGTTTCACGATCGCTGGGTCGGTTTTACGCTCGATGCCGAAAGCCCCTGCATCTGGACTCGTGGATTGTCCGATGATTCGGACGAGGAGACTCGCCGTCAGACGCACCTCCTGCCCGTGGCTCACGGCGAGGGTCGCTTCGTCGCCGCAACGCCCCCGGTCATGGCCGCGCTCGAACGGAATCGGCAGGTGGTCATGCGGTACGCCGACAACTACAACGGGTCTCATGGAGCCGTCGCCGGCATCTGCGATGCGTCGGGTCGAGTCTTTGGCCTCATGCCTCACCCCGAGCGCTACCTCGACTGGACCAGGCACCCGGCCTGGACACGACTCACTCCACAAGTTCGCAAGGGAGAAACTCCGGGGCTTCGCATGTTCAGGAACGCCGTCGCCGCGGCCTCAAGCCCGGCAGTCCCGGCCGCCTGACCATTTTCCCTATCATTATCGGTGAGCGGCGAGCGCGAAAAAATCCTGGTGGCCATGTCCGGCGGTGTCGATTCCTCCGTGGCCGCGGCGCTCCTCCTCCGCGCCGGGCATGAGGTGGTCGGGTGCTTCATGCGGCTCGGCTCTCCGGGCGAAACCCTCGATGAACTCATCCCCGACGATGCCTGCGCCCCGGGTGCCCGCGGCGTCAAGATCGGCCATCAGGGGTGCTGTTCGATCAACGACGCGGCGGACGCGAGGGCCGTCGCGGCCTCGCTGGGCATCCCCTTCTACGTGTGCAACTTCAAGAAGGAGTTCGGCCGGATCATCGACTACTTCGCCGACGAGTACGCGGCGGGCCGCACGCCCAACCCGTGCGTCCGATGCAACGACTGGCTCAAGTTCGGGAAACTGCACGAGTACGCAAAGCAGATCGGCGCGACCCGCATCGCCAGCGGACACTACGCACGCATCGACGCGGGGCCGGACGGCTCACCCCGGCTCCGCAGGGGCGTGGATCACACGAAGGATCAGTCCTATGTCCTGTTCGGAGCACCCCGCGAGCAACTGGGCCGGATGCTCTTCCCCATCGGTGGGATGCCCAAGAGCAAGGTGCGAGAACTCGCCGCGGAGTTCGGGCTTCGCGTCTTCGACAAGCCCGATTCGCAGGAAATCTGCTTTGTGCCAGACAACGACTACGCCGCGCTCGTCGAGCGCCGCCGGCCCGAAGTCCTCCGTCCCGGGAGGATCTTCGATGAATCCGGGCGAGAGATCGGTCGTCACGATGGCCAACACCGCTTCACCATCGGCCAGCGCCGAGGCCTTCGAGTCGCGGCGAACATCCCGCTCTATGTCCTCTCGAAGGACGCGGTGTCCAACAGCGTGACCGTCGGTCCTGCTTCGAGCCTCCTGGCCTCCGGGTGCGAAGCGGGTGAGGCCAACTGGCTCCTGGCCGTGCAGCCCACGGGCTGGATCTCCCTGCTGGCGAAGTACAGGTACAACACACCCGCCGCACCCGCTCGGTGTCGCGTCCTGTCCGATGCCGAATCGCCGGGGCCTTCCGGCCGAGCCGGACGCTTTGAGGTAGAGTTCGATTTTCCCCAATCCGCGGTCGCGCCTGGGCAGGCATTGGTTCTGTACGATGCCGCGGAACCCGAAGTGGTGTTGGGGGGGGGGTGGATCATGAAGGTGCGGCGAACGGCCTGAACTGATACATGAAAAGCGGCCCGGCCATGGGAGTGGCCGGGCCGCTTCGTTTCATACGCAATCAAACAACGGACTTACTCGCAGCTGCCCGATTCCCAAGCCGCGAAGAACGCATCAACGTCCGCGCCATCTACTCCGCCATCCTGATTGAAATCGGCGGCGGAACTGCCCGCTTCCCAATCAATGTAGAACGCGGCCACATCACCGCCGTCAATGCCGCCGTCCTGGTTGTAGTCGGCGGGACAGTAGGGGATGCACTCGAGCGTGACCCGGCCCGCGCCGCTCGCGCCGTTGACCCCGCCGATGCGAATGGTCACGTAGTCGCCGTTAACCACGGGCACCTCGACCCGCGTCTGTTGCCCGCAGTCATCATCGCTGCAGGCCAGCAGCCGGTTGGCGAGGTCGGTGCAGTTGTTCCCCGAGTACAGGGCGATCTTGGTGTTCCACACCGTATCCGTGCAGGTCGAGACCCTCAGGATGCCGTCGCACAGGCTCGGATAGTTGTACCAGACGTCGTTGGTAATCTGGTTGCTGCCGCTAAAGTTGCACGCCGCGTGCGTCGGCCCGTCGGTTGTCGCCATGGCGGTGGTGAAGTCGTGCGTCCCAAGCCCGATGCCGGCGCGATTGGCACAATCATCGTTCGTTGGGGGCACGCCGCCGCCGCCGCCGTTGATGTGGAGTTTATAGGTGCCGGTAGCGCCGTTGTAGCCCGCGATGCGGATCCAATAGGTGACACCCGCGGTGAGCGTGGGCCGGACAAAGGAACTCAGGCTGCTGCAGGGCGCGCCGCTGACGCCGTTGCTGTCGTCGTTGCAGGCGATCTGCGTGCCCCCGCACGCGGAGTGGACCGAGAGCACGGTGTCGTAGGAGCTTGTGCAGGTGTCGATCCGCACCTCGCCGGTGGTGACCGGACGGTACTTGAACCAGACATCTGGAGAGGCGCCCGATGATCCGCACGACGCGGTGCCGTCGTTGGTCGCCAGGGTGGTCGAGCCTGTGTACTCGATCCCCGCCGCCGCCCACTGGGCGTTGGAGCAGGCGTCGTTGGCCGGCGGAACCGGCCCGCAGCCGGGCGCGGTGATGTTCATCGTCACGTCGCCGGTGGCCGCGTTGAAGCCCCCGACCCGGATCAGCACGGGCACGCCCGCCGTTCCCGTGAAGGAGAGTTGAGAGGCAAGGTTGTTCCCGCCGCAGGCGAAGTCGTCGTTGCAGGCGAGAGCGCTGTCGGGCAGGGTGGGGCAGGCGTTCGTGTACACGGCCACCTTGGTGTCGAAGGTGCTGCCGCACAGGCTGATCGTCTGCGTGCCCGTGCAGGTCGGTGTATAGCGGAACCAGACATCGCTGCCGATCTGTGCGTAGTTGCTGACCGCGCACGCGCCCGACTGCGTCGGGCCGTCTGTGGTCGCGCCCGCCGTCGAGAACGTCGTCAGGCCCGCGCCGACATCCGTCGCGTTCACGCAATCATCGTTGAACGGTCGGGACGTACCGTCGGGGCTTGGGATCACCGTCGTGATCGAGAGGCTGTTCCCCGCGCCGGGCTTGAAGAGACCGATGGTCGCCTGCCCGCCCGAGGGCGGCACGTTGCAGTCAAACCGGAAGTTGTAGATCGTGTCCCACCGCAGGGCGTTCGCGTTCGCGTTCTGCGCGAACGTCTGGGTGCTCCAGGTGATCCCCGAACCGGTCACGTTCGCCGTCCAGTCCGTGCCCGAGTACGGCTCGCCGGAGTGGTACGGCACATCGCGGAACCCGGCGTTGGAGACCACGGCCCCCGGGGGCAGCGGGATGGTGAACGACCCGCCCGAGCGGTCGCTGTGCATGTTCTGCACCGCGTACTCATACCGCCACTGGCCCCCGCCAAGGCTCGTGGCCTTGACCCCGATGAAAAAGCGACCATCGCCCGGCACATCACCTTGCGTGATGATCACCGCGGGATCGGGCTGGTTGAGGCCCAGCCCGTGGTCCTTCCACGCGAAGATCGCCGGCTTGGTCCGGGCGGTGCTGCCCGTCAATGAAATATTGAAATTGCCCGTGTTGACGTTGATCGGGCGGTATGAGGCGTTGTTGTAGTGGTTGCCAGCCTCGGCATCATCGGGTGCGACGTACATGCTGGCCGTGAAGTATCTGGCGCCCGGAGTGGTCAAGTCAGACTCGAGCACTTGGATCCGCTTAAACAACTCCCCAGATCCCGTGCCGCGGTTTACATAGGGGTAGGGGTAATAGCCCGTAAACGCGTTTACCTCGCTTTTGGGACCCAGGCGGTTCTGCTGCCCGTTCAGGCCGGATGAGTACGGATCCGAGCAGGTGGGGTCGAGCGTGGCCCCGGTCCCGTCCGGGTTCAAGCAACTGCCGCACAGGGTGCCGTTCAGGGCAGTGAAGCCGTGCTTGAGCCACGACTGGCCGATCTGCTCAAACCGGTCGTTCGCCAAGCGATAGATGTTCCCCGAGATCACCGGGTGACGGTTCGTATTGGAAACCCATTGGAGGTTTTCATTGCCGATGTTGCACGAGACCGTGCCTACGGAATACGACCGATAGCCATTGATGGGACCGTTGGTCGTCCAATGAGAGAAATCGGGCATGTCGCCGACGATGACGTCCGGCCCGGCCCCGATCGCAGTACCCACCAACGCAGCCACAAGCGCAGCCCCGGACCAGAACCCCCGATAAGCGGTTTTCTTCATAAGTTTGGACTCTCTGAGAAACAGAACCTCTCTCGATGCGACGCGCTGCAAGCAGGCCACGCACACCTCACTACAGGGACACAAAGAACGCGACCCCACGTCCGACAAGCACCATAGTAACCGATCCTGGCACCTTCCGCAAGGCTAAAAACACCCAATTTCAAAGACGAGTTCCGCGTGTGCCGTCACAGGGCATCTCCCTGTTTCTGACCCGTTGACACGCGGCGGATTTCGGACCTCAGACGACTCAACGATGTTCAGGATGTCTGTTTCTTGAAGAGCAGAAGATAGTTGAACCCCCGCAGAAAAAAGTTCCCTTCCTCGGCGGCCTTGCGCCAGTTGCCCAGGTCCAGTTTCTTGTTGTGCCGCACCACGCAGACGATATCCACCGGCTTGAACTTCTCCCTGAGGATCGCGAACAGCTCAAACCCGATGGGCATGAAGACGCCCGTGCTCCCTTTGTGTTTCCTCCACGAGTCGCTCACGTACACCGCCAGATAACGCCGGTCCCGCAGCACGCGGTACGCCTGCCCGAACACGCGCCGCATCGCCGCGTAATAGGCCTTTCCGCCATCGTCACCGCCCGCGTCCAGTCTGCCGATGCAGCGCGGATCATCCGAATAGTCCACGTGCGTTGAATACGGCGGGTCGATGAAGACGAAATCAACGCTCGCGTCGGCGAGAGGCAGATCCCTCGCGTCCGCGGGTTGGATGTCCTCTCGAGATGGAGCAAGATCAAATCCGATGCCGATCCTGCCCAGATCGGCGCACACATCGAGCGTCGTGCCGCTGCCGCACATCGGATCGAGCACCGTGTCACGCGCGCGCGTGTAGCGTTGCAGCAACTGCCAGATGATCCACGAGGGAGTCGCGCCCGTGTAGGACGATCGTCCCTGCATCTTCGGCCCCCGCGAACCCGTCACGCCGTCACGGCCGGCGGTCCTCGCAGGGTCGTAGTGCTGCGAGGGGTACTCCCACAGCGTCGTGGGCATGATGCGCAGCGTGGGCTTGGGCGGAGGACCGCCATGTCGAGATTCCGGACGCCTCCGACTCTCTTCCATCCGCTCAACCCTTCGTCGCCGCGGCGAACTGAGCCGAAACCAACTCAATGATTCGTTCTTTCGCCTCCCGGATCGTTGCCTGCATGCGAGTCCCCGCCGCACGAACGTGCCCACCGCCCCCGAGCGCCTTTGCCACGATGTTCACATCCACCGCCGGCTCGAACGACTTGCTCCGCAGGCTGATCTTCGTCACGGGCTTCCCGTCGTCGGCCAGACCAAACTCCGACGGCGAGGCCGCGGAAAAAAACGCGGAGACCTGCACGCTCGGCAAGGATTGCGTGAAGTCCGTCAACCCCCCGGCATCCCCGGGGGTTGCGCCCGTCTCCCTGAAGTCCTGCTCCGTCACGCACATGAGCGCCAACCGATCCCCGCAGTGAAGTTCGATGGACGCGAGCGCACGCCCGATCAGCGCCAACCTTGCCCGCGAGTTCTGCTCTGTCAGCGAGTACAGCCGGACATGCTCGGCACCAGCCGCGAGCAAATCGGCCGCGGTATGCATCACCCCGGGGGTGACGTTGCTGTGCCGAAACCAGCCCGTGTCCGTTGCCAGCCCCAGGTACAACGGAGTGGCGATGTCTTTCGGCAGGTCTCGGATCCCGTCCACGCCCAGCAACTGGCGGCACAACTCCGCCACGATCTCACAGACCGCGGCGGATTGGACGTTGATGTACCGCAAGGGCGCGAGTTCCGGGTCGCCCTGCGCGTGGTGATCGACGATGATCGCACGCTGGCTGCGTGGACCGAGCCAATCCGCGACGGGTTCCAGTTGCGTCCAACTCCCGGTATCCAGAACGGCGATGACATCCGGTTCTTCCGGTTGTTCCGCCCCCGGAACATCGTGCCGCCCCAGCACAGCGTGCGGCGTTGTTCCGGCGATGTCCTCGATCCAGGGGGGGGGCGGCCCGTAGTACCATGCTTTGGCACGGGGAGTGCCGCCGTTGTTCCACGGTCCCGGTTGATTCAGCGTTCGGACCAGCGCGATGCTGGAGCCGACCGCATCACCGTCCGGTTTCAGGTGAGTCAGAACAAGAACGCGGCGAGCCGCCCGCAGTTTCATGACGATCTCGGGGAGCGTTGTTGTGCTGGTCCACATGGTCGGGCCGATGATACGTTCACCACGCTTCCTCCACGGGTTTTTGTCCGGACTTTTTCATCCGATCGCGTGCCTTCACTTGTCCATCATGCCACTGCTCACGACCATCGTCGCCACCATCGGCCCGGCCTCCGAGTCACCGGACATCGTCGCTGACCTCATCCGCGCCGGTGTCGGCGTCTTCCGATTCAACTTTTCTCATGGTGATCTGGAAACCCACGCCGCACGGCTCGCCACGGTGCGGCGCGTCAGCGATGAACTCGGTTGTGCTGTCGCCTGCCTCGGCGATCTGCAAGGGCCCAAGATTCGGATCGGGCGCATCCCGGCAGGGGTCGGTCGTCCGCACCCGTCCGGCGGAGGTGCGGTGCTCGCGCGGGAGGCCGGTCTCATCATTCTGAAGAAAGGAATCGCCGAGGCCTTCGAGCGGCCGGATGTGCGGGGTGCGTTGCCCGTCCTTCCATTGACCTACGAGCCGCTCGTCGATGAGGTCGAGCCGGGTCATGCCGTGCTGATCAACGATGGTGCGGTGCGGCTCACCGCGGTCGAGCGTCGCGGCGATGAACTCATCTGCCGCGTCGTCGTGGGGGGGGTGATCTCGAGCAACAAGGGCATCAACCTGCCCGATTCCAGCCTGACAACGCCCGCGATTACCGAACGGGATTGGGAGTGCGCCGCTTGGGCCGTCGCGCACGACCTCGATTTTCTCGCGCTCTCCTTTGTCCGTGAGGCCGCCGATGTCATTCAACTCCGAGAGGGGCTCGCGGGCATGTGCCGCGCCGCGACGGAGCGTCGTGCACCAAGCGCCGGCGCTTGGATCCCCATCATCGCCAAGATCGAGATGCCCCAGGCCGTGAAGAATCTCGATCCGATCGTCGATGCCTCCGACGGTGTCATGGTCGCCCGCGGCGATCTCGGCGTCGAGATGGACCTTGCACAAGTACCGTTCATTCAGAAACGCATCGTCGGTACCTGCCGCCAGTTCGGCAAGCCCTGCATCGTCGCCACGCAGATGCTCGAGAGCATGATCGAGAATGCGGTGCCCACGCGTGCCGAAACTACCGATGTCGCCAACGCCATTCTCGACGGGGCCGATGCCGTCATGCTCTCCGCCGAGACCGCCACCGGCAGACACCCGCTGGCGACCGTCCGCACCATGGCCCGTATCGCCGCCGCGGCCGAGGCCCACCAGGCCGCGCAGCCACAGGTGCACCGCCCACCCACACGACTTTCGGAGTCACACCGGGCCACCGCCGCCCTCGCCAGCGGGGCGTGGCAGATCGCCAATGAACTCGGCGTGAAGGCGGTCGTCTGCTGGAGTCAGCACGGAGGAACGGCCCGGTACCTCTCGCAGAACCGATTTCTCATTCCCGTGGTGGTGTATACCTCCGATGGCCCCACCGCCCGCCAGATGGCCTTGCACCACGGTCTGACGCCCGTTCTCTCAGCCCCGCCTCCTTCCGGCACGCTCGCCGATTGGAACCGGGCGGTGGATCAGTATCTGCTCACCCAAGGCCTTGTCAAAGCGGGTGAGCCGATCCTCTTGATCGCTGGAAAGCCACTGGGGAAGGCAAAACGTACCAATGCCCTCGCCATCCATAAGGTCGGAGAGGTGGGGGGGTTCTTGAGCGAGTGAGTCTCTTTAACGCCCGGGGGCGGGGAACAGATGCGTCCGAAGAGTGTCCATGGATTTTGCCGCAACCGTGCCGGATCCTGAGCGGTACATTCTGGGACCGTACACGATTCGCGTCCGGGAGTTCGGCCGCGATTGCTCGAAGGTTCCGTGGGGTGCGGAGCAAGGTCGATGAGCACGGGCATGACCAAGTCAATGGAACTGCGTCTGATCCGGAAGGCTTCGGCGGGTGATGCTCAGGCGGCGGCGGTTCTGATCCGCGCGCATCAGTCTTCGGTCTTCGCCTACATCAAACGAATGGCGGGACGCGATGACACAGCCGAGGATGTGACTCAGGAGGCATTCACGCGAGTCCTGCTGCACCTCGACCGTTTCGACTCCAGATACCGCTTTTCCACCTGGCTCTTTACCATCGCGAGGCGCATTTTTCTGAACATGATCGAAAAGAAGAAACCTGTCGCCGACACAGACCGCCTCGCCAATACCGTCTGGGTGGGTCAGCATGTCGGCGGTTCGTCGGAGTACGAAGAGCGACGAGACACGGAGCGTGAACTCCTCCAGCAGAGCCTCCTGGCCCTTTCGAGGGAACAACGCGAGATCATTGTCCTTTTCCACCAGCACGACTGGCCGATCTGGATGATCGCGGATCAGCTGGGTATACCGGAGGGGACGGTCAAGAGTCACCTGTTCCGCGGGCGCATGCGGCTGCGGGATGAGTACATTCGTCTGGAGGCACAGTTCGCCGCACGCGCCCATTCGCGTCAAGAGGCCGCACGTCTTGCTCGGTCCACGCTCACACTCTCGCCGGCGAGCGATGCCGCCGCCGCGAAGGAGGTTTGCTCGTGAGTCATTCATCCACGAATCCGGCAGACTCCTGGTTCGGAGGGCCGCCGCCGGAGTACGCCCGACCGCCGGCAATCCCGCGTCCCCAGCCCGCGGCGCATCTCTCCGATGTTGTCATCAACGAGTGCATCGACCTCGAGTCTCACGGGGAGATTCACGAAGCCTCGGCGATGCTCCGCCGCGCATCGGTCGAGGATCCCGCGCTTCTGGAACGTTATCACGAAACCAGGCGCGTTCTCCGCGCACTCGAAACAGGTGCGCCCACCGGCCCCGACCTGACCAACCGCATCATCGCCGGGGTCGATGAACGCCGTCCCTTTCTTCCCGCGCGCTCAGAACGGATGTACTCGTCCACCCGTGCGGCGTGCGTGTCGGGTTTGCTGGCGGCCCTCGCCGTGTCGGTGGTGGTGCAGTGGCGAACACCTCAGGTCGGACCATCCGCGACGGAATCACCGGAAGTAGCCGTCGGCGATCACGCCATCCTCGCCGATTCTTTCTCGACGGTGCGATCCGTGGGCGCCTCCATCGCGACTGATGGTCATCAACTCCGGTTCGGCAACGATGAGAGATACCGAGTCGGCACGCACCAGGCAGTGTCCCCGCCGCATGCGTTCATCGTGAACTTTCAGGATCCGCCCTCGCGCGTCGTTACGAGCGTGCCGTCCCCCCATGAAATCGCACGACCGATGATCCACGACGACCCACTGCTCACCTTCAAACCCAACGCGTCGATCACGCGAACATGGTTTTTCAGCCCGGAACAGGGCGACCTGGCCGAGTTTCTCGGTCTTCGTCGCTTGCACCCCAAGCCCTCGGCGATGATCGTTCAGCCCGACAAGCAGATTCGAGACGAAGCCGCCGTCAAGTGAGTGTTTACTGGCGTCGGCGGCGGCACGCGGCACCGATCCCCGCCGCCAACACCAGACCGGCCCCGGGCGTGGGCACCGTGCGGTACGACACCTCAACATTGTCGATTCCCCACGACTCATCGTTCATCCCCTGCAGACCACCGTCCCGCCACGTGATCTGGATCGGGAACCCGTCGGGGATCGTGAAATCCAGGCTGACCCGGCGGTAGATCGCATCCTGCCATCGGTCATCAAAGCCCAGGTCCCGACCGCCGATGTCGGCGGCACGGAATGATTGCGAGATGCCCGCGTGGTTCGAGAACGTATCCCGCATCAGGCTCACTCCGTTCGCGAGTACCTCGAACCGATCCTGACCGAAGCGAGTGTCGTTCCCGTCCCACGAATCGATCGCGTAGAAATCGAAGGTCACCGTGTAGAGAATGTACTGACGACCGCCTCCGCCCCCGTTCTCGCCGGTTCCCCCCGTAGATGCCGGAGGCCGCGCGGGGAGCGTGAGTCGCGTGTACGAGTTGGAGTAGTTCCCGTTGAAGGTGGTGAACGTCGGGTACCACCATTCGAGGCGGGAGTTGCTGCTCCACTCGGGACCCATCTCACGGGATTCGAAGGAGTTGCTGTACAGCACGCCGGACTGTGCCGAGGCAACGGATGCAGCGGTCCCCGCCAGAAGCGCTGCCGCAAGGAATCGAATCTTCATCTGTGTCTCTCCCTGTGAAGGCCGGAACGGTGAGCCCGGCACTGAGAGACAACATGACACACAATCGCGAGAATGCAAGCCGACTTGATCTGATCGGTTGCCAACGGCCCGCCGGAAGAAGACCTACAACGTCTGCGCGGTCTGTACCCGCGTCGTGTCGGACGAAGTGCCTCCCTACCATGACGGTGGATCGCGGGAAACCCCGACCCGCCGTCCGACCATAAGACGAACAAAGTTTCGAACGACCCACCGGGCCGCCCGCCCTTACCCCCGACACATATGACCCTCGCACCCGCCCCCGCTCAGAAAAACTCCGGCCACGATGTGCCTCGGAACCCGTCTATCCGCAACGTGGCCATCATCGCCCACGTCGACCATGGCAAAACCACGTTGGTGGACAACCTGCTGAAGCAATCGGGGAACTTCCGCGCCGGCGAACTCGAAAAACTCGAAGGCGGTCAGCACGGTCTCATCATGGACAGCAACCCGCTCGAACGGGAGCGAGGCATCACGATCCTGGCCAAGAACTGCGCGGTTTCCTACGGCGCGCTCGACGGAAAGACCTACCGCATCAACATCCTCGACACGCCCGGCCACGCCGACTTCGGCGGCGAAGTGGAGCGGGTCCTTCGCATGGCCGACGGCTGTTGTCTGCTGGTGGACTCTTCCGAAGGAGTGATGCCGCAGACCAAGTTCGTGCTGGGCAAGGCGCTCGAGGCGGGCCTCAAGCCGCTGGTCATCATCAATAAAATCGACCGCCAGGACCAGCGTGTGCAGGACGTGGTCCACGAGGTCTTCGATCTGCTGGTCGAACTGGGGGCCGAGGATTACGCCCTTGATTTCCCGGTCGCGTACGCCGTTGGGCGAGACGGCTGGGCTTCTCCCCAGTGGCCGCTGCCCGATCCTCGCCCTGACAATCTTCGCTGCATCTTCGAGATGATCGTGAAGGAAGTCCCACCCCCGCCGGCGGACACCGCCAAGCCCCTTCAACTGCTCATCACCAACATCGACTACAACGACTACGTGGGCCGTATCGGGATCGGGCGGGTATTCAACGGCTCCATCCGCGCCGGCCAGCAGGTGGCGGTCCTCAAGCGAGAGGGACGTCAGGTCCTGACCAAATCGGCCCAGTTGCTCCAGTTCGTTGGTCTCAAACGGCAGGAGGTGGATGAGGTGCACGCCGGCGACCTCTGCGCCATCGTGGGGCTCGAGTCCGTGGACATCGGCGACACCATCGCCGACCCCGAGCACCCCGTCGCGCTTCCCCCCGTGCGCGTCGAAGAGCCGACGATGACCATGCTCTTCCGCATCAACGATTCACCCTTCGCGGGGCAGGAAGGGGATTACGTCACCAGCCGCCAGATCCGCGAGCGGCTCCACAAGGAGTTGGAGCGCAACGTCGCCATGCGTATCGAGCAGGGACGCAGCGCCGATGAGTTCATGGTTTCGGGACGCGGCGTCCTGAGCCTGGGCATCCTGATCGAGACCATGCGCCGCGAGGGCTTCGAACTCTCGGTCGGCAAGCCCGAAGTCATTATCAAGGAGATCGACGGCGTCAAGTGCGAGCCGATCGAGGAACTCGTCATCGACACGCCGAACGAAACCGTCGGCGCTGTCATGGAACTCATCGGCGGTCGAAAGGGAGAGGTGAAAAAGATGGAGCCGCGCGGCGACTCCATCACGCACCTCAAGTTCGAGATCCCCAGCCGATGCCTTATCGGAATGCGCTCCCGCATCCTGACCGCCACCCAGGGGCAGGCGATCATGCACCATAGTTTCCTTCGCTTCGATCCGGTGAGCGGCGAGGTCATTCACAGGAAACTCGGCGTGCTCATCAGTCTCGAGACCAATCCTGTCACCACACACGCCGTCGAAGCCCTCGCCGACCGGGGTGTCCTGTTCGTCGTTCCGGGAGACAAGGTCTATTCGGGTCAGATCGTGGGTGAGCACAACCGCGACAACGACCTCACGGTCAACATCACCCGCCTCAAGCACCTGACCAACATGCGGGCCACGAGCAAGGAACAGACCGTCGTTCTCAAGGCACCCCGCAAACTCAGCCTCGAAGCCGCCCTCGAGTACATCGAGGACGATGAACTCGTGGAGGTCACTCCGAAGAACATCCGACTGCGCAAGAAAATTCTCGATGAGTCTCTGCGCAAGCGTGCCGATCGGGCCGCCCGCGACCGCGATGAGGAGTGAACCGGGCACCACCCCCCCGGCGGGTGATTCCGGAAGGATTCCTACACGGCGGGCTCGACATCCGCCGCTATTCCGCATATACCAGCGATATGCAAGGCCTTCCACGCCGTTCATTCCTGATGGCCGCACCGGCCGCGGCCATCGCCGCCGCTTCGGTCCGGGCCGCGCAACCGGTCCCCGCACCGTCTTCCGACCCGGGCGCATCTCATCGCGGACCGGTATCGGTCGCCTCGGTCAATGGACTTCGCGCCACGGCTCGGGCGTATGAACTCATGCAGGGTGGTTACGACCCCGCCGACTGCGTGGTGCAAGGGGTCCGGATCATCGAGGACGACCCCAACGATGACTCCGTCGGCTTCGGCGGCCTGCCGAACGAGGACGGAGTGGTTCAACTCGATGCCTCCGTGATGCACGGCCCCACGCACAAGTGCGGCAGTGTCGCCGCCATCGAGCGCATCAAGAATCCCGCGATGGTCGCGCTGGTCGTGCTTCGCCGCACGGACCACTGCCTTCTTGTCGGCGAAGGCGCTCTCGCGTTCGCACGGCAGATGGGCTTCCACGAGGAAAACCTCCTGACAGAGAAAGCCCGACTCGAGTGGCAGAAATGGCGGGAAAATATGTCGCGTCAAGACGACCGCCTGAACGATGACGAGCGCGATCCGCCGGTCGGGAAGACCTGGCAGGAGCCGGGTCACGCGATGCTCGAGCCTCACCGCCTCGACCCCGTTCGGAATCTCACAGGGACCGTCCATTGTTCGATCGTCACCGGCGCGGGGGACATCGCCAGTTGCACCTCCACCAGCGGGCTGTCCTGGAAGATCCCCGGCCGCGTCGGAGATTCACCCATCATCGGCGCAGGGAACTTCTGCGACAACGACATCGGCGCGGCCGGCTCGACCGGCAGGGGAGAGGCCAATCTTCAGAATCTGTCCGCCGCCCTCATCGTCGAGTTCATGGGCCGCGGCATGACACCATCGGAAGCGTGCCTCGCCGCCGCCAAGCGCGTCGTCGATCGAACAAAGGAGAAGCGTCTCCGAGGCCCGGATGGCCGAGTGAACTTCGACCTCAAGTTCTACGCCCTCCGCAAGGATGGAGCCTACGGCGCGGCCACGCTCTTCCCGGGTGCTGAGTTCGCTGTCTGCGATGAGCGGGGCGCTCGCGCGGAGCGAGCCGCCTCACTGTACGAGAAACCGCTTTAAACTTGTTGCAACCGCGATTCGGACTCACAGACCAGATCGGCGACTGGTCCGAGAATCAGATTTCCATGTTGGGCCGTGTGGGGTATCAGACCTGCATGATCGGTTCGATCACTTCGATCAGGAGACTTGAATCAGCGAGGGCCCATCCGGCAGCAAAGAGGCTTGACACCGGATGAAGTATCGTGTATGTTATTACACGGAGCGTGACCGCTCGCCTGTGGCGAGTCTGGACATCACACACGAGGAGAGAGACATGAGCAAGATTCGTTTGTGGCGCGTTGCTGCCGCGGCGTTCGTATCGAGTGCTGCACTCGCGCAGGCTGACGACTGGACGATGCGACTGACCTGCGACAACCAGTTCGACCTGTATTTCGGCGACCCGCTGGTGACAACGTCGCACGAGGGTTTCGGCAACGCGTGGACGACGACGTACTCCTTCACTGCCACTGGAAGGTTGCCGAGTGATTACATCTACGTGGCGACGTCTTCCGACCAACAAGTTGCCCAAGGGCTGATCGGGGAGTTTACCAACACGACTCAGGGCCGCACGTCGCTGACGGGTGACAGCGAGTGGCAGGTCTTCCCCGCAGGGGCGTACGCCGCGGCGCTCGGCCTTCCCAGCCCGTGGCCCGCCAGTCTGCAGCCGACCAGGGCGCAGGTCGATCGCGCCATTACCTACGCGACGCTCAACGGGCTATGGATGGCCACCGATACCTCCCCCGGCGGCGCGCTCAACGGCGTCAGTCCGTGGGGCTTGCGCCCCGGCATCTCGGCCAGCGCCGAGTGGATCTGGCACCGCGCCCCGGGCGGCCCGGCCGATCCGCTCCGCGGCGGCTTCAACCACGATGAGTTCCTCGTCTTCCGCCTCTCCGGCAACGTGCCCGCGCCGATGACCGCGGGGATGCTCGGCGGGGGCCTGGTGCTCATGGGCCGCCGCCGCAGAGCCTGACTTCACCTGAAACCTGAAGCACACCGCGCAACAAACAAGCCCCCTCACGGGGGCTTTTCTTGTGGAACGCTGTTCTCGGGAATCAGGCCGGCCGCTTCGGCAGCGGCCAGCGCAGAACGACCTTTGATGACATCACCTGGTAAGGTGCGTGTTTTGTGTTGCCGCGAACCATTCCGACTTGCACCCCCTGCCGCGGGTGAATAACGGTCAACTCTGTACACTTTGGAGCATGATGTCCGAGCTCCGAATGTTCCAGAGGTATTGGTGTGGATGAGATGTGTTGACTGAGTACCGACATGGGTGTGTCGGTGAAGCACTACCTGTCCTGCGGAGCGAGTTCGCTTTCGGATGCATCGGGAACGTGGACTGGCTCTTCTTCGTGTTGCGTAGCGATTCGACACTCGGCGATTGCCGCATCCAACTCCGGACTACGTGACAATCCGGCTTTCTCACGGATTTCCGCGGCGGTGCGCAGATGCACGATCGCTTGTTCGTGCTTCCCGTTGCGAAGAAGAGCCATCCCTAGATTGCGTTGTAGCCTTGAACTTTGTGGATGAATCGCGATCGCCTCTCGTAAAAGTATAACGGCGGCATGTTGCTGTGATTGTGTTGCGGCAGGAGATTGCGTCAAGGCGGACGCATCGCTGTTCCACCAGTTGATCTGCACACCGAATGTCCGACCGATGTACGCCGCGAGCGAGCGCACCTCTTGAGGGTGGCGAGTATCGCCGAGAATGGACTCGATGCGGGCTTCCATCCCCGGAGCGGATCGGTGCGATCTCCATAATCCCATAGCCTGACGCACACGATGCCGTGCCTCGGCCACGTTGATGGGAATAGACTGATCGGAGGGCCAGAAAGAATCGAAATGCGGAAAGCGATTCTGCGAGGATTCAAGCCGCATCAGGGTGTCTTGTCCACCCAACGCTCCGCAGATCAGCGCGCCGTCGCGTGCAAAGCCGAGGGTCATCCGGGTAAGCCCCGTGAGGGAAGCCACGAATGCCCCTCGTTGTGCATCAAACACAAAGATGACAGGTCCTGTAGACGCGGCGACGATTCGCGTTCCGTCAGGCGAGTGCGTGACAGACATGATTGGTTCGGTCGTCGGGGCCGTTGCGGACCATCGCTCGGACCCATCGGATCGTTCGAGGCAGGTAAGCCCGCCTCGAACGCTGCCGACGAGCAGTGTGGAGTCGTCAGGGTTCCATGCGAGGCTTTGGGCACCATGCACCAAAGCGTTGGCGGTAGGTACCAGAGTCACGGTGTCGCGAAAAATGACATTCGCTTCGCCCGGCCGTGAGGTCGGCGTGAGGTGTGCCAGTGAGCGTCCATCAGCGGAGACCGCGAGCGCGGAGGGGCCATCCGAACCAACGGATGGTTGGATCCGAGGTGCTTGATGCGCGGTCCAATCACTCGTATCGATGACACGCAAACCGCCCTGTGCAAAGGCGACATAGAGCCCGGCGCCATCACGAGAGAACGCGAGCGCCCGAATCGGACCTCCCCACGGAGGAGGCCCTGAGGGGATGGCCGTGTCCGCGAGAACAGGTGATGCGCTCATTCCAACGATCTGTCGCCCCGTTTCAGCATCGAGCACGAAGAAATCGCAGGAGTCGCCCTCGGTCGTCGTTGCAATCATCCGGCAGTCCGCGCTCCACGCCAAGGCGGTGTTGGTCTCCGGTCCAGTGTTGACGGACCAGATCGGCAGCAGCGTGAGCGCGTCGAGGCACGCAAGCCCTCCCCATGCTTTCATGATGATCCGAGCGCCGTCCGGCGAAACGCTCCAGCCCGTAGATCGGTACAGGGATTCGAAATCCCACAACGGGTCCGAGTTGAAGAGAGGAACCGAAAGGCACTCGCCGGATTGGGTGACAACACACAAGCGCCGGCCTGAGTCCGAGATCGCCAGGGACGACACAGCGCTATCACCGACCCTGAGTGTGGCGAAGCGTTGCGGTTCGCTGGTATCGTTCGGTTTCGGGGGATCGTCGCGATAGACGTGCACGGTGCCACGCGAGTCTCCGATGGCGATGAGGTCCCCTCTGTGTGTGCTACTCGTAAAATAGACGTCACGATTCGCGCGTTCAGTGTGGACGGTCCCGTTGTCTCGAACCCACCTCCAGCGGTTCGAGTACAACTCCACGTGCCGCCGAACATCGTTCGGCGTGGCGGAGGGTAGAAACTCACCCGCCGGCGAGAGGAATGTGAATCGTCCCGCCGTCCCGTGAGTGAGCACGCGCACGGCGTGCGTTCGCTCTGGGTGATCGATCCGAACGAGCACAGGCCGAGAAACAATGTCATTGCTCAGAGTCCGCGTCCACACGTCCTCTCCGGTGTTCGTGTTCAGACAGATGATTGTCCGGCGTCCTTTCTGCGCAATCAAACTGTCACCGTCCGGAGAGAATGGGGCGCCCCCGAGTTTCCAATCTTCGTGTTGTGCCGCGGGCCACTCTCCCCGGACTGATCCATCGGCGACGTTCACCAGCGCGAGCGTCCCATCGGCCCGTACACCTGCCAGGAGCCGGCCCGAGCGGTCTGCAGAGATCATGGACATGTCCAATGAACGGACAACTTCGCCGGTCGCTGAATCCCATATCACCGAGCGTGATCCCTTGCTCGTCGCGGAAAAGACCACGAGTGAGCCTCCCCCGAGGGCCAGGCACCGGGACATGACGGCCGGTGGGTTCTGAAGGAGAAGGGTTCCCGGTGGGCGAATCGAGCACATCAGCTGACTCCACTCCCAGCCGCGGTGGGTCTCGGGTGCCTCGCGGAGCATGTGGAGAGCCTGCGCCGGATAGTTCAGGCTCGCCGCGCTGATGGCGGCGGCGAGCGTGGCGCGGTACTGTGCCGAGACCGCGAGCTCGGTTTGTTGTTCGGACACGCTACGCTGAAACTCCGCGAGGTGTCGTGCGGTTTCGGCTTGACCGAGTGCCGCATTTTTCAGATCTCGTTCAGCGCGAGCGGCATCCCGCTCGTGCCGGACCGTGGCCAAGGCCCACGACGCAACGGCCAATCCGCCGATCAGGGAAACGAACACGATCGCCGCGGCGATAAAGGAAAACCGGTTGCGACGAACCGCCTTGCCGAGCGCATACCACACACCGGGCGGCGCGGCCTGGACCGGGTACCCATCGATGTAACGGCGCAGGTCGTCGGCGAAGGCTTCGGTCGAACCATACCGGTATCGTCGATCCTTCGCAATGGCTTTCATGACGATGCGGTCAAGGTCGCCGCGAAGAGATTTCCGTAGATGAGAAGACTCCATCCCGCGCTCGCGTGATGACTTGTGCTCTTTGTCGCTCTGGCCGTTCAGTCGAGAACTCGGTTTCGGTGGATCAGTTTCCCGGATGATGCGCAACGCCTCGGCCGGCTCGGCTCGCGCAAGCGTTTCGGGATCGAATGGGAGTGTGCCCGTCAGCAGTTCATACGCGAGTACGCCGAGGGCGTAGATGTCGGATCGCGTATCGACATCCTGCGAAGCGGAATCGGCCTGCTCCGGGCTCATGTACGCGGGCGTGCCGAGCAACTGCCGAAGGCCGGTCATGCTGGCTTTCTCGGTGAGAGACGGAGTGATCGCCTTGGCGATGCCGAAGTCGATGACCTTTGGATCGGGGCGGCCATCGTGGACGGTGACCAGGACATTGCTCGGCTTGATGTCGCGGTGGATGACACCCCTTTGGTGTGCATGGTGTACGGCGTGGCAGACGCGAATCAGCAGCTCAAGCCGGGCGGTAAGCGAAAGCCGGTGCTCATCACAGAACCGTGTGATGGGAAGGCCGTGGACCAGTTCCATGGAAAAATAGGGGCGTCCGGAGGGGGTGGCTCCGGCGTCATAGACTCTCGCGAACCCCGGATGATCCATGAGGGCCAAGGTCTGACGCTCGGCCTCGAAGCGGGCAATCACCTGCCTGGTGTCCATGCCCTCCTTGAGTATCTTGAGCGCGACGTGTCTTTGGATCGGGTGTTCCTGCTCGGCGACATACACCACTCCGAATCCGCCTTCTCCGATCTTGTTCAGCACCTTGTACGGTCCGATGCAACTTCCTTCAAGGTCGGTTCGAAGGGACTCGTTGGCTGTGATGTCGCTGTCGTGGGCTCGAAGCAGCGCCGCTACTTCAGCGTACAGGTCCTCATCCTGTCCGCAACGCTGACGTGCAAACTCATCACGTCCATCCCTGAACTGCTCAATGGCTTCGAGAAAAACGCGTCGAACATCCTCCCATCGCGGCGTCGGCATGCGTGGTCCTACGGTGTCATGCTATCGTCTGTCAAGGTGCGCCGCAGCCACGCTTTCGCCAGAGCCCAGGACCTTTGGGCGGTGCGCAGTGGAATGCCCATCACTTCCGCGGCGTGAGACTCGGTCAGCCCTGCAAAGAAGCGCAGGCGCACCAACTGAGCGAGTTCGGCATCGATGGAATCAAGACGGGTGATGGCTTCATCAAGAGCCAGCATGTCATCGGCGCTTCCGGAGGTTGTCAACTCGATCACATCAAACGAAACCCGGCGCGCGGGCCGTTCCAGATCACCCCCACGCCGAAGCGATGCGCGGGCGCGGGCATGCTCGATCAGAACTCGCCTCATCGCCTGTGCCGCCGAACCGAAGAAATGTCCCGGACTTTGCCACGGCCCTTCGGACCCGATAAGCCGGGTGTAGGCTTCGTGCACGAGTTCAGTAGGCTGCAGCGAGTGGCTGACTCGCTCGGCTCTCATGCACCACCCCGCCATGGCCCTCAACTCGGTGTAGACTGTCTCGAAAACGGATGTCATGGCGGCTTGATCGCCTGAACGCGCTAACTCAAGCAGTGATTGAAACTCAACTGCGTCACTCACGCCTGTTCATCCTGCCGGGTCACACACGAATCGTTCCCTCGGAACTGAAGAAACGATCCAGTATAGACCGGCAGTCTGCTGACTGAGCGTGAACACGCGAGTAACGAGGTGAATAGATCCTAGATACAACCCCCGGCTTCCCAGGCTGCGAAGAACGTCTCTACATCTCCTCCATCGATACCGCCGTCGAAGTTGACATCGGCAGACTCGTGGCCATCCGACCACGCCGCGTAGAACGACTCGATGTCACCCCCGTCAATGCCGCCGTCGCTGTTGAAATCGGCCGGACATGCCTGAACGCCGAGGTACGCCGGCTGGGAATCAGCCTGACCGCAGGCGCCGATCACACTGCAGGTATAAATCCCGCGGTCGGTTTCAGTCAACCCAATGATGACGATCGTGCCGGTTTGAGACCCGAACAATCGTGGTCCATCGGTAAGAACTTCGCCGTTTCGCCGCCAGATATAGGAGAGTCGCCCATCGCCCACGGCTCGAACCTTCATGGCGGCCACTCCGCCCGGGATGAACTCCGGTGCCTGTGGATGATCGACGATCATGGTGCCGCACGGCGCGATACGGATCAGCACGGTCACCGCGGCGCTTTCCGGAGAAGGGAGCCCGGTGGATGGCACCCACGTATCTTGGAGTTTATATGAGAACGTGACACTGGCGGGAGGGTTCGATGCAGGTGGGGTATAACGGAAGCCGCCGTCATCATTCAGGAGAAGTGATCCCTGGGCGGGTGGCGACACGAGGATGACACGGAGGATGGCCTCGGGTTGCATGACATCATTCGCCATGACGCCTTCCGAAGCCGGAACGATCAGTGTCTGGCCCGGGGCCACGACGTACTGATCGTTGCGCGCGAGCATGAAGCGCGTCGCGCTCAGGTGACTCAGGGAACCGATGGTCCACTTCATGAACGGCGAGAACTCCTGCTCGCCCGTGGCGAGCACGGCCTCGAGTTCGGACCGCAGGCGGTTCTTCCGGCCAAGCAGTTCAGCGTAGCAGTTCGGAAATGTCGTTGAAGCGGTGGCTCCGGGCGTGGTTGAGATGGCGTCACGCTGCGCGATGTAGAAGGAAAGCGCTGCGAGCGCATCGATGCCCATCTCGTTGCCTCGGAGCACGCCTCGGATCAGATCGCTTCTCGCGTGAGACTCGGGGGCACCGATGGACAGATACATATCCGTGAGGCGTGCGTTCAACGTGACCAGCTCAGCCGTCGAGCGAAGATCCTCCGGATCAGCGCCGCCGGCGAGCGCGGTGATCACCTGGTTCAGGAACGCTCGTTGGTGATTTCGGAGATGGTTGTTGATCTCCCCTCGCACCGCGGCGAGGGGTGCAGAATCAACCAGGGTTTGAGCGGTCCAGCACCGATCGGTGTAACTCGGGGCACAGCACACGGAATCGGTGCTCTGCGACTCAAAGAACACGTTCTTGATCGCGGAAACGGGAATGGTCGATCCGCCCGGGAGAGTGGCGCGCCAGCGGTTCCTGAACGTGTCCAGCGGCGTCGATGTGTATCCGTGATTCGAAGGTCCGAACGTGAGCGAGAAGCGACGAACCGCCACACGCTGGATTGGTTGGCCGGGAGCCGCGAGCCGAAGACTGCCTCCGGGTGAGATGCCGCAGGTTGTCGGAGGGGCTGAACTGTACCAGAGTTCAACATCCACGACGGCGCGGTGGACAACGCCGTTAGGTTCAAGCTGCCAGGTCCCGTTCGTCAGGGTGTCGGCCCCGCTCATGCGGTATGAGAGAATGTAACGATCGGGGCCGCGCGTGGCCGGGTCGAGGATGGCCGCGAGTTTGTACTCGGACGGAAGCATGTTCCACACGATGTTCGAGTTGATCCCCCCCGGGGCTTCCTCAAGGATCGATGTCGGAATGGGTCCCGGGCACACCTGCGCGTACCGATCCATGTAGCCGTAGTCGGGCCAGGTGTAGGAAAGGTTCTGTGATGTGCCGCCCCAGAGGTTGAGGTTCGGGTGCCACGGGTCGGAGTAGGTATCGCGCGCCAATGCAACCTGGAAATGCAAGTACGAAAGGGCGCTCGCCCAGTCGATGTGCAGACTTTCGTGGAGGGTGCTGCTTCGGGCTTGGTGCATCGCTGTCTGGGCGTTGTCACCCCGGACGCGAACGCCGGAAAGACGCGCCGGGCTCACCCTGGCGAAGTACCAAGGGCTTTCACGCGCCAGTTGGCTGTATGCATCCGCGGCGAGCGCCCAATGTGTCGGATTGGTGAGTCGCGAGGAGTGCAGATTGGACAGGCCGAATCGGGTGCCGGGGTACGTGCGGAGGTAGTTGAAGCAGTACCCCAGGGGGTAGTTGTTCAAGGTGCTCAGACCCTGGCCCGAGTACGGAAGGCTCCCGGTGATTGGGCCGGCGAAGAGTTCGCTTTCCGCGTGACTCGTGGCCGCCGAATAGAAGGAGTTCTCGTAGCCCTGGAACTCGTCGTACGTCAGGTAATCTCCGTAGGTCTCTCGGTAGTTGAGACCCTGGTCCATGTTTTCATAGAAGTTGAAGAGAAATCCTCCGGCGAGCATGCCGTACAGGTTCGCTTCAAATCGATTCATGTTGGATTGGGCTTCCGCCAGCCCTCGCTGGATGCCGCGGAGATCGCCCGCCTGCTGTTGAAAGTAATAGGTCATCGCATTGAAGCCGCCGGTTACCTCCGCGTAGAGCGACTGGAGTTGAGCGTCCACACGATCGAAACGGTTCATCATCGCGACACGGACTCCGTCCAACTGAATACGGAGTTCATCGACGCGGTGAGCAAGCTGTTGGAACGGGCTGGGAGGGCCGGGTTCCTCGGGTATGACCAGCGGAAGCAGGACGCCGGTCCCCGCGGCGATCGAACCAATTCCCGCGACCACGCCCGCCGGACCTGTAAAGAGCGTGCCGATACCGGCGAGGACAGTTCCCGCGCCTTGGAGCGCCGTGGAGGCCGTCGCGACCGTGGAGTCGGCGAAACGGATTTGGGTGTTTGAGAACTCGCGGAGAATGGTCGCTTGAGAGGCCCATTGCGCATCCCGGGCCAGCGCGGCGATCACAAAGCTGATGCCGGTCCGATATCGATTCAACTCTACCAGGTTGGCCGCCTGGTCGGCGCGGGCGGCATCGAGCACGCCGGGTGTCTGGGCCGCGTTCAACATCGACTGGAGCGTGGGGTACTGCGCGCTGTACGCATTGAGTTGGGCCAACTCGGAGTTGATCAGGGAACGCGTTGCGTTGAGTTCACTGCTGATGCGGTTTCGAACATTGATAAAGCCAACGGCCCTCTCGGCCTCGAGGGCTTCGGGGGTCGATGGCACGTACGAGAGCGCGCGAAGAATCTCGGGATGGCTGATCCTCGCCACACTCGCGTCGGGGTAAGGCTCAATGTTGTTGGCCCGCGCATAGGCGGTGGCGGCAGGTGCCACCAGCGGGTTGACAGCGCCCGAGGCGTCCTTGCCCGCGAAGGTGTCCATCAGGACTGTGGCCAACTCATCGCTCAGCGCGAGCCGCAACGCTCGGGCTGACTGGAGGTTGACAAGATTGCGCTCGCGTGTGGAGTTGCCGAGTGAAAGCCCGAGCCGATCCAGAACCGCCTCGCCCACATCGGCATCAATTCCCGTGATCGAGGTGATCGGCAAGGAAAACCGAACCGCGGAGTGAAAGTTCATCGGGCGGTTCAGGTTGGTATCGGGGAGATGCCGTGTGCGCAGCAGCGAGTCGTACTGCGACACGAAATCACCGAGTTGCTGAGCCGTCATGTTCGGGTTCAGCGCCGTCACCACACCGATGGCCGTGAGCACCGCCGCCAATCGTGGGTTCTCGTTCCGAAGCAACGAACCGCGGATGATCTCCGTGGCGGTCAGAGAAGTCAAGTAACTCGAGTGTATTTCAGCGGCGGGATCGTGGCGCACGGTGAGGGTGGCCACCGAGGAGGGAACGGCGCCTTGGCACGAGGAACCGACAATCTGACAGCGGAATGTGGCGTTCGCATCCGCGAGTGTCACCGGGCCCCACTCGAGCGTGCTTGAAGTAGCGCCTGTGATCGCGACATTGTTGCGGAACCACTGATAGGTTGCGCTCTGGTTTGCCTGTGCGCTGAACTCCACCCGTGCGCCGAGACAGGTCTGTACGCTCATCGGTTGAGTCAGGTACGTCAGGCTGTTGTTGGCAATGACGCCCGCGCTTTGACTGGCGGAACCATTGCAAAAACCACCATTGCTGTAGATCACGGCCTTGTATAAACCGTTGTTCGCCGAGGTAATGTTCGTCAGAACGAGAGTTTCGCCGAACTCATTGAGAGGTACATTGTTTCGGTACCACTGTACCGCGCCCGAGACCGGTACGGCCTGAAGGACGACCGTCGATCCGGTGCAGAACTGTCCGCCCTGTGGATGTACTTGGAAACACTGGGCGTGGGAACCGTTTCCCATAATGAGACAGATGCCCCAGAGAAGTAACGCCGTCACACCACGGAAGTTCATGAAATGGTTCCTTTCAGTCGGCACGGAGAGGGAGCACGTTGACTCTTCGTGCGATGAAAGGACGTCAGGCCCGCCACGAAAGCGAAGTTGTACAGGACCAGGATCGCAAATTAGATAAATTCTAAAACTGGGATCCGGAGTTCATTCTTACACACAGAGCACCATGTCGTGCTCTTGCAACTCGCTCTGTGTCGAACATGGCGCTATGTGCTCAGAGGGGATTACCAACGAGTGATCGTACTACAGCCTGCTTTGCCCGTCATCATAATCTTTGGGTGGTGACTTCGAATGACAAGCCGATAGGTTTCGATCCGTTCAGATAGCACAGAGAAGTTGAACTACTTGAGCATGGCCGATGTTCGTGTTACCGCGCCAAGTTTGCAGGTGGATGTACGACTCTGAATACGCGCGTTTGAGGTCGCTCACAAACAGGGCAGGATATGGATCAGACACTATGTGCTTGAGTAAACTGCTTGCTGGCAACTAGACCGGCCGCACCGGCAGCGGCCAGCGCAGGACGACCTTCGATGACATGACCGGGTAGGGGATCTGCACCCGGTAGCCCCTGAACTCATCCGGCTTCCAGCCCATGTGTTCGTACACGCGGTTCACGATCCTGCTGTAGCGCGGAATGTGAGCCGTGCCGACCGCCGGAGGCGATCCAACGAGTTCGGTTACATCGAAGTTGTGGGGGAGTTGGTTCTGAACGCTCTGGGCCGCGGGGCTGTCAATTCCGCCGTGAGGGAAACCATAGATGAGCAGTTCCGGTTTGCCTTCCAGTTCGACCGAGTTGTGCAGGAGCAGGTCGCAGATCAGCACCTCCGTCGGCAGGAGGATCGACGCCGCGACCGACGCGAACCGATCTTCTTCGTTGCGGTAGCGTGACAACCCCTTCGCGGCGTAGCCGAAGACGCAGTCGCAGGCACCCTGAGAACCGACCGGCCCGCCGGGGAGCATGATTTCTCTCCCCTCAGGGCTAATGACCTGTTCGAGCGCCGGGACGTTGTCAGAACAAAACTCGCGGATGACAAAGGGCGGATCGCCCGGAGGGGTCGGGAAGATCGGGCCGACGCCGATGTCCGTTGGTTCATTGCCCAAGTCCGAGTGAATCTGCATCCGCATCAGGCGCCAGCGCACGTTGGGCCGCAGGCGGCGGAAACCGATGAGGCCTCCCAGACTGACAAACGACATCGTGTCCGGGCCTTGCGGTCCGACCAGAGCGAGCGCCATCCGCACGCGGGCCTGCACGCCCCAGATCATGCAGTTGCCCCGGTACGCCAGCTCCCGACCCGTTTCGATGCGGTATTCACGCTCGAAGAGTCCCATGCTCTCGAGCGTGAGTTCGAGTTGATCGCGGTCGCCGGCGTGCTGATCCACCACCTCGATGAACCGTTTCATCGAATCCCGAACCTGATCGAGCAGATCGGTCGGCGCGCCCGCCTTTTCAAACGCGGCGACCGCAAGGTCCATTCCCTGTTGGCCCGGGAGATGGTTCAAGGCTGAGAACGGATCTTGGGCGGTCATGACCCGTGAGAGTTTCCACGTGAGATTTCTGTTCAAGCCATACTTACGGGCGACCTCCTGAGGCTTTTCAGGATTGGCTCCCACGGCTGAATACATCTCAATTAACGTCCGACGAATGCCTTGAAGGGCATTTCTACTCTCTTCGACAATCAGTCCTGGTTTTGTTTGGATAACGTCCTGCAATTGTTTTACCTCAATCGTCCTGACCTAGACATGATACCTCACTTTCTATTTGAATACAACGTTAGATACAATTTTCTGACGAATTTGTACAAACATTTCTTGCATACAAGATGTTTGCAGATACAATATGCACTGTAATCCCCTGGTCTGGGTTGGTTACGTAGACCGATAGCCCGGCCATTCACACCTCGGAAGGAGATCACCTCATGCAGTCCGCATTCACTCGCTTGGCGATCATTTCGATCGCGGCCCTCGCCGGTACGGCGGCGGCGCAACCCTCTCTGACTTCGATCGGATCAGGTAGCCCCAGTAGCGTTACGAACTCGATCGGCGGCACGATCTTCATCGGCGGCAGCGGGTTCGGCAGTGGCTCTTCACGATGGTCTATGACTGGTGGCGTGATCAGCGGGCAGGACCTCGGCGGTTCGGGTGGCGGTTATGTGTCCGCGAACGGTGCGGCACACACTGGGTTTTTCCCCAACACTGGCCCCACCATTCTCGGCAATACCGCGACAGGCGTTACTCCCGCCTTCCGCCCCGACCCGACTCTGGTCCCCGCGGTCAATCAGCCCGCCGCCACGGAGTTGGCGGGCCGTTGGTGGAACAACACGACACAGACCTGGCAGAGCATGGGAGGTCTTCCGATCGACGGCTCGCTGATCGCCTTTGGATCGGGTTCGAGCGGCGGTTCGACTGGATCCTTCCTTACTCCCAACGGTATTTCGCCGACCGGTCGCTTCGTGGTCGGCCTTGGATATGTCTGCACGTACAACAACGCCGGCACGGCGGTCAGCGCTAATACCTTCCGTTGGCGGCCCTGGATCTGGGATGCCGAGGCCAACGGTGGGTCGGGTGAGATGAAGATTCTCCCCACACCCTTCAAGACCACTGCGGGTCAGACGTCGCTCCGCCGCACGGGCAACGCCTACGCCGTGAGCGCTGACGGCCTTGTCGTCGCGGGCGCGACCGAGCACAACGTCGGCACCACCCCGTCAGCGGATGCCGACGGAGGGCGCCTCTGCTACTGGCGGCGGGCCGACCTCAACAGTCCGTTTGTGTTGACGTATCTTGATACAGGCGTCGACGGCTCGGGCTTCCCCAAGTACATCTCCTCGACGCCAAGTTCGATGGATATGAATGCCGATGGCACCATCATCGTGGCCCGCGGCCCCGATGGGATCACCAAGTGGGTGTGGAACGGCGTTGATTTCGGCGCCCCGATCGTCATCGGATCCAATCTCACCACCCCCGCGACGTGGCTCCCCGCTTCGGTCACGAGTTGCGGTATTCCGCCGAACCTCGGCGGCATTCTCGCCACCAGCGATGACGGCAACACCATCGTCGGCAGCGCGGTCTACAGCACGTGCGGTAGTTTCATGTCCGGCGGATTCATCTGGACCGCCGATGACAACCTCATCGAGGACTGGTACGACTACAACGTCGCGGCGGGCACGCCCGGCTGCACTCCCGGTGGTTTCTGGGGTCCGATCGGCGACAACGGGGACAATACCCGCGGCCTGCCGGTCATCGGCAACCCCAACAGCATCTCCGGCGATGGGTCCATCATCGTCGGCAATCAGGGCGGCACGCAACGCATCGCAGGAGCTCCCCCGTGGGTCTGGATTGCCAGCGGCGGCCCCACCTGCGTTGAACCTTCGATCGTGAGCCAGCCCGCGGCCACGACGAACTTCTCCGCGTGCACCAGCAGCATCCTCCTCAGCACCGCCCTGAGCGGCACCGCTCCGTTCACCTACCAGTGGTACAAGGACGGTCAGCCCCTCTTCAACGGGACGCAGACGAGCGGCTCGGTCGTCTCGGGCGCGAACGAGTACCTGCTCCGCGTGAACCCCCCGCTCACGCCTTCCGATGCGGGCACCTACTACGTCGTGGTCAACGGTCAGTGCGGATCTTCCGTGCAGTCCAACAACGCCGTCGTCCAACTCGACCCCGCCTTCCCCGCGGCGACCAATGACATCTGCACGACCGCGCTCACGGTCAACATGGGCACGAACGTGCTGGGCGCGGGCGAGAGCGCCTGCGGCGCGTACATCAACGACCCGGATGCGGGCGTTTCCTGCCTGACGCAGTTCCCCAAGGCCGACCGCTGGTATGTGTTTACCCCCGAGACCACCGGCAACTACCGCATCGAGACCTGCGGCTCGAACTTCGACACGGTTCTCTCGGTGTTCGATTCGTGCGGCGGCAATGAGTTGGCCTGCAACAACGATCACACCGTTGGGCCGTCCACCGGGTGCACAGCGCAGCGCAGCCGCATCGGCTCGATCAACCTGAACGCGATGCAGCCCTACTACATCCGCATCGCGGCCCCCAACTCCGCCTTCCTTTCCTCCACGAGTGTGATGAACCTGTCGATCATGGCGGCGCCCCCGGCCCCCGCGAACGACTTCTGCTTTGATGCAACCGTCGCGGTCCTGGGCGCCAACGCCTTCGATACCACCGAGGCGACCAACGACGGTCAGGCCTCGTGCCAGACCGCGCTGTCCCGCGATGTGTGGTTCCAGTACACCCCGGGCGGAAACGGCATCCTCCGCGCTTCCACCTGCCCCGGCACCACCTGGAACACGGTGCTGAGCATGTACGATGGCAGTTGCGGCGGGACCGAGTTGTCGTGCAACGACAACGCGAGCATCACGGGCTGCTCAACCCAGAGCATCCTCGCCAATCAACGCGTCCAGGGCGGCACCACCTACTTCTTCCGCATCGGCGGCAACACCCTCACCGCCTTCGGGGCGGGCGTCTTCACCCTCGACTTCCAGTGCTTCGCCGACTTCAACGGTGACGGCGGCGTCGATGGGTCGGACGTGGAAGCCTTCTTCACCGCGTGGGAGGCCGGCAGCCCGGCCGCCGATGTGAACCTCGACGGAGGCACCGACGGCGGTGATGTGGAAGCCTTCTTCAACTCGTGGGAGAACGGCGACCCGGTCTGCGCGATCTAAGGACGACGGCTCAGAGCCGCGTTACATGACCTCCTTTCAAGGGCCGGTGCCGCGCGAGAGCGCAGCACCGGCCCTTTTCCATATCTGGGTGAATGCGCGTTCCGAGCCGGCTCAGGCGGTCCGTGCCGCGATGCACACGATCCAGTCATCGGGCAGCGTGACAGAAGGGACGGGATGCTCTCCCGGAGCCACGTTGACATCGGTGTAGACATCGCTCGATGCGAACCCGGCCTCCGCGAGCGCTTCGCGGAGTTCCGCGATGCTCCAGAGACGCCAGCGGTAAACGAACGCGCGGGGTAGTTCCGAAACGATCTCCCCATCGATCTCCACGCGGAACGAAACGGAGTTCTCCACCATTCCCGTGAGCGGGTCGGCGGCTTCGTGGGCCCAGTGGTAATGAACAACCTCGCGGCCTCGGCCGGGGTGGCGGCGAGTCAGACTTCCAAGCCGGTACGCGCCCGCGCCGCCGTAGGTATCGCAGACAAAGACACCCCCGCCCCAGCCCGCGTTGCCTCGGGCGAGACGCTCGCGGCAGGCGCAGAGATAGCGGACAAGGTCGGCCCGGCGATGGAGATACCCGATGGAAAAGTTGCCGACAAAGATCACATCCGCCGCGGCACCCTCATCGAGGACATCGGCGCGAACAAGACGGATGCGGTCGCGTGTTCCTTCATCACCGGCCCTCACCGCGGCGCGGTCGATGGTTTCCGGGTCGATGTCCACGCCCACGGCCCGCCCATCATCCCCGCGCGAGTGTGCCTCCTTTGCCCAGCGACGGCACAGGGCGGCGGTGCCGCAGAAATCCTCCCGGAGGACCAGCGGCTCGCCCCCGTGAACCGCGCGAAGAAAGGCCGCGATGTGGCGCGGTGACTGAACGCACAACTCGTAGCAATCGAACTTGTCGAGCACGCTGGAAGCCTCACTCATGTTTGCCGGCCGCGGCGGCCTGCCGGCGGATCGTACCGCGCTGTGCAGACCGCACACGCGGCGCACGTGTCAGTCCGGGTGCTTTCGGAACAGACAGTGTGCCCGGTGTGCACGGCGCTGAAGTGACACTCGGAGCCGCGAGTCGTGGGGATCGCACAACCTTCCTGATCCTCCGATTCTCCGCGGCCGATCTCTCCGCTATGACCGCCAATCAAAGAACAGTGTCGCGCCTTGCGGCTTTTGCCGCGCTCGCAGCGTCTCCCGTTTCATTCGCCGGGCCACTGACCTCGGTCTCGCTCAGCGGATCGGTCACATTTACGGACCTGATCGAAGTGGGCAACCCCGACCCGGTGGGTGCCGCGGGAATTCAGACCACGAATAAGTGGCTTCCTCTCGACCTGACTCTCTCGGACCCGCAGGCTCGGGTCAGCGCATTGGCCCGATTCCGCTCAGGGGATGGGCCGGAAGGTGGTCAGGGGCCGACTCTCGGTGACACCTGGGGCCTGTCGATGCTCTCGGCGATCGACCTGCTCGAAGAAAGTACGATCACCGGTGGGGCGGGGCATCGTCTCGACCTGTCCTTCACCGACCTGACTTCGGGCGCGAGCACGTTCATCCTTCGGGGCATCGTGGAACTGAGCATCACGGGGCATGTGCGTGTTCCCGATCCCGCGCTGCAGAAAGCGTCGACCGTGATCCGGGCAGAGGCGTACGCGAAATCAAACGCGGCGACCGTCAGGCTCATCGATTTCGGAGGGGTTGTTCTCTCCGACACGGGTGAACGCGTCGTGAACCGATCGTTGTGGAGCACGTTCGAGGTGGTGTTGAGCGGTGCGCCCGGATCCGCTTCGTCGGTGGACATGTGGATCGACTTCGGGTTCACCACGGCGCTCTCGGCGATTCCTTCGCCGGCCGGGGCGTTGTGCCTCCTGGCCTTCGGCGGAATGCTGGCGGTCTCACGCCGGCGCAACGATTCGATTACTCCCGTCCGGTGAGCAACGATGCCCGCTCCGAGCGCCTGATGACGGCGGCGAGCGCCACTGCATCGGAGGTGTCGGCAACACCATCGGCGTTCACATCGCTCGGTTGCGCGTAGTGCGCGTACAGGTCCTCGATGGTGATACGGCCGTCACCGTTGAGATCAAAGGCCCCGCCCGTGGCGAGCGGCGTCAGCGGGCTTGGTTCCTCTGCGCCGGGGAAGAGGTACGAGAGCGCGGGGCCGATGCGCTGGGCCCAGGCCGCCTCGTTGTGCTGTTGGTTGAACCCCACGGTGTGGCGGATATCACCGAAAAGTGCGTAGTGACCGCCGGGGTGCGAGGGGCGGATCAGGGCATCGCGCAGGTTGTACGTGAGCCAGTAGTTGTCGTTCGAGGTGCCCGAGTCGCCGCTGTCGAGGTAGATGCGGATGGGCCGCTTGGCCTCGCTCCCGGCCCGTGTGTCGAGCGTGGTTGCCTGCCACGCGCCGCTGAGCGCGCCGACACGAGTGAATGAATCCGTGAACTGCCACCCCATGTACAGCGAGATGTTCGCGCCGAGACTGCTGCCGATAGCGCCGGTTTCGGCGGGGCCGGGGAGCGTGCGGTATCGCCCATCGATCAGCGTCATGAGTTCATCGCGGATGAAACGCGTGTAACGGTCGCCCCGCCCGCCATCCTCCGGCGGGGTGTAGTCGGCGAAGCGGTTGCCGGTGTTGTCGATGCCCACGATGATGCACTCGCGCATCGCGCCAGCGCGGACCTGCGCCGCGGCGGCCACATCGGCGGCCCAAGTGCCGAAAGGACCGACCTCGAAGATGTTCTGGCCGTCGTGCATGTAGATGACGGGGTAGCGTCGGCCCGGGTGCTGGTCGTAGCCTCGGGGCAGGAGCACTCTGTAGCGGCGGACCTCTCCGGAGAGGTTGATTGACGCGATGGATGGCGGATTGGAAGGGTTGTAATCGCGGCGAGGTGCGCCCGGATTCGCAGCGGGGGTGTAGGTGTAGACCTGTCCATCCTGAACCAGGAAGGCATCGGGCGTGACAAGATAGGTGCCGGAGGCAGGGTCACGTCCCGAACCTTCGGCAGGAGTGATGTACAACTCCACAGGTTCGCGGGCGCGGCCGAGATCCAGCCCAGCCCAGCGGCGCTCCACGTTTGTGCGACCGTGACCGAAAGGCAGGAGGGGCTGCGATCGGTACGGCTCGGATCCCTGACGCCAATGCAGGATGGGAGCGGGCCAGCCGGAGAGATAGACTAGCGCCTTGGTCGGCGGCGACAAGGTGGCGGGGGAGGTGGATCCGCTCAGGAGCGATCCAATGGGTGTGCCGTTGGATGCGATTCGCTGCTGGTCCGGGGCATCGCTCCGCAGGTAGAACCGATACGAGTACGCCCGGTTCGCGGGCAAACTGATGACAGCCCGCCACAGCGGGTACTCGCCGGGTTCGAGTTTGACCGCTCGGGTCAGGTCGCCGCCGCCGAGTTCGGGCAGGTCGCCCAGGACATAGACAGACTGCCCGAGCGTGGTATTCTGGCTGAGTTGAAAGGTGATCGGCTGCCGATCCTGACCGAGGCTGATACCCGCCGCGGCGAGCAGCGGTGCAAGGGCGCGGCATGGGCTTGCGTGCGGGGGCACAGTGGGTTACGACGTTGAGAAAGTAAAGAAAGCGGAGAGAGAGGGATTCGAACCCTCGATACAGAGCAATACTCCGTATAACGGTTTAGCAAACCGTCGCCTTCAGCCGCTCGGCCATCTCTCCGGCTGTGGGGGGAGTATAGGGCGGATGAGTTTGGAGCGTGGGTGAGAACCGGCCGCCTTCGCGCTGGTTCTGGGAGCGCGAGGACGGCCCGGGGGTAGAATTACGGCCAACCAGAATCGCCCTGGTATGGGCGTTCTCGCTGATTGTTTCAGCAGTCGCCGGCCTCCCACGCCATGATGAAGGTCTCGACTTCGCGGCCGTCGGTGCCGCCATCGCAGTTGGTGTCGGCTTCTCCGCCCTCCTACGCGATGAAGAACAC